>Ga0213876_10002762_pt1 | contig 10224 bp, 9 predicted proteins | sample BarmaccomBMRX_R9_FD_160113 | JGI IMG/M metagenome (GOLD analysis project Ga0213876, IMG submission 160113) | Root-associated microbial communities from Barbacenia macrantha in rupestrian grasslands, the National Park of Serra do Cipo, Brazil - RX_R9 | ecosystem: Host-associated > Plants > Roots...
CAAGCCGGCCAGCATATGCTGCCGAGTGCGGGCCGGGTACCCAGAAGCTTGTGCACCCTCGCGGTGAGACGAATGGTGCCGAGAAAGCGTGACGTGCGAACACCGCTCCGGACTGCATGGAAAGGATCCGCGCTCGACCTCGGTTGACGTGTAATTGCCGAGTGAGTGGCAGGAATCGCAGCCGGGACTCCCCTCGGTGGATGCCCGCCTGCGCCCCCAGCTGGCCAACCGGGTGACCGGACAGCCGGGGCGTGATGGATGTCCGATTCGGGACGCGCTGCGCCCGGGGCTGTACGACTCGCCGGTCGATGGCCTTGCCGCGGCGGGTTGGACCTGGGGCGAGGCGCCAGCGAACCCGTTTACGCGAACTCGAGGACGAGACAGGCCTTCTTGGCCGCGATCCTCGCCCTGCCGGTGCGTTGTCGAGGCTTACGAACGCCCGGTGGACGGGTGCACCATCCAAAGGTACGACGAGTCGGAGCCCGTGGGAGCACAGCGTCGGCGAGCCGATGCGGCTGTCGTTGGCAGCGAGCACGGTCGAGCCGTTCAGGCCGACGCTGGCGCGAACTGTGTCTACCATACGATGAGCGCTGTGCAATTCGGCCCCGGCCTGCCAATCAACGCTCTGCCCGATCCAATCGCAATCCGCGAGTACGCGCAAGCACTGGACGAGAACGGCTTCGATGTGCTCACCACGGCCGGCCACTTGCTCGGCGTTGCGGCCGGGCGACATCCGGATCGGCAAAGTCCACTCTACGCGGGTCGATTCCACGATCCCTTCGCCGTGTTCGCCTACCTCGCTGGTCTTGCCCGCCGGCTCCATTTCCGCCCGAGCCTGCTGATACTGCCGCTGTTTCCGACGGCGGTGGTCGCGATGTAGTCCGCCGAGCTCCAACAGTAGAGAATGGGGCGTTTCGAGCTGGGAGTTGGGCTGAGCTGGAATGAAGCCGAATACGCCGCGGTCGCGCGGATTTCAGGACACGGGGGCGCCGCGTCGAGGAGCAAATCGACGTGTTGCGTCGCCTGTGGACCGAATCGTATGTCACATTCAACGGTCGCGGGCACACGCTCGACGGTGTCGGCTTGAATCGCACACCCGCCGAGATGATCCCCATCTGGCTGGGCGGAGAGCACGATGACGCATTGCGCCGCGCAACTCGTCTGGCGGATGGCTTCGTTTCGCTGCACGATCCCATGCGCGACGTGCTACGCGTGATCCAGTACGTCAGCGAGTTGGGCCGGGATCCCGCGCAGTTTCGAGTGACGGTACGGCTGGCTGTCAGCGCACGCGGACCCGATGATTGGATCGGCGAGGCGCGGCCGCTGCAATCAATGGGAGTCACCGAAATCGGCGTTTGGACGCCCAATCTCCAGGGCGACGCGGCGCTCCGCCGGTTGACCGAGGTCCGCCGCGTGCTCGCGGACGCGCTCCCAAGAACGACAGCAGCCTAGATTCGGGCTGACCCGTGCGCGTAGCGATCCTGGACGACATCCACCAGGTCTTTGCCCATTCCGAGGGCGTCACAGCTGGGCTTTGTAATTGGCGAAGTACGAGCCATTGCGGATGGGCGGCAGTCGTCCAGACACGGTCGCCGGCCCGGGTGAGTGTTGTTTGTCCGTCTCTTGCGACTGTGACGTGCTGCAAAATCTGCTGCAAAACCGTGGACACACGTGGCATAACCAGGAGCAACGTGGCGCACGAAATCGCTGGTTCTATTCTCGCCTGGAGCCATCTGGGGCAGGGTGGAACACGCTGGAGTACCCTTTAGACCGTCTTCAAAACGGTTGCTCGTGCAGGTCACGGCGACTGACCGGTCGATACGGTGGTAGTGTCCCAAGGGCTGTGTAAAAGCTGTTGACGCGACCGGCCATCGGGTGGTTTTCATCGCGTTTGTCGAGATCCTGATGAGACGAGCCGAACCCGATGGCCGACGAACTGAGAATGGCACTTGCCGAGGTACTGCGCAAGGCAGGCGTGGACCAGGCTGTTTTTCTGCGGAGGGTGTGCGCGTTCTGGCCGAAGAACTGATGGAGATGGAGCTCGCCGAACACCTGAGCGCGGAGCGCCACGAACGTACTGCCGATCGCACGGTTACCGCAATGGCTACCGAGAGCGACCATAGGATACGCGGATCGGCACGATCGAGCTGAAGGTGCCGCGGGTACGCGATGGCAGCTTCTTTCCGAGTCTGCTGGAGCCACGCCGACGCGCAGAACGAGCGCTGGTGGCGGTAGTCCAAGAGGCGTACCTACAGGGTGTGAACACCCGCCCGTGTCGACGACCCCTCCAGGCGCTCGGCATGCAGGCATCAGCAAAAGCCAGGTCAGTCGCATGTGTGCCGAACTGGACAAACACGTGGAGCGATTTCGTACGCGCAAGCTCGAGAGCCCGTACCCGTATGTTTGGCTCGATGGCACCTTCGTCAAAGTTCGCGAAAATGGTCGCGTCGTCTCGCAGGCCCTCGTGATTGCCATTGCGGTGACCATCAGCGGTGAACGCGAAGTGCTCGGGCTGGACGTTGGACCCAGCGAGAGCGGGGCCTTCTGGCTCTCGTTCTTGCGCGACCTCACGGCGCGTGGCCTGAACGGGGTCAAGTTGGTGATCAGCGATGCTCATGGCGGACTGAAGGCGGCGATCAGCAGCGTGCTGCAAGGTGCAAGCTGGCAACGTTGCCGCGTGCACTTTATGCGCGATGCGCTCGGCCTCGTACCAAAGAGTGCGCAGCATATGGTCGCCGCCACCATCCGGACCGTCTTTGCGCAGCCAGATGCAGCGGCTGCGCGTGACCAGTGGCGACGTGTCGCTGACACCTTCCGCGCACGATATGGGCGCCTGGCGGAAATGCTCGATGCCGCCGAAGCGGACGTACTGGCTTATGCGAAGTTCCTACCCGCGCACTGGCACCAGGTCTGGAGTAACAACCCGCTGGAAATGGCGTCATCACAACTCACCATTTGTGCCTGAGCCGCTGGGCTCAGCTGCGTTTTCGACCGTACACAAGACGGAGCGAGGCGTGAATCCGGCGCATCAGCCGGTTTCGACGTATCATTCCGGTAAAGATGCCCAGGCGGCGCACCGAAGTAGCGCTGCAAGCCCGCGGCGAGTGGGTCTGGAAGGTAGACGCCGAGTGGCGCTGGCAGCGCGCGTTGCGGCTGCTGTTGGGCATCCGCGGTGCACAGGAACGGGAGGCCATCATCCATGGTGAGCGTGGTGGCGTACGCACGCGTCTCGACCGACCGGCAGGCCGAGAAGCAGACGATCGCGCAGCAGGTCGAACGCCTTCAGACGTATGCGCAAGAACGCCAATGGCAACTCACCACTGAACACATCTACAAGGACGATGGTTACAGTGGGGCGCGACTCGACCGGCCGGCGCTGGACCGCTTGCGGGATGCCGCCGCGAATGGCCCGATCGACGTGGTGCTGATCACCAGCCCAGACCGGCTCGCGCGTCGTTACGCCTATCAGGTCTGGTTATTGGAGGAGCTCGAGCGAGCTGGCGTGCAAGTGATCTTTCTGGAGCGGCCGCCGTCCAGCGATCCGCAAGATGTGCTCGTGATCCAAATCCGCGGCGTCGTCGCCGAGTATGAGCGCACCGTCATTGCCGACCGGATGCGGCGTGGTCGCCTGGCGGCACTGCGCGCAGGCCAACTTGTGCCGTGGACCGTGCCGCCGTTCGGCTACCGTCAGGATCCGCACCGACCGCGCGACCCGGCCGGTGTGCAAATCGATGAGGACGCCGCTCACGTCGTGCGCCAGATCTTCACCTGGTACATCGAAGATGGACTGACGCTATACGGAATCGCGCAGCGATTGATCGATCGCGGCATTCCCACGCCAAGTGGCCGGCCATTCTGGAATCCGTCCAGCGTGCGGAAGATATTGATGAATGCCACCTATCGAGGCATGGCGTATGGCAATCAGAAACAAATGGTGCCGTCCAAACGCCGTCATCCGTTGCTCGGACGAGAACCCCGTGGTGAGGGCGGCGAATCCTATCGACTCCGCCCCGTCCAGGAGTGGATCGGCGTTCCGGTTCCGTCCTTGATTGACGAAGCTCGGTTTACACTGGCGCAAGCACGGTTGCAGCGCAATCAGCAATGGGCGACTCGCAACACACATGGTGAGTATTTACTCCGACGATTGCTGAGTTGCCGCTGGTGCGGCTTGGCAATGAACGTCTGGAACAACGGGCGGTACGCGTACTACCGCTGCAAGGGCATGGACGTGCTCGTCATGCGGGGACGCAGAGAGCCATGCCATGCTCGTCAAATACCCACCGCCCGCATTGACGATCTCGTCTGGAATGATCTGCGTCAACTGCTCAGCGAACCGGCAGTTCTCCACGATGCGGTGCAGCGGTTTCGCGATGGTTGGCTTAGCGGCGAGGAGCAGCAAGCGCATCGGCGCGACCTCCGACGCCGACGCGCTCAGATCCAGCGCCGTATAGAACGCCTGGTGGATGCGTACCAAGCCGAAGTGCTCACACTCGACGAGCTTCAGGCACGCCGCGCTCAACTCGAAACCCGCCTCGCCGAGCTGGCGCACGATGAGCAGGTGCTCGAAGCAGAGACCGTGCAGCGCGACCACCTGCAGAACCTCGCCACGCGCGTCGAAGACTTTCGAGCAGCGATCAGCGAAGGTCTTGAATACGCCGTGTTCAGCCAACGCCGTGCACTCGTCGAACTGCTGATCGATCGCGTCGTGGTCGATGGCGAGGACGTCGAGATCCGCTACGTAATCCCGCTCAGCGGCGCGGCCCGCAAAAAAAGGTGTATTGCGACCACGCTATCGAACGGCTCAACAAAGAGGTGAAGCGCAGACCCGACGTGGTCGGCATATTTCCGAACACCGCGGCCGTGGTGCGCCTCGTCGGCTGCATCCTGGCGGAGCAGCATGATGAGTGGCAGGCTGCGCGACGCTACTTCTCCGCCGGCTCGATGGCCAAGCTTAACGATGAAGAGGAGGCTGGACCGCTGCCGCTGATCGCCGCGAATTGACGTGGCATGGACATGCCGCTCTGCTCTCGCAGAGCTTGGACAAGCCTACGGCTTGCCCACATGCCCCACACCGGATGACTACTACGACGACTTACTGAACCACCCAGTGGATTTACACCACTTGACGGGGACTCAACTGATACACGGGGTCGCCGCCGTGAAGCAGCGGAATTCGAGAACCAGCGGAACGTAAGCAGCGGAATGCCGGGTGGCGCCGGGGCTGCCCGACATCGTTTGAACGCCACCCGTTTTGAACGCCACCCGCGAGTTTGAAATGGTTCGTGTTGGCAAAACCGAGCAGTTTCGGACCTTGAAGGATTCAAACTCCGCTGCTCTGCCATTGAGCTAGAGGGGCCCGGCAGGATTAGACAGAGCGTAGCTGAGGTACGCAACGGCACCCTCTGGGAGACAACGATGGTTCCTTCCTCGGGCGGGCGGCGGGGCGACTGGGTGCGCGTGGGCGGGGCGAGATGAGGGCACCTAGGCGGCCAGGCCCAGGAGCTGCAGGCGGCGGGCGGCTTGGGCGGCGGCTTGTGGGACTGGCTGGCAGTGGCTCAGGAACGCCTCGGCGTACGCCGACAGCTCCACCTGCAGCGCCTGCTCCACCTGCACCGGCGATCGACCCATGAACGGCACATGCGACAGCAACTGGCTCGAGCGAATCTGGATCGCGCTCGGTACTGAGAGCTCGATTCCGACCTGGAGTTGGTAGCCACTCCGACCGCGGATCCAGCGACCTTCGAGCACTGGCGTGTTCGCGGAAACCAGGCCACGCTCGGGCCACGCCGCGGATTCTGGGCCTGCGCCCTCCCGCGCGGCTGACTCTGGGCCTGCGCCCTCACGCGCGGCTGACGCTAGTCCTGCGCCCTTCCGCGCGGCTGACTCCGGGCCTGCGCCCTTCTGCACGGCAGACTCCAACACCGCGGCCGCCCACTCGGCGGTCAGCGCGTACCAGCCGGCGCCGCTGCCGTGCGGATCTGTCACAAACTGGAGCGTGCCGCCGCGCCAGATGAATTCGCGGATGTACCTGAGGCGGCCGCCCACATCGACTGTGTCCAGAAGCGCGCGGATGGTCTCGAACGACTCTCGGTCGAGGCGGTCGGGCAACACCAACGGAAATGGTAGGCGCTGCTGGCTCGTGGCGGGCAACACTAACGGAACTGATGGCGCTGCTCGCGGGTGGCGGGCAAGACCGAGGGAGATGGGAGGCGAAGCTGGCTGGCGCCACGCGACGCCAGGTGAAGGCGTTGGCGCTGGTGCCTCTCGGGCAAGACCAACGGGAAATGGGACGTGCTGCTGGCCCCTGGCGGCAAGACCAACGGGAAATGGGACGTGCTGCTGGCCCCTGGCGGCAAGACCAACGGGAAATGGGACGTGCTGCTGGGCCCTGGCGGCAAGACCAACGGGAAATGGGACGTGCTGCTGGGCCCTGGCGGCAACACCAACGGAAATGGTGCCTACTGGCTGGTGGGGCAGCGCGCGCTGAAATGGAGAAAGCGCTACTGGCGTGGTGCTGGGGCAAGACCAATGGACGTGGTAGGCGGTGCTGGCTGGTGGTGGCAGCGCTAGCTGAAATCGAGAAAGCGCTACTGGCGTGGTGGTGGGGCAAGACCAACGGACGTGGTAGGCGGTGCTGGCTGGTGGTGGCAGCGCTAGCTGAAATCGAAAAGCGCAGCTGAGTGGTGGCGGGCTGCGCTAGCTGAAAAGGAAAAAAGGCGCTACTGGCGCTTGTAGGTCAGGTCCAGCTTGGTTGTGGTGGTGTCGGCTGTTCGGGGTGGGGTTTGGTCGTCGTCGGTGTAACTTTGATCTAGCTGCAGCGACATCGTCGCCGAGCCGCTTACGGGCCACACGCCGTTTGGGCCAAGCTCGTGCGTCGCGCTGCCGGTGCCACGCAGGTGGTCGTTGGCTGGACCCACCGTCTCATCGACGTTCAGGGCCTGGACAAAGCTCGCGCCATTGGCGTCAAGCCGCTGAAGGTGAGTTTCGGTCTGGTCCGTCAGCGAGGTCGCCTGATTCTGATCCTGATCGACAACGTTCACGTACAGCGGAAATGAGCACTGCAGGTCGACCGACGCGTCGGGCGGCACTGCCTCGTCCTCGGGACACACAAAGGAAAACAGGTTCAGGCCGAGTCGGTTCGCGTCCAGGGGTTCCTGGCCAGCCGGCTGCTGGATGTCCGTCACCCTACCGTTTTTGTGCAGTGTGGCTTGCACGGTGACGGGCGCCTCGGCCGGCTGCTGAACTCCGTCAACGGTGAAGCTGGGTTGCTCGAAGGTGATGCTGACCGCGGCCGTGCCGTCGGAGTTCTTCGCATTGATCTTGTAGGTCAGCAACTGGTCAGCCAGCTGATCGTGATCCACGCTGTCAGCTGAGCCATCCGCATAGGTGGTGTTCTCGTGAGAAACGAGATGCAGGTTCAGCTCATAGCGGAAGGTCGTGCCAGGGGTAAAGTCGAGCCACAGGTAAATTGGCGGCGTATCGGGGTTGATCTGGGCACTGGCAGGCGGCGCGAAGGCGGCCATGGCACCGAGTAGCGGCAGCAGCAGCGCGGCGCGAAGTCCTGATCGCATGAGCACTGATAGATAGATGCGTTTGCCCTCCGAGCACTAAGCGTAGCTGTTCGGTCGGCAACGGCCGTTGGCGAGTACCTCAGGGTTGTCTAACGCGACACGTGCGTTGCGGTCTGGTTGCACACGCCGGCAGCGACTGCACACTGAACGCAAGCACTTCGTAACAGAACTGTGTCCGCGTTACAGTAGGTACAGGGTGTTGGAGGGTAGCCGTGCGTCGGATCGTGGTTCTGGTCCTGGTGTCCCTTGGCCTTGTGATCGGTACGTTCCTGGTCGACGCAGAGGCGGCGCCGGCCCAGCCGGTGGGTGGCAACTCGGACGCCAGAGTGTGCGGCGCCGCGGTGTCACCCGGGTTCGCGCGGTGCCTCTCGCGCATCCGAACTGACGTCAAGATCGCTGGCCGGATTCCGCCGCGCGCGGTAAGCGCACTTTCGCCGAACGTGCTCGGCAACAATGGAGCGTACGATCCGAGCTTTCTCCAGTCCGCCTACAACCTGACATCGCTGGCGAGCTCCAATGGCCACGGACGCACCGTCGCCATTGTCGACGCGTACGACGATCCAACGGCGGAGGCTGACCTCCAGAGCTACCGCAATTACTGGAACCTGCCGACCTGCACAACAGCCAATGGCTGCTTCAAGAAATTGAACGAATCCGGTGCGGCTGGACCGTATCCGACTGTGGATACCGCGTGGGCGCAGGAGATCTCGCTTGACCTGGACATGGTCAGCGCAATTTGCCCCTTGTGCAATATCACCTTGATCGAAGCGACCACCAACTCGTTGACGGACCTCGGATCATCGCTGAATACCGCGGCGGCACTCGGAGCGTTCGCAATCAGCAACAGTTACGGCGGTCCTGAATACGCCAGCGAAACCGCCGACGAAAGCACGTATTTCACGCATCCGACGATTGCCGTCACGGTCAGCTCAGGTGACAGCGGGTACGGTGTGGAGTTCCCGGCCGCCGCACGCTCCGTGACAGCGGTCGGCGGGACGTCACTGAATCAGCTCACGAATACCGGTTCGCGCAACGCCACCGAAACGGCCTGGAGCGGCGCCGGCAGCGGCTGCAGCGCTTATGAATCGAAGCCACTCTGGCAAAAGGACGTCAGCTGTTTGCAGCGCACGGTCGCGGACGTTGCCGCGGTCGCCGATCCGAACACCGGTGTCTGGGTCTACGACAGCACCGCGAACGCGGGCCGGAGTGGTTGGCTGGTATTCGGCGGGACCAGTGTGGCGGCACCGATCGTGGCGTCGGTGTACGCGTTGGGAGGCGGAACGAGCCTGAATGGTGCGTCAGCGGCCTACGCCAACCCGGGCGGGCTGTTCGATATTACCAGTGGGTCAAACGGAAGCTGCCTCATCACGTATCTGTGTACGGCAGGAATCGGGTACGACGGTCCGACCGGACTGGGTAGCCCTAATGGCGTATCCGCATTCGGTGGCACCTGGACTGGTCCGACTGCGACTCCCACCAGCACGCCGACATCCACTCCGACACCGACCTCCACGCCAACGAGTACAAGCACACCGACCAGCACCCCGACGCCGACCGGGGGCGGAAGCACTCCGCCCGCGTTGGTGCAAAGTACCGTGCTGAACACCTCAGGGACCGCTGGAACGCTCACGTACTCCAGCGCAGTTACGGGTGGCGATCTGCTGGTTGCCGCGGTGCGGCTTGGCAGTGCCGGCGCCACGGCAAGCGTCACTGACAACGTTGGAAACCACTGGACCATGCTGGACCGCCGCGCGGACACGGGCGGTGGAAGTGGCGATGACCTGGAGCTGTGGTATGCGCTGAATGCATCCGGCACGCCAACTCTCACCGTGCGGAGCTCCCTTTCTGCGAGTATTCGCGCGGTCGCCGTGGAGTTCAGCGGCGTGGCATCGAGCAGCGCGCTGGATCAACATGCGATTGCCAATGGCACGAGCGGGTTGCTGAACGTCGCTACGAGTGGTGCGCTTGCGCAGGCAGGCGAACTGGTGGTCGGCTACGGCGAGGTTGAGAACGTCTCCACGTTCACTCCGGCAGCGGGCTACACGCTGGTGAACGTGGTTCCGCCCGGCTCCGGGGCGAAGGTTGGCCTGGAGTACGCAGTTGCGTCCGGGACGTCGCCGCAGACTGCCGGATTCAGTGTGGCCAGCCAGGCGTGGGCGATGGGAATTGCCGCGCTGCGGCCAGCGCAGAGCGGCGGCAGTATCGCGACGAACACGCCAACACCGACATCGACGCCGACGCAGACGCCAACCGCAACCCCGTCGCCGACGCTGACCAGCACACCAACCAGCACACCGACGCCAACCCTCGCTATGGCGGCGACCAACACGCCGACCTCGACACCAACACCGACCCAGTCTCCGACACCGACGCAAACACCTACAGCGACGGCTTCACCGACACCGACGCAAACACCCACCGCGACGGCAACGCCCACACTGACGAACACACCAACCAGCACACCTACCCCCACATTCACGCCGACGACTACCCCCTCGCCGACGAGCACCAGCACTCCGACCAGTACACCGACTCCACCTGGTGGTCCGAACCCGCCAGCGCTGGTGCAGAGCACCGTGCTCAACACGTCTGGAACCGCGGGGTCCGTGGCGTACTCCGGTGCGGTCACGACTGGTGACGCGCTGGTAGCGGC
>Ga0213876_10002763_pt1 | contig 10221 bp, 5 predicted proteins | sample BarmaccomBMRX_R9_FD_160113 | JGI IMG/M metagenome (GOLD analysis project Ga0213876, IMG submission 160113) | Root-associated microbial communities from Barbacenia macrantha in rupestrian grasslands, the National Park of Serra do Cipo, Brazil - RX_R9 | ecosystem: Host-associated > Plants > Roots...
CCCCACAACGACTCGGGTTGATTCGGAGCAGGGTTTGCCAACCGCCAATGCCATTGTGGGGCAGGCCGATAGCGAGCCCGCCGCGACGCCGGTAACCCCGCTAACCCCGGTAACCCCCGCGAGTCGTGCGACTCCGACTCAAGCGAGCCCAGTGGGCAATCATGGCTCTGTCGTCGAGGGTGAGCAAGTACGCGCCGAGCGGCCGGTTTCCGTAGGGGACTCGGGTATGGCGGAGTCCACGGCGGTCCAGAGCCAGGCTCGCGCAGAGATGATCGACATCTCAAGCGCCGGCCTGCATCTCCCGGCGAAATTGCCCAGCAGCCACGAGGGCACTGAGGCGGCGGCGGGTGCAACCGCTGAAACCGCGCACACTTCGAGCAGCCGCGACGGCGCCGCCACACGAGTGACCTACGCGTTCGCGGAGCATAGTGCGCGCCGCGGGGTGACGAGCAACGTCGAGAACGTCGGTCATCCGCACGAAGTGAGCACCAATGCAGAGATCTTCGCTGCAAAGCGCGATGACACCACTACTGCCGGAGGTCTCGGCGGGCCCGCCGCAATAAGCACGAATCGCGAGAACGTCGCTGCATCTCGCGAGACGACCACCAACCCCGAGAACGTCGGCGAAGCACGCGACTTCACTACCAATCTCGAGAACGTTGCTCCATTCGACATGATGAGCGCTCATCCGCAGACGGTCAGAGGACTCCGGGAGACGGGAAAGAACCCTGAGAACGTCGGCATGCCCGGGCCTATGAGCACCTTCCACGAGAACGACGATGCACGCCGCGGGATGCGCACTAATCCCGAGGACGTCTCTGCGACCGGTGCGACTATCGCACCTTCACAGAACCTTCCAGCGGAGGTGGCTGCGCCTTCTGCAAACTCCAGCGCAGGGGTGGAACAGAGTGGTGAGCCGATGGCTGCAGGTGCACCGTTAGCTCGCACAGATGCCGCGATGGTCCGCATTGAGGGTGATGCGCAACTGGCGCATCTTGCGCCACCTTCTCCCGCCGCTGCTGAAGACGCTGCCGTCGGCACCAGGGATGGAGGTTCGGCACCACAAGACTTTGCGCATGAGGGTCGCCCTGGTGAGCGGAATTCAGAGCGCATTCATGTTGCACGTGGACCGCATTTCGCAGGGGATGGCAACCCTCGCGCTGAAACGTCGGGCCTGGGACACGTGCCGGTATCAACCACAACTGATGGAGTGGCACCCAACGCGGCGGCGGCGGACGGACCGGTGTCAACAACAACGGATGCAACGGCGACTGGCGCGACGGCGGCCGAAGAATCGGTCTCAGCCGCGACCCAGGCAGTGGCGCCCCACGCAGTGGCCGCCGAGGAATGCGTCTCATCTACAAGTTTGGAAGTGGCGGACGGTGAAAAGGTCCGCTCGGAAACCGCTTCGGCTAGTGCGGTCGCCGAAGACGCTGGTGTCCGCAGTGAGGCAGCTGCGCCGCGCGCGTACGCGCATGGCTTGCCGCAAGTCGCATCTACATTTCCGCCGGATCCTCCCGACGCGCTGCACGCATGGCGCGTTTCGGATTCCGCAGGAGCCGACCGGGAACGTGTTGGAGATCAGCCAAGCCCGCAATTGATGTACGTCCCTGCGAACCCGCGTGACGGCGTCAGTGGTGGCGTGGGCACAGACACATCTCCGACCGTGGTAGGTACAGATCCATCGCCGGTGCCGCGCGCCATAGGTATAGAGGCCTCGACGACGGTGGGTGGTGCGGGCTCCGCACGTGCCAGCAGCTCCGCGGGGCGCGGCGAGCGGGGGGTGCGGATGAGCCACGCACCGTCGAGACCAGGAGAGGCATCCGTGGACAGCGACTTTGGCGGCGGCGAGACCTCGCGGGCACGTGGAGGTTGGGCTTCGTCGCCTGTGGAGGCGAATGTTGCTGTTGGAGCCAAGACCGAACTGGTCCACAGTGCGCGAATACTCGGCGGTTCGGCCGTGCACGCGCTGGTGCACCCACGTGCGGACCTCGTTGCCGACCGGAGGTTGGTCATGGCAGGGAGCGCGCGAACGCTCAGCAACCGCGCGGCAGTTGCAGGTAGCGAAAAGGCGTCGGCAACGGTTGCTGCGGTCGCGAATCCAGATGCGTTCAAGGTCGGTACCAGGTTTACTGCGGTCGCAAATCCAGATGCGTTCAGGGTCGGTACCAGGTTTACTGCGGTCGCAAATCCGGATGCGTTCAGGGTCGATACCAGGTTTACTGCGGTCGCAAATCCGGATGCGTTCAGGGTCGATACCGGGTTTACTGCGGCTGTAAGTCCGGAGGCGTTCCGGGCTCGCCCCGCGGTTCCTGCAGTGGCAGCGCCAGAGGCGTTTTGGGCTCGGCCCTCCGACACCTTCGGCAGGCCGCACGAGGCCCGCGCGGTTAGCCAGGCAGCACCGGCCGCGCCAGTCAGCGTCAGTCCGCCGCTGACCATTCAGCGCACCACCACCAGCGTCATGTCACCGAGCAGCTACGCCACAGCCGCAGGCACGTCCAGCGCACTCTCCGCGGCGCAGCAGCTGACGCACGCACACACGCAGGGCCTACAGCAGCCACATATGCAGGGGCAGGCGCAGCCACATATGCAGGGGCAGGGGCAGGCGCAGCCACATATGCAGTGGCACGGGCAAGGGCTGCCGGCGGTGCAACGGGTTCAAACCGATTCGGGCTCCGCGAGCGAGCAGGCGTCGGGGAGCGTTGATGCGCATGCTCTTGCGCGGCAGGTGTATCGGATTCTCAAACACCGCTTGCTGCTCGAGCGCGAGCGCAGTGGCGCATGGCGGAGTCGCTAGCGCATGGCTGAACAAACCGGCCGCGGCATCCACTTTGGTTCTGGTAAGCCTGTCAAGGCATCAATCTGGAATGAGGACAAGCAGCCGCCGACCAAAGTCGTGGATTGCCTCTTCAATCCAACCGACTATTCGTTTGCGAAACGCAACGAGTGGGCCAGCGGATCACTTACTGGCGGCGACATTCCACTGGTGAATTTCTCCAGTGGTGGCGCGATGGTGCTGGATGTCCAGGTGCTCTTCGACACCCTCACGCTCTTGAGCGACGGCTCCGATACCACGCCCAAAGATGTCCGCGAATACACCGAAAAGGTGTTGGACTTGATGAAGATCGATAGCTCCACCGCCGACTCCAGCAAGGGCACACCCGGGCGACCACCCCGCGTCAGCTTTCGCTGGGGGCGGTTCTGGAGTTTCAAATCAGTGATCACCAGCGTCAGCCAGAAGTTCACCCTGTTCTGGGATGACGGCCGCCCAATCCGCGCCACACTGACAGCCACCTTCCAACAGGTCGAGTCGGAAGGCACGTATCCACCACAGAACCCCACCTCAGTCGCACGACCAGAGAAAGTGCGCACGGTGCTGCCCGGCGAAACTATCGACGCGATTGCCTTTAGCGCATACGGTGACTCGTCGCGCTGGCGGGCGATCGCCGATTTCAACCACCTGGACAATCCGCTCCGCCTGCGGGTTGGACAGCAGCTCGCGCTACCTCCGCTGGGATAAACATCGCATGGTAATGAGCGTGCCGCACTTCACCCCGACAATTGACCTAACGGTCAACGGATCGGCAATCGCATCAGATCAGTTTGCGCGTATCAGCGAAATTAGCGTCGAGCAGAGTCTGCATTTGCCGAGCATGTGCCTGGTGTGGTTGCAAGACGTCGATTCGGACCCCACAAAAGCGGTGTTCTTTAGCATGCTGGATCAGGACACCTTCGCCATTGGCGCGGAGCTGGAGCTTGGTCTCAGCCGGGACGGTGATCCGCAGACCGTCTTCAGCGGCGAGATTACGGCGATCGAGCTCGAGGCAGCCAACAACGAGACGCCGCGGATACTCGTGCGCGCGTACGACCGATCGCACCGACTTCACCGCGGCTTGCACAGCCGCTCATTTCTCAACATGTCCGACTCGGACATCGCCTCAAAGATCGCGCAGGAGGTTGGCCTCAGCGCGTCAGCCGAATCAACCAGTCCCAGCTACGAGTACGCGTTTCAATACAACCAGACGAACTGGGAATTCCTGCGCCAGCGGGCGCTGCGCAACGGATTCGAGTGCTACGTCGATGGGCGGACGTTGCACTTCGCAAAGCCGCGGAACGGCCAGGAGGTCGGGCCGGAACAGCGTTTGTGGGACAACCTGATCGACGTGCACGTGAAAATGACATCCTCCTTTCAAGCATCGTCGGTCGTGGTGCGGGCGTGGGACGTAAAGAGCAAAGAGGCAATTGTCGGGACCGCGAGCTCCGGCTCGATGGCGCCCAGCATCGGCGAATCGCGCAACGGTCAAGCCATGTCAGCCGATTTCGGCGATGCGACCGTGTATGCGGTCAATCGGCCGCTCGACAGCCAGGCGGAGGCCGACACGTTGGCCTCGGCGCTCTTCGACGACCTCGACGGCACGTTTGTCGAGGCCGACGGTACATGCCTGGGCGATGCATCGCTCAAGGCGGGCATGACCGTCAAATTGCCTACCCTGGGTGACCGCCTATCGGGCGACTACTACCTCACATCAGTTGTGCACTCGGTGCGCACCAACGCCGGGTATACGACTAGTTTCACTATCAGTGGCCGACGCAGTCAATCGCTGTACGAGATGGTCCAACCGGCGGACTCCGCCTCACGTTTGCCTGGAGCCGTGGTGGGGTTGGTGACTAACAACACGGACCCGGAGGGCATGGGCCGAGTGAAGGTCAAGTTTCCGTGGCTGGACGACTCTGAAGAGAGCTGGTGGGCACGTCCGGCTTCACCCATGGCGGGTGCCAGTCGCGGCATGTTGTTTTTGCCGGAGGTCAACGATGAAGTGCTCGTGACTTTCGAGCACGGTGACATCACCCGTCCGTTCATTCTCGGCGCGCTGTGGAACGGCCAGGACTCACCGCCGAAGACCAATAGCGAAGTAGTCGGCAGCAGCAAGGTCAACCTGCGTCTGTTGAAGACCCGCGCTGGACATACGATCTCACTCGATGACACCGAAGGCTCGGAGAAAATCACGATCTCCGACAAGACCGACAACAACAAGATCGAAATCACGTCATCGGACAACGGAATTGCCATTACTGCCGATGGCGACATCAAACTGACCGCAAAAGGGAAGGTCGCGGTGGATGCGACGGGTGATGCGACCGTCGATGCGCAGAATGCAACAATCACTGCGAAACAAGACGCCTCGCTCACGGCTACCGGTCAATTGAAGCTAAAGGGCGCCACGGTTGCGATCGAGGCGGATGCCCAGATGGACATCAAGTCCAGTGGCGTGCTGGTACTGAACGGAAACCTCGTGAAAATCAACTGATGGATCCCCTGATAGCTCGCGACTTTCTTGGTACCGGGTGGTCAGCGCCGCTGGGCGTCGACGGCCGTGGCGGGATCAATCTCGTCTCAGGCGACCGAGCCATCGAACGCTCGATCCTGACCATCCTGGCAACGGCCAAGGGCGAACGCCGCATGCGCCCGATGTTTGGCTGTGGCATCCACGACCTGGTGTTCGCTCCTAATGATCCGACGACTGCGGGCCTGGTCCACTCGCAAGTGCTGGAAGCGCTCGGGTGGTGGGAGCCGCGGATTGTCGTGCGAAGCGTGGACGTGCAATCGTCGAGGGACGAAGATGGTCTGCTGCTGATCGATGTGCGCTACACCATCAAGGCCACGAATGCGGATCGCAACCTGGTGTATCCGTTCTACCTGATACCAGGTGAAGGTTAGGGAAGGTTAGGAGTCGATCCAGCGTGCAAGCCCCGGCGATAGACCCGCGCACATTCCAGGACCTGGTGGACGAAGCCAAGCGGCGGATTCCGCTGTACTGCCCGGAATGGACGGACCACAATGTCAGCGACCCGGGTGTGATGCTCATCGAGCTGTTCGCCTGGATGGTCGACATCCTGCTGTACAGACTCAACGAAGTCCCGGAGCGCGATTTCCTCAAATTCCTGGATCTAATTGGTGCCAGGCCACGCCCCGCCGTACCAGCCACTGCCGAGCTGACCTTCTGGTTCACGGCTCCGTCGACCGGAACTCGGGAAATTCGGCGCGGCATCGAGGTCGCTACACGCCAGACAGAAACACGACCGGCGGTGCTGTTCACAACCGATGCTCCGCTGACTGTCCGCGAGCCGAATTTGCGCTACTTCATTCTGGAACGCCACTTACACTCGACCACTGGTGCGACGCACAGCTATGAGGATCTCTCGGACCGTATGCTGCGCGGCGAGCCACTGCGCGCAGAGGTCTTCCAGCCGGCTCCGCAAGAGGATGACGCGTTCTACCTTGGATTCGCCGACAACATGGAGTCGCATGTCATCCGGCTGAACCTCTATTGCGATACGCTACGCGGCTCGAACATCAACCAGGATGATCCCCCGCTCGTGTGGGAGTACTGGGATGGCCAGAGCTGGATGGACCTCCAGCCGGATCCTGATGTGCTCGCGCTCCTACGCCAGCAAGAGCCTGAATGCGAGGAGCTGGGCCACCGTCTCGACAATACGCGCGGGTTGTTGCGTGATGGCCGCGTGCTGCTGATCCTTCCGCGCACGTGCGCCACGCGCGAGCTGCGCATCGAGGATCGAGCCTTGACGGCCTGTTGGGTGCGTTGCCGAGCGCGTCGACACGGCGAAGCACGCTTCTACGATCGATCCCCAATGATCCAGGCGGTGCGCGCGGAAACGCTGGGTGGAAGTGTGGATGCAAGCCACGCGTTCGAAATCACCGGTGAGGTGCTCGGGCGCAGCGACGGTAACCCGGGCCAGAGCTTCGCGCTCATGTATCCACCAGTGCTGCCAAGTCGAAACGATCCCTCCTGGCCTGAACACGTTCAGCTCATGCAGCCGGACGGCACGCTCGATCAATGGACCGAAGTCGAAACCTTCGCGGCCTCGCGCCCTACAGACTCGCACTATGTGTTGGACAAACTCTCAGGTGAGGTCCGCTTCGGCCCGCGGATTGTCGCGCCGAGTGGCGAAGAGCAGCAGTACGGCCGCGTCCCACCCAAAGGTCAGCTGGTCCGCTTCAGCCGTTATCGCAGCGGCGGAGGCTCTATCGGTAATGTCGGACAGGGCACGCTGGTTGTGCCGAAGTCCGCATCGGACCTCCCGTACGTGAAGTGGGTCGCAAACCTGCGCCCCGCGGCAGGCGGCCGCGATCGCGAAACGCTCGAGTCCTATCGTCTGCGGGGACCGCAGCTCGTGCGCACGCGCGAGGTTGCCGTTACGCGCGCGGACTTTGAGAGCCACGCACGCGAAGCGTCCCCGCGGGTCGGCCGAGTCCGATGCGTGGCGCCGTCTGGCGCAGTCGCTCCGGGCCACGTGCGCGTGCTGCTGGTGCCGGCCGTGTCTCAGGTGGATCGGCCCCTGACACCCGAGGACCTCGACATTCCGGAGCAGGTCCGCCGATCGGTGTACGCGTATTTACGCGAACGCGCGCCGCTCACGACCGAGCTAGTGGTGGCACCACCTGACTATCGCTGGGTGAGCGTGCGCGCACGACTCATGATCAAAGCGAGGCCGGGCCTCGACGACACCGCACGTGAGCGACGTCGTCGGAAGGCAGTCGTCCGGGCTGCCCAACAGCTGTACCAGTTCATCCATCCGGTTTGTGGCGGAGCAGACGGGCAAGGTTGGCCGTTTGGCACATCGCTCACGTTGGGCGACGTGTATCCACTGCTCCAACTGGATCCAGACATCGAATATGTGGATGAGGTGCGCTTCCGAGCCGTATCGCCCGGACCCGAGGGAACGTGGAGCATCGGTCCCGACGAACGTTTGCTCCGCCTCACTGAGACAGAACTCTTCTGCTCGTATACGCACGATATCGAGGTGCACGAAGACGCATGATGCTCGCGGAAGCGCCGGGGCGGACGGAGCGGGCTGACCTCACCGTTGAAGGTGGCGGAACGACAGAGACGACGTTCGAGCTCAGGGCGCCTGATGCCGTCGAGGATCTTGACCTGCGACTTTCGGGCATCCCAGCCAGCTGGTACGACATCTCGATCCGAACTGAACGTGAGCATGCGCGAGGTCTCCTGGTGGTACACCCACCTCGGTTCGAGCATGGCGGCAGGCCTGGTGTCTATGACGTCGAACTCGTGGCCGCGGACGCCGCCCCCTCCCGATGGCGCCTGCACGTGGTTCCGCCGGGCACCGAGGTCGAGCGTGGCGAAGCGGTGTTGCGGAGTCGTCTGCTCGAATTCTTACCCCGCCACTACCGTACGGACGACTTTCTCGCGCGTTTCTTGCTGATCTTTCAAACTGCGCTGGACCCGATCGAACAGGCAATCGACAACACGCACCTGCTCCTGGATCCGGGCCTGACACCGCCGGCGCTGTTGGAGTGGTTGGCGCAGTGGCTGGACCTGGACCTCAGCTCTACGCCCGACGTGGCGACGCGCCGCGTGCTTATCGAGCGCGCGGTGGAGCTGTATCGCTGGAAGGGCACCCGACGTGGGCTGCGTATGGAGCTGGCGCTTCGGTTCGGTTCGCCTGCGCTGATCGTGGAGAACTTTGACGGACTCCGACTGGGGCAGGATGCCGCACTCGGAGTGAATACACAGCTGGGGCGGCGCTGCGACAACTGCGTGGTGATTACGCTCGGCGTACCCGCGGCAGTCGACGCAGACATGCTCGGCCGCGCGGATGACCTTGTCGACGCGGCCCGACCGGCCGGCTGCGGGTACGTGCTTCGGCCTGATCCAACAGCGCCCCGTCACGCGGAGGTGGTCGACCATGGCTAGTCTCGTTACGGCAGATGGCACCAGCTTCGAGCTAGCGGAAGGTGAGACATTGGTGGGCCGTGGTGAACGCCAGGTCGGCGACCCTCCAAAAGTCAACCTTGGACATCTGCCGGGGGGACTTTCGGTGTCACGCCAGCACGTCAGACTGCGCCAGGACCACGATGAGTGGCATCTCACTGTGGAGCGTCAAAGCACCAACGATACGTTCGTCGATGGGTTCGCGCTACCGAAGGGTTTTACCGCGCCAATCAAGGACGGTGCGCGCCTTCAACTGGGCGAAGTTGTCGTGATATTTCGCGGTCAGTTGGAGCCGGGGCAGGATGTCGATGACACGCTGGATCGCGACCCGCTTCCGAGTCCGCCACCGCCCGCGACGTCGCTTTTACTTTCGACCACACCGCCCGTGCTGCCGCAGGCTAGTCCGTGGGTCGCGCGTTTGCAACCCCGCGCGGCGCTGTTCGAAGCGTTGGGTGTTTCCGAGCTAACTCGAGTCAACCCATTCGAGGGGCTCATGGTCGACGCCCAGACATGGGCCGATGAACAGACGTACCACCGCGCGGCCATGCGTTTGCACGTACTCAGCGATCACGGCTGGGGCATTGTCCAGGGCCTGGAGGTGGTCATTTCACCCGGCGCACCCGGCACGCTGCTGGTGCGTGCAGGCGTGGCCGTCGACGCGCTCGGGCGGACCGTGCTGCTACCGGAGGATACGCAGCTGCCGCTGCCCAACGATGGCGGATGCGCGTACGTGAGCCTCCAGTACGCGGATGAGCCGACACAGCCGCAGAGCGCCTGGGATGGTAACGAGCATGCAACACGTCTCATCGAGCAGGCGCGAGTCACCCTCGACTGCCAACGGCCGAAGCCACCCGCGCTCGAGCTGGCGCGCTTTGTTTCCACTGGTGATCTGCGCGATGCAGTAGATCCGACGACTCCACAGGCGGGCGAGATAGACCTCCGCTTCCGCGAACGCCAGTTCGTACGTCAGCCACCGGACCTGACGATCGCCCAACTTTTGGTTGGAGCTGATGAAAGACATCGTTTGGGGCTGCGCTTCCTTGCCCGCGAGATTGCCCAGTCCACACCGTACCGAGTCCGCTGGGCAGGTGGTGTCTCACTCGACCAACCCATCCCGCCTGGCGTCTCCATGCTCTATCTCACGGGGCAGGACGAGTTTCCGCCACTGAGTCCGTCGCAACTGGATTGCCTGAGAACGTATCTGGCCAGTGGTGGCGTGCTCTTTGCGGACGCGTGCCGGGGCGGTGACTGGCACGAATTCGTGAAGTCCGTAACTGGCATCGCCGGTGAATTGGGAGTGGAGCTTCAGGCAGTGGAGCGCTGGCACCCGCTGTTGCTGTCGCGCCACGTGCTCGCCGCACCACCGTTGGCGGGCGCGGGCGATCCTGGGCTCTCCGAAGCCGGCGGAATGATTGTGAGCTCCTCCGACTACGGGTGCGCCTGGGAAGGCGGTCCCGCGGACCAG
>Ga0213876_10002764_pt1 | contig 10221 bp, 9 predicted proteins | sample BarmaccomBMRX_R9_FD_160113 | JGI IMG/M metagenome (GOLD analysis project Ga0213876, IMG submission 160113) | Root-associated microbial communities from Barbacenia macrantha in rupestrian grasslands, the National Park of Serra do Cipo, Brazil - RX_R9 | ecosystem: Host-associated > Plants > Roots...
TCGATCACGAGATCGATCGCCGCATCTTCCGGCGAAACGCCGCGCATCGTTGCGATCTCCGCGAGCGTCTTGCCCGTCAGCGGCTTGAGCTTCTCCGACTTGAAGCTCACCAGCTTGACGCGATCCGGCGAGCCGGCGAGGAGCATCAGGTTTTCCCACGAGTCGGACTTCGTGCGCATTTCGGCGATCACCTTCGCCCGCGTCGCCGGATCCTGCAAACGCGCGCGCCACTGTTCGTAGCCGCCGGCCTGCACCCAGGGCGGCATCGCCGCGTCGAGCCCCGTCGCGCCGGCCGTGTAGTTGTACATGTCCGCCGTGATCTTCAGCCCTTCCTTGCGCGCCGCCTCGATGTGCGCGATCGCCTCGTCCATCTTCGGCCAGTTCGACGAGCCGGCGGCCTTGAGGTGATAGATCTCGGCCGGCAGCTTGCCGTCGCGCGAGATCGTGATCAGCTCGTCCACCGCTTCCACGAGCTGATTGCCTTCGCTGCGCATGTGCGAGATGTACATCCCGCCGTGCTCGCCCGCGACCTTGGCCAGCTCCACGAGCTCGTTCGTCGACGCGTAAGTGCCAGGCGCGTAGATCAGCGCTGATGCGATGCCGAACGCGCCGCCGTCCATCGCCTCCCGCACCACCGCCCGCATCCGCTCCAACTCCTCGGCGGTCGGGGCGCGATTCTCGCGCCCGAGGACGTAAACGCGCGGGGTGGCGGCGCCGAGGAAGGAGCCGACGTTGGGGGAGACGCCGCGGCGGGTGAGGGACTCGAGGTATTCGCGGAGCGTCGTCCAGTCGACGTCGTATTTCAGATCGCCCTGCGAGTCGGCGAACTCCTTCTTCATCGCCGGATTGAGCGGGCCGAACGACTCGCCCTCGCCGAAGATCTCCGTCGTGACACCTTGCAGCGCGTCGGACATGCCGCGGCCGTCGACGAGCAGCGTCTCCATCGCCTGGCTCTGCACGTTGATGAATCCCGGCGCGACGGCGAGGCCGTGCGCATCGAGCTCGGTGCGGCCTTTGCCGTGCACGTTGCCGACGGCGGCGATGCGGTCGCCTTGCAACGCGAGATCGCCGCGGACGGGCGGACGGCCGCTGCCGTCGTAGATCATCCCGTTGCGGATCACAGTGTCGTATGTTGTCGAGGCGCAGGAAGGGAGAAGCAGCAGTGACGGCAGAAGCAACGGCAGCAAACGTCTCATGGATCGAGGATACGACACTGGGGCGCATCGTGATCCCGCGCGATGTGCCGAAAGGCTTCGCGCTGTTCTACACGACGTTCGACATCGACGGCCGTCTCAATGAAGAGAAGGCCCGAAAGATGATGGACTTCGTGCGCGAGCGGTTCGGCGTGGAGGCGGCGCTGCACACCTGCACGCAGGTGCACGGCGTGACCGTGACGCGCGTGCAGACGGCGCAGAGCTGGAGCGAATGCGACTCCTGCGACGCGCTGCTGAGCGACGAACGTAACGTCGCGCTTGGCATCAAAGTTGCCGATTGTCTGCCGGTCACGATGATCGATTCCGCGCACTCCGTCGTCGCAAACATCCACTCCGGCTGGCGCGGCGCGGCGTCGCAAATCACGGCGCTCACCATCGACAAACTGGAGCGCGAAACGGCCTTCGAGGCCGCGAGCGCGACCGCATGGCTGGGGCCGAGCATCCGCTCCTGCTGCTTCGAAGTCGGCGAGGAAGTGGCGATCCAGTTCCCCCAGAAATTCGTGGAGCGGACGAAGGCGAAGCCGCACGTCGATCTCGTTTCGTTCACCGCACACGTTCTCGAATCGCGCGGCATTCAGCGCGTCGTCGACACCGGCCTTTGCACGCGCTGCGAAGGCTCGATCTTCCACTCCTACCGCCGCGACGGAAAAACGGGCGGGCGCAATCTCGCGGTCGTCGCCCAGTAACTCATGGCCAACAAGTTCACGCCGCGATTGCCGAGACGCCGCACGGTGTTCCGCGTTCTCTCCATCGCGGTCATCGTCTTCTTCGTCGCCGTCGCCGCCCTCGGTCTCTACGTCTACAAACAGTCCGTCGGCAAGTTCGAGCTGCGCCGCCTCTCGCTACCGACGCGGATCTTCGCCGACTACACGCCGCTCCGCGCCGGTGTCTCGATGGCTCCCGATGACCTCATGGCGAAGCTCGACCGCCTCGGCTATCGCAACGTCGACAAGCTGGCCCAGCCCGGCGACTACATCGCCGGCAGGGGCGCGGTCGAGATCTTCACCCGCGAGTTCACCCATCCCTCGGGCAAGTACGACGCGCAGCAGATTCATGTGGCGTTCAAAGGCGCGGCGATCGAGTCGGTGACGGCGCAAACCAGCAACGTGGAGACCGCGGCGCTGGAACCGGAGCTGTTGACGTCGATCCTCAGCGATCAGCTGGAGAATCGCCGCCCGGCGCAACTGAGCACGATTCCGAAGTCGCTGCAGGACGCCGTCGTCGTGACGGAAGACGTGCGCTTCTGGCATCACCCCGGCGTCGATCCGATCGGCATCCTGCGCGCCGGCTTCCGCAATCTCCGCCACGGCGGCGTCACGGAAGGCGCATCCACGCTCACACAGCAGCTGGTGAAGAACTACTACCTCACCAGCGAGCGCACGATGAAGCGCAAAGTCGTCGAGGCATTCATGGCCGTGATCCTCGATGCGAAATACTCGAAGCAGGAGATCCTCGAGGCCTACCTCAACGACATCTACCTCGGCCGCAACCGCTCGATCTCGATCATCGGCGTCGGCGAGGCGTCGCGTTTCTTCTTCGGCAAGCCCGTTTCGGAGATCACTCCCGCCGAAGCCGCGCTGCTCGCGGGGATCATCCGCAGCCCGAACAACAACTCGCCGTTCGTGAACCCGGAACGTGCGATGGAGCGCCGCTCGACGGTGCTCAAGCTGATGCTCGACAACAAGAAGATCGACCAGGCCGAGTACGAGAAGGCGATGGCCGCGCCGTTGCCGAAGAAGCCGTTCCGCGACCGCAGCGGCCTGACGTCGATCCCGTTCTACGTCGACCGCGTGCTGGAAGAGATCAACCGCGACTACGGCATCAAGGACGTGAAGGGCCGCGGGCTGCAGATCTACACGGCGATCGATCTCGCCGCGCAGGACAACGCGACGCAGGCGCTCGAGGCGGGGCTGCGCAATCTGGAGAAGAACAGCCGCCGCCTGCGCCGGAGCAACAATCCGCTCGAAGGCGTGCTGGTGCACGTAGACGTGCCGACCGGCGAAATTCGCGCGCTCGTCGGCGGACGCAATTACGAGCGCAGCCAGTTCAACCGCGCGCTCAATGCGAAGCGCCTCGTCGGATCGCTGTTCAAGCCGTTCGTCTACCTGACGGCGTTCGAGCCGAGCCTGTCGCACCAGAACATCACGCCGGCGACGCTCGTCAGCGACACGCGCTTCGTCCTGAAGCGACGCTTCTCCGACGACTGGTCGCCGCGCAATTACGACGACTCGTATCACGGCACCGTCACCGTCCGGGAAGGTCTCGAACAGTCGCTGAACTCGGCGTCGGTGCGCATCGGCCTCGCGTGCGGGATCGAGCCGATCCTGACGACGGCGAAGACGCTCGGCGTCGAGGAGCAGATCGAGAACAACCCGGCCGTGATCCTCGGCGCGGTCGGCATCCCGCCGATCCAGATGGCCGACGCGTATTCGACGCTCGCTCGCCAGGGCTCGCGCGTGCCGCTGCGCACGATCCGCTTCGTGACCGACGACCGCGGCAAGATGGTCGCCGGCGCGGAGGAAGTGAAGGGCGTGCAGGTGTTCCCCGCGCGCGACGTGTTCGTGCTGACCGATTGCATGAAGGGTGTCGTCGACCGCGGCACCGCCGCCGGCTCCCGTTCCCTCGGCTTCCACAAGACGGCGGCGGGGAAGACGGGGACGACGAACGACAAACGCGATGCGTGGTTCATCGGCTTCACGCCCCAGACGCTCGCGCTGGTTTGGATCGGCTTCGACGACAACGCGCCGATCGGGATCTCCGGCGGCGAAGGCGCGGTGCCGATCTGGACGCGCTACATGGTCGGCGCAACCGCCGGCCAGCCGAACATGGATTTCCCCGCACCGCCGAACGTGACGTTCGCGGAGATGGACGAAACGAGCGGCGGCCTCGCCGTCCCCGAGTGCCCGTCGAACTCGGTGGTGAACCAGGCGTTCAAGTCCGAGACCCGCCCGACGAACCCCTGCCCTCTGCACTCGCCCCAGGCCGTGGCGCCGCCGATCGGAACGGTCGACCAGTTCGGCAACCCGATCTCACTCGACACCGCCGGCCCCGCGACCAGCACCGAAGGCCAACTGCCCGACTCGACCCTGACCGGCGGCTTCTTCCGCACCGACACCGCGCCCCCGCCGCCACCCATCCCGACGCCCGAACCGCAGCCGCAGGCGACTCCCGTCCCTACGCCTACGCCCCAGCCCCCGCCCGTCCCACAGCCGGAGCCGCAGCCGACGGATACGCAACCGCCGCCATCGACAAATACGAGCGAGCCGCCGACTACGACGAGCACGAGCTCGCCCCCGACGAGTACGTGAGGACGCCGCTCTCGGCTAGAGTCGAGAGCGGAAAGACGATGACCAAAGTCGAGCAACTCGAAGAGGAGATCCAGAAGCTGTCGGCGTCTGACTTCGCCGAGCTCCGCACCTGGGTGCTCGAACGCGATTGGGAGGAGTGGGATCGTCAGATCGAGCGGGACGCCGCGTCCGGGAAGCTTGATCGGTTGTTCGCGGCGGCACGTGGTCAGCGGCCGAGCCGTCCCAATCGCCGTTTCCAGTAACCTGGTTTCCGCCGGTGCGAAGCCACCGCGACGATGACGATCTCGCTTGGCGTGTCGACGTAGAGAACGCTGTACTTGTACGTGTGTAAAACGCGCTTCCGAACTCGTCGAGAGATCCGTGATCCGCTCTCGGGGTATCGCCGGATGTCCGAGACGGCATCCGCGACTTCAGCGATGAAGCGGTCTCCCGACGATAGCGAGTATCCGTCGAAGTAGGCGATGTGTTCGTGAAACTCATCGTCCGCTTCCCGGAGGAAGCGGTAGGGCTTCAACGTTTCCTCGTCCGAGCCCGCGCGAACACTTCATCACCGTCGATCGCCGTCGTTCGACCCGCGAGAAAATCGGCGTAGCGCGCCTCGGCTTCGTCGGCCCAAAGCTGTTCATATTGGTCGTCCGAGAGATCGTCGAGGCTGTCGATCAGCGTCTTCGCCAAAGCCGCGCGGCTCGAAGGGTCGAGCCGTAGCGCAGCGGCTTCCAGTTCGTGGAGGTCCTTCGCCATGTCCCGATTCTACCGCCCCAGCATCCGCCGGATCCGGGCCACGTGCGCGGTGAAGGCCTTCCCCTTGGCCGCCATCTCCGTGCCGGGCAGTGTCTCGCCGGTCAGCACCTCGCGGGCGCGGAGGGCGCCGAGGTTGGCGATCGGGGCGAGTTTTTCCCAGCGGCGTTCCACGAAGGGAAGGGGGAGGCGGTGGCGGGGGCGGATCGTCACCACGCGGTCGGCGACGGAGGGAGGGATCACGTGCTCGTAGTCGGCGTTGTTGCGGAACAGGCCGCCTTCGCTCTCGCCCTTCGACGCCATCAGCACCACCATGTCGCAGCCGCGGTCGAAAAGCGCCTCGTAGGGCGCGTTGTTGGACCAGCCGCCGTCGCCGTAGCGTTCGCCGTCGAGGAGCGGCGTGTGCGTGTAGAAAGGCGGCAGGAAGTTGCTGGCGAGGAGGACGCGGAACGGGTCGGGGGCGGTCTGCACGTCGAGGATCACGTTTCTCTTGTCGCTGAGGCGCGTCAGGGAAACGTAAAGCGGCAAGCCGGCGCGAATGCGATTCTCGGTCACATAGCGACGGAACGCGCGGTCGTGCAGGCGGGCCCAGACCCAGGGCGAGTGGCCGTCGGGCGCGAACAGGTTGCGCAGGTCGACGGCCGGCATGCGCGAGAAGAAGCGCCAGTAAGGGCGGAGGCGGCGCCAGTTGCCGGCAGCGACGGCCGCGGCGTTCCAGGAGCCGGCGGAGACACCGAGACACATCGCGGGCTCGATGCCGTAGGCGTGGAGCGTCTCCACGACGCCGACCTGAAACACGCAACGGGAGGAACCGCCCGAAAAGAGGAAGCCGACGCGTTTTGCATCGCGCAGGCGGTCGAGTGCGGGAATCATGAAAGCGAGCGAAAGCCGGTGTCCGCGGGCGCCAGCGGCTCGCGATTGCGATCGAGGCGGGTCACGATCCACTGCTCGCCGCGCCGTTCGATCTCCAGGATGACGGAGGCCCACATCGAGCCGTCGAGGTTTTCGCTCCAGCGGAACTTCGAGCCGGAGCCGCCGTTGCGGAGGAACTCCTCCGCCATCTCGATCAGCTCCGGGCCGCCTTTGTGATCGCAGGGCATGGCGTCAGGAGTGTACGCCCGGCGCCTCGTGGCCGGTGCGTTCGACGTACTCCGCGTAAGAGCCGGTGTACGTCAGCGGCTCCTCGCCGAGCTCGAGCACGCGGTTCGCGAGCCCGCGCAGGAACGTGCGGTCGTGCGAGACGAACAGCATCGTTCCCTCGAACTCCTTGAGCGCCTCCACGAGCATCTCCTTCGTCGCGAGGTCGAGATGGTTCGTCGGCTCGTCGAGCACGAGGAAGTTCGGCGGATCGAGGAGCATGCGCGCGATCACGAGGCGCGACTTCTCGCCGCCGGAGAGCGAGCGGATCTTCTTCTCGACGTCGTCGCCGGAGAATTGGAATGCGCCGAGGAGATTGCGCAGGACGCCGACGTTCTCGAGCGGGAAATCCTTCTGGATCTGTTCCCAAACGGTGAGCTCGGGATCGAGGAGATCGAGCGACTGCTGGGCGAAGTAGCCCATCTTCAGGCTCGCTCCGAGGCGGACGTTGCCCTTGTCCGGAGAGAGCGCGCCGGCGACCATCTTGAGCAGCGTCGACTTGCCGGCGCCGTTCTTTCCCATCACGCACCAGCGCTCGCCGCGGCGCACGTGAAAATCGAAATGATCGTAGATCGTGCGCGCGCCGAAGCGTTTCTCGACGCCGGCGAGCATCGCCACGTCGTCGCCGGAACGGCCCGGCGTGCGGAACTCGAACTTCATCGTCTTCCGCTTCTTCGGCGGCTCGATGCGCTCCTGCTTCTCCAGCGCCTTGACCCGGCTCTGCACCTGCGCGGCCTTCGCGGCGTGGGCGGAGAAGCGGTCGATGAAGCGCTGCTCCTTCGCCAGCTTCGCCTGCTGCCGCGCGTACGCGGCTTCCTGATTCTTCTCGCGCATCTCGCGCTCGCGTACGTAGAAGTCGTAGTCGCCCGAGTACGTGATGATGTCGCCCTCGTCGATCTCCAGGATCTTCGACACGATGCGGTTCATGAAGTCGCGGTCGTGGGACGTCATGAGGATCGTCGACGGCACCGACTTGAGGAACTTCTCCAGCCAGAGGATCGACTCGATGTCGAGGTGGTTCGTCGGCTCGTCGAGGAGGAGGACGTCGAAGTTGCCGAGGAGGATGCGGGCCATCGACACGCGCATCTTCCAGCCGCCGGAGAGCGCGCCGACGTCGCCGTCGATCTGCTCGTCGGAGAAGCCGAGACCGTGGAGCACTTCGCGGGCGCGCGCTTCGAGCTCGTAGCCGCCGAGGTGCTGATACTCCTCCTGGACGTGGCCGAAACGCTCCAGGATCTGGTCCATCTCGTCGACGCGGTCCGGGTCGGACATCGCCGCCTCGAGCTCGATCAGCTCGTGATGCAGATCGCCCGCGCGGCCGCTTCCGGCGATGGCTTCATCGAGCGCGGGACGGCCGGACATCTCGTCCACTTCCTGCTTGAAGAGCCCAATCGTGACGCGCTTCGGCACCGTGACGACGCCGTCGTCCGGCGATTCCTCGCCCGTGATCATCCGGAAGAGCGTGGACTTGCCGGCGCCGTTGGGCCCGACGAGCCCGACCTTTTCGCCCGGATTGAGCTGGAAGGAGGCGTCTACGAAGAGGACCTGCTTCCCGTACTGCTTGGAGACGTCGCTGAAGGAGATCATGCGGGGCGACCAACAGGGAGGGGGGCCGGCATGTTCCTGAACGGAAAGTTGCTGGTTGCTGGTTACTGGTTGCTTGCGCCTTCGGACGTTTCAGGCGCTGCAGCGCGAGTAACCAGCAACAAGCAACCAGCAACAAGCAACCGGCAACCAGCAACTACTTCGCCGCCGCGAATTCCGCCCCCGTCGCGATCCGTCCGTCGGGATCGATCACGTACGCCGGATCGATTCTGCGTTTGGCCATCATCGCCCGCAGCTCGCGGAGGGTGTGCGGGAACTGGGGGCCGATGGGGCCGGTCGTCGCGGCGAAGAAGAGGTCGGCCTGGAACAGGATCCGTTCCTTTGGCAGCCAGGCGAAGAGCTGCTCTTCCACGTGGCTCGTCTTGATCGTGAAGAGCTCGACGGAGTGGTTCTCGTCCTTCAGCACGCGCGTCTGGCCGATGGCGATGGTCTCGATCTTCGGTTTTCTGGTCAGCTTCGCCAGGCGCTGCACCCACTTCACGTTCGCCGGCGTCGTGATGATGGTCGCGCCTTCGTTCACGTAAGCCGCGGTGCCGCCGGCGTGATCGCTGTGCGGATGGGTGAACGCCAGATAGCGGATCGGCTTGTTCGGGACGAGCTTCTTGATGTGGTCGATCGTCTGCTGGGTGAACTGCGGGCCGCCCGGCGCCTCGATCGCGATCACGTGATCCTTCATCTCGACGATCAACGAATTGCTGCGGAGCGTGTCGGCCCACACGCCTTCCGCGAGCTTGCGGATCTCCTCCGGCTGCGGCGCATTCGCCACGGGCATCGTCCAGCCGGCCGGCAGCTTGAACAGCGCCTCGTCCGCCTCGCTGCCGACTTTGATGTCCAGCTTCATGTCCCGAATCACGACGCCATTCATCGTATCGACGCGCCGGATCGGGAACGGCACGCCGCGGATCTCGCGGTACTGCGAGAACGACGAGACCGATTTCACTTCGCCCAGAATCGGGTCGTCGAGGGTTTGCTCGATGCGGTCGAGGCGGTGCGTCTGGGGATCGAAGACGAGCATCGCCTTCGTGCCGTCCGGCTGCTCGATCTCCGCCGTGGGGCCGTCAAGGTTCACGCCTTTCCCGGCGGCGTAAAGCAGAACGAGCGGCGGAAGCGTGCGCGTGAACTGCCATCGCGCCGCCTCCGCCCCCGCCCCCTCCAGCACCACGGCCTCGGTGCCTTGGTTGTTCCGCTGGAGATCGAAGACGAAGCCCTTGTCGCCTTCCACGACCCACCGATAGGCGAAGACTTCGTCCTTCGGATACGTCGAGTGCGTTTCGGCGAGGAAGCGGTTCTTGCGGAAGTCGACGTAGGCGCGCCCGCGCCACGGCATGGCGTCGAGCGGGCCTTCGACCCGATAGCTCTGATGAAGCATGGATCGCGTGCCGGACCAGTTCACGTCGATGGTCCCCAGCGCGCGGACGGCGTCGAGGTTGAGGGCGAGCAGGATGGCGAGCATGCCGCCGAGGCTACGCGGGCGATTGGGCGCGATTTGTCCCGTTCCGACCGGGCCGTGGCCGGGAACACGTTTCGCATCGGAAAACTAGCGCTATGGCTCGAGGATGGGAGAGCAAATCCGTCGAGTCGCAGATCGAGGATCGCCGCTCTGCGCCATCGCGCAGAGACGACGACGCCGCTGCAGCGGAAGCGCTGGAGCGGCGTCGGAAACGCGAGAGTGTGGAGTTGTCGCGCCGGCGGGTCGTCAGGGAGTTGGAGACGAGCCGCTCGGCGGTGCATCGGACCGCGCTGGAAAACGCGTTACATCACCTCGACGACGAGCTGCGACGCATCGACGACTGACCGGGACGTCCGCCGGTGCTCGGGCGGCCGTTCGCGTTGTTCGGACGCCCGCTGGCGCCCTGCGGACGGCCGTGACGCGCTCCGCGCACCTGCGGCGCAGGATGCTGCGAAGACCGCTGCCCATGCTGCGGCTGCGCGTGCTGCGTCTGCTTCGACTGGCCGTGCTGGGTGCGCGGCTGGTGTTGCGGACGACCATGCTGCGGACGCGGCTGCGGATGGTACGCCTGCACCTCGCTGCGCTCGGTCTCCGTGTAATCGAAGCCCTCGACGCGCTTGCGCGGCACGCTGCGCCGGATCTGCTTCTCCAGCACTTTCACATCCGCCTCTTCGTCCGGCGACACGAAGCTGATCGCATCACCCACCGCCTCCGCGCGACCCGTGCGGCCGATGCGGTGCACGTAGTCTTCCGGGAGGTGGGGGAAGTC
>Ga0213876_10002765_pt1 | contig 10219 bp, 9 predicted proteins | sample BarmaccomBMRX_R9_FD_160113 | JGI IMG/M metagenome (GOLD analysis project Ga0213876, IMG submission 160113) | Root-associated microbial communities from Barbacenia macrantha in rupestrian grasslands, the National Park of Serra do Cipo, Brazil - RX_R9 | ecosystem: Host-associated > Plants > Roots...
GCAGGCTCATTAAGGAGAAGTGACTTATCAAAAACGATCTGGTTATACTCTCGCCCGATCTTCCCGAACTGAGGCTCAAGCCTTTCGCCAGCAGCCACGACCGGGCGCGAAATCCGGCCCACCCGGTAGAGGTGTGACCCCTGCCTCGTCTCCTTCGGCTGAATCCCGATTAGAGGAGCGGCCTGTATAAAGAAGTCTTCGACCACTTCAGGCACTAGCCGCCGTTCGATGGCCTCCGTCGTCTTCCCGACAATGGCAGATAGGTTTAGCTCCTTCTTAGCCAAGCCTTCTAGCGTGGACTGCGTAATCCGACGGAACCTCTCAACGTCCACCTCCTCAACTATGCGTCGCTTGATAGCCTCCTCCGTCGTATTATTCGCATACATTTCACGGAATAATTTTTCGAGGCGATTTGATGGGAAAACCTCACCCACTACGTCGAACACTAAGTCCGTACCCAGTTCGGAACGAATTTCGCGGAGGCGTTCGAGAAGTTTGTGGAGTACGCGTCCCTCGCGGGTATTCACAGTCACGAAATTAAAGATGAGGCAGTCATTCTCCTGCCCATAGCGGTGGATGCGCCCCATACGCTGCTCAAGTCTGACCGGATTCCACGGGATGTCATAATTGATCATCATCCAGCAGAATTGCAGATTAATGCCTTCCCCCGCCGCCTCAGTCGCGACCAAGATTTGGCATCGCTCCTTGAATTCACGTTCCGCGTTAATGCGTGTACCCGAAGTGTCACGGTCTCCGATCTTCATACCGCCATGAATCTGGGTTACCGTCAGCCCCCAACCGCGCAGCTTGCTCACTAGGTAGTCGAGTGTTTCCTTGTGCTCAGTAAAGATAAGGAGCTTCGTCTTCGGATTCTTGAAAATCCCCTCATTGGTGATGACCTCTCTCAACTTGGCTAGCTTCGATTCGACCTCTCTATGTTCGAGAGCGGCGGCCTTGGCAATCAAGTCGTCCAGTTGGCGGATTTCCTGCCTGAGTGCTATAGGGTCAATCGAGGCCACGATCTCTTCAAGCTTGTCTAGGATTTCTTGCTGTTCATCCTCCGGCAGTTCATCAAAATCTTCAGGGACGCGACGCGCCATCTGTTCTTCGCGATAGCCCGCCGGATCATCAAGGATGCGCTGTCGCTTGTTCCGCATTCTTTCGAGGCTGCACCTGACGGCAAAGACGCTTGACGCGAACCGACGTTGGAGCATTGCCATCGTGAAGCCTAGTGCGCGGCCACGCGCGGTGTCATCCTGTGCGGCCTTGATCGACTGCCGCTCGACGTAATCTGTCAGGTCTTGATAGAAGTCCCATTCCTCCTCGTAAATCTCAAATTCCACGGTGCGAATGTGCCGCTTCGTGAAGAGTTTTTTCACCTTACCTGATTCTGTGTCGGGAAAGGTGACTAGGGCCTCCTTGATGCGGCGTAGGTAAAAAGGCGCGGAGTTACGTCGCATCGCCTCTTCGAGACTCCGCACGTCACCATAGACCTCCTTATCCAAGAGTTCGAGGAACAGGCAGAAATTTTTCGGGTCCCCCTTGTGAGGCGTCGCGGTCATCATCAGTAGGTGGTCTGTACGCTTTGAGATTTCCTCACCGAGTCTGTACGCGAGGGTCTTGTTGTCGGCAGTGGAGGCGCTCATCTTGTGGGCCTCGTCCACGATGACCAAATCCCAATTACTCTTGAGAAGACTCTCCTTAGCGTCCTCTATGCGCGACACCCACGAGACGGATGTGATGGCCTGAGCGTCTTCAAGCCACGGGTTCGTGCCGTAATTAGTTCGGAGTACGCTGCCGTTAATGACTTTGAAATTCTCCCGGAATTTATCCTTCAGTTCCCGCTGCCACTGAAATGCTAGGTTAGCCGGCGTAATGATGAGGGTCCGCTTGACTAGGCCGCGAATTTTCAACTCCTTGAGCAGCAGGCCCGCCATGATAGTCTTCCCGGCTCCTGGGTCGTCGGCGAGAAGGAAGCGAATACGGGGCTGTCTCAGGAAGTATTCGTAAACCGCTTCTAGCTGATGGGGTAACGGGTCAACGCGGGCTATTGAGAGAGAAAAATATGGGTCGTACTCATAGGCGAGTGTGAGCCGCATAGCTTCCACGCCTAGGCGGAACTTGTGGGGGTCGCCGTCGAAGGTCTCTTTCTCAGGCTCGGCAGCTACGTCGAGGTGGTCCAACTGTGAAGTGCTCAGGATCGACTCATAGACCCGTCCGCTGCTGAGTCCTTTGCCGACGATTTTGAACCCGGCCCCCATCGGAGACGCGACGATGATCTGTACGGCTTCAGGGTAGAGGGCACCGCGGATGATGACGTTAGTCTTGAGTTGGCTTTCGAGCAACGCCATACTTCCTTTCCAAGGAAGAATCCGCTGATAGCTTTGTCAGGAAATGGAAACAGGACAGGTGAAGCGCTTTTGCCCTGCTGCGCGAGCGAATTAAGCTACCACACGGGGGATTGTATGTGAAGGACGGGCGGATTTCCGTCTTAACCCATACGGGGCAATGATGTTTAACTTATGAGGTAAATTATGGATTCCCGTTACATCTCATTCAATAGCCTACGCGCCTGGTAGCTCACTCTCGACCATTTAATAATTTGTTGAAGAGTCAACGTCTTATCGTCCCCGTCTAAACTGTCAGCTACTTGTCTGAATGTCGCCACAATATGCCACTTATTGACGTGCGGGATGGGGTTTTCTTCAAGCGTCAGCAGTTCGTACAGTTGCCCCTCATTATCTCCTGGCGCAGGATAGCGACACAGAAGGTTGTACGACTCTAAATCCTCTAAGGCGTTGTCTACTGTGTTTAACGACCCAATTCTTGTGCCGTCTTGAATCTCCTTACGGGACACTTGGAATCTTCTCGTAGGCGGGTCGGTGCGGTTGGCGACGCCTAACAGGTAGCGCCATACGGCGAGAGTGCTGCCCTTGATGGCTGAGCCGTTCGACTTCGGAGGACCGTCCTTTATCTTAGGAGTTAGGTTCATAGGTCGGGTAACTCCGCCAATTCAGGTGCCTAGCTTTTCCAGACGCCAGCCGTCATCGTAGAGCCGAAACGACGCAGAGGCCGTCTGTGTCTTGCTGCTGTCGAATACGATTACCCTACCCGCCTGTCGCATCACATCCGCCATGCTCACCCGACCGAGGTTCTGGCGGATCGTGTCCGGGAGGCTCTGATGCTCCCGCTTGGACGTGTCGAAGCTTTTTCCGATCTCGGTAGGCTGCCAGCGCCAAGTGTACTCCGCGCGCGCCACCTTGGACTCGCCTTCGCCGCCCGCCACCCCTGTCACTTCAACCAATTCCCGCCGGGCTATTGGGATGACCCAGCCTCCCCCGGACTGCTGCCACTCCCGCGAAGCCGAACGTCCGTTGTCGGTCAGAGCGGCAGTCACTGTCACGGGCGAAGAGGCGGAGTCCGGGTATTCAATCTTACTCACCTTGAAATCGACCAGCCCCAGATAGCTGAGTATTGCGAGGTCGGCATGGCCCTCCAGAAAGCGCCGCAGCGCGAACTCCTCTTTCGGAGTTGTCTGGCTGCCCGTCCCGATGAGAGTCAGGGACTGCCGGTATTCGGGGAGGACGGTGAGGCTCGACGGCTTTTGGAGCGCCTCTGCCGACTTGATCATCTCGGCTGCACGTGAGCGTGTCAGCTCCCCAGAGGAGCAGGCAGTTAGGCAGAAGGAGATGACCGCGGCGAGCCAACAAAGCCGGAGGACGGCTTTAGGAAGTCGTGCTGACAGTACGTGATCAGTAAATGACATGGAGTATTCCCCTTACTAGCCGAGTGTGCGCGTAAGACGGAAGAAGAGGATAACCGCAAGTTGGGCTACGAAGAGCAGACCAAAAATAGCTATTAGCACCCAGCACCCACGCCGTAGCCTACCCCCGGTCTCGTACATGACGACGCCGCAGAATGGACAGAGGTGCTGAGTCTTCATGTACGTCACCCTACCGCCTGCGTGGTGCCACAGCCGCGGCAGCACCTGTCGGGCGCACTTAGGGCATCCTATTCGCTCGTCGGTCGAACTCATTCCGGCCTTCGGTTCCCGCAGATTCGGCGTGACGCACGCCGCGGCTTTTGCTATCTTTTGAGCCGCTGCTATCTCGACTGCTTATGAGCCGGGCGGTAACGCATCTCTGATGATGTTTGCCGCCGCGGAGCCTAGAGGATTCGGACTCCCGGCGACTCAAGAGCAGAATGAGAGTCTAAGCACAATTGTTCTTGGATGCAAGCGGCAGAGCCTCACGCCTTCCCCATCAGGAGGTACGTCCTGATGGGAAAAGGCAAGCGTCAACGGCCCAAACTCTTGGGGAAGAAACTCCGCGCGATCCGTGAAAAGCTAGACCTGTCGCAGAATGGGATGCTGCGGCATCTGGGCCTAGATGACGAATTCACCCAGGCCGAACTCTCGGCCTATGAGCGGGGTGTGCGTGAGCCACCGCTGCATGTCATTTTACGGTACTCACAGGCCGCGCACATCTGGGTCAATGCGCTTATCGATGATACTGTTGAAATTCCTAAAGAATTTCCTATGAAAGAAATGCAAGAAGGTATCCAGCGGTATAGAGCCAAGAAGGCTGAGAGGAAGTAATTCAATCCTGCGATGGAAATTTCACACTGACTATTGGGCGATACAATTTGGATGGAGTTTGTATAGAACAGATTAATACTTATCGTGAACTCCTACTCCTATCTCACCAAATATGTTCGACCAAAGGGAGAAATCCGTCCCGCGTGTGGACAAGTGGCACGTCGTCGCCACGTTCAGGCGGGTCGCGAATGGTCTGGAGAGTAAGGCTTTAACGCTTCAGGAGATCGTCCAGTGGTCTAGGCTGATGTACCGGGCGCGTCGGCTGATTAACGAGACTAGGTGACTCCTGCGCCGCCTACCTCCCGCGCTTTGCTTTCGGGACCCTGCACATAATTTCGACGACCTGATCATCCGTCATCTCCCAGAGGGTGAGGACACCGGCGCGGATTATTTCGCCGACGAAGATATTCGTCCCCCGCCTGTTGCAACGCTTCATCAGGTCATCCATCCGCTCCAAGTCGGACGGTAAGACCGTGCAATCCAGCCTCACCGCTCTCTCTGTGGCGGGCGGGCGGTCGTCCAGACAATTCTTAAGATCAACCGCCTTTTTTGCTGCCCGCTTTTTGCGCATGCCGAGGTTCTCTCCGCCTGATTCAGGGACGATGCCTTGCCGAAGCTGTGTTGACAAAACACGTACTTTACCACGAGCGAGCTGATTTAGTGTATTATGTGTATATTACACATTTGCCGTGATATAATTTCCGTGAACGGTTTCGGTGTGTGGCGCACGGCCCCTGTGGGGAAGTCGGGACGGGCGTACATAAGGCGCACAACGTCGGCGACGGTCGTCCGGGCCGCAACCGCCACGACGCGGAGAATTTGCGACCGCATACCTGTTGACAAAAAGCGTACGACGAGATACTTTACATTGCAATATGCGGATTCGCGTATTTTAGGAAGGCAGTTGCAAAGATGACTTTCGGACAAGCCATTACACACTACCGGCGCGAGCGGAAGATGACTCAGCGCGAACTGGCTAGCAAAGTTCTGAAGGAGGACGGGGAGCCTATCTCGCCGCAATACCTCAACGACATCGAACGTGACCGCCGCAACACCCCCAGCGAGCACCTGATCAAGCAGTTCGCAACTGCCTTGAAGGTCGCCCCCGAAGTTCTCTACGTCTACGCCAAGAAGTTCCCAGAGGAGTTCGCTCGCATTGTGGAAAGCGCCGACGAGAAGAGCGTCATAAATGCCTGCGCCGCGTTCCGGCGCGAACTGAGGAACGACGCGGTTGCCGCCTAAGTTAATTAGCCTGAACCCCTGATTTTCCTCACCCTGCCCGTAGAACTACTCAGCATTGAGGGGTAGATTTCTCGCCCTCTCAGCTCCTATTTTCCGCCAAATTACTGATTACAAGCGGGCTAAGAAAAATATTCATTAGCATCTTGACAATACGCTAATTAACGTATTAGTATGTAAATCAGCGTATCAACGTTCTCGCCTGCACCGGATATAAACATCATGCGAATGCGGAATTTCATTGGTAGAGGTAGCGTTACTAAACGGCTAGGCCGATTTCCTAGTATCAAAATGCAGGCGTCGATCTGGTGGGAGTCACCGCTAGAGAGGGACTACATTTTTCTGCTGGAGATTGATCCTTCAGTAACACGATTCCAAGAACAGCCATTACACATCTACTACACGCTCGACGGCCAACAACGTCATCGCTATACCCCAGATTTTCTCGTCGAGAGGGGCAGTCAGAAACAGATCGTCGAAGTCAAAACCGCAGCGGAAGCGAAGACGGAAGAATTTGATCGCATATTCCGTACGGTCGCACCCGTGTGTAGTCAATCGGGCTACGAATTTGCCTTAGCAAGAGACACAGAAATTAGGTTGCAGCCGAGGCTCTATAACGTCCAAGTTCTGTGGCGATACGCACGAACCCAATTCCTTCCTCAGCACCAAATATACTGCCGCCACGCCCTGCGGTCCGGCCCCATCACTCTCGGCGAACTCACCCGATATTTTGATTCCAAACGGGTCGGCAGGGACGTGCTGTACAGCCTCATCTACTGGGGCGCGCTCGACGTAGACCTGATGCGCCCTCTCAACCATGAAACCATGGTCGGCTTACCGGCGGCGACCGCCGCCAGAGAGGAGTTGTGACATGCGTCATAGATTCAGCCGAGGTCTCCACCTCCTGTTAGTTGGTAAAGGCGAGTACACCATTGAACGGCGGCTCCCGGACGGCGAGTTTCAACTCAAGGCCGCAGCGACCGACGAACTCACCACCATCCGCGAGGAATGTCTGATCAACTCATTGTTCGAGGGGGGTCTTGAAATTCTCGGCGACGAGCGCACCCGGCGGCATGTTACGGGCCATGCAGCCGAGAGATACTTTAACGATTTGAGTCTATTGGACGAGAAGGTTCGACTGGAGGTTAAGCGCCGCTGGACCTACGTGTCCGAAGCGGTTCGGCAACGGCCGCAGACACTTACTAAGGCAACCCTCACCCCCATCATTGAACAGGTCACTCGCGAGATCGGTGATGAGAATCCTCCATCTTGGAACACCCTCTACAGGTGGTTCAGAAATTACGAGGCATCCGGGCGCAGCGTCCACGCGCTCGTACCTGCCACCGACCGCCGCGTGAGCGGGAAGCCACGTTTCTCACCAAACCCCGACATCTCTAACGCGGTGGTCAACATAATTAACGCCGTCATCGAGGAGAAGTTTTTGTCACGGCACAGGCCCACAATCGCCTCCGTCTGGGAGACGGTGGTCGCGCGGATAGCCTCGGAGAATGAGTTCAGGAATGCCGCGGAGCAGCTCCCGATACCGCACCGGACTAGCATCTACAGACGGGTAAAAAAGCTCGACCCTTACGATGTGATGAGGGCGCGCTTTGGCCCTCGCATCGCCGACCAAAGGTTCGATGCCGTCGGGCAGGGTCCACGCCCCTCGCGCCCGCTCGAACGGGTTGAGATTGACCACACCAAACTCGACCTACTTGTGGTCGATCCGATGTTGCGACTCCCTGTCGGACGGCCGTGGCTAACCCTCGCCGTTGACAAGTTCAGCCGGATGATCATCGGCTTCTACATGTCGTTTCACCCGCCCGGCTACCTCTCCGTAGCGCAGTGCCTGTTACACGCTATTAGGCCGAAGAACTACGTGCGAGAACGGTTCCCGCAAATCGTGAACACATGGGATGCGTACGGGCTGCCGGAGACAATCGTGACTGACAACGCGCTGGAATTCCACAGCAAAAACTTCGAGGACGCCTGCCTCCAGATCGGGGTCATCATTCAGTACGCCAAGATCAGGCGTGGGCAGGACAAAGGCACCGTAGAGCGCGCCCTACGAACTCACAACCAGCAGCTCCTCCACGGGCAGCCCGGAACGACGTTCTCCAATGTGCTCGACTGCGGCGATTACGACCCCGCGTCGAACGCCGTGATTTCGGTGGAGGCTCTGGACGAGATGATACATACGTACGTCATCGACGTTCACAACCAGCGGGAGCATCGCGGCCTCCGCGACATACCGGCGCGCGTCTGGCGGGCCGCCACCGCCGAGTGGCCCCCCGCCCTGCCGCCGCGCCACACGGACCTCAGCGTCCTGCTAGGCTCCGTTGTGCGCCGGACTGTTTCGGCCTCCGGCATCGAGTTGCACACGCTCTTCTACAACAGTGACGAGTTGGCCCTCATACGGCGTAGGCTCAAGCGCGGCGAGCGCGTCACGGTTAAGATCGACCCCACCGACCTATCGCTAATCTGGGTAGCGGACAGGGAGCGGCGCACATACGTTCCCGTCCCGGCCGTGAACCAGGAGTACACGCGAAACCTCTCCCTCTGGCAGCACAACGTGATCAGGTCATACGCACGGCGCGTGTTAAAAATCCACACAGACATCATCGGCCTGTGCCGCGCCAAGGCTCGCATTCAGGAGATTGTTGAGCGTGAATGGCGCGCCTCGAAGCGAGCCTCCAGCCGTCAGCGGATCGCGCGCTACCGCGGCTATGGGGCGAGCAGCCACGCCGAGCACCAAAGCCGTAGCGCTCTCCCGCCCGCAGAAGAACAGCCCGGCATGTTAGTAGGTGAGACCGTCGGGGACGCCCCACGCTTAATCCCCGCCGCTACGTTGGGCGGCGTTTCGGACATCGGCATCGCCGTCGGCCTGGCCGCGTCGCCCGAAACCACTGCGGACGGCACATCCGACGCTGCCGGTAGCACACTCCGCGCGGCGGAACCACCTCGCCGCCCTAACAAACGCTCCGCCAAGGCTGCCGCGCGCGGCGGGACGGTCGCGAAACGTCCCGCCGGGCGCGCCGCGGCTGCCCCCTCCGTTCAAGATCGCGACGAGGCCGGTGATGAAACCGGGTGGGGTGGTGACTTTAACCTTCCGCGCTGAGAGGAGCTACAGTTATGAATCGAGAGGACTACCGCAACATGTCTGTGGAGGAGCGGGTCAAGTTGGTGGAAAATCTTTACATCTCCTACCCGCGGTTGAGCCGCCTCATCGCGAAGATAGAGCACTGCCATCGCTTCTCGAAAGTTTCTGCGGAGGCGGAGTGTATGCTCATACTGGGTGAAACCGGCACAGGCAAAACCACACTCTTCCGACGCTATGAACAGCGTTACCCCCGTTTCGAGACTAAGACTGGGACCACGGTCCCAGTGCTTTCCGCATCCATTCCCGTCCCGGCGACGATCAAGAGCCTTGTGACGAGGCTCTTGATCCGCCTTGGTGATCCTATGGCAGAACGCGGCACTACCGTCAGCCAAACCCACCGCCTACAACTCCTCCTTGGGTCCTGCGAGGCACAAATTTTGATTTTAGATGAGTTTCAACACTTCATCGACCGGGACTCGAAAAAGATACTACAGACCGCCTCCGACTGGCTCAAGGATGTGATAAATGAGACCAACATTCCCGTCGTGTTGATAGGTCTCCCCCACTCCAGCGATATCCTTACAGCCAACCCCCAGTTGAAGCGTAGGTTCTCGACCCAAGAACGGCTTGCGCCTTTCGAGTGGGAGGACAGTGTAGGAAAGCGCGAGTTCCGTAAGTTTCTACGCACCCTCGATGACCAGCTCCCCTTAGCTGAAACTTCCAACCTCGCCGATGAGGAACTTGCGTTTCGCTTTTACTGTGCGTCAGGAGGGTTGATCTCACGCATCATGAAAATTGTGCGCCACGCCGTGGGGCTTTCTCTCGAGCGCGGCTCCGAGCGGCTGACCCTCGAAGTCCTAGCCGAGAGCTACGCCGAGCGACTCTCGGAAGGTGGTCCTAGAATCTTTAACCCCTTCGAGCAAGATGCCTCCGATCTCGAAGAGTGGTATCAGTCGAACGGCAGCGGCGGAGATTTCTCTGACAAGCCGGGGGACGACGAAACCGCATCCGACGTGTTTCGGCGTCGTAACCGCTAAACCGGCGGCGGGTAAAGTTGTCGAAAGCCTTCACGGGGGCGCAGCATGACTACGGTAGGAATGCATCTTCTAAGGCGTGAGACACCCCTCGGCGGCGAGAGCTTTGGTGGATACCTGACACGCATGGCTCAGAAGAACGGGTATGACTCAGCGGTCTGGCTACTGTCGGCTGGCGGCATACGTTGTAAGCACGGCGTTAGCACGAACATTTCGTTCTGCGACTCGGCGGCCGGCCTCGTGGGACTC
>Ga0213876_10002766_pt1 | contig 10215 bp, 9 predicted proteins | sample BarmaccomBMRX_R9_FD_160113 | JGI IMG/M metagenome (GOLD analysis project Ga0213876, IMG submission 160113) | Root-associated microbial communities from Barbacenia macrantha in rupestrian grasslands, the National Park of Serra do Cipo, Brazil - RX_R9 | ecosystem: Host-associated > Plants > Roots...
GCCACACGTGCGAGCTCAGCAGGTAGTTCAGCGACGCGATGGGCTGCCGCCACGGCAGCTCACGGCTGGTGGAGAGCCATTTCGCGTGCTGGTTGAACATCGAGTCGACGATGTGCACGAACGCCTCGTAACAGTTGAACAGGCCGTGGCGGCCGGTCAGCAGATAGCCCTCCAGCCAGCCCTGGCACAGGTGTTCGGACAGCACCTCCATCACTCGGCCGTCCGGGGCCAGGTGGTCATCGTCGGGTCCGGTTTCGGAAAGCCAGACCTTGTCGGTCGACTCGAAGACCGCGGACAGCCTGTTGGAGGCGGTCTCGTCGGGGCCCATGAGCCGGAAGCGGTCGAGGTTGCGGGTGATGACGTCGCGCAGAAAAGTTCCCAGCACGCGGGTGGCCTCATGGGTTTTGGCCGCCGGCTGGGTGACCTCGACCGCATAGTCACGGAAGTCGGGCAAATCCAGGTCGCGCAGCAACAGCCCGCCGTTGGCGTGCGGGTTGTCACTCATCCGGCGCTGGCCTTTCGGCGCCAGCGCGCGCAGTTCGGCTCGCAGCGAGCCGTGCGCGTCGAACAACTCCTCGGGGTGGTAACTGCGCAGCCACTCTTCGAGTTGCGCGCGGTGCTCGGGGTTTTCGTGCGTTGCCGCCAGCGGAACCTGGTGTGACCGCCAGGTCCCCTCCACCTGCTCGCCGTCCACCAGCTTGGGCCCGGTCCAGCCTTTCGGGGTGCGCAGCACGATCATCGGCCACACCGGCCGGTCGGTCCGCTCACCGCTGCGGGCCGCGCGCTGAATGGTCGCGATGTCGTCGAACGCGTCGTCCAACGCGGCCGCCAATTGCCGGTGCACCTCGACGGGTTGCTCGCCGGAGACAGTGATCGGCCGATACCCGTAGCCGCGCAACAACGATTCCAGCTCGGTGTGCGGAATACGCGCCAGCACAGTCGGATTGGCAATCTTGTATCCGTTGAGATGCAGGATCGGGAGCACGGCTCCGTCCACGGCCGGGTTCAGGAATTTGTTGGAGTGCCAGCCGGCGGCCAACGGCCCGGTCTCGGCCTCGCCGTCACCGATCACGCAGGCGACCACCAGGTCGGGATTATCGAAGGCGGCGCCGTACGCATGCACCAGCGCGTAGCCGAGTTCGCCGCCTTCATGGATGGATCCCGGAGTCTGGGCGGCGACATGGCTGGGGATGCCGCCGGGAAAGGAGAACTGGCGGAACAGCTTTCGCAACCCGTCGGTGTTTTCCTCGATCCCGGTGTAGACCTCGCTGTAGGTCCCTTCGAGATAGGCGTTGGCCACCAAACCGGGGCCGCCGTGGCCGGGCCCGGTGATGTAGATGACGTTGGCGTCGCGGTCGCGGATGATTCGGTTGAGGTGCGCGTAGAGGAGGTTGAGCCCGGGCGTGGTGCCCCAATGTCCCAGCAGCCGGGGTTTGACATGCTCGGCCGCCAGCGGCTCGGACAGCAGCGGGTTGTCCAGCAGGTAGATCTGTCCCACGGAAACGTAGTTGGCGGCGCGCCAGTACGCGTCGAGGTGGGTCAGTTCGTCGTCGGAAAGGGCTGCGGGGCTCATCTGGCCGATTCTCCACGCCCCCGGTGAGCGGTGCCCTGCGTGGGTATTACTCTTCGCCCCGCGCCCTGGCCTCGTAGGCCCTGCGCTGTTCGACGTCGACGTCATCGGTGAAAACATGCTCGCCGCCGAGGAGCCGGTTGAGGCCTTCGGCGAGTGCGCGCGGCATGAACCTCTGCGACACCACCATCGCGCCGGCCACCTTGGTGACGCGCACCCGCGGCTTGGGGCGAACCACCAGCCCGACGATCGCGTCGGCGATTTCTGACGGCTCGGCGTTCCTGAATCCTCTGGCTCCCTTGGTGCCCGCGGTCAGTTCGGTGTTGACGAACGACGGCAACACCATCGAGAACTTCACGCCGGCATTGCGGTACTCGAGCCTTGCCGAATCGGTGAATGCGACCACCGCGTGCTTGCTGGCGCAGTAGCTGGCCAGCCCGGCGGCGTAGAGCTCCCCGGCCATCGAAGCGACGTTGATGACGTGTCCGGATCCGCGCGGGAGCATGCGCTGCACCGCCAGCTTGCTGCCCAGGATCACGGCGTAGATGTTGATGTCCAAAATGCGCCGAGTGACTGCATCGGACTCGTCGATGATGCGACCGACGGGCATGATGCCGGCGTTGTTGATCAGGACGTCGATCGGTCCGAGTTGTCGCTCGACCTGGTCGAGAAAGTCAGCGAACGAATCCTTATCGGTGACATCGAGTTTGTCGTACACCTCGAGGCCGAGGTCGGCGCCGGACACCTTCACCATTGCCTCGTCAATGTCACCGATCGCGACCTTGGCGCCCAGTTGGTGCAGCGCGGTCGCGGTGGCCAGTCCGATCCCGCGCGCCCCGCCGGTGATGACAATGACTTTGTCGTGAATTTTGGCCCCGACCGATTCCGTGTCCGCCACGTCCGCGCTCCAATTCTTGACGGGTGTCAACTCAGTAAGCACAGCACTCGAACCCGAGCTGCGCAATAACGCCGTCGATACTGGGACGATGACCGAGGTGCGCCCGGCCGTCCCGAACGACGCATACGCCGTCGCACGGGTGCACGTCCAGTCATGGCAGACGGCATACCGCGGCCTCATCGCCCAGGACTACCTTGACGCGCTGGCTCCTGACGACTTCGCCCGCCGATATACCTTTGGCCGCGTGGGGCTTTGGCCGTCCACGCTGGTTGCGGTCGACGATCCGGAGATCTGCGGCTTCGCCACAATCGGCCTGTGCAGGGACATCGAGTTGCCGAATTTCGGTGAATTGATGGCCCTCTACGTCGCTCCCGCACACGTCGGCACCGGGATCGGGCGCAGGCTCATCAGCGCCGCCCGCGAGCGGCTACGCGGACGGGGTGTCGCGGTCGCTGTGCTGTGGGTGCTGGACGGCAACGTCCGCGCTCGGCGGTTCTACGAACGCGACGGGTGGAGCTTTGACGGCACCCGCAAGACGGCGGTGTTCGGCAACGTGCCGGCGGAAGAGGTGCGCTATCGACGGAGCATGGGGGTCAGCGCAGGGTGAGCCACGCCAGACTGGCGCCGCCGCCCAGGACGCAATAGACGGCGAACGGTGTCAGGGTGCGGGTTTCGAAGTACCTAGTCAGGTAGCGCACCGCGAGATAGGCGCACCCGAAGGAGGCGATGCTGCCTGCCAGCACTTGACCCCCGATTCCGGCCCCCAGCGGCCCGAACAGTTCGGGAATTTTGTAGACGCCGGCGGCCAGGATGATGGGCGTCGCGAGCAGGAAGGAGAAGCGCGCCGAGTCCTCGTGCGAGAGTCCCCGCCACAGGCCCGCGACGATGGCGATGCCGGAGCGGCTGATGCCGGGCAGCAGGGCGAGGATTTGGGCGGATCCGATCAGCACACCCCGGCCCAGCGGCACCTCCGCAAGCCGGTTGTCGACGGCTTCACGGCCGTGTACTTGTTCGAGTTCGGCAGTTTCGGTGGCGGCCCGGCGCCGCAGGACCTCACCCACATACATGGCGATGCCGTTGAGGATCAGGAACACGGCCGCCGGGATGGGCCTGCCGAGCGTGGTGCGAAACAGCCGCTCAAGGGCCAGCCCGGCCAGGCCCACCGGGATGGTGCCGACCACGATCAGCCACGCCAGCCGCTCGTCACGAGTCCGGATTCGGCGATGCCGCAGCGAGGAGACGAAGCCTGCCACGATGCGCAGCCAGTCGCGCCAGAAGAACACCACCAGGGCGGCGGCGGTGGCGACGTGCAGGCCGACGACGAACGCCAGGTAGGGCGATCGCGGGGCGGAGACGTTGAGGTCCTGGGCCCATTGCCCGCCGAGCAACGCCGGCACCAACACCGAATGCCCCAGGCTGGAGACAGGAAACAGTTCGGTGACGCCCTGGGCAGCGCCCACGATCACCGCTTCGAGGTAGCTCAAGTGCGCGCTCATAGTCCTCACGGAGAGTAGCCGGTCAGGTTTGTCCTCGACCCCATGGCCGGCGGCGACCCGAATCGCCGCCGCGATAGGTTCGACTCATGCCCGTTGCCCCCCGGACACCCGTTTTGATCGGTTACGGGCAGGTCAACCACCGCGACGAAATTGACCCGGAAACGCGATCCGTCGAACCGATCGACCTGATGGTCGCGGCCGCCAGGCGGGCTGGTGATTCCGAGACGCTCGAGAGCGTCGACTCCATCCGCGTGGTGAACATCCTGTCGGCGCAGTATCGCGATCCCGGGCTGCTGCTCGGCCAGCGGATCCACGCCAGCGACTTCACCACCCTGTACAGCCGCGTGGGCGGCAACGTGCCGCAGTCGCTGGTCAACCAAGCCTGCCTGGATATCCAGCGGGGCCGGGCCGGCGTGGTGCTGCTGGCCGGCGCCGAAACCTGGCGCACCCGTAGGGGACTGCGCGCCAAAGGCAGCAAGCTGGTGTGGACGACGCAGGACGACTCCGTTCCGATGGCCGACGTGGCCGGCGACGACGTGCCGATGGCCGGCGACGCCGAGATCAGAATCAAGCTGGACCGGCCCGGCTATGTGTATCCGATGTTCGAGCAGGCGTTGCGGATCGCCAACGGCGAGTCGATCGAGGATCACCGGCGACGCATCGGTGAATTGTGGGCGCGCTTCAACGCCGTCGCGGTCGATAATCCGCACGCCTGGATCCGCAACCCGGTGACCGCCGAGGAAATCACCCGCCCCGGCCCGCAGAACCGAATGATCAGCTGGCCCTACACCAAGTTGATGAACTCCAACAACATGGTCGACCAGGGCGCAGCGCTCATCCTGGCGTCGGTGGAGCAGGCAAGGCGACTGCGGGTCCCGGAGGAAAAGTGGGTTTATCCGCACGCGGGCACCGACGCACACGACACCTCCGCCGTCGCCGAGCGCGCCGAACTGCACCGCTCGCCCGCCATACGGATCGCCGGCGCGCGGGCGCTGGAGCTGGCCGGCCGGGCGATCGACGACATCGACTACGTCGACCTGTACTCCTGCTTTCCGTCCGCTGTCCAAGTCGCCGCCGCCGAGCTCGGACTGGCCGTCGACGATCCCGGCCGGCCGCTCACCGTCACCGGAGGTCTGACTTTCGCCGGTGGCCCATGGAGCAACTACGTGCTGCATTCGATCGCCACCATGGCCGAATTGCTGGCGGCCAATCCCGGGCGCCGTGGCCTAATCACCGCGAACGGGGGGTACCTGACCAAGCACAGCTTCGGCGTCTACGGCGCCGAACCGCCGGACGAATTCCGTTGGCAAGACGTGCAATCGCTGGTTGATCAGGAGCCCACCCGCGACGGGTTGGTGGAGTGGGAGGGGATCGGCACCGTCGAATCGTGGACGACGCCGTTCGACCGGGACGGCGAACCGCAGATGGCCTTCGTGGCGGTGCTCACGCCCGACGGTGAGCGCACGCTGGCGCAGCTCACCGCTCGCGCTGCGGTGCAAGCGTCGGTGAGTGAGGATATCGCCGGTAGCAAGGTTGCCGTCGCCGCGGACGGCAGCGCGACGTTGCAGTAGCAGCACGCGCGGCGGCGGTAACGGTCGCGCGGGTTGCAACGACTTGCATATTGTCGATGGTGCGAGGTAGGGGAGGTGACACCAGGTGCAGGTCCTGGTTACCGACGCCACCGGTACCGTCGGGCGGTTCGTCGCGCGACAGCTGATCGCGGCGGGGCACACCGTCAGCGGCATCGCCGAGCGCCCGCACGGCCGTCTGGATCCCCGCGTCCAATTCGTTCGCGCGTCATTGCGCGACCCGGTGCTTCAGGACCTGGCCGCCGAAGCCGACGCGGTGATCCACCTCGCCCCGCTTGACGACACCGCGCCCGGTGGCGCGGGCCTCAGCGGCGTCGCGCATGTGGCCCATGCGGCCGCTCGCACCGGTGCGAGGCTGTTGTATGTCTCTCAGGCGGCGGGGCCGCCGGAGCTGTACCGACCGACTGAGACGTTGGTGTCGACGGGTTGGGCACCGAGCCTGGTCATCCGCGTCGCCCCGCCTGTCGGTCGCCAACTCGACTGGATGGTCTGCCGCACCGTCGCCTCCGTGCTGCGGGCCAAGGTCTCAGAGCGGCCGATGCGGGTGCTGCATCTCGATGATCTGGTCCGCTTCCTGGTGTTGGCGCTTAGCACCGACCGCACCGGGACGGTGGACCTGGCCACCCCGGACACCACCAACGTGATCACCGCGTGGCGGCTGTTGCGTTCCGTCGATCCGCGGTTGCGGCTGCACCGGGTGCACGGCTGGGCAGACCTGATTCCGGAGATGGATATTACTGCGGCACAAGAAGATTGGGGCTTCGAGTACGGCTGGCAGGCGCTGCAGGCGCTCGTCGATACGGGCCGTGGGCTGGTGGGCCGCAGGCTCGGGCCCGCGGGCGCGACCGACTCATCGGGTCAACTGGCGCTGCCCGTGGAGCCGCTGCCGTGGCTCGAGCCCGCCAACGATTTGCCCCTGCGCTCAGCCGCACCCGACGGGATGGAAGGCGAATTCGACGACCGGATCGACCCGAGGTTCCCGGTTTTCAGCGCGACCAGCCTTGCCGAGGCGCTGCCCGGACCGTTGACGCCGATGACGTTGGACGTTCAGTTGAGTGGCCTGCACATGGCCAGTCGCGCGATGGGACGGGTGTTGGCGCTGGGCGACGTGGTCGCCGACGAATGGACGAGCAGGGCCATCGCGGTCTTCGGCCACCGCCCCTACGTCGGGGTGTCGGCGAACCTCGTTGCGGCGGCCCAACTGCCCGGCTGGAACGAAGAGGCCGTGGCCCAGCAAGCCCTGGGTGAGCAACCGCGGGTCGGCGACCTCCTGCCGTTCGGGAAACCACCGCTCGCGGACGGAGCGCTGGGGTCGGTCGCCAAGACGGTCGTCACCGCCCGCTCGTTTGCCTTGATGCGCCATCTCCGGGCCGACACGAGGGCTTATCACACCGCCGCCATGGCAGAGCACCTGGACGCCGAGCAGCTCGCCGAGCTGCCGAACGCCGGCCTGGAAGTACGGATTCGGTTGTTGCGGGACCGGATTCACCAAGGTTGGATCCTCACCGGCCTGTGGGTAATCGACACGGGTGTGCGGGGGTCCGGCGTGTCCGGGCTGGGGGCGATCATGGAAAGCAGCCGCGTCAGTGTCGAAATCGCGGCCCTGGCAACGGTTTTGCGCGCTGATCCGCCACTGTGCGCACTGGCCCGGGAGGGCAACCTGGGCAGTGTCCGTGCGCTGTCACCGCGAGCCGCTGCGGCTGTCGAAGCCGCGGTCGCCCAGGTCGCACACCGCGGTCCAGGGGAAGCCGAGTTGGCCAACCCAACGTTTGGTGACGACCCGGCGCTGCTGCTGGTGGCGGCATCGGAACTGGCGTCGGTGCCGGCCGAACCCGCGCCGACGCCGTCGCTGTCCCAACGGTGGGCCGACAGCGTCCGCGCTTCCCGTGAACTGGCGCACGACACCACGTTGCGCTACACCCACGAGTTCCGGGTGACATTGCGCGAACTGGGGTCGCGCCGCGTCACCGCCGACCTGATCGATACCGTCGCCGACGCGTACTACCTGACCTGCGACGAACTAGTGACCGTGCCTGCCGATGCCCGGTTACGGATCAAACGCCGCCGCACCGAGCGCGAGCGATTCCAGGCTCAGCAACCGCCCGATGTCATCGACCACGCGTGGAATCCGGCCGAATAGCGGTCAAGTCAGCGGCGAAGAGCACCATGAGTCCGTCAAAGCTTTTGTCGCACAATGATTCTGCTGCCTTAGCCTCGGCAAGTCCGCCACCGGCAATGCCCGAATGTGGTCGAGCTGGTCATGATGGGCGCTCGCTTCGCGATCGCGCCGGGTTCAGCCCACGCGGGCGGGGTTAACCGAGAAGTTCCCGCAAAGACAGCGCGTTGCGCACGGCGTGGCCACCCAGGTCGTTGTTGAAGTAGATCCACACGTCGCGTCGCTCGTCGCGCCAGGCGGTGATCCGATCGGCCCACTGTCGCAACTGGCGTGCGGTGTATGAACCGGCGTACATCGCATCGGGATAGGGGCCGTGCATTCGCACGTACACCAGGTCGGTGGTCGCCCGGGGGATGCAGGCCAGCCCGCCACCGCTCATCACCACGTAGGCGGCGCGGTGTCGTGCCAGCGCCGCGTAGACAGCCGGGTCGTTCCAGGACGGGTGGCGCAGCTCCATGGCGACCCGGATCGACGCAGGCACGGCGCTCAAAAACGAGTCCAGGCGGGCGTCATCGCGCTGCTGTTCGGGATGCAGCTGCACCAGCAGCACCCCGCGGCGATCCCCCAGCAGTTGCCAACAGTGCTCGAACCGCTCGATCCACGGTTCGGGCGACGCCAGCCGCCGATAGTGGGTCAGGCCGCGATGCGCCTTTACCGACATGGTGAAGCCGTCCGGCAACCGATCACGCCACCCGGCGAAAGTCGAATCCTTTGGCCAGCGATAGAAACTGGCGTTCAACTCGACGGTGTCGAACACCTCGACATAGCGCGACAACCGGCGCGCGGCGGGCAGGCGGGGTGGGTACAGGACGTCGGTCCAGTGGTTATACGACCACCCGGATGTACCGATCCGCACGGTCACGACTGGATCAGCTGGCTACCTGCCGGCGCACGTCGTCGTCGAGCGACGCCCGCACCAGCGCGGCCGCCAGCCGGGCGTTGGCCGGTCGGGCCAGCGATGTCAGCTTGGCGGGATCGGTGGGCAAATCCATCTGCTTGGCCGCCGCGATGGCACGGTCGTCGAAGTATGGCCGCACCCAGGTCCAGATGTCTTGGACTTCGCGCAGGTAGATGTCGGCGCCGGTATCGCCAATCCCATTGAATCCCTTGAGCATACGTTTGGCCGCGGCGACGTCGTGGTGGCTGCGGTCGGCGAGTGTGCGCAGGTCGCCGGAGTATTCGTCGCGGACTCGTTGGGCGATATCGCGCAGCCTGGTGGCCGAGCTTTCGTCGTACCGGACGTAGCGGGCGCGGCCGAAGGCGCGGATCATGGTGCTGCGATCCGCTGCCAGCACGGCTTTCGGGGTGCGCAGACCCGCGGTGAACAGCTGCCGCGCGGCGCGCATGGCCGTGGCGGCGTCGATCGGCTTGCTGGCCAACATGCACAGCACGAGGAGCTGAAACAGTGGCATCGGTTTGTCCTTGAGGCGGATTCCCGCCTCGGCCGCGTATGTGGTGCCGGCGACGTCAAGCAACCGTTGCACCACTCGGTTGGACTCGTTCATGTCCTGCCGCGTACCCGCCCCGGGGGGCGGCAAACCGCATCGGCTACTTGGGCGGCAGGGCGCGCGCGTAGTCGGTGCCCCTGACGACCCAACTGCGCAGCTGGCGTTTGGTTTTCACGCCGTCGGCACCAACGTGTAGCCAGCCGCGGGCCTGCCGGCCCGACATCACCATCGGTTCCGCATGAGCCCGGGCCAGCAGCGTGTCGGTCTCCTCGGGCGGCACTCGGACCAACAGGCCACCCTTGCCGCTGGCAGCGACGGCCATGTTGCCGCCGATCAGGAATGCCAGCCCACCGAACATGCGTTTCTCCTCGACGCCACGCTCAGCACTGAGGAGTTCGCGGATTCGGTTGGCGAGGTCTTGGTCGTAGGCCACGGGCGGCTGTCAGTCCTCGAGATCCACCCGGATGGTCAGCAAGTCACTACCCATAGTGCGCACCACCGCGCTATTGAGCCGGGGCAGGCTCCGCAGCCGCTCCCTTGCGTCGTCGTCGGGCAGCAACTGCGCGATACCGCTGCGCCATCGGCCGCCGACACGAACCCGTACGGCCGGGTCGGACTTGATGTTGCGGACGTAATCCGAGTGCTCACCATGCTCGGAGACCATCCAGAACTGGTTACCCACCAGGCTCCCGCCCACCGCTGTGCGGCGTCGCTGGCCAGTCTTGCGGCCGATCGTCTCGAGCATGGTCACCGGCAGTTGGCGGCCGATCGGATTGACCACAAGACGCTGAACGCGATGCACTAGTTGCCGTTTGAGGTTCACGCGCTCCATTAAACGCCGACCATGCCGAGCGTGACACCGGGGTCACGCTCGGCGGCGCCAGGTGCCGGCTCAGGCGGCCGCGACCGTCTCGGTGGTGGGTTCCAGCGCTTGGGCGACGATCTCGCCGACGTCGGTCATCGGTCGCAAGTCCAGCGCCGCCAGCACCTCGGCCGGGACGTCATCCAAATCTGGGGCGTTGCGCGCGGGAACGAAAA
>Ga0213876_10002767_pt1 | contig 10215 bp, 8 predicted proteins | sample BarmaccomBMRX_R9_FD_160113 | JGI IMG/M metagenome (GOLD analysis project Ga0213876, IMG submission 160113) | Root-associated microbial communities from Barbacenia macrantha in rupestrian grasslands, the National Park of Serra do Cipo, Brazil - RX_R9 | ecosystem: Host-associated > Plants > Roots...
ACCGCCTCGCGCACCGTCTTCAAAACCTGCGCGCGAATCTTGCGGTCATTGAGAAATTCGACGTGCTCCGCCCACGGGATCGAGATCATCGCGCGCAGTCCGTATTCCGCGAGCAGCTCGAGAAACCAGCGCGGCGGGACGTGGTAAATGCGCAGCGTGTTCACGCCGAGTTCGCGCATTTGTGCAAGGTCGATGCGGACTTTCTCCGGTGCTGGTAGATAGTCGCCTGCCGCGTCCGGCTTGAATGGTCCGTAGGTGACGCCTTTGAGGAAAAACTTCTGCTCGCCCGCAAAAAGGAATTTCGCCCGCACGCGCACGCGCGCCAGTTCTGGAATAGCGACAGCAGCAGTGGCGGCGGTGACAGGCGAATCGGCAACGGCAGCAGGTGAATTCATGAAACGGCGATACAAGCGGGCGAATACGGCGGCAGGGAAAGCAGGGACGGCACCGACGCCGCGAGTATTCACCGCCCCCGCCGCACAGGCAAGCCAGCCCGTAACCTTGAACGCACACCCGTCGCACCGTGGGTCATGCGCATGGCCGTTATTGCGAACTCGCCCAATCCTGCCGGACAACCGATGATGACGTTGATCTTTCTACTCACTTGGCTGCACTGCGGAGGAAGCGGACCATTTCTCGTAGAGAACGAACTTCCTCCTGCTCAGCAAAGGAGGTAGGTTCGATTCACCAAGTATGCATCGTTTGTTCATCCCCATCGTTCTTATCGCCGGATTGTTCTCTCGCTCAAGCATCGCCTCTGATCCTATGTCGGCAACCAAGCAAGCCCTAGAATCGTCCGCAGCGGACTCCTCCCCAACGTCAAACTTAGCCAAGCCAACTCCACCACTGACACCGCCCGCGACGATGGCCAATGTCGCCTACGGCGAGCACGAACGGCAGGTGCTCGATTTTTGGAAAGCGCCCGCCTCCGACAACAAGCCGACGCCCCTCGTGTTCTACATGCACGGCGGGGCTTGGATGAACGGCGACAAGGCGGAGATCGGGAAGCACGGCTTAGTTGAAAAATATCTCGCTGCCGGCATCTCCGTTGTCTCGATTAGCTACCGCTTTGTCCGGGACGCCCAAGCGGCGCAGGTGAAACCGCCAGTCGAGTGGCCGATGCACGATGCGGCGCGGGCGCTGCAGTTTGTGCGCTCGAAGGCTGCCGAGTGGAACATCGACAAGCAGCGGATCGCTCTCTCGGGCAGTTCCGCGGGCGCCTGCACGAGTCTGTGGCTCGCCTTTCACGATGACATGGCTGATCCAAAAAGCAGCGATCCCATCGCGCGCGAGTCCACGCGGGTCTGGTGCGCGGCGGTGGATGTCGCACAAACTTCGCTCGATCCGCAGCAGATGACGGAATGGACTCCGAACAGCCGCTATGGCGCGCATGCCTTTGGCTTCGTGAGTCCGAAAGACTTTGCGAACAACGAGCAGATTTACAAAGAATTCCTCACGCGCCGTAGCGAATTCCTGTCTTGGATTAAAGAATACTCGCCCTACGAACAGGCGAGCGCCGGCGACCCACCAGTCTATCTGTATTATCCGACCCCGCCGGCACTCGGCCAGCCGCAGAAGGATCCCACTCATACTGCGAACTTCGGAGTAAAGCTGAAGGAGAAGCTCGACCAGCTCGGCGTGGAGTGCGAACTAGTTTATCCCGGCGCACCCAACGTAAAGCACAAGAGCATTGAGACGTATCTTATTGAGAAGCTGAAGAAATAGCCTGCCCTGGTAAACGCCATTTCAATTAAAAAAACCACCGCAACCAAGCAAATCCGCCGGAGTTACTACAGCCGCGGCGTGATGATTCCTTTCAACCGAATCATCCCCCGCCGGATGCGCGCCTTCACCGTGCCCAAGGGTTCGCGCAGACGATCCGCGATCTCGTGTTGCGTCAGGCCGCTGAAAAACGCCAGCTCGATGGCCTGCCGCTGCTCGCGCGAGAGTTGCAGCACGGCGTTGCGCACGAGCGTGCCTTGCTCGGAGGCATACACTGTCTCCACCGAGTCGCGTCCCGGCGCAGTGCCGCGGTGCTCGAAGAGCGCGGCCTCGCGTTCCACTTCATCTTTCAATCGGTGCCGCCGCTGCGCGCTCCGCAAGCGGTCGATGGCTTTGTTGCGCGTCAGCGTCAGCGCCCAAGTCAGCGGCTTGCCGCGCGTCCGGTCGTAGAGCGCGGCTTTGTCCCAGATTTGCACAAAGACATCCTGGAGCACGTCCTCGGCTTCCGCCGCGTCGTTGAGCACTTGGAAGGCGGTGGAAAAGAGCACGCCGCTGTAGCGGTCATAGATCTGGCGGAAGCTGGTCCGGTCGCCGCTGCCCGTGCGTTCGAGCAGTTCGATCTCCACGTTTTCCTCGCGAACTGGCGCCGACGTTTTGGGCATAGCATTGCTCCTCTGGCTTTGGATAAGTCCGCCTTATCATCGTAAGCAGATGCACGCCGGGACGCAATGTTTTTCAAAATGAAGAGTTGCGGCAAGCACGGTTTAATCCGCCGTCGCCCTCGCCGGTTTGTCCGCGCTCGGGCAAAGTGCGCGCAATTCGCAGCCCGGGCAATCCGGCCGGCGCGCGGTGCAGCGGCGCCGTCCGTGAAAAATCAGCCAGTGACTCCACAGCGTCCAATGCGCCCGCGGCACCAGGCGCATGAGGTCGGCTTCCACTTTTTCCGCGTCCTCGTGCCGCGTCAATCCGAGCCGGCGCGCAAGCCGGCCGACGTGCGTATCGACGACCACGCCTTCGTCCAGGCCGAACGCGTTGCCGAGGATCACATTCGCCGTTTTGCGCCCGACGCCCGGCAGCGCCGTCAACTCCGCCAGCGTGCGCGGCACCTCGCCGCCGTGCCGTTCCACGAGCGCCCCGGCCGCGGCGCGAATGCTCTTCGCCTTGGCCCGGAAAAACCCGGTCGTCTTCACCAGCGTCTCCAATTCTTCCGGCGAAATTTCCGCGAACTCCGCCGCCGTGCGGCAACGCGCGAACAACGCCGGCGTCACCAGATTCACCCGCTTGTCCGTGCATTGCGCCGACAGAATCGTGGCCACGAGCAGTTCCAGCGCGTTGGAAAAATTCAGCTCGCAATGCGCGTCTGGATAAATCGCCGGCAGCCGCTCGACGAGCGCGAGCGTGCGGGCGGCGATTTTGTTCGATGGACGCGCGGGCATCACCGTGGGCGCACAAACACGCTTCACTTGTTCCCCGTCGTCGGTGGCAGCGTCGCGAGCCGTTCGCGCGCCTTCGCGGCAAACTCGCTCGCCGCATATTTTTTCACCAAGTCGTCGTAAGCCTTGCGCGCACGGGCGAGCTGGCTGCTGCGCGTCGGACCGTTCGGTTGCGCGGGCGCGTCGCCCAAGCTGGCCGCTTGATTTTCGAGCAGTTGCGCGCCTTCCCAGAGTCCGCGTGGCGCGTCGGGCAGCGCGTTCGGATAAAATGCGGCGACTTTCAAAAACGCATCGATCGCGGCGCCGAGATCATTCCTGGCCCGGAAGATTTCCGCCGACAACAACAAGCCCGCCGCGCGCACTTCCAGCGGCGCGGCCGTCGTGCGCGCGACCGCGCTCAGCAACTTCAGCGCGTCGTCCGGTTTGCCTTGCGCGACCAGCCGGCGGGCCAGCCCGAGGTTCGCCTCGGCGAGCTTGTTCGAGCGCGGATAGTCTGCCTGCAATTTCGCGTAAGCCTCCGCCGCCGCGTCGGCATCGCCCCTCGCTTCCGCCAGCCGCGCCTGGCCGTAGAGCGCGAGCGCCTGCGCCTCCTGCACATCGGGCGGCGCCTGCGCCGGCGACAAGCCGTTGGGCAGCGGATAATCCTGCGCCGCTTTCGCAAACACCGGCCCGGCGGCGTCCGCGTCGCCCGCGCGCAACAGCGCCGTCGTGAACTGGTCGAGGTCGGCCGGCGCGTAGATCACGTTCGGGTCATATGCCGCCTGCATCTCCGCCAGCGCGCCCGCCGGGTCTTTTTCCGCCGTGAGCCGCGCCGCGGTGAACCGGACGCGGCTGCGCAACGTCGCGCCCGCGCCGACTTTTTCCGGCAACGCCGCAAAGTATTCGCCGACCTGCGCGTCGGTCTGCAATCTCGCACCCACGCGCAAGCGCTGGCACTCGACCAGATTGGCCAGCGCACCGGCGACCTCCTTGCTGTCGGGATAAATTTCCAGCAGCCGCTCGCTGGCGGCGACGGATTGGCTCAGCGCCTTTTGCCAGACGGCGCGCTGCGGTTCGCCGAGCACCAGATAATTGCCCAGCTCGACGCCGGTTTTTTTCCAGAGCGCCGCCAGCTTGAGCAGCGCCAGCGGCGCTTTCGGCGAGTCGCCGTTTTGATCGAGAAATTTCTGATAACCCGCCAGCGCCTCGTCGATGCGCGGTGGCGTTTGTGCGGCGAGCACCGCCGCGAGCGCGTCGGCGGCGTCGAAGACTTTTTCGTCGTGCGGATATTTCTCGATGAACTCCCGCAGCACGCGCGTCATTTCCGACGTGTTTTTGTCGGCGTAAAACCAGTTCGCGCGCAAAAAATACGTCTGCGCCGCCTCCGGGCTGTTCGGAAATTTCCCCGGCAACTCCGCCAGCGTCGCCTGCGCGCCCGCCTTGTCGCCCGCAGCCGCCTGCGCGCGGCCGAGCGCGAGCTGCGCCGCCGGCGCGAGCGGGCTTTGCGGGAACTTGCCCAGGAACGTTTTCAACTCGCTCGCCGCGCCCGCCGCGTCCTTCATTTGCAACGCCACCGCGCCGATCCAGAACGCCGCCTCGCCCGCCTCGGGCCGGTCCGCGTAGGCATCGCGGATTTTCTTGAACGCCGCCAGCGCGCCCGCCAGATCGCCCTGTGCTTGCAACAGCCGCGCCCGCCCGAGTTCCGCCGCGGCGGCGAGTTCGCGCTTCGGATTCGCCTTTAAAAAATCGTCGAACACCCGCCGCGCCGCGTCGAACTTGCCCTCGCGCGCCAGCGCGTCGGCCCGCTCCAGCAGCGCCAGCTCGCGCAGCCGGCTGCGCGGATACATCTTCGCGAAGTCGGCGAAAAATTTCTCCGCCCGCGCCGCGTCCGGCTTCGGCAGGCTGAGGAACATGTTGCCCAGCGCCAGCGGCAGATTTTCGGCGCCCGGATCGCGCGGAAATTTCTCCTGAAACCGCTCGTAAGCCGCCACCGCCGCGTCCGCCGCGTTCTGCGCCGCGAACGCCAGCGCGGTGTAATACAGCACGAGTTTTTCGTCCGCCGGCTTCGTCGCCAGCGGCGCGAGCGCCGCGAGCAGCACGCGCGTCTCGTCGTATTTTTTGAGCTGATAAAAAACGCCCGCCGAGCGCAGCCGCGCGCTGAGCGCCGCGTCGTCGCGATTCTGCAATTGTCCCAGCTTCGTTTGCTCGCGGCGCAACACGCTTTGCATCCGCTGAAACTCCGCGCGGCTGCCCGCCGCGCCGCGCAACGCCTGCCGCACCTGCGCGACGCGCGCCGTCTGCGCCGCAACCACCGGCTCCCGGCCCTCGACCGCGCGATACGCCGCGAGCGCCCGCGCCAGTGTCGCCGCGCGGGCGGCTTCCGGCTGGCTGCCGGCGCGCGCCGCGAGCACTTCGCCGAGCTGGAATTGCGCGTCGTTGGCCAGCGCGACATCGGGTTTGCGCGTGATGAGATCGGTGAGCAGTTTTTCCGCTTCCGCGTAATTTTTTGCGACCACTGGATCGCTCGCGTTTTCCGTTTTCGCCGCCTGCGAGGCCAGCGTCAACGCGAGCAGAAACTGGCTGCCGGGCGCCGTTTCGCGGTTGGAAAAATCGCGCAGATTTTGATGCAAGTCGTTTGCAGCTTCGTCAAAACGGCTCAGTTGAAAATACGCCACCGCGCGGCCGTAGAGCGCGCTGTCCGCCTGCGCGCCGCGCGGATATTTGCCGAGAAACGCGCCGAATTCCCTGGCCGCTTCTTCAAATACCGCCTTGCGTTTCGCCTCGTCGGCCGCCGGCAGCGCGCTGGCTTTTTGCAAGAGCGTCTCCGGCAGCAGCGCCGCGGCGGATTCCAACAATTCCGCCTGGCTCTGGCTGGCCGGCGCGGCGAGAAATTTGCGCAAGACCGCCGCGGCGTCGTCGAATTTGCCCGCGAGATAATCGGCGTTCGCCAGCTCGACTTGCGCCTGCCCGACGAACTCGCCGGTCGGAAAATCCTTCAGCAATTTTTCGTAAGCCGCCGCTGCCTCGGCGTAGCGTCCCGCGTTGAACAATTCGCCCGCCGCCGTCATCGCCGCGGCTCCCGGCGATGGCGGTGCCTGCGCGCGCGAGACCGGCGTTGTCGCCAGACAAATCAGGAATCCGCACAGGCAATAAATTCGCCACGCGACGGCGGGCGGCCGGGAGAAAAAGGTGCGGGGGAACATCAAAGCGAGCACACGCCGACTCGACAGAACAAAGTGGAAATCGGATTCCGGGGAACGGCAAAGTGTCACGGCATTTCCCTGCTTGCGAGCGGATTTTGGTTGCCTTATCGGTCCCGGAACCGACCGCCGCCACCGCGACCAATGACACCTTCTCCGACGCAACCTTCCAGCCTGTCGCCCCGCGTGTCGGCGGACGACGCTGCGCCGGATTTGGCCGCCCAGGCCTCCGACGCGCGTCCGCGCTCGCTCGCGCGCCGGCTCGGCTTGCTGGCTGTGCTTTTTCTCCTGCCCGTGCTGGCCGTGTCGCTGCCGGTGCTGCTGATCGGTCAACGTCCGCCGCCGGGTCAAGGCGCGAGCGCGTGGGCGGGCTTCGGCGCGTTGCGCGCGTGGTGGCGCGGCGGTTCGTCAACGCCAGCGTCGCAGTCGCAAAATGCAGCGCCCGGTTTCGACAACTTGCGGGAGTCATTAAATAAATCCGCGCAAGCGCAATTGCCCGACAGCAGCGCCAGCCTGACAAGTCCGGGCGAAATCACCATCCCAGCCACGGATGACGCAGCGAACATCGACGCGCAATTCGCCGCGCTCACCCGCCTAGCCGAACGCCTCGGCGGCAGCGCGGCGGAAAAACCAGCCGACGCCGCGGGCCGGCATCTTTTTGTCACGCTGCCGGCGGCAGGCGGCAGCAGCGAACGCGCGGCGTTCGAGACGTTGGCTACGCGGCATCTCGACTTGTTGGTCAATGCCGCGGACGGCGCGGAATTGGACAAGCTCATCGCCGTCGCCACGCCGAACAGTTCGCCCGCCGCCGTTGCGCCGTCGTCGCCAGCCACGCCGGACGCGCGCGATTTTCTCACCGTCTCCGTCGCCGCTGCCTCGACGGCGTCCTCGCCGTCGCCGCGACCGTGATCGCCGTCACCTTCGCGTTGCCCGACGAAAGCCGCGATCTCGTCGCGCGCCTGCGCCATCCGCAGCGCGGCAGCAACAATCACCATCTCGCGTCGATCCGCGGCGAACTCGCCGGACGCGAAATTCTCATCATCCACACCGGCGTCGGCGCCGCGGACGATTGCCACGCGCGGCTGGCAACGAGTCTGGCGCAGCAATCATCGTCGCCGCCGCTTTCCGCGTTGATCTGCGCCGGCTTTGCGGGCGGGCTGCGGGCGGACGTGCGGGCGGGGGATTTGATCTTGGGAGAAAATTTTTCCGACCCGCGTTTGCTCTCCGCCGCCCGCCAGACGCTCGTCGCCGCGGAGAAATTTCCCTGGCACGTTGGCGCGTTGACGACGGAGTTGCAAACCGTCGAGACCGCCGCCGGCAAAGCCGCGCTGCACGCCCGCCGCGACGGCGCGCTGGCCGTGGACATGGAAAGCGCGTGGATCGCCGCCGCGTGCGCGCGGGCTGGCGTGCCGGTGCTGTCGTTGCGCGTCATCAGCGACGGCGCGACGGACGATTTTCCCGTGCCCGCGTCGGTCATATTCGACCAAAAAAATCAGCGACCGCGCGCCGGCGCGCTCTTGCTTTGGCTGCTGCGGCATCCGCAAAAAATCGCGCCCTTCGCGCGCTTCGTCCGCGGCCTCGACCCCGCGCGGCGCCGGCTGGCGGATGCGCTGGAAAAAGTTGTCACGGCGCTCGCGAAGGCTGAAAATTTATCCACGGATTAACGCGGATTAACGCAGATTAATTTTTTGGTTTCGGAACTTCGCGTTGCTTGTGCAGACAAAAACAAATTTGTGTTAATCCGCGTTAATTCGCGGATAAAAATTTTTTCCTTCTCATGTCCAGAATTCTTTCCGGCATCCAGCCCAGCGGCGCGCTGCACCTCGGCAATTATTTCGGCATGATGCAGCCGGCCATCGCGCTGCAAGAACGCGGTGAAGCGTTTTATTTCATCGCCGATTATCACGCGCTGACCAGCGTGCAAAATGCGGCGCGCTTGCGCGAGTTCACGCACGGCGTCGCGCTCGATTTTCTCGCGTGCGGACTCAATCCCGCGCGCGCCTGTTTTTTCCGCCAGAGCGACGTGCCGCAAGTCACCGAGCTGGCGTGGATTTTATCCAACGTCACGCCGGTGCCCATGCTCCAGAACGCACATTCCTACAAAGACAAAACCGCGCGCGGCCTGCCTGCCAGCGCGGGATTGTTCACTTATCCGGTGTTGATGGCCGCCGACATTTTGCTCTACGACAGCGACCTCGTGCCGGTCGGGCGCGACCAGAAACAGCACTTGGAAATGACGCGCGACATCGCGGGCAAAATCAACGAACTCTACGGCGCCGATTTGCTCAAGCTGCCCGCGCCGGTGATCCAGGAAACCACCGCCGTCGTGCCCGGCCTCGACGGCCAGAAAATGAGCAAGAGCTACGGCAACACGATTGAAATTTTCTTGGAAGAAAAAGCGTTGCGCAAAAAAGTGCTCGGCTTGAAGACCGACTCGACTCCCCTCGAAGCACCGAAGCTGACAGAAGACTCGACTATTTTGGCTCTCTACCGCCTCGTCGCGTCGCCGGCGGAGGTTGAAAAAATGGAAAACGAATTTCGCACCGGCGGCGTCGGCTACGGCGAATTCAAGCACCGCTTGTTCGCGGCGATCTGGGAATATTTCGCGCCGATGCGCGCCCGCCGCGCGGAGTTGCTGGCCGACGCCGGCGCGGTCGAGCGCGTGCTGCGAGCCGGCGCTGAACGCGCGCGGACGGTCGCTGATTCCACGCTCGCCCGCGTGCGCAAAGCGGTGGGCTTGCGTTGAAAAATTTTTACCGCGGCACCGGCACGCGCGTGACGACCTGGCCGATCAATTCGGCGTGGCTGAGACCTTCGATTTCAAATTCCGGCCGCAGCATCAACCGATGGCCGAGCACCGGCAGCGCGAGCGCGCGCAGATCGTCGGGCGTGACAAAATCCCGGCCGTCAATCGCCGCCGCCGCGCGGCCGGCGAGGAGCAGCGATTGCGTCGCGCGCGGCCCCGCGCCGACGAGCACGCTCTCGTGCGAACGCGTCGCGCGCACGAGATCGACGGCGTAACCAAATAATTCCTCGCGCACCGTCACCAGCGTCAGCGCCGCGCGCAACGCGCCGAGCGTCGCGGCGTCGATCACCGCGCGCACCGCGCCGCTGGCCAGCAGCGCCTCGGGCGAATCGTGTGCGGAGAGCGTGCGCTGCGCCAGGGTCAGTTCTTCGCCCCGATCCGGGTAGCTCATGGGAATCTTGCACATGAAGCGATCAAGCTGCGCTTCGGGCAAGGGATAGGTGCCTTCGCTTTCCACCGGATTCTGCGTGGCGAAGACAGTGAAATTTCCCGACAACGGATGCGTCACGCGGTCGATGGTGACGGCGCGTTCCTGCATCGCCTGGAGCAGGGCGCTTTGCGTTTTGGCCGGCGCGCGGTTGATCTCATCGGCCAGCAGGAAGGTCGTGAAAATCGGCCCTGGCACGAGGTTGAACGCGTTGCGCTGGAGATCGAAAACGTTCGTGCCCGTGATGTCCGCGGGCATCAGGTCGGGCGTGAACTGGATGCGCGCAAACTCGCTGCCGAGCACGTGCGCGAGCGTGCGCACGAGCAGCGTCTTGGCCACGCCGGGCACGCCTTCGATCAAGGCATGTTGCCCGGTGAAAATGCAGGTCAGCGCGCGATCAACGACTTCGCCCTGGCCGATGATGACCTTGCCGACTTCCGCCCGCGCCGTGGCCAGCGTGGTCTTTAATAATTCGAGCTGCCCGGCGGCGTCCTGGGCGGTGAGCGGCGGCGTCTCCATGCGGGCACCAAGCGGCAGCAGCGCGTGAAGTGTTCAGCGCCGAGCTTGCGTTAGGATTGGACGAGCTTGTTGCCGTCCTTGTCGGTGAACTCGCCGCGGATGATGTTGATGAGATCAATGATCAGCCAG
>Ga0213876_10002768_pt1 | contig 10215 bp, 4 predicted proteins | sample BarmaccomBMRX_R9_FD_160113 | JGI IMG/M metagenome (GOLD analysis project Ga0213876, IMG submission 160113) | Root-associated microbial communities from Barbacenia macrantha in rupestrian grasslands, the National Park of Serra do Cipo, Brazil - RX_R9 | ecosystem: Host-associated > Plants > Roots...
TCAAAGGAGCGATTTTGATCGCGAAAGTCGTCGAAGTCGGGACCTGAAGCTCCGCCGGCGGCTGTACCTGCGAAACCTGTGTCTTCGGAGACGGCGAACAGCTGTTGGGGGCTGCGAAAAGGGAGTGGTCGAATCAGGATCGCGTGCACGATGCTAAAAATTGCTGTGTTGGCGCCGATACCAAGCGCGAGCATGAGAACCGCGGTGACGGTGAATCCCGGCGCTTTACGCAGGCCGCGGATCGCGTAGCGGAGATCTTGCCAGAAGCCCGTCATCGGTCCTTGATCACAGTGCAAATTCCCGGCCAGCGCACGCAGCGTCTTTTCTATATGTTGCAGTTCGCGCGGTGTCCGGCGCTGGGACGCCACGTTCAAATGCGGCCGTACGTGGCGATGCATAATATACAACCAAGAACCGGATGAAAAGCGTATCGAAGATCTTCCTGGCACTTTCCGTTTTGCTGGTTGCCGTCTGTTCTGCTTTTGGGCAGTCTTTCATTACGACACGCCTGGATGATTCGAAAGCGGTTTATCTGGCGTCATTCGACGGCTTGCATGGCGATGGGATTGGCGACGACACCAATCTGATTCAGTCGGCGATAAACCTGGCGGAAAATCACACGCGGGAAGGGATTGTGTTTGTGCCTGCTGGCCGCTATCGGCTGACACATACAATTTATGTCTGGCCGGGCGTACGTGTGTTCGGTTATGGAGAGAAACGGCCTATCTTTTTACTTGCGGATAGTACGCCGGGATTCCAGAAAGGTATGGGCGTGATGGTGATGTTTACAGGTGCACGTCCGGCGGAGGGGAGCGCTAATCCAGTGCGCGTTCCGTTTCCGCCGCCCGGGAGCGTGCCGCCGAATGGCGCGATCGCTGATGCGAACCCGAACACGTTCTACTCAGCGATGAGCAACATTGATTTTCAGATCGGAGAACGCAATCCGGCCGCGGTTGCGATTCGATTCCATGTCGCTCAACATTCCTATCTCAGCCACATGGATTTCCATATCGGGTCGGGCCTTGCTGCATTGACGCAGATCGGGAATGAAGCGGAGGATCTGCATTTCTATGGCGGTCGCTACGGAGTTCTGACGGAGAAAACTTCGCCCGCGTGGCAGTTCACGCTCATCGATTCGGTATTCGATGGTCAGCGCGAAGCGGCGATTCGAGAGCATGAGGCGGGGCTTACCTTGATTCGCGACACGTTTCGCAACGTGCCGACCGCAATCGATATTGATGCCGGCTACTCCGATGAGCTGTGGGTTAAAGAGAGCCGTTTTGAGAACGTGTCAGGCGCGGCCGTGATCATCAGCAACGAGAAGAGCCCTCTTACGGAGATAGGCTTTCAGGATGCCATGTTGAACAACGTCCCGGTCTTTGCGCGATTCCGCGAGAGCGGGAACAAGGTGAGCGCGAAAGGCCGCATCTCTCGCGTCAAGAATTTCAACTACGGCGTAATTGTGCCCGGGGAAGGAAGCATGGGGACGATGGGGATGCTTTATGACGCGACGCCCTTGAACGCCGTACCCGCGCCGCTTGCACCGGCCATCCAGCGGTTACCTATGTCGGAGAGATGGGTGAACGTGCAGACACTGAATGTGCATGGCGACGGCAGTACGGATGATACAGCAGCGATTCAAGCGGCCATCGATTCACATCGTGTGCTGTATTTCCCGAGCGGCCACTACATTCTGCGTGACACGCTTCGGCTGAAGCCCGACACGGTGCTGATTGGACTACACCCGACGCTCACACAGTTCGATCTTCCGGAGGACGCGCCGGGTTTCCAGGGCATAGGCCCACCACGAGCGTTGTTGTCCGCGCCGCCCGGCGGTTCGAATGTTCTGAGCGGGTTCGGTATTTCAACCGGAGGTACGAATGCGCGTGCCACCGGGGTGCTGTGGCGAGCAGGCGAGGGATCACTTATCGATGACCTTCGATTCTTGGGCGGGCATGGAATGGGCATGAACCCGTACAACAACACGCACACAGCCGATTTGGAACTCCGCCGGCGCTGGGACGGGCAGTATCCAAGCCTGTGGGTGACGGATGGCGGCGGGGGTACTTTCGCAGATATCTGGACTCCGAATACGTTCGCTGAGGCAGGATTCTATGTGTCGTACACGAAGACGCCCGGACACGTGTATGAGCTTTCGAACGAACACCACGTGCGCAACGAGATCAAGTTCGATCATGTCGAGAACTGGGACATGAACGCGCCGCAAACGGAAGAGGAAGCGGGCGAGAGTCCGGATGCCTTATCGCTGGAGCTTGACTGGTCGAAGAACATAACGATCGCGAACTATCACGGGTACCGCGTGACGCGCTCGCGCGCTCCGTTTCCCGCGGCGGTGCGGCTGTATAACTCGACAAACATTCATTTCCGCAATGTGCATGTGAATGCCGAAAGCGGGTATGCCATTTGCGATGAGAATGGGTGCGGCACGTTTCTGCGCGTCAGCAAATACCCGTATAGCAATGCGATTCAGGACGTGACGCATCATCTCGAAGTGCGGGAGCGGGAGTTTGCGGTACTGGACATTCCCGAGGAGCCGAGGGCGCCCGATGCAGGCGATGCTTCGGCGGTTCTGGAGGCGGGAGCGCACGTAGATGAACTGGAAGGCGGCTTCTTTTCGATATCCGGGGCGGCGGTTGATGCCGCGGGCAAATTGTATTTTGTTGACCACGACGAGCAGCGAATTTACGGCTGGTCGGCGGCGGAAGGATTGACGGTTGAGCGGGACGGTCCGCTGGATGCCGTGAACCTCGGAATTGACAAATCAGGCGATTTGCTGGTGGTGTCGTCCGCTGGCGTGGAGGGAAGCGTTTATTGCTTCCGGCCGGGATCTCCGCAAACCGAAATGACGGTTCTACAGCCGCAGCCGTCGCAGCCGCACCCCGACGCCTTGGCATTGTTGCCGGGCAATTATTGGAACAACGGCGAATTTAAAGATCAGTTGGACCTGAATACGCTTCGTTACACCACGCTCGCCGAGATGTTTGCGCAGGATGTATCGACTCCGAAATCGAGAGAGTACGTTTCCCCTGATGGCAGTGTTTTTCTGCCGGCGGGACGCGTATTTCAGCAGGGGCCCGTTACGGATATCAGTGGATGGCGCTTCTCGGACAATCTGGACACTTATGGCTTTGTGAGCGCGCGTCCCGGCAGTCGAGTCTATGTGAGCAGCGCCTCGGAGGAGATCACCTATAGCGCCTTAGTCGGCGCGGAAGGTACGCTCACGGATTTGAAGGCCTTTGTTCCGCGCGGCGCCGAGAGTGTTGCGGTGGATGGTAAAGGGAACGTCTACGTTGCCAACGGCCAAATTTTCGTCTTTGACGCCGCGGGCAAGCAGATCGCGCTCATTGATGTGCCGGAGCGCCCGATTGACATTGTATTCGGCGGGGCGGACCGGCGGATGTTGTTTATCCTCACGCAGCATACGTTGTATATGGTGAGGGTGCGGGGCTGAGAGCCCCGCGCTTGTTTCAGAAGTAAATCTTTGCGCCGAGCTGGACGGTTCGACCCGGGGCGGCCGAGAGCACCCGTCCGAAATTACCAGAGTTGATGTCTCCGTTGACGCCCGTTCCGAGACTCGTCAGAGGAATCGAGGTGAACTGGGTATGGTTGAAGAGATTGTAAGCTTCCGCTCGCAACTCCAACCAACGGCGCTCTTCGCCACGGAAGTAAAAGCGCTTGAACAGGCCAAGATCGGTGTTGTTTACGCCCGGTCCGTGGAAGTTGTTGCGGCCTTCATTGCCCAACGTGCCGATCGGCTCGAGCGCGAAAGCGTTTGGATTGAACCAATAGTAAGGGAGCGCGGTCGTGTTCTGGGGGTTGCGCGTGGTGTTGACCAGACTCGAGGTTCGCGGATTCAAGCTGTCGACGGATCCAACAGCATTAGGAGCATCGGGGCAGCCGTAATAGGTGTAGCCATCACAAGTGAGCGAGCGCAGGCTCGTATCAGCGATTAGCACTGGGAAGCCGGTTTGCAAGGTGGTGATGCCGGCGACGTGCCACCCGTCGGTGACTGCGCGAAGAACGGAGTTATGCGCGGAGGCAGGTAGATGCGGAAGCTCATAGTCATAGCTGACAACGAGGCGCTGGCGAGCATCGAACGTGGAATCACCGCGGTAGGTGCCAAAGTTGTACGGGTTAACGCCTCGGTAGCCGTTCGAACTTAGTTCGTAGCCGGATGTGTCGTCAATGGAATGGCTCCAGGTATATGCGGCCAGAAAACTGAGGCCGTGCGTCAGACGTTTTGTCAGGCTGACCTGGAGGGCGCTGTAGTTCGAGTCACCGTCACTCGCCTGAGTTCCGACCGACGCGAAAATGTCGCCGGGCGCATAGAGTGCATGCGAGGGATATAAGACGTGCTGGGCTGCGCGTCCGGCGATGCAGGCCGGGTCCGCCGCACACGCCGCTTGTCCCGCGGGCGAAATCGGATTGCCTTCGTATGTCAGTTCAAGATGACGGCCAAGCGATCCGACATAGCCGATTTGAAAGATCATTGCTCCCGGCAGCTCGCGCTGCACATTCAGGTTGTAGTTCATTGCGTAGGGAGCCGTGAAGTTGGGATTGATGGTGTTGATATCGAAAGGCTCGTAAGGAGCGAAGTTTACGTTAGAACCGTGCGTTGCGGGCGTGAAGGGAAACGGATTGGGAATACTTTGGCCAGTGGCGATGTCCTGATACGGATTGGCGAATCTGGGGCTGGGGCTGGCAATGCCCAAAGTGCCGGCCGCGCCAGAGATGCCATAGGAAGTGAGAGAGAACGGGACAGAATTGATATTCTGCAGCGTTAATTCCTCTTCTGAGCGATTGAAGTAGACGCCGAAACCGCCGCGTACCACAAAGGACTTATTGTCAGAAGCCGCGCCGGGGCTCCAGGCGAAACCAAAGCGAGGCGCGACGTGGTCGTAATGATTGTAGTAACCGGACGATGAGCAGCCCTGGTCGCCGGGGAACAACAGCCCGGTAGGCGCCGTGGGAAACACGACGGACTGATGGCCGGGGCGGAAACAGTTCATATCTTCTCCGCCAAAGCGCGTGTTCACGATCGGCGTGTCGATCTGGTAGCCCAAACCATAATTGACCGTCAGATTGTTTGTGACGCGCCAACTGTCTTGCGCATACCCGTAATATTCGTATGTGCGCGCGGTAATCCAGCCGCCGCTCTGCTGCTGAAAACTGTCTGGCGTCCCGAGCAAAAAGTCTGCGCCGGGATCTCCAGTACTGTACGGGCCATTTCCACCGAAACTGAACGCTCCATTGTTGTAGCTGAGAAATGGATTATTGACGCTGTAGCGCTTGCCATCAAAACCGAACTTCATGGTATGGTTGCCAACCACTTTCGAGAAGCTATCGGTCAACTGATAGTTTTCATCGATCCTAGGCTGAGGACCAGCGGGACTGAACCCGAGGTTGAAATACCCGTTCACCGCGATCAGAGGAATGCCGGCGCCGGTCGCGTCTTGAGGTGTGATACCGGTGAATCCCACGCTTGACGGCAACACCTGATTTTGCGGGAACACCGCAGCGTAGTTGAAGCGCAGATAGGAGGCACGCAATTCATTCAAGGATGTGGGACTGAATATATGCGTCCAATCCGCCGTGAACTGTTTGTAAGCGCGGGCATCGAGTTGTCCGAACCCCGGCAATGTAGCGCCGAAGCTGGGCAGCGTGCTGGTGGTGGGAGAGTCTTCGAAAAACAGGCTTGCCCAGAATTTGTCCCGCCAGCTGAAATCGTGATCCAGGCGAGCAACGCCCTGATCCTGACGGCCAATCTGTAGAGGGTTGAACTGATACAAGCTGCCCGGCGCGTTGGGAAGCGGGACGTAGTTCAGGAGTTTTTGCGAAACCGGATTGAAATCGGCCACGGGAATATGGCCGGTAGGAAAGATGATGCGGTAGGGAGTGCCGGCTGGATAGGTGGCCCCGCTCTCGCCAATCAGCGGGGTGGGAGAAGGTGCTATCGAAGTGGCGATATCGGGGAAGTATCCGCCGCGTTGCGCGGCTGTGAAGACGGTAGTTTGGTTCGAGCCCGACTCAGGCTGACGGAAGCGCGAGCCCTGATATGAGATGAAGAAGAAGGTGCGATCTTTCCAGATGGGGCCGCCGAGCGTTCCGCCGAACTGATTCTGATGGAACACCGGCGCTGATTGCTGGAACAGATTGCGCCCGTTCAAGAACGTGTCCCGACAAAACTCAAACGCTGACCCGTGAAATTGATTTGTACCCGCTTTGATTATGGCGTTGAGAACGCCGCCCGAGTTGCGGTCATATTCGGGGTTGATGGTGCTGGCGATGAAGTTAAATTCCTGTATGGCGTCCGGGCTGGGAATGATGGCGGGAAGGTTGCGGTCGATATCCATGCTATCGGCGCCATTGATCAAATATGAGTTCTGGGCCGTCTGGCTGCCATTGGTCGAATATGTTCCGCTGCGATCGCTGGCCGCTACGACACCCGGCGCGAGTTGCTGCAACTGAGTCCAATCGCGGCCATTTAACGGAAGATCGACGATCGTCGGCGCCTCAATGATGTTGCCTAATTGGGTAGTGGCTGTTTCTACTTGCGCACGACCAGCGCTGACCTCCACCGATTCGTCAACCCGGCCTAATTGGAGTTCGACCGGCAGATCAAAAACTTGATTGAGCAGCAGATGCAGGTCGTTCTCGGTAAATGTTGAGAAGCCTTGCTTGGTAACTGTCACGTCATAGTTGCCAACCGGCAGTTGCAGGAATTGAAAAGTTCCGTCTGCCTCGCTGTGAACGGCAGTGGACTGCCCAGTGCGAGCGTTGGCTGCCGTGATGGTGGCTCCGGCGACAGTGCCGCCACTCTGATCTTTCACGACTCCCTTGATTTGGGCATAGACTTCCTGCGCGCCGCACTGGGGGAGTGCAACGCCCCCCAGTAGCAGGCAGGCTAATGCAAGTAAGTTGTGTTGTCTCATTCGGGGTTGCTGCGAACGCGTGATGCGACGACGATCCTCCTGAACACTTATCGGCAGCCATCTTGCTCGGCGTAAGAGTAAGGCGAAAACTTGGTGTTGCGGGGTGGGATAGGCCGGATTATCCGTTCAGCGGCGGACGCGCTCACCGTAGATGAGCGACAGCCTGGTGCGGGCAACCACTTGATAACGCGACATCCATTGTCTGAGTTCGGGGTAAACTTCAGGGCTGAGTTTGGGATTCAGACGGCCGAGGCCGTCGACGATCCAGGTGGGGTGGGTTTGCGCGACCTGGAGGCGATTAGCCGCTGCGGGACCGCCATAAATGGCGTCGGTGGCGGTGAGGTGACGATCGGCGGGAACGCCGGTAAGCGGTTGTGAGTCCCAAAAGAGACCGGGCGGGATAAGGCGCGTGTAGACGTAGATGTCGGGGCGATACCCCCAAACGAATAGGGTGTCGCCCGGACGCGTGATGGTTCGGAGAGCGCGGGCGACGTCTTGGCTGTCGAGGTCGAGATTGACGTCGATCCAATTGGTGCGGCGATTAGTTGCATCGTCATAGGCGAGCGAGAAATATCGCGGCGCGAAGCGGATGAATGGCACCAAAAGGCAAAGCGTTATGATGACGGCGGCCCGGAGCCTATAGGCACGCCAGGCGAGCACGAATCCGCGCGAGGCCGCGATGACCATGGCGGGCAGAAACTGCAGGAAATAATGCGGCGCGAAACGAGTGCCGAGACAAACAGCTGCAAACGATAGCGCGAGCCAGGTTCCGACTAGAAATTTTTCACGGCGTGAAAAGTGCGCCAGGGCGAAGAGCGCTCCTAGGGCGAGCGCCGAGTGAAATCCGAGCCAATCGGCCGTGCGGACGAGCCCGAGCGTAAGTGGATGCCTGACCGGAGAGCCTTCCGCGTAAATGAGACCCCATCGCCAAACCTGCTGGACGTAACCAGGCCACGCACCGAGCAGGTAGAGCGCCGCTGCTCCGAGGCCCGCGGGGATGGCGAAGCCGATACCCAGCAGCAACCAATTCGGCCAGAGCCAAAGCGCACACACGAGCAGTACGAACAAGGCTTTGGCGTTGGCGAGGAAGGCAATGCCTACGAAAAATCCTGCCTGCAGAGCTTGTCTGCGAGCCCCGAAGTAGATAGCAAGCAGGTGCGGAACCAGCATGACGGCGTCGGCCGCGAAGGGGATAACCGTAGAGGGCAGATAAAAGGTCGTGAAAAATGCGAAGAGGAGGGCAGCGGTGAAGGCTTCGGCTTGCGACCACCACAAGTGCGCGAGCCGGTAACAAATGGCGCAAGCAGTGAGAACGCACGCGGCATCGAGCAGCCGTAGCGGCCAGCCAGAGTAGCCCGCGATGAGCGAGTAATAGAGAGCGCTGAGCGGGGGCTTGTCGTACCAGAAGTCGCGGTGAGGAATTTTGCCATGAATGAGCTGGATCGCGGCGGCGAGGTGGTAGTCTTCGTCGGCCCAAAGGAGATGAACGTGGGCGAGTCGGAAGCAGCTCAGCAGGATGATCGCGACGAAGACCCAGATCAGGCGAGGGGTGCGGGATGAGCTGGCGGCTGCCGTCAGGGTCACTCACCGCGTATGATAAGGCATACCCCGAAATGGCAGGAACAAACGGCTTAGTGGAGTCTCCGACACGCAAAAGAACGCTTCAGACGGTGGAGATCTCGAAGTCATATAACGGCCGCAAGGTGGTGGACAACGTCACGGTGCGGGTGGAGCAGGGCGAAGTGGTGGGCCTCCTGGGGCCAAATGGCGCGGGGAAGACCACATCGTTCTATATCATCGTCGGGCTGGTTAGCCCCGAGTCGGGGCAAGTGCTGCTGGACAACGACCCGATTACAGAGCTTCCGATGTATATGCGGGCGCGGCGGAGGATCAGCTACTTGCCCCAGGAACCGTCGGTTTTTCGCAAGCTCAGCGTGGAAGACAATCTGATGGCTATCCTACAGACGCTGAACTTGAGCCGGCGAGAGCGGCGGGAACGGCTCCAGCAGCTAATCAGCGACATGGGCCTCGAGACGGTGCGGCATAGCAAAGGCTACATGCTTTCGGGCGGCGAACGGCGCCGTGTCGAGATTGCGCGCTCGCTGGTGCTGCAGCCGGATTTCATTCTGCTGGATGAACCCTTCTCCGGAATTGACCCCATCCAGGTGATCGAACTGCAAAAGATCATCCAGGAATTGAAGGGCAAAGGCATCGGGATTCTGGTTACAGATCACAATGTCAGGGAAACACTGGCGGTGACGGATCGCGCCTACATTATCAGCAACGGGCGCATATTTCGGGCTGGATCGCCGGACTCCTTGAGCCGGGATCCGGAGGTGCGACGGATCTATCTGGGTGAGAATTTTTACTACGCGCCCAGCATGGCGAGTTGACCGCAGAACGGCCCTAATCGCCTCATTAACTCGCCATTTACCTGCATAACATGCGGGGCTACAAAGCCCTCAAAACCACAGTTATGCGTAGCAACTAACCGGCTTTTTCTCGCTCCGGCAGGGTGCGCAGGCGGTGTTAGACTTGAAGCGAATGAGTTCGCTTTCGCAGCGCCTGCACTTAGGAGTCCAGCAAAAGCAGATACTCACGCCCGGCCTGGTTCAGATGGTCACGGTGCTTCAGCTCAACCGGATGGAGCTGAAGGACATGATCATCAACGAAATCGCCGAAAATCCCGTGCTGGAAGAGGGATCCGAATCGGGCGAAGACCTAACTCCGGCCGAAGTACAATCGCTGCTCGAGCGCGAGCGTCAGGCTGACCCGGCCGATCAGGCGATTCTCGACAAGGTGGAGCAGCCGGAGACGCTGCAGTCGTTTGAAGCGGCGGTCGAGACGGACTTTTCGGTGGACGGAGCGGTTGATGGCGCTGAGCCTCCCGCGACAACTGCTACCACCGGCACGGCGCCGGAAGAGCCCGCAGCGAAGACCGAAACGGACCCGTTTGAAGAGATCGATTTTGGAAGCTTTTTTGACGATTACCTGGATCCGGGATTCAAGAGCCCAGCGTCTGAATCGGTTGAGAAGCCTTCGTTTGAGACATTTCTTTCTTCGCCGGTTACGCTCAGCGATCATCTGCAGTCGCAATTGAGCGTGCTGATCCTGCCTTTGCGCGTCCGGCAGGCGGCGAATAGCATCCTCGGAAACCTGGAAGAGAGCGGGTATTTGACGACTCCGCTCGAAGAGATTGCGATGGGCGAAGGGTTGAGCCTTCAAGATGTGCAGGCCGGCTTGCGAGCGGTGCAATCGCTCG
>Ga0213876_10002769_pt1 | contig 10215 bp, 5 predicted proteins | sample BarmaccomBMRX_R9_FD_160113 | JGI IMG/M metagenome (GOLD analysis project Ga0213876, IMG submission 160113) | Root-associated microbial communities from Barbacenia macrantha in rupestrian grasslands, the National Park of Serra do Cipo, Brazil - RX_R9 | ecosystem: Host-associated > Plants > Roots...
GGCAGTTTCATCTTCGCTAATTGAAATTTTTTCCTGCAGCAAAATATTCCCGGTATCTATTTCATGCTGCAGTTTAAATGTTGTAACACCTGTTTCTTTTTCACCATTAATGATTGCCCAATTTATTGGGGCTGCGCCACGATATTGCGGCAACAAAGATGCATGTACATTAATCGTTCCCATTGGCGGCATGTTCCAAACAATTTGAGGTAACATGCGAAAGGCGACAACAATTTGCACATCTGCTTGCAGAGATTCCAGCTCTTCTAAAAAAGTTGGGTTCTTTAATTTTTCGGGCTGAAGAATATGCAGACCTTTTTCAAGTGCATATTTTTTTACAGCACTTTGCTGTAGTTGCATGCCACGCCCGGCCGGCTTATCCGGCGCCGTAATTACACCAAGAATATTACTGCCTTCTTTAACCAAAGCATTAAGTGACGCAACCGCAAAATCCGGCGTGCCCATAAAAACAATGCGTAAATCTTTTATCGAACTCATAATGCAAAACTGCGTAATTAGCGCGTTTCATTTATCAATAAAATTTTTTTACTCGGGCTAATTCATTTATTTTCAAAATTCATTTGCCGTATTACAACAACCTATAAATGGCTACACTCAAAAGCAATTCTTTCAATCATTTTATTGTTTTTATTTTTTTATTTTTTTCCGGTTTTAATGAAGCCAAAGCACAATATTCTTTACAGGATTCATTGATTGAATCGCAAACAAAAGACAGTATTGTTGCATTATTTGATAATAGTTTTAAAAGTAACATCAGTTTATATAATGGCAGCGAATATTTGTATGGTGGCCACAATGTAAAAGGATTTGCTTATTACAGATCGGCAGATATTTTAAAAGGCTCCATTATGTACAATGGCAATTTATATGATGATGTGCCAATGCGTTTTGATCTTACAACAAATGAGTTGGTAATTCTTGACTACACCGGTAATTATCCAATAAAGCTTGTTAGCTCTAAAATTGATTTTTTTATACTTGACAGCAACCGTTTTATTAATGCAGCCAACACTTATAAGTTTACGTTGCCGCAAACCACAGGTTTTTATGAAGTGCTGTATAATAATAAATCAACTGTTTTGGCAAGAAAGGAAAAGCAATTAGTGTTAGCATCTAAACTGGATGAGAATGATAGCCACTACCAGGAATTTGACTGGTACTACATCTATGCTAACGATAAATTATATAAAGTAGACAACGAAAAATCGGTGTTGAATGTCTTTAATAATAAAAAGGCTGAGCTAAAAAAATTTATAAAGATCAATAAGATCAGTTTCAGAAAAAATTTTGAAAACGCAATTATAAGCACGGCTGCATATTATGATGAACTTAAAAATTAATGCCCATAAATTTATTATCACTTGCAGCCTTTTGCTGAGTTTGTCAACTGCAATTGCGCAAAGCAGTCAATTAATAAGCGGAGATTTTAGCGGCTTAAATTTTTCTGCCTTTACAGATAAAATTGAAAGCAGTTATCCATATCATTTTTATTTCGATAAAACCGAAACAGATTCAATCACGGTTAATATAGTTGCCAATAATTACAGCATACAACAATTGTTGGAAGCTGTTTTAAAGGGCACTTCATTTCATTTTGCAGTTGATTCTTTAAATCGTGTTTTTATAACTAACCAACTAACCGTTCAAACAAATTTTCCGCAAGGTTATTTTTCCCCTGTGCAAAAAATTGATACAACACCCCCAGAAAATAGCGAAGAAGAAACCACGCAAGAACCGAAAGAAGCCCTGCGTGTTTCGATCGAAAACAAATTATTATACATCGGGAAAGGTTCAGGCACAGGCAATGCAACAATTGCAGGTTATGTGCGCGACATGAAATCGGGTGAGCCTATAATTGGTGCATCAGTTTATATTGATACACCGCGAATTGGTGTAAATACAGATCAGTATGGATACTTTTCGCTTACCATGCCTAAAGGTTACCACACTATAAAAATTCTTTCAACGGGTATGAAAGAAACAAAAAGACAGGTGGTTTTAAATGGTGATGGAAAACTAAATATTGACCTGGAAGAATATGTAGCAAACCTCAAAACAGTTACCGTACGAACAGAAAAAAATTCAAACACCCGAAGCTTGCAGATGGGCGCAAACATTGTAAGCATTAAAACTATAAAACAAATTCCTGTTGTTTTTGGTGAAGCAGATATTTCGAAAGTAGTGCTCGCTTTACCTGGCGTTACTTCTGTTGGTGAAGCAAGTAATGGTTTTAATGTACGCGGAGGTTCGGTTGATCAGAATTTAATTTTGTTTAGTGATGCGACAGTTTATAATTCATCACACTTATTCGGCTTCTTTTCCTCATTCAATCCTGATGTGGTTAAAGGCATTGAATTATATAAAAGTTCTATTCCCGAAAAGTATGGCGGGAGATTGTCTTCGGTGCTGGATGTAGATGTTAAAGATGGTAACACAAAAAAATGGAGTGGTGCTGCAGGCATTGGTCCGCTTACAAGTAAATTTTATATTGAAGGCCCTTTAGCAAAAGACAAAACATCCGTCATTGCAAGTATAAGAAGCACTTATTCTGACTGGTTGTTAAATCAAATTCCAAACACTGCTTACAACAATAGCACCGCAAATTTCAATGACTTTACGCTGCGTTTGAGCCATACAATCAACGCAAAAAATTCTTTGTATATAACCGGTTATTTCAGCAACGACAGGTTTAGATTGAACAGGGATACTTTATATGCTTACAGCAATAAAAATGCAAACATTAAATGGAAACATATTTACAATAACAAGCTATTTATGGTTATTACTGGTGGTGTTGATCATTATGATTATTCAGTGAGCTCTGAACAAAATGAAGTAAATGCATTTAAGCTCAGCTTCAATATTAACCAGTATAATTTCCGCACAGATTTTACATTTTCGCCAAACAGTAAAAACCGGATAGATTTTGGATTAAGCAGTATTTATTATAAACTGCAGCCCGGCGCTTTAACGCCGGTGGGAGGAAAATCGTTGGTTGTTCCAAGCGTTTTGCAAAATGAACAAGCTTTGGAAAATGCATTGTATTTGGGAGACGAATACAGTGTGACTTCGGATTTATCTATAGATGCCGGCGTACGATACAGTGTTTACAATTATCTCGGCCCGCATACAGTAAATAGTTATGTTGAGGGCATTCCAAAAGATACAACTACAATCACATCAACCGCTGATTATGCAAAGGGCAAAGTAATACAAACATATGCTGCACCTGAATTCAGGATCAGTACACGGTACAGCGTTTCAGAAAATGCATCGCTTAAAGCAAGCTTTAATACAATGCAGCAATTCATACATTTATTAACCAATACAACAACTATATCACCAACAGATATCTGGAAGCTGAGTGATCCAAATATCAAACCTCAAAACGGTTACCAGGTTTCATTAGGCTACTATCAAAACTTCAATTCCAATACAATTGAAACTTCTGTTGAGGTATATTATAAAAGAACAAAAAACTATCTGGATTACAGAAGCGGCGCTGACCTTATCTTAAATCCGCATATAGAAACCGATGTGATTGCAACAAGAGGCAAAGCTTATGGCATTGAATTTTTAGTAAAGAAAAATGCAGGCAAATTGAATGGCTGGCTAAGCTATACTTACTCAAGAACGCTATTGCAATCTAATGATATTTCACAAGGTGAAATTGTGAATAAAGGCGCATATTATCCTGCAAGTTTTGATAAACCAAACAGCTTAAATTTTATTTCAAACTACCAGTTCTCGCATCGTTACAATATTTCTTTGAATGTTGTTTACAGCACCGGCAGGCCAATTACGTTGCCGTTGGCTGTATTTAATTCGGGCGGAACAACAGGTTTGTATTATTCAGATAGAAATGCATACAGAATTCCTGATTATTTCAGAACAGATATTTCAATGAACATCGATGGCAATCATAAAGTGCATCAGAAGTTTCATAACTCATGGTCGTTTGGTGTGTACAATTTAACGGGAAGAAAGAATGTGTATTCTGTTTATTTTATACAACAGGATGGTGTAGCAAAAGGTTACCAGTTAAGTATTTTTGGAACGCTGATTCCTTTTGTTACATACAGCATAAGATTTTAACGATGAGTACATTTATTTTAAAATATTATTCAGCAATAATTATTGTAATTGTTTTTGCGCATTGCGTTAAACCGTATAATCCTCCTGCTTTGCAGGCAAAAAATAATTATTTGGTTGTTGATGGATTTATAAATGCAGGTGCAAATCAAATCACAACAATTATACTTAGCAGAACAAGAAGCATTTCAGATTCAACTGCTGAAACTGATCCTGAATTAGGCGCTTCAATACAAATTGTTGCAGATGATGGCTCAACTTATCCATTAATTGAAACAGGAAATGGCAATTATCAAAGTGCGGCGTTAAATCTTAATACTTCAAAAACATACCAGTTAAAAATTACAACCGCAAACGGCAAAAATTATATTTCAGATTTGGCTGCCTGCACAAACACACCGCAAATTGATTCTTTAACATGGCAGCAGCCAGGCGATGTACATATTTATTTATACACACACGATCCTGCAAACAGTACGCATTATTATAAATGGGATTATACAGAAACATGGGAATATAAAAGTCCTTTGCAGGGTTATTATGTAGTGAAAGGCGATCACATTTTTGTAGCTGATACAACTGACCAGATTGATTCTTGCTGGCAAAGCGATCTGTCATCTGATATTTTAACCGGGTCTTCAGTTGCTTTATCAGATGATGTAATTAATCACGCGAAGATTGCAACAGTGCCTCAAAATGATGAAAAGATTTTTGTGCGCTATAGCATATTGGTAAGGCAACGTGGCATATCTGCTGATGCCTATAAATATTGGGGCATTATTCAAAAAAATTCGCAGGACCGCGGTGGCCTTTTTGATGTGCAGCCTGGCCAATTGGTTGGAAATGTTCACTGCGAATCAGACCCGACAGAACCTGTTATTGGTTTTATAAATGCTTCTTCAGAAACAGAAAAAAGAATGTTTATCGAACACAAAGATTTAACGAACTGGAATATAGGTTCTGATACCTGCGATCAAAAAACGATTCCGCAGGACCCAAATGATTTTAGTCATTACTATTATACAGATCCTGATTATACAGCGTTTTTCTTTTCAGGGCCGGATATAGTAATAGCACAAAAAATTTGTTTGGATTGTACAACACATGGAGGCACAAATCAACGACCATCATTTTGGAGATAGAATTAATAAGAATGGGAAAACTGAACGCTTTACATAAAAAACTTCTTCTTGTTTTGGCAGGTTATATGATTGCAAATATTGCAATTGGCCAAACTTTAGTTAATGGTTTGCAACAGCAATTCACTTTTTATCAGATCAACAATTATAATGAGAAAGTGTTTGTTCATACTGATAAAACATTTTACCTGGCTGGTGAAAGCATTTGGTTTAAGCTCTATTGTGTTGATGAGAATTTTCATAAGCCATCAGACATAAGTAGGGTTGCTTATGTTGAAATTATCAGCGCTGAAAAAAAAGCTGTTTTACAAGCTAAAATTTCTTTAAACGAAGGAAGCGGGAATGGCTCATTAATTATTCCGTCTTATGTTGTTTCCGGTAATTATGTATTGAGAGCTTACACAAAATGGATGGAAAATTTTGATGCGGATTATTTTTTTCAAACACCGATCACTATTGTAAATACTTTAAAACCCGGTGTTGTAAAAACCGAAACACAAACAAGATCATACCAGGTATCTTTTTTCCCGGAAGGTGGCAATTTAGTAGAGGGCATTCAATCCAAAATTGCATTTAAGGTTGTTGATGAACATGGCGAACCTGTTGATTGCAGCGGCGCTGTAACAAATTCAAATAACAATACAATCGCAACATTTCAATCATTGAAGTTCGGAATGGGCAGTTTCAATTTCACTCCAAAGTCAAATGAAAATTATAAAGCAATTATTAAACTTGAAGACACTACAATTACACAACAACTACCGGCTTCGTATAAGAAAGGTTATGTAATGCATACTGAAAATACAGACGATGATCATATTAAAGTTTCAGTATCAACAAACACTAATAATGCTATTGCTTATTTGCTGGTTCATTCTCAAAATGTTTTAAAAGATTTTCAGCAAGCCAATATTTCAAATGGTGAATCGAATTTCATAATTGATAAAAATAAATTAGCAGATGGCATAAGTGTGATCACAATATTTAATTCAGCCAAACAACCTGTTTGTGAAAGATTGTATTTTAAAAAACCTGCTTCAAGATTAAACATTCAGTTGCAGGCTGATAACAATCATTATTCAATAAGAAAGCCTGTAAATGTTTCGATAAACACTTCTCAACATTTTAATAAGCCTGCAATGGCAAATATGTCTGTTGCAATTTTTATGATCGATTCATTGCAAACTTCAAATTATAATGATATTTTTTCTTATTTATTATTAAGTTCTGAGTTGAAAGGAAAGATCACATCGCCGGAATATTATTTTCAATTAAACGATAAAGAAGCAGATGAGGCAGCCGATAATTTAATGCTCACGCAAGGCTGGCGAAGGTTTAAATGGGAAAATTTACTTCAAGATAAAAAACCATATTTTGAATTTTTGCCTGAGCATGAGGGACTTGTAATTGATGGAACAATTAGTAATACATCAAACGCTCCGGCTCAAAATATCGATGCAACACTTACCGTGCCTGGTGAAGATTTTCAATTAGCTGATGCAAAAAGCAATGCAAACGGCAAGTTATTATTTAACGTAAAAAGATTTTATGGCACAGATAATATCATCGTTAAAACAGACAGTAATTACAGGATAACAATTACTTCAGCTTTTTCTGATAAATTTTCGCAATACGCTTCAACGGCGTTCACAATACCGGCCCAATCAAAAAACGATTTGTTATTCAGAAGTATTAATGTGCAGGCAGACAATGCGTATTTAATCAACGAAAAACAACATGCATATTCATACGATGCGGAAGATACTTCTTTGTTTTATGGCATGCCTGATAAACGTTACTATTTGGATAATTATACAAGGTTTACGAGCATGGAAGAGGTGATGCGGGAATATGTAACTGAAGTGCATGTGAGAAAAGAGTCAGATCAATTTCGTTTCAGAGTGTCTGATTTTTCTACAAAAACTTTTTTTGATACCGATCCGTTGATTTTGTTTGATGGGATGCCGGTAACAAATGCAACACGCATCATTCTGTTCGATCCTTTAAAAATAAAAAGACTTGATGTTGTTGCCCGCAAATATTATTATGGAAACATAATTACTGATGGCATTGTAAGTTTTACAACATATCGCGGCGATCTTGCCGATATTCCATTAACCGCAGGCGAAATAGTTGTTAAGTTTGACGGTCTGCAACACGAAAGAGAATTTTACTCTCCCGTTTATTCGACAGATGAACAAATAAAAAATCGTTTGCCGGATTTAAGAAATGTTTTGTACTGGTCGCCTAAAATAGAAACAGGCGCAGATGGCAAAGCAGGTTTTAATTTTTACACTTCAGATATCACAGGAAAATTTGCCTGCATTGTACAAGGAATAACTGCTGATGGTTTTGCAGGAAGCAACATGATCACTTTTGATGTGACAAAATAAAAATTCCGCAATAATTACTGCGGAATTTCATTATATAAGCGCTTATATAATAATTTTATTTGCCTCCCGGAGCACAATATTGCCGCAAAAATGTAGTGTACAAATTGCGCAAGTGCTGTGTAGTTCCAGTGCCTTCGCTTATGCTGTGCGTTCGGTTTGGATAAGGCATGAACTGGAATATTTTATTGTACTTTATCAGTTCATTTATCATCATTTCTGCATTTGCATAATGCACATTATCATCACCGGTTCCATGAACGATTAATAAATGTCCCTGCAAATTTTTCGCATACGTAATTGGTGAACCTGCAATAAAATCTTCCCTGTTTTCCTGTGGCAAACCCATGTAACGCTCCTGGTAAATATCGTCGTACGTAAGCTCGTTATCAACAGCAGCAATTGATATCCCTGTTTTATAAATTTCAGGATATTGCAAAATACAATTCAATGTTGCTGAGCCACCACCGCTCCATCCCCAAACAGCAACACGGCTTGTATCAACAAAAGTCCATTGCAAAATTTTCTTTGCCGCCATTGCCTGGTCATGAATATTTATACGGCCTACATTCCTGTAAATTGATTTACGCCATGCTGCGCCTTTTGGTGCCGGTGTACCACGGCCATCAACACTTATATAGATGTAACCGTCACCAGCAAAATCACCATTATATAAAAAGTTATAAGACGCTCCATATTCGTCTGTTACTGTTTGCGCTGCAGGTTCGGTGTACACGTAAAATACTACAGGATATTTTTTTGTTGAATCAAAATTGGTTGGCTTCACCATCCATCCGTCCATTTTTATACCATCATCAGTTGTTATGGTAAACATGTCTGTATGGGGCAAAGTAAATCCGCCATTATTTTCGCTTTCTTCTTTTTTAATTACTGTATGTTTTGGCAGGCTCACCCAATCTTCAACAGGTGGCGTATTGATGTTCGAAAAATCATGCGAAGCGTATAAACCGTTTGGCGAAAGATCATAATCATGTGTGCCGCTTTCACCAGCAGGAGATAAACGTTCGGCTTTGCTTTTGCCATCCATTTTTGTGCGATATAAATATTTTTGTGTGGCATTCTCCGGAGATGCTATAAAATAAACATAACCACTTTTATCATCGTATCCCTTCAATGTAATAATATCATAATCGCCATTAGTTAACAATGTTTGTGTTTTGCCATCGCGGCTTATTAAATAAATATGACGCCATCCATCCTTTTCACTTACCCATAAAAATGCTTTTCCATCCTTTACCCATTCCCAATGATTGCTGAATCTTTCGTCACTCCATGCATTTTTGTTATCCACCCATGCTTTATCACTTTCAGTATAAATTTCATTTGTTGCGCCAGTTGCTGCATCGCAATACATGATCTTTATTTCATTTTGTTTGCGATTGAATTGTTCTATGATAAGTTGTGAAGAATTAGCTGCCCATTCCATGCGCGGAATATAATGTTGTTGCGGATCTCCGGGCACACTCATTTTTGTTGAATTACCGGTTGAAAGGTTTACGACATAAATATAACAAGGTGAAGGATCTGTGCCTGCTGTTGGATATTCAACAGGCACTACATGTGAATAAACAGAATCTGTATTATTGATCATTAAAAAGTTGGGAATTTTTGTCGCATCTACTTTCCAGTATGCAATGCTTTTTCCATCAGGGCTCCATCTAAATCCATCGCGGCAATCAAATTCTTCTTCATATACCCAGTCAAAAGTTCCGTTTATCATACGGTCTGTTCCGTCTGTTGTTAGCTGTTTAATGTTGTTTGAATTTAAATCTTCAACATACAAATTATGCTTGCTTACATAAGCCACACTGTTGCCGTCAGGCGAAAATTTTGCATACATTAATGAGGATGCAGGCAATGTTTTACCAATTTGTTTTAAACTATTATCAGCAGTATTTAAAACCCAGTAATCGCCACGTGTATCGTAGCGCCAAACTTTTTTGCTGTTAGTGTAGATCAGTATTTTTTTTCCATCATCGCTGAAAAAAAAGTTGCGCACTTTTAATGCGTGTGAAGAATCTTTTGGCGTTAATTGTTGTGTTGTTGCAATAACAGCTTTGGTAAAAGAAGGCATTTTAATTTGGGTGATTCCATCGTCATTGCTGGAGTAATAGCTATTTCCATCAACCGACCAATGAATGCCATGCGGTGGCTGCGCATAAATAGCTGCGCTAAAAAAAATGCAAAGAAGCAGCAATCGTATTGTCAATAATCTCATGTGAAAAAATTTTAAAGCGGTGAAAATAAAGCATACACAAATAACAGCATTACCATTTATCTAATTTTTGATTGAAAGCAAGTTTAATAAATAAAAAAGCCGCCTCAATATGAACGGCTTAATATTTTTCTTTAAGATGAGAGCTTATTTTCTGCCTGCGAAGCGACTTAATAATTTTAGAATTTCTATATATAGCCAAACCATTGTTACCAGTAACCCAAATGCACCATACCATTCCATAAATTTTGGAGCGCCCATCTCTGAGCCTTTTTCTATCATGTCGAAATCTATGATAAGATTTAATGCAGCAATTGCTACAATAAAAATTGAAAGA
>Ga0213876_10002770_pt1 | contig 10215 bp, 7 predicted proteins | sample BarmaccomBMRX_R9_FD_160113 | JGI IMG/M metagenome (GOLD analysis project Ga0213876, IMG submission 160113) | Root-associated microbial communities from Barbacenia macrantha in rupestrian grasslands, the National Park of Serra do Cipo, Brazil - RX_R9 | ecosystem: Host-associated > Plants > Roots...
TAGCACGAGCCATCGCAGCCGCAAGTCTTATATTCACTGGGCTGACCCGTTTGCCCATGGCTGCCGGTTGGGACCACGTCCTTCCCACTTGGTTCACGCGCCTCCACCCACGCTCAAAAACTCCGGTGAACTCGATTTTGTTTGTGGCCGCCGTGGTGATGGCGTTGTTAATCCTCAGCATGATGGGCGTGCATGAGCAGGAAACCATGCAACTGCTTCAAAATGCCTCCACCGCCCATTACGGCATCACTTACGTCGCCCTCTTCGCGCTGCCCTTATGGGGATTGGCTAAGGTGCGGAACGGTTTGCCCGCCTGGGTGAAGCTTGTCTCGGCCGCCGGTTTCGGTTCTAGTTGTATCGCTGTTCTGATTGCCGTCTATCCCATCATCAACGTTTCGAACCGCCTAAGTTATGCGATTAAGATTAGTGCCGCTGTCGCACTTAGTAACTTGCTCGGCATTTGGATTTATCGCCGCGGTCGAAATCGCAAGGCGCTCAGTTGACGCGCGTAACGATGCGCTACGCGTAAGCCGGTTCGGGCTGTTCGGCGGCGCTGAAGTACGCGCAGTCGGGGTGATGGAACACGAGGGCTGAGACGCTCGCCTCAGGCTCCATCATGAAGCCTTCGGTGAGTTGCACGCCGATATCTTCGGGTCGCAGTAGACGCCAGAGCTTTGCCTGATCCTCTAAATTGGGGCACGCCGGATACCCGAAGCTGTAGCGCTTGCCGCGATAGCGTGATGTGAACCGCTCCTGCATTGTGAGTGAGGGAGGATCGGGAAATCCCCAATCTTCGCGGATACGGCGATGGAGCCACTCAGCGCAAGCCTCCGCGGTTTCGATCCCGAGCGCCTGCAGCGCATGCGCCTTGAAATATTGCCCGCTGTTTTTCGCGGATTCCGAATGTTCGATAACGCCTTCACCCGACGTTACGACGAATAACACGATGTGATCGCGCCGGCCATCCTGTGGATCGAGCGCATAGTCGCTCAGGCACAGTCCGTCCGATTTCGCTTGCCGGCCGAAATGGAAGCTTTCAATCGGCGACGACGCTGCGGGCTCAAACAGGTGAAGCGAGTTCCCTTCCCGTTCCACTTCGAAGAACCGCCACAAAGCGCGGGCCTTCATGAAGGTTGCAGCTTCACGTTTTACTTCTTCGACGTTGTGAAACAGCTCGAGCGCCTTCGGGTCCCGCGCGGCAAGCTGCTTCTCGAAGTTCCCCTTATAGCCAAGGTGACGGCCATAGAGCATGAACGGATTGATGTAGCTCCAGACATCAGCGAGGTTCGGCACTAGCCGCACTCTGCGGTCGAGATAAGGCGCGGGCGGGATCGGAATGTCCGCGCGAATTTTTGGGCTCCGCTGTTCGCCGCTGGGGACGGGCACGGGCGCCGCCGCAGGAGTTTCCGCCGGGATCTCGGCGGCTGTATGCTGCGACAACACTTCGCTGCGCTGCTCGGGATCCATAATTTCGTTCATCAGCCGCAGACCGGTCATTGCGTCCTTGGCGTATAAAACCGGCGCCTCGTATGCAGGTGCGATTTTGGTCTTCGTGAAGCGCTCGGAAAGCGCCGCACCGCCCACTAACAACGGCACGTGAATGCTGGCGTCTTTCAGGTCGGTCGCGGTGATGACCATCTGCTGCGTGCTCTTCACCAGCAGCCCGGATAGGCCAATCGCGTCCGGCTTGTGCTTCGTGTAGGCCTTAATCAACTCGTCCGGCGGAACCTTGATGCCCAGGTTCACCACCTGGTAGCCGTTGTTGCTGAGAATGATCTCGACAAGGTTCTTGCCGATATCGTGAACGTCGCCTTTGACGGTCGCGAGAATAATTTTGCCGCGCGCGGATGTCTCCGACTTCTCCATGGACTGCTCGAGGTGGTTCACGGCAGTCTTCATCGCTTCCGCGGATTGCAACACCTCAGCCACGATCAGCTCATTGTTGTTGAAGAGGCGCCCGACCTCGCTCATCCCCGCCATCAACGGACCGTTGATTATGTCGAGCGGCGCGATGCCATCTTTCAGCTTGAGATCAAGATCGGGAATGAGGCCGTCTTTGGTGCCTTCAATGATGTAATTGGCGAGCCGTTCGTCGAGCGGAAGATCGGCAGCCTTCTTCTTTTCTTTCTTACTCGCCCCGCGGAAGTGTTCGGTGATGGCAGCGATATGGAACTGATTCACGGCGATCTTTTGCTCGCGCGATTGGCGGCGCCAATCTTCGGGCACCGCTTCGAGCGCGGCGAAGTTCGGGTGGTCGGCCGGCACATTCACGGGAGGCGTGTTGAAGAGCAGAGCCTCCGCTAAACGGCGCTCTTCCTCCGGAATGGACGCGAAGCGCTCGAGCTTTTCCGCATTCACAATCGCGAGATCGAGACCCGCCTTAGTGCAGTAGTACAGGAAAACGGAGTTGACGACTTCGCGCGCCGACGCGGGAAGACCAAACGAGATATTCGAAATACCCAAAACCGTCTTGACGTGAGGAACGCTGTCCTTGATCAGCCGAATCGCTTCAATGGTTTCGACGGCGCCGCCGATGTAGTTTTCGTCGCCGGTTGCGCACGGGAAGACTAGAGGATCGATGATGATATCTTCCGGCGGAATGCCGTATTTCGCCGTTAGCAGATGGACCGAGCGTTCCGCGACTGCCAATTTGCGCTCACGAGTGAACGCTTGCGCCTGCACCGGATCTTCATCGATGCAACCCACCACCAGCGCCGCGCCATAGGCACGCGCCAGCGGACAAACACGCTCGAACTTTTCTTCGCCGTCTTCGAGATTGATCGAGTTGATGATGCTCTTGCCCTGCGAATAGGTCAACGACAACTCGATCGAGCGCGGATCGGTGGTGTCGATCATAATGGGCGCTTTGATCTTGCGAATCAGCTTGTCGTAGAAGAACGGAATGTCGTTCAGCTCGTCACGATCGCTCGATTGCAGACAAACGTCCACCACGTGTGCGCCGTTGCGGATCTGCCAGCGCGCGATTTCGGTAGCTTCCTCCCACTTCTCGTCCGCGACCATGTTCTTGAAAAGCCGCGAGCCGATGACATTGGTTCGCTCGCCGACAATAAGAGGGCGATTGCTGTCTTCGGCTTCGACTACCTCGATGCCGGAGAAGTAAGTGCGATGCGTTGAAGCTTTTGCTATGCGCGGAGACTTGCCGGTGACCATTTGCGAGATCGCGCGGATATGGTCGGGCCGTGTGCCGCAGCAGCCGCCGACAATATTGAGCCAGCCATGATCGACAAAACGCTCGATCTGCGCCGCCAAGCTCGTGGGCGTCTCCAGATACTTGCCTTCTTCGTCCGGCAGACCGGCATTCGGATAGCAGGAGATGCGCGTCGTTGAGAGTTCGTGAATGGAGCGGATGTGATCCGTCATGAACTCCGGGCCGGTGGCGCAGTTGAGACCAACCGCAAGCAGCGGCGCATGCGAAATGGACGTGTAGAAAGCGTCAGCGGTCTGGCCGGCGAGCATCGTTCCCGTCGCCTCGATCGTTCCCGAAACGATGGTAGGAATTGAGAAATTTAACTCCCGCGCCAGGCGATTGATAGCGAGCAGCCCGGCCTTGATGGTCCGCGTATCATTTTGCGTTTCGAGCAGCAAAATATCGGCGCCGCCATCGAACAAGCCCTTCGCCTGTTCGTGATATGTCTCGACCAACTCGGGAAACGTGATGCCACCACTCACGGTAATGGCCTTGGTGGTCGGCCCCATCGAGCCCGCAACGAAGCGCGGGCGCGCAGTAGTCGAAGCAGCCGTTGCCGCTTCACGCGCCAGTTGCGCTGCGCGAAAATTTAAATCGTACGCGCGATCAGCGATGCCGAACTCGGCGAGCACGAGTCGCATGCCGCCGAAGCTGTCGGTTTCGACGATATCGGAACCGGCTTCGTAATACGCGCGATGAATATCCAGAATGACGTCAGGCCGCGTGACGACGAGATTTTCGTTGCACCCCTCGAGCGCAGGTCCGCCGAAGTCCGCAGCCGTAAGATGACGGTCCTGCAGCATCGTACCCATGGCACCGTCCAGCACCAGCACACGCGTAGCCAGTGCATCCTCCAGCGCGTGAAGGCGCAGCCTGCGCTCATCGAGGTTATTCAGATTTTGATCGGCCAGACTCATGAAGATAGCGAGGCATCTTCATTTTAGCGGCCAAACACACGTTTTGCTTGTGTCCGCTATTGAGCGGGGATATGGGAGCTTGAAACGGGTTATTAGCCCGCGGAAGCGGTCTTGGTCTTGGTCTTCGACGCTTTGGTCTTGCCCTTCGCTTTCGCGGTCTTGGGGCTAGCAATGGGCGCCGGGGCCGGGCTGCCGGCCTTCTTTACTGCCGATGCGAAAGTAGGATCGTTTGGGTGATTGGGGCCGTCTGGCATGGTTTCTCCTGTGGTCTAAGGTTGCAATTGTGCTGCCAGTTTATCTCGAATTGCTGACTTTGAACAGCGCTACATCAGCGCCCACCATGGCGCGCAGGCAAGCGACGCGACCGCCGGACGGCGACCACGCGAACGCCAGCACCGTCTGATCTTCAAACTGAGTCAGCTTCACAGGCGCGCCGCCGTTAAATGGAACGCGCCACAGGTTCGAGACTCCTTTGGCATCCGTGAGCGCTGTGGTGAGCGAAGCACCATCGGGCGACCAGGCGAACGGCGTTGTGACACCCGAAACCACGCGCGGCTCACTGTCCCCGTTGAATGGAGCAATCGCGACGGACCACTTGCCGGTTGCGGGGTTCTGCAGATAACAGGCAATCGAAGCCCCGTCCGGCGAAACCTGCGGAGCCTGGGCATGGTAGCCGCCAATCTGTTCGCTGGCGCCGCCGTCAGCGGGCACTTTGCGCAACTCGGGCACGTTTTGCGCCCACGAGGTGTACACAATCCAGCGGCCGTCGGGTGTCACGGAGGGATGCTCATCGTAGTTACCGCCGAATGTGAGCTGGCGCAGCGCATTGGAATCGACGTCGAAACGCCACAGGTGGAACCTGCCGGAGCGGTTCGAGGCGAAAACCACGGATTTGCCGGCTGTCCCTGGAATGGCAGCCGCGCCCTCTTCCACGAAGTGCTCGTTCGTCAGTGCCGTCAAGGAATCCGTTTCGATATCGAGTAGTCCTAGATTGGGAAATCCGTTACGCCGCGAATCCATAATCAGGTGTGCGTTATCGGGCCACAGAAGAGCGGGCGCCCGTTCCGTTTCCGCCGGTACTGTGTCGCCGTGAACGAAATCATTCGGCCGCGAGATCCAAACCATCGCTTTGGAATCCGTTTTGATGGCCGTCATTTCCGTGTCGTCGGCTGATAGACTGACCTCCGAATAAGCAGCCAGATCGCTGGTGAGGGACCGGTCGGCGCCATTCGCCACGGCGAGCTGGTGCAGTTGGAAGCGCCTGCCGGGCTCACTGTAGGTGCTGACGCTAGCGACGATCAACGATTTTCCATCGCCGGTCCAGCGCAGTTGGCCAATCGTTTGCCAATCGGGCAAAAAACGCCGCGCCTCAGAGCCATCGAGCTTAACCAAATCCAAGAACGCTTCCGCAGAACTTTGCGGACGCTGCTCGAACAGAATCACGGCGATCGATTTCCCGTCAGGCGACCATGCCGGCCGGCGGAATAGGAACACGTCCGAGCGGGACAGGATTTTACGGGCGCTTTGTCCATCGAGACCGGACAACATCAGGTCGCTGATCGTCGCGTTGGCCGCGTGGCTGTACCGAATGTAGGCAAATCGGTCGCCGCGCGGTGAGAACGAGATCGGGCCATCGATGTTCACCACCAGCGGCGTCACCGGCCGCGCGCCGACCAGCGGGACGGCATAGAGCCGGCCCATCAGACTTTCGTCTTTTTCGACGACATACAGCTTCTGGTTGTCCGGCGAAAACGTGAGCCCCTGATAATCGATGTGACGCGGCGGAATTTTGAGCTCGTCGTCAGGGGAATCGATCTGTCGTAGATAGAGTGACTGTTCCCCGTCACGTTGGCCCAAGCTATAGGCCAAGTATTTGCCGTCGGGCGAGAGCGTCGCCAGCCGCACGTGGCCGTTGAATGTGAGTTGCCGAACGGGCTCTGCGCGAAACCAACGAGGCTGCCGCAATAGGTACACCATGATCACGCCCGCAGCTACGAGCAGCAAGGCCATCGCGCACGCAAAGACAATCGTTTTCGTACGCCGCGATCCACCGCTTTGAGCCGCCAGAGTGCGGATGCGACTAGCCGAAGGCGAGATTCCTGCTGCGAGTTGCAACGCGGCAAGCATCTCGCCCGCAGACCCATAGCGATCCTTGGGATTCTTCGCCAACGCCCGTCGAATCACTTCCTGAACGGCAACCGGCACCGAGCTGTTCGCCGGCATGCGCGGAACCGGCTGGTCCTGAATCGCAACTAATATGTGACTCTGCGTTGGCCCTTCAAACGGGCGATGCCCCGCGATCATCTCATAAAGCAGTACGCCGAGGCTCCAGATGTCTGTCCGGTGATCGAGTTCGTGGCCGCGCGCCTGCTCCGGCGACATATACTCGGCCGTCCCAATCGTCGTACCCGGGCGAGTGAGTTCGCCGCCATCCACTTGCGTCTCGCCCGGTGTGAGCGGGAACCGTTTGGCGAGACCGAAATCGATCACCTTGATATAGCCATCCGGCCGAAGCATGATATTGGTCGGTTTCAGATCGCGGTGAATGATGCCGGCGGCATGTGCGGCGGCCAAGGCGGACGCTATCTGGCACGTGATGTCCACCGCCGATTCCAGTGTCATCGTGCTTTGGGCGAGCGCCCTGCGCAAAGTAACGCCCTCCACGAATTCGCTGACGATGTAGGGCTCGCCTTCGAGCTGGCCTACGTCGAAGATGGTGAGGATATTCGGATGATTCAGCGCCGAGGCGGCGCGCGCCTCATGCACCAGCCGCACCAAGCTCGTCTGGTCGTAAACCAGATTCGGCGGAAGGAACTTCAGCGCGACGTGACGGCCAAGCCGCGTGTCGGCCGCGAGATAAACCTGGGCCATGCCACCCGCTCCCAGCCGGCGGATGATTTGATAGGCACCGAAGTGCCGGCCTTCTCGAGGGTCGCCCTCGACCGGATGGACCGCAGTCGGTTCGTGCGCGCGCGAATCTCCGCGGCCAGTCAGGCGCGTGAAGGTCTTCGTGATTTCTTCGCGCAGTTTAGGCATTCTGCTGCTGTCTCAGAACGTAGCTTTCTCAGACAGTAGCTTCGATTGTCGCTTAACCGCGACCCGGAGCGCGAGTCGACGCGGGAGCTTAACCCTTTACGTGCAATTGGTTGTGAATGGCGTAGAGCGCCAGTTCGAGACGGTCAGACACACCCAGCTTGTCAAAGACGTTGTGCAGATGGTTCTTCACTGTCTGCTCGGTGATGAACATCTTCTCCGCAATCTCTTTGTTTTTGTATCCCTGGGCGATCAGTATGATAATTTCGCGTTCGCGCTGGCTGAGTTGGGCGCGCTCACGCGGCAATTTGCCGTTCAGGTGCGTTGTAGGCGAGTACTCACTCGGCGACGCAAAGCTGCGAAATACCGCTGCCGTGGTGTTGGAATCCAGCCAAATTTCGCCCGCATGCACCTTGTGAATGCTCTTCTCAATCATGCTCACCGAAGCATCCTTGGGCAGGATTCCGGAGCACCCGAGTTTCATGGCCTCGATAAAGTCGTCCCGGTTCTCACTTGAGGCGAACAGGATAACCTTCGATTGCGGCGCGCGCGTTTGCACGCTGCGCAGCACGGTGAGGCCGTCCACGCGAGGCATTCTTAAGTCGAGCAGCACCACGTCAGGCGACATCTGGACGATTTTGTCGATCGCCTCCATCCCGTCGCACGCTTCGCCGATCACTTCAATGCCAGGTTGTTGGTTTAAAACTCCTCTCAGGCCCTCGAGCACAATAGGGTGCGCGTCAGCCAGGAAAACGCGTATCGATGTGGTTGCCATCCGTATGCCCCCCGCGTCACGGGGTTCGCTTGGTACTCGTACATCCAAAGTTTTAAAACCCCTTGCTTACTGTTTCCGGATTATAGTGCGAAATCGGCGTTCTGTCTTGCAAATCAAGTACCGCTTACGACCGGATGCTTCGCCTAAAGTACTATTCGGCCTGTGTCCAAAGTTTTATGAGTTTTTCCTTAGGTTAGCAGCAAAGCGCCTGTGGCCCGGTTCAACTCGCATCTAAACCCATCCCATACAATGACTTCGTGCAAAAACTATCAATCAAAGACCTGGATCTAGCGCACAAAACCGTGTTCATCCGCGTAGATTTCAACGTCCCGCTGGCCAAAGGCGGTAAGGAAATCACCAGCGACAAGCGTATTCGGGCCTCCTTGCCGACCATCCAATATGCCTTGGAGCACGGTGCGGGCGTAGTGCTCGCCAGTCATTTGGGTCGCCCGAAGGGGAAGCCTCATCCGGAAATGAGCTTGGCACCCGTGGCAACCCGGCTCAGCGATCTGTTGGGCCGCCCCGTGAAAATGGCCCCCGACTGCCTTGGACCGGAGTGCCAGGCGCTCAAACCGAAGTCTGGCGAGGTCCTACTGCTCGAGAATGTGCGCTTTCACCCAGAGGAAGAGGCAAATGATCCTGAGTTCTCCCGCCGCCTGGCAGGGCTCGCGGATGTTTATGTAAACGATGCGTTTGGCTCCGCGCACCGGGCTCATGCTTCCACGGTCGGCGTGGTCTCCCATCTGCCATTTGCGGCCGCCGGATTGTTAATGGACCGCGAGTTGGAATGGCTAACGCGCGCGATTCAGACCCCCGAGCGGCCCTGCGTAGCGCTGCTGGGTGGCGCGAAGGTCTCGGACAAAATCGAAGTTATTCAGAATCTCAGCCGAGTGGTGGATCAGCTCCTGATCGGCGGAGCAATGGCGTACACTTTCATGCGCGCTAAGCACGAAACGACGGGTAAATCATTGGTAGAGCACGACAAAGTTGAATTGGCGCGGCAATTACTCGATTCGGCCGGAGGAAAGATCGTTTTGCCGGTGGATCACGTCGTGGTGCGCGAAGTGAAGCCGGGCTCCACGAGCGAAGTCGTGACAGATATCGCTGACGGCCAGATTGCCGTTGACATCGGGCCGAAGACGGTGGAGCGCTACGCCGCCATTATCCAAAAAGCTAAAACCATTATCTGGAATGGTCCAATGGGCATTTTTGAGATGCCGCCCTTTGACAAGGGAACCGTAGAATTGGCGAAAGCCGTTGCGGATTCGGGCGCCGTTTCAGTTGTAGGAGGTGGCGATTCGGAAAAAGCCATCAAGAGCGCCGGCGTTGCGGACAAAATTTCGCACGTGTCAACCGGCGGCGGGGCGTCCCTCGAGTTCCTGTCCGGATTAGAATTACCCGGCGTTGCCGCGCTGAACGACAAGCCGACGGCTTAGTAATCTCGCCAACGACGAAGCCAAAGCCGCTTCCCTCAATATCGCAGTCATCGAGAGTCGCGGCACCCGGCAGGCCCCCACTGTGTACTCGCTCGTTCGCTACCATGGTAACAATGTACCAAGGTAGTGATCCGCCTCTCCACCCAGTAGAGCGCGTGCAGACCGGGGTTCGCATCGAAAAGCGAATCCTCAAGGTCATGAAAGCTCTCGCGGAATATCACGACCTCACCCTCGGCGATCTCATCGAAGGGATCGTCTTGCACGCCTTCGAAGGCAAATGCGCGTTGGGAGCCGAAAGTTTGAAGTTAGTGGCCGAACTGAAGGCCATTTACCATCTCGAACTCAGCGCCCGCGACAGTCACAAGCTCACGGAGCGCAATGTGGGAAAGCAGAAACGCACATGAATCGAGCTGCACGTGAGCGATGATGAGCTGATCGCGCAGTTCGAAGCCTGCACCCTGCCCGAGGACCAGTTTCATCACGCCGACCATCTTCACCTGGCCTGGCTCTACCTCACGCGCTTTCCCGCTACAGAGGCAATCGACAGATTCTCACGTGCCCTGCGCGCCTACGCCGTATCACTCGGCAAGCCCAATCGGTATCACGAGACCGTCACATGGGCCTATCTCCTGTTGCTAAACGAGCGCATCCAGCGCACCGGCACGCCCTCAACCTGGGGCCAATTCGCAGCCGCGCATACCGACCTGTTCGATTGGAAAAACTCGATTCTGCTGACTTACTACCGAAAAGAAACCCTGCACTCCGAGGTAGCGCGCCTCGTCTTTGTCATGCCCGACCGGCTCGAAGCGCAGTGACCGTCGCTCTCAATACACCTTTCGAAAGGTT
>Ga0213876_10002771_pt1 | contig 10214 bp, 11 predicted proteins | sample BarmaccomBMRX_R9_FD_160113 | JGI IMG/M metagenome (GOLD analysis project Ga0213876, IMG submission 160113) | Root-associated microbial communities from Barbacenia macrantha in rupestrian grasslands, the National Park of Serra do Cipo, Brazil - RX_R9 | ecosystem: Host-associated > Plants > Roots...
CCGCTGCCACCGTGCCGAACCGGTCGAGCAGGTTGTCGCGGGGGATCCGGACGCCGTCGAACGAGATCCGACCGTTGTCCACGCCGTTCAGGCCGGCCTTGATGCCGTCGTCCTCGATGCGGACGCCGGGTTGGATCTCGCCGGTCTCATCGCGGATCGGAACCAGGAACGCGTGGACGCCGTGTGACTCGTCGTTAGTGATCAACTGGGCAAACACCGCCGCCATCCGGCCGTGGCGCGCCGCGTTGCCGATGTAGTCCTTGCGCGCCTCGTCGTCGGGCGTCGAGATGACGAACTCATCCGTCGCCGGGTCGTAGGTCGCCGTCGTACGCAGCGATTGGACATCGGAGCCATGACCGGTCTCGGTCATCGCGAAGCAACCGGGGAGGGCGAGCGACAAGATGTCTTCGAGGTAGCGGTCGTGGTGCCGCTTCGTGCCCAGGTTGCGCACGGTGCCTCCGAACAGCCCCCACTGCACGCCACCCTTCACCAGCAGGGAGAGGTCTCCGAACGCCTGCGTCTCGAAGCCACTGATCGCACCTCCCACCTCGTCGAGGCCGCCGTACTCCTTCGGGAACAGCAGTTTGGGCCCGTCGCTCTTGGAGATTGCGAGGGCCTGCTCGAAGATGTGGTCGCGCTGCTCGTCGAGGGTGAGGCCCTCACGCGGGACGAACACCGGATCGCGCAGCGTCTCGCGTGCTTGGTCGCGGACGTCCGCCCACCGGCCGTCGAGCAGTCGGCGGATCCTTGCCACATCGATGTCCAGGTCGAGGGCGTCGATCGTCATCAGGTCCTCCCCGCGCGTTGATCTTGACCCAGATTTACCCGGCGCCGGGCGGAATGAACACCCGTTCTCGCGGGCATAAATGCGACGTATAGGAAGCGAGAGTTCTCATGCCGTCACATCGATCCGGGACTTTCATGCGCGAGCGGGAACGCGAAACGCCGCAGAAAGTCGCGGAGATCAGATATCGCAAGCAGGGTATGCCGACCAGACGGACGATCACATTGCCCGACTCGAAGGTGCGCAGCCCGCAGCAGACCAAGGGCTGAACTGCCCCAACCGACCTGTCCTGGCGGGAATCAGGCGCTGACCGCCGCCACATCCTCGGCAGTCGCGCCGGCTTCGGCCAACGCCGCCACCAACTCATCCTTCGTCATCGAGGATCGACCTGCGATGTCGTGGTCCGCAGCGAGCTGGGTGAGTTTGGCCTTCGACAGCTTCTCCAACTGCGGCCGCGCTGCCCCCTTGCCCTTCGATGGGGCATCCGGCTTGGCGGACCCGCTCTTCGTGGACTTGCTGGCCGCCTTCCCGGTGCGAGCGACGGACGCCTCGAGGGCGGCCATGAGGTCCACGACGTTCGTCTTCGGCTTCTCAGCCTTGGCGACGACCGCCTTGCCCTCGCGCTTCGCTTCGATCAGCTCCTCGACCTTGTCGCGATAGGTGTTGTGGTACCGCTCCGGCTCCCATTCGACGGTCAAGGACTCCACAAGGGTCTTCGCGACGTCGAGTTCGCGCCCTTCGAACCGGCTCTTGTCCGGCAGCGAGTCCAACTCCTCGCTCGCCGAGCGGATCTCCTCCGGGAAGAACATGGTCTCGACGACGAGGACGTCGTCCTGCGGCCGGATCGCGACCAGGTGCTCCTTGTCGCGCAGGATCAGGGTCGCGACACCGATCTTTCCCGACTCCTCCATGGCCTGTCGCAGCAGGGAGTAGGCCCGGTCGGCACCCTTCCCACGCGGCGCCAAGTAGTAGGACTGCCGGAAGTAGATCGGATCGATCGATTCGAGGTCGACGAAGTCACTGATCTCGATGAGCTCGGATTTGCCCGGAGCAACCTCCTTGAGCTCTTCCTTGGTGACGATGACGTACTCGCCGTCGCCGAGATCGAACCCGTTCACGATGTCAGAGGCCGGGACCTCCTCGCCGGTCACCTCATCGACCTTCTTGTAGCGGATCCGATTCCCAGTCTTGCTGTTGAGCTGGTTGAAATGGATCGTCTGGTCCTCGGTGGCGCGGAACATACCGACGGGAACGCTGACCAGCCCGAAGCTCACGAAGCCGGTCCACAATGCCCGCGCCATCACATCTCCCGTCGATTACCGGTATTTGATTGTCGCATGCGAGGGTCACCCCGATGACTGTCGAACTGGACGCTCCGATGTCGGCGATCGCACCGGGCGACCTCTCGCGGCTGCGCCGGATGAAGGCGACCGCGACCGGTTTCCTCGCCACCGCTGCCGTGATCTATGGGTGCACGTTCATCGGGTCCGGCGGTGGCAATGGTCTGGTCGGCTTCGTTCGGGCAGGGTCGGAAGCCGCGATGGTCGGTGGCCTGGCGGACTGGTTCGCCGTCACGGCGTTGTTCCGTCGCCCGTTCCACCTTCCGATCCCGCACACCGCCATCATTCCCAACAAGAAGGACGAGATCGGCTCGAAGCTCGGCGCATTCGTCACGGCTAACTTCCTGACCGCCGACCTGATGACTCGACATCTTGCAGAGGCGAACATCGTCAGCAAGGTCGGGCGCCGGCTACGAGAGCCGATGTACGCCGATCGGCTCGGCGTCGAGGTGTCGCACGCGATATCGGTTGCGCTGGAGGAGATCGATCCAGACGCCGTCGTGAGGTTGGGAGTTGAGCTCGCCCGGCGCGATCTCGAGCGCCGTTCCTATGCCCCGCTCCTCGGTCAGCTGCTCGAGCGTCTTGTCGAGGGCGACGTGCAGCGTCCGCTCGTCGAGCTGATCACGTCCCGCGCCCACGCGTACATAGCGGCAAATCGCGCCGAGCTCCAGCCGATGTTCAAGGAGTACCTCGAAGACCAGCACTTCTTGCTCTGGCTCGCGATCACGGACAAGCGCACTGATCGGCTGATCGACCTGGCCCTGCGGGTGTTGGACGAGATGACCCGCGACGCGCGCCATCCGCTGCGCCGATCCATCGATGGGATGTTGCAGTCACTCGCCGAGAGTCTGCAGTCCGACGGCGTCGCGGCCGCGCGACTCGACGCGATCGCCAAGCAGATTCTCGACAACGACTCCTATCAGGAGCCGCTGCGCCACTTCGTCAGGGACGCCGTCGCTTCGTTCCGGACGATGCTCGACGACGAGCAGGGTGCCCTCGCGGCGTCGGTCTCGCAGTTCATCCAGGGCATCGGTCAACGAATCGAGAACGACGCGGCGTTCGAGGCGATGCTCGAGGCCTGGTTGCTCCGCATCACCTTGCACGCCGTCCGCGACTACGGCGACGAGCTCACCACCCTGATCCGGCGCACGGTCGCCGGTTGGGATCCGACCGCCGCCTCCCGGCGAATCGAAGTGGCCGTCGGGCGTGACCTCCAGTTCATCCGGATCAACGGCACCGTGGTCGGCGCACTGGCCGGGCTCACCATTCATGCCGTGACGGTCGCGGTATGACGGCTGCTTCGGAATCCGTTGCGATTGCGTGACGCTGCCAGCGTTTCCGTTGACGCAGAGCGCTTACCCCATAGGATCCGGTCGTGGATCATGCTCAGGGGGAGCCACAACCCCCACCGGCCGCGATTCGGCTGACCGGGCTTCGGAAACGCTTCGGTGACACGGTCGCGCTCGATGGGGTCGACCTCGCCATCCGGGCCGGTGAGTTCTTCACCATGCTCGGGCCTTCCGGCTCCGGGAAGACGACGATGCTGCGGGTGATCGCGGGCTTCGAGCAACCGGATGCCGGAACCGTCGAGTTGCACGGTGAGGACGTGACCCAACGACCGCCGTACCTGCGTGACGTGAACACCGTGTTCCAGGACTACGCGCTGTTCCCGCACATGGACGTGCAGGACAACGTCGAGTACGGCCTGCGGATCCGCAAGGTCGATCGCTCACGTCGACGGGAGAGAGCCGCAGCGGCGCTCGAGCTCGTCGGTCTCGCCGGTCTTGGTTCAAGGAAGCCGAGCGAACTCTCGGGTGGTCAGCGACAGCGCGTCGCGCTGGCGCGCGCGATCGTCAACGAGCCGTCGGTTCTCCTGCTCGACGAGCCGCTTGGCGCGCTCGATCTCAAGCTGCGCCAAGGCATGCAGGTAGAGCTCAAGCGAATCCAGCGTGACGTCGGCATCACCTTCGTCTACGTCACCCACGATCAAGAAGAAGCGCTCACGATGAGCGACCGGGTCGCGGTGTTCAACCGCGGCCAGATCGAACAAGTCGGCTCACCAGTCGAGATCTACGACCGACCGACTACGGAGTTCGTTGCGGGGTTCGTCGGCGTCTCGAACCTCGTGTCACATGGTGGCCAGACGTACGCGATCCGGCCCGAGCGCGTACAGCTGCTCGACCCGACCGGCGTCGCGCCGACCAGCGCCGTACTCAGCAGGGGGACCGTGACGGACACGGTGTTTCTCGGCGTACTGACCCGCTACACCGTGGCGCTCGACGACGGCGGGTCGCTTGTGGCCGTGCGACCGAATCTCGAACGCGGGTCGCTCTCGGAGAGCGACCTGCGCGGTCAGGCGGTCATCGCCGCCTGGCAGCTCGATCAGGCAACTGACATCGAAATGTCCGCCGACCTGGCGGGGGAGCATGTGGAGGAATCAGCATGAGGCGGTTCAGGACAACTGGTGTTGCGGCGAGCGCGTTGCTACTCGCAGTCGCGGTGGCGGCGTGCGGATCGAGCAGCTCAGGCAGCAGCTCAGGGGGAGGCGGCGGTCCGAGTGGACTCACTGCGCCGACCGCCGACCTGCCTGTGCCGACGTCGATCGGCACGGGCGAGGGTCAGCTCAACCTGATCGCCTGGGAGGGCTACACCCAGCCGCTGTGGGTGAAGCCGTTCGAGCAGAAGACCGGCTGCCAGGTGCGTGCGAAATACGCCGGCTCCTCGAGTGAGATGGTGTCGCTCCTGGCTGACGGAGGCGGCGGCCAGTACGACATGGTGTCGGCGTCGGGCGACGCCGATCTGCGGTTGATCTATGCCGGTGATGTGCGGCCGATCAATCCCGATCTCGTGCCGCAGATCAAGAACTTCCACAGCTTCCTGCAGGCGCCGGCGTTCAACACCATCGACGGCAAGCACTACGGCACCTCGTTGCAGTTCGGACCGAACGTCCTGCTCTACAACACGGACGACTTCAGTACGGCGCCCACATCGTGGTCGACGATCTACGACAAGAAGTACTCCGGCAAGATCTCGGTGCCGGACAACCCCATCCAGATCGCGGATGCGGCGCTCTACCTGTCCAAGACTCAGCCGGACCTCGGCATCACGGATCCCTACGAGCTCACGCAACCGCAGTTCGACGCATCGGTCAATCTGCTCAAGCAACAGCAGCCGTTGGTCAAGAAGTACTGGGGCCTTGCGTCGCAAGAGGTCTCGCTGTTCAAGACCGGCTCGGCGACCATCGGTGCTGCGTGGCCGTACCAGACGTCGTTGCTGCTCGACGCTAAGGCGCCCGTCGCCGACACGATTCCCAAGGAGGGTGCGACCGGCTGGGCCGACAGCTGGTTGATGGCGACGAAGGCCCCGCACACCAACTGCGCCTACATGTGGATGGACTACATCACGTCGCCGAAGGCGCAGGCGCTGCAGGCGACCTGGTATGGCGAGACCCCGGCGAACAAGCTGGCCTGCCCGATCATGGACAAGCTCGTCAAGGGCTCGTGCAGCGTCCTCCACGCCAACGCACCGCAGGCGTACTACGACACCATCAAGTTCTGGAAGACCCCGCTCGCCCAATGTGGCAACGGCCAGAACAACTGCGTGCCGTACTCCAAGTGGACGACCGCCTGGACCACGATCACCGGCTGATCGGGTCGGTGGCGCGAGGAGTGAACAACGCACTGTGGCGGCGAGCGTGGTTGCGCGCGACGCTGACGCTTTCGCCGCCACTTGCGTGGTTCCTCGTCGTCTACCTGGCATCGCTGGTCGTGATGCTCGTGACGGCGTTCTGGACGCTGAACGACTTCACGAACCAGCTCGTGCAGAGCTGGAACCTCCAGAACTTCCGCGACCTGTTCTCCGAGCCCTATCCGCACATCATCGGCCGTACGGTCGGGCTGGCTGCTCTTGTCACGGTGACTGACATCGTCATCGCGCTGCCGTTCGCGTACTACATGGCTCGGGTGGCGACACCTCGGACGCGCAACTTGCTGTTCGCCGCTGTGCTGCTGCCGTTGTGGGCGAGCTATCTCGCGCGGGTCTATGCGTGGATCGTGATCTTGCAGAAGGGCGGCACCCTCGACTGGTCGTTCAGTAAGCTGGGGCTGGGTGCGCCAGACATCGGCTACAGCAACACCGCGTTGTGGATCGTCTTCAGCTACATCTGGTTGCCGTACATGATCATCCCGGTCTTCGGTGCCATGGAGCGGATCCCGAACAGCCTGCTCGAGGCGTCCGCCGACCTGGGAGCTCGCGGCGCTCGGACCACGTGGCGGGTGATCCTCCCGCTGGTCCTGCCGGGCATCGCGGCTGGCTCGATCTTCACGTTCTCGCTCACCTTGGGTGACTTCATCACGCCGGTGCTGGTCGGTGGCGCCAGATCGAAGTTCATCGGCAACGTCATCTACGACAACATCGGCCTGGCCGGCAACCTGCCGTTCGCTGCGGCGCTCGCCGTCGTACCGATCGTGATCATGATCGTCTACCTGTCCGGCGCTCGGCTGCTCGGCGCGTTCCGGGAGCTGTGATGGAGCTCCGGTTGAGTCGGGTCGTGCTGCGGCTGTGGGTCGCAGCGGTGCTGCTCTTCCTCTTCGTGCCGATTGCGCTGGTGATCCTCTACGCGTTCAATGACTCAAGAATCGAGACCTGGCCGATCGCGCACTACAGCACGAAGTGGTTCTCCGTCGCATGGCACGACCCAGAGGTCCGATCGTCATTGTGGCTGTCGTTCAAGGCCGGGTTGTTCGCATCCGCGATAGCGGTCGTGCTGGGTTCGGCAGCGGCATTCGGCGTCCACAAGTACCGGTTCTTCGGTCGTGAGGCGGTGTCGTTGCTTCTTGTGCTGCCGCTCGCCCTGCCCGGCATCATCACCGGCATCGCCTTGAAGTCGACGTTCGACTACGCGGGCATCGACCTGTCGCTGCTGACGATCATCATCGGCCACGCAACGTTCTGCATCGTGGTGGTCTACAACAACGTGGTTGCGCGGCTTCGACGGGTCTCGGGATCGTTGCTCGAGGCGTCCGCGGACCTCGGGGCGAAGCCGTGGCAGACCTTCCGGTATGTGACGCTCCCATCGATCTCCACCGCTGTGGTGTCGGGGGCGTTGCTCGCGTTCGCGCTCTCCTTCGACGAGGTGATCGTCACGACCTTTACTGCAGGGGCGCAGAACACGCTGCCGTTGTGGATCTTCGGTGCGATCCGACTCGGGCAGCAGCTTCCCGAGGTCAACGTCGTCGTAGTCGGAGTGCTGATCCTCACGGTGATCCCGGTGGCCATCGCTGTCCGCCTCACCGGTCGCGCCGGCATTCGCTGAGACTGCGCGCGCGCGGGCGTTCGGGTGGTGCATTTCACGCTATGAAGTTCGCATGATCATCATCACCTTGAAGGCCAAGCTGAACGACGCGCATCGCGACGAGGCGATCGCGGCCGCGAAGAAGATGAGCGCGCATTCACTGACCGAGGCCGGCTGCATCGACTACCGCTTCTGGGCATCGGTCGACGACCCGTCATCGTTCCTCCTGCTCGAGCAGTGGGAGGACCAGGCGTCGATCGACGCACACATGGGCACGCCGCAGATGGCGGAGTTCGCCGCTGCCCTCGGCCCCGCCCTGGACGGCGGCATGGAGGCCCTCAAGCACGAGGTAACGAGCTCGGGACCGCTCTTCTAGCACCAGTCGGTCAGAGGTCGAGGGTCGTCGTCGCGCTCGGGATGTTCTGGCGCGCCAGGATCTTTGCCTTCGTCCGTACTAGGAGCTCCCGGGGTACGACGGCGATGTCCGCGGCCATCGCCTCGGCGGCGGCGATCAGCTCGTCAGGTGGGACCACCTGGTTCACCAGCCCGATGCTCCGCGCCTCGCCCGCCGACACGACTCGTCCCGTCAGGACGAGCTCGCGCGCGACGGCGCCACCGACCAGATCGTGCAGCGGCGCATAGACGACGTCACCGAACGTGCGTTCCGGGTGGGCGAAGCGCGCCGTCTCCGATGCGATCCGGAGGTCGCACATGACGGCCAGATCTAACCCGCCGGCGAGTGCTGCGCCGTTGACGGCCGCGATCACCGGGACCGGGAAGTGCAGCATGCCGCGGTGGAACCGGTCGCTGGAGACCCACAGCCGCTCCTGGAAGCCGGGCTCGTCAACCGTGAACTCTCGGAGATCGAAGCCGGCACTGAATGTGTCACCCCTGCCGGTCACGATCACGCACCTGGTCGACTCGTCATCGCGGAGGTCGTCCAGGGCATCGCTGAACAGGTCCCGAAGCGCGATCGACAAGGCGTTCTTCTTGTCGGGACGGTTCAGCGCGATGGTCGCGACGGGACCGTCACGCGCGACTTCGACCTCCGCCATCGCTGGAACAGCTACGAGCGCGTGCCTGCCATGGACGCGTTCGGTGCGGCGTCGGCGACCAGGTTCGGGACGACCTCTCCGAGCTCACCCGGCAGCCAGCGCTCGGTGCGCTCGGCGCTCGGACCGTAGACCCAGCCCTCGCCGACCGAGATCTTGTTCCCGGTGACGCCGAACACCCGCCCGGTGATGCCGCTGGCCTCAGCGCTGCCGAGCCACACGACCAGCGGCGAGATGTTCTCGGGGGCGAGCGCCTCTTTCATCGCGTCATCGGCGCCGTCGAAGCCACCGAGGTCCTCAGTCATCCGGGTGAGAGCTGTGGGTGCGATGGCGTTGACGGTGACGCCGTATCGAGCCAGTTCGCCGGCGGCGATGATCGTGAAGGCGGCGATACCCGCCTTGGCCGCGCCGTAGTTGGTCTGCCCGAGATTGCCGAAGATGCCGGACGGCGAGGACGTGTTGATGATGCGAGCGTCGGGCTGGTTGCCGGCCTTCGACTGCTCACGCCAGTAGGCGGCCGCGAAATGCGCCGGCGCGAAGGTGCCTTTGAGATGCACTTTGATGACGGCGTCCCACTCCGCTTCGGACATGTTCGTGAGCATCCGGTCGCGGAGGATCCCCGCATTGTTGACGACGACGTCGATGCCCCCGAAGGTGTCGATCGCGGTCTGGATCAGGCTCTCAGCGCCCTCCCAGCTGGAGATGTCCTCGGTGTGCGCGACGGCTTCGCCGCCCGCTGCCGTGATCTCGTCCACGACTGCCTGGGCGGGTCCTGCCGAACCGCCGGTACCGTCACGAGCGCCACCGAGGTCGTTGACGACGACCTTGGCGCCTTCCTGTGCAAACAGCAGTGCGTGCGCTCGGCCGATTCCGTTGCCCGCGCCGGTCACCGCGACGATCCGCCCGTCGACTACGCCCTTCATCGGCTTCGCTCTCCTCCCGTCGTGAGGCGCCGCTCAGGCATCGGCCCGTGCGGGTACACGACCTGACCTCAACGCGGGAGCGTATCCACCCCCGGCCGCCCATCAGCGGCCGACGGCACGTTCCAACTCGGCCTTGCTCATCGATGACCGGCCGCGGATGTTCTTTGCCTTGGCCTCGGCGTACAGCTGGGCCTTCGTCCGGCCGCCCGGGCCCTTGTGCGAGCGGAGTCCGCCGCGTCGCCCGGAGGAGATGTCGTCGATCGACGTTCGACTCGCCTGCCGTGCTTCACCGGCTCTTGCGCGCTCCTTGTTCACTGTCCGCGCCGCGATCTCCTCGGCCTCGGACTCGGAGCGACCGCGCTCCTCCAACCCTTCCTTGATGTGCTCGTACTGACGTTCGCGCTTGCGGTTCCAGCTGCGTGGTGGCATGGCTATCTGGTTCCCCCGATGTGGTCCGCTACGCACGGCATTAGGTTGGGATCGAACCTTCGAACGGATGGACGCAGGATGAAACTCGGCGTGCATGTCTCCCAGTTCACCTGGCCCGGCGGGCCGGCAACGATGGCGTCGGACCTGACGCGGATCGCAACCGCGACCGACGAGCTCGGCTTCGACAAGCTCAGCGTGATGGACCACGTGTGGCAGATCCTCCATCTCGGGCCGCCCGAGCACGACATGCTCGAGGCCTACACGACCCTTGGCTACCTCGCCGCTCGGACCTCCCGGGTGAAGCTGCTCGCCTGGGTGACGGCAGTCGTCTACCGCGATCCCGGGCTGCTTGCCAAGGCGGTCACCACTCTCGACGTGCTGTCCGAGGGGCGT
>Ga0213876_10002772_pt1 | contig 10214 bp, 15 predicted proteins | sample BarmaccomBMRX_R9_FD_160113 | JGI IMG/M metagenome (GOLD analysis project Ga0213876, IMG submission 160113) | Root-associated microbial communities from Barbacenia macrantha in rupestrian grasslands, the National Park of Serra do Cipo, Brazil - RX_R9 | ecosystem: Host-associated > Plants > Roots...
GTCTCTTCGGTGAGTACGACGCCAAGCACTACGGTGGCAAAGACCAGGCACTCGCCCATATCGAGCAACTGGAGCATCAGCCATCAGTGGTCATCGACAGCGGCGGCGGCTATCACTGCTATTGGTTGCTCACCGAGCCCTTTATGCTTGCGACCGACGACGATCGCGTCCGCGCCGATCACGCCCAAAAGGGCTGGGTCAAACTCGTAGGCAGCGACGACGGCGCCAAGGATCTCGCCCGCGTGTTGCGCGTACCAGGAACACAGAACTTCAAGCCTGAGTATGGACCTGACTATCCGCTGGTTCACTTCATCCGCGCCAACTTCGACCATTTGTATACCTTCGACGAACTGGAAGCACTGATCCCACCGGAGCAAGTACGCTCACCGAAGGCACCGAAGCGGTCAAGCCTTGCAGAACAAGCACCGAACGGTGAGACGGCCGATATTGACTTCGATACGATCGCCGTCGCTGCCAGCTATCTCAAACGCCTCTCAACTTCGCGCTGCGACAACTACAACGATTGGTTGCATGTTGCCATGGCGCTTCGAGGCCTCGGGCCGATCGGTGAAGAGTTATGGAAGCGCTGGTCACGCCAAAGCGGGAAATATCAACCCGGTATCTGCGAAGAGAAATGGCGATCAATCACGCCCGAAGGCGGGATAACCTTTGCAAGTCTTAAGTTCTGGGCAGAGCAGGACGACCCCGACGGACAGACGGTCGCGGGCGACGTTGTACCGCGTGACGAATACGAGCGGGTGAAAGCGGAGCGCGATGAACTCAAGCAGGACTATATCTGGCGTCAGCAGATCTTCCAGCGTCAGGACCTCCAACCCACTGAGAAGGGAGCCATTGTCCAATTGGCACCGATCGTTGCAGCGAATCGCAACCTCGGCGGCAATGATGGCCGGGTTCCGGTCAGCTATAAACATGTAGCTGACGTGTTGCATATGTCACCGTCGACGGTGGGCCGTGCGATTGATGCCGGCGAACGCATTGGACTCTGGCGGCGCGATCCCGAATTTGCACAAAGCCGCGATGGTTTCGAGATCAAGCTTATGCGCCTTGAGCTCCAGCCCGCCTATGACACGCCTGCAGCACTACCCGCCGTCGAGATGCCGAAGCGCGGTGGTGCTCGCCCGAACGCTGGGCGCAAACCTAAGTGTCCTACTTGTCCACCATCCACCCCGATCATTGAGATTAAGACGACGCAGGTCACATATGGGTGTAAGGGTTGCGGGAAGATCATCGAGCAACAAGATCCGGTAGTGAAATATCGGGAAGTATTGCCCGAAGAAATCAACATTGAAACGCAGGACACACCAGACGATGCCCTCTTCACCGAGCCGGAGGCACCTGCAGAAATCAAAGTTGAAACGCTACCGCAGCCCGTCGAGGAGCAAGAAATCAACATTGAAACGGAAGGTACCACTAGTATTCCCGTTTCAACTTTGCCCGACGGCGTGATCCGTAGCCGCGATGCCCTTGTTCCTGAAGTCAATCGCGACAAGGTGAAGTTCGTCGAGGAGCAGCTACCAAAGCGCGGGGCGACCTGGGCATATGAATACATGCAAGGGGTGGAAAGTTTCGAGGCGTGGCCGGTGCAACTCCGTCGGCGTGTGATAGATGGTCGGGCAGCAGAATCGAGGTTGTCATGAGCAATAAGCGGCGTATCAAGGTGCCAACGCCTACACCGCAGCAAGTTGCCGCCGATCGCTTCAAGCGATTGATGGCCTTCGATCGTGCCTACTTCGAGCGGCACAAGGACACTGAAGTATTCCAACGTCCCTATGTGCCTGGTGAAACATGGTCCGTTCCTATGCCAGCCGGGACAACGGTCATCGTTCGTAGCCTCGGCCCTGGTCGGCGCGTGCGAGAGTTCGGCGACGGGTGGAGCGTGATCGATATCGATCCGGGCGCTGAAGGGAGTGCTGCAGCATGAGCAATCGACGACGCATCAAGCAACTGAAAGCGGCAGGGGTCGACCAGGATCGGCGCTACTTCCACCAACATCCAGAGGCCGAAGGCTACGATCGCCCGGCGACGTTGGACGAACTGAAGGCAACAGGATTGCCGCGCGGCACGATGGTGCATGTCAAAGCCATTGATACCAACCTTCGTGTTCGCATGTTTCAGCCGCCCGACGTGCGGCACAACTAGGAGGCAGTATGTTGGTTTTTCCAGCAACCGAACAAGAGTGGTGGGAATCGAAGCAGCTCCAACGGCGGCGGCGTACTGAGCAGCGCCTCGCCTGTACAACAGTTGTTGTCGACCCAGCGCCATGGCTCGAAGCGGTCAAGCGGGATGACATAACTGATCCGAAGGAGCGAAGATCGTGAAGCCGATGAATATCGTTTGTGCGGATTGCGGCGGCAAGCGTGTGGCGCGAACGGTAGATGAATTGCTGGCGGGGTGCGCTACATGTGCGGCTGCTGAAGCTGAGGGCAGGCCATGCTTTCCCGGCTCGGCAATGCCAGCGTCTGAGCGCAGCGCCCTCGATGCCTTGCTCTCAGGAAACTTTGAGACGCCGAGTGATGAAGACTTCCGGGCCGTGTGGGGAGATATTTTGTAATGTCGGGGGTGCTCAGGCAGATCGACCAGGCGCAGCGCATTGTTGAGATGGCACAAGCACATCTCCGATCGCTTCTGCTGCTCGCGGCCGTCGAGCGCGATGGTGAGGCATGCAGGTATTGCCGCGTGCCGACCATCGTCGATCCTGAGCCATCCCAGCGCTTTCTGGAGCGCACGTTAGATCATATCGTGCCACTCTCGAAGGGCGGCAAAGACGAGTTGAGCAACGTGTGTGTCTGCTGCAGGTCGTGCAATGCTCGGAAGGGAGCGCGGCCGGTACAAGCCTACTCGGTCAGGGTCCAGCCATGATCGATGACGACCGCAAAGCGCGAGCAATGGCACTGCTGGCCATCGGCACATCAGCCCATAAGGTTGCCGACGATCTCGAGATCCCACGCACGACGGTGCGGCGCTGGCGCGACCAAGCGCTGCGTATGTCGAACAAAAACGGCCCCTTAAAAAAGGAAAAAATCGGCGATCAGGTTTTTGCCTATATGGAGGAAAGCATCGACACCCAGCGGGGTTTGCTGCGAGCCATCAGCGAACCTGAAAGGTTGATGCAGATGTCGGCAAAGGATCTGGCGAAGGTTCATGGCGACATGTTCGAGAACACCATGCGACTGTTGCAGGGCATGTCGAAGGAGGCATTTGAGAGATGACCCATCCCCCTGCAAGTCGGCAAGCCTGTCAGGGCGTCAACACGCGTGGCGAGCCGTGTCACGCTGGCGTGAAACATGGGCAGAAGTACTGCTTTCAGCATGATCCTGAGCGCATGATCGAAGCGGCGGCAGCACGGTCGAAGGGGGGTAAGAACCATAGTAAGCCGAAGCCAGCACCGCCAATCGACCTAAGTACACCGGAGCTGCAGCGCAAGGCGATTGAGCAGGCTATCGATCGGGTGCGTGCTGGGGATGAATCACTCAATGTGGGGCGCTTCGTGGTATACGCCGTCAGTCTGGCGCGACCGGTGATCGAACTGGAAAGTATCGTCAATCGCATCGAGCAATTGGAAGCAGCCACGAAGGGATCGAAGCCATGAGTATCAGGCAATCGAACGGCGCCTTGCCGCACTCGAAGCACAGACAGGATCCCCACAATCTGCCGTCGGGCTCGCCGGGTGGCGTGATGCCATGGTTGTAGCAGGCGATCCTGACGGACTGATTGCACGGGTCAGGGCTGACATCGTGGCGTGGGAGCATGCGCGGTTTGGGGGAAAGCCATGAGATACCGAGACGTGGAGCGGCGACTGGCAACGCTGGAGCAGGACGAAGAGGCGCGCAGTGATCGGCTACGGGAACGGGTGGTTGCAGCACTGACAGGCGAGCAATATGCGATCTTCGCTGGCTATGTCAAGCGGTGGGCGCTCGATACGACATTGCTCCCAACCCGCGAAGAGTTCGAGGTAATTCAGCAGGCCGATATGCTTGCCCATGCCGATCATGAGTTTCGCCTGGTCGATTGTTGCGGCATTTGTGCCTGGACCTATTACGACGATATGGCTTCGTTTATGGAGATGTGGTGTGCGCCTAGAACAGCGACTTGATCGGATTGCTACGCGCCTTCCCCGCTTGAAGACACATGCGCTTCAATGCGATGGTGAGCGCGGTTCGTTGATTTGCTTTGGCGATATTGGTCTCCCGGCTGATGAGTTTCGCCGGCGATATCCGCACCAGCCGGTGCTCACGATTGCCGAACTGACTGATGCAGAGATCGATGCCCATCTCGATGAGGGTGGGCCAGAGGAACGGGCATTTCTGGCATCGTTGACGGATGAAGAACTGGACGCAGAGATACGGAAACGGGAAGCACTCGCGTGGGCAGACGCCATGCAAGCCCAGGAGGAAGTACATGAGCAGGTTAGATAGCCGTGTGAAGGCGTTGGAGCAGCGCACAGCGGCCGGTGAAATCGGGATCTGTTGGGAGATTGAAGGCAGCAGGTCGTTGGTAGAGGTGAACACCACGAAGGAACGCATCACGGTCGAAGAGTTCAACGAACGCTATCCCAATGGGACGATCATCCGGGTACGGTGGGTCGAGGTCGATCAACCAGTCGCTATGACCCTGACTGAACAACAGAGTGGGATTGATGGTGGTATTGCCCCTCTTATGGAAGAGCAAACACCCCAAGGATGGGACCGAGGTTGAAGCATGATCAATCAATACACTCGTGATGCAATGGCTCGCACGGCTGAACAGTCGATGATGGATCTATGTGTGCGGCTGAAGTACACACCACAGACAAATAGCGACGGCCGTGAGATCGAGCCGACCTTTCCCGAGGCCGAGCCCTTCAAGTGTGGCTATCAACCCAAGGGGAGCCGCGACACGAAGACCGGCCTGGTGCTCACCGATGATCGTCTGAGGCTGCCCCTGAACGCCGCTGACGTGTTCAACAGCCGTGACCGCATCAAGATTACCCACCGGCATGGGGAAGAGCTTGTAGAGCCGATTGTGCGTGCCCTACAGGGCGATCTGAAGGTTGGAGTGTCTGCCTGCCTGGTGGCACTCAAGGGGGTGCATTCGTAATGGCTACAGTGACGTGGGATATCGACGCCCTGGCCAAAGAGATTCAGGGTGAAGTCGTGGCAGCGGTCAAGGAGACAACAGCCGAAACGAGAGACATCGCCCGAGAGATTGCACCGGTTCGCACGGGCGAGTATCGCGACGGCATCATCGACCAGTATGAAGAGACGCCGACGAGCGTAACCGGCGAGGTTGTGGCGACGGCGCCCTATTCCATCTATGTCGAGGTTGGCAGTCGTGGGCGTCCTGGCAAGGCTGTACTTGCAACGGCCATACAGGGCGCTGATGCACGATTGGCGAAGCGCATAGCGGAGCGGTTGAAATGACGCACCCTACGCAGCCCTATGCCCTTCTACGTGCATATCTGACGGATCACGGCTTCACCTTCACCGAAGCAACCGACGATGTAGGCACGACGATACTCGAAGGCACGGCGTCTGATGGTGCGCTCGAATTTGAGACGATCGACGTTGCTCGCGGCTTTGCTATGGCGAAGGTGTCATGTGATACGACCAAGGCAACGCCGGATGACATCCAGGCAGCGACCTATCTCTGGGTGAGCGTCGTCAAGGCATCTATGCCGTTCACGACTGAGATCGGCGAATGGATGCAAGCCACATTCTATGCGGTCAAGCTTGGTGGTCAGCGAACGAAGATCGTGGGGCAGTATGGCATTACGATCCGGTGTGAGTTGCCCGCTGGCATCCTTCGGATGTCGGTCGAGGCAGTTCCTGAAACAATGAATGTGAGGGCAAGATGACAACGGAACCTAAGAGGCGCACGGCAAAATCGAAGGCCCGAGTGAAAAGCAGACAGGAGCCTGAGCAGCAAGGTGATGAACTCACTCTCACTATGTACAAGGGTGATCAGGTTCAGTATATCCTGAAGACTCCTCCACCCTTGACCGTCGATCTCGAGCGCAAGGATGAAACGGTGCAGACCGTTGAGATCCAAACAAGCGATTACGAGTTCCGCATGTTCAACTGGTATCGACGCCGCGTGGTGATGCTCTCCCTTGAAGTGAGTGTGAGTAACAACGAGGTGGAGGCTGGGACGTTGAATCGTCAGATCATTGACTATGAACGGAAGATGCTCGAATGTGTGGCGCCTTCCCTTACCGCTGACGATATCAAGACCTTTAAAGATGGCTGGGAAGCACCGCTCTTGGTAGCTATTGCAAAGGTGTTTCAGCCAGGATACTTCGGCCTCGTGCTGGTCGATGCTGGTACTGAGGCATAGCATGTTCGTTGATATTCGCGATCCGAAGTCGCAGCGCTTACTCTGCCGCTACGATCCCGATCGTACCTTACTGGAGTTTCGACACGGCTCAAAGGTCACGCTGATCGACCTGACGGCCTATGATGGCAACGAGTCGCAGGGTGCTCACATGCACCACAACAATCAAGAACCAACGCCCGAACTGAGTTAGCACCAGTTCGTACCTAGACGCCTCCGAGCGCGGGCCGACCGCTAGACGGCAGACCCAAGCGTTGCTACCCCACTAGGGGAGGCGTCATGCCCTTTGAATCTGGAAGTGTAAGCCTCGCACTGACGGCAACCCTTGACCCGTTGCTGAGTCAGCTTCGTGCTGCAAAACAGCAGGCACAACAGACTGGTGATCAGATTGAGCAAGCCTTTGCCAAGAGTGCAAAAGGCGAGCGTCTGACTGCCCAGATCCATCAACAGGAACAGGCCCTCAGCCTGCTCAAGCGGCAATTAGGACTGCTCCAAGGTGCGCTCGATACAACGTCCCAGAAGTATGGGGAAAACAGTACCCAGGCACAAAAGCAGCAACTCGCCGTCGATAGACTGAAGGCGTCGATTGCCAACGCTGAACATGACCTTGCCACCTATAACGCTGCTCTAACTGCTGGAGCAAAGGCATCGGCCGCTGCTGCCCAGCAGACCGAGAACTTTGGTAAGCACATGGGTGCGATCAAGGATGGGCTCTCGGCGACGTCTGACACACTCGCAAAGATCGCCTTGCCTATGACTGCCGCCGGGGTCGCTGCTGGCAAACTCGCCACCGATTTCGACTCCAATATGCGGTACATCAATACGATCGCGAAACTTCCCGAGGATCAACTAGGCAAGCTGGGGCAGCAATTCATCACGCTAAGCGAAGATGGATCGAAGACGCTCGAAGGTGCGAACGCACTCAGTAAGGGCTTTTACCAGATCGAGTCCAGCGGCTTCGCAGGTGCTGATGCAATGAAGGTGCTAGAGACGAGCACCAAGGCGGCATCGGCTGGTATGACAGAGACATCCATCTCGGGCAAGGCGATCACGTCTGTTCTGAATGCCTACCACGAAAGTGCTGATGATGCGGCCCACGTCAGTGATGTGCTTTTCCAGACGGTAAACCTCGGTGTGGTGGAGTTCCCTGAGCTCGCTTCTTCCATAGGTAAAGTGCTGCCGGTTGCCGCATCTGCTGGCGTTTCCTTCGACCAGATCGCCGCCGGTATCGCGACGATGACCAAGAGTGGTATTTCTGGCAGTGAATCTGTCACAGACCTCACTTCACTCTTGAATGGCATCATCAAGCCCAGTCAGTCGGCGGCTGATGCTGCATCCGATCTGGGCATTGATCTGAGCCTGAGCGGGCTGAAAGCAAAGGGATTCGTCGGGTTCCTTCAGGATATCCGCGATAAGACCGGTGGCAACGTCGAAGCTATGTCCCAGTTGATCGGCACCCAGGAAGGCTTGAATGCGATCCTCTCGCTGACCTCGAACAACCTACAGGATTACAAGTCAGACCTCGACGGCATCGCGAACTCAACTGGTGCAACTGACGACGCCTTTGCTGAAATGAGCAAGTCGACGTCGGCGCAGCTGCAGCACCTGAAGGCTGACTTTGAGGCTTTGGCGATCACCGTTGGGTCACGTCTGCTGCCTGCCCTGGATAACGGGGTGAAGCGTGTCAGCGACCTGGTGACGGCCTTTACCCAATTGCCCAAGGATCAGCAAGATTACTGGGTCGGGATCGCCGAGAAAGTGGGCATTGCCACTGTTGGCATGTATGGGGCGAGTACAGCACTGGAGGGCGTTGTCAGCGTTGGAGAGAACGCCGTCAAAGCCTATAAGGGCATTGCAGCCGCTGCCGCCCTCCTTGGTGGCTCTGCCGTCTTGGTCCCAGTTGCCGCGCTTGCTGCAGGCACACTTGCAGTAGCCGAGGCTGCGAAAGAAACAGAGCATCACTACTCGGTTATGGCCGACCGGATCGGTGATTCAGACCCAGTGATCGTAGCTGCTCGTGAGGCGTTGTATGGAAAAGAAAGCGGTGGCGGTGGGCAGTCGTGGATTATTGATGCAACCAGTGATGCGGAGAAACTGAAGCAAGAGACGGATGAACTGCGGGCGCATCTCTCTGACCTTCTCACAACCCAGAACGCCCAGGAAGCTCGTGTGCTGGCGCTCGCCAATGCAGGGCAGCAGTATACCGGTCAACAGCACGCCGCCGCTGAAGCTCTTGCCCAGACCAAGCATGAAATTGAGGCGGTAACATCACGACTCAACGACTATGACAAGGCTCAGCAGCACGTCGCTGACATGGTGGAGCACGAGAAGGACCAGGCGACGGCGATCGCGAATACGGGATCGGCCTATCAAACAGCCGCCCAGGGTGCCCACGCTTATGGTCGGGCACTCTCTGATGTTGTGGGGCAAGTAACCAAACTAGACCCGAAGACCCTGGATAAGATTGCAAAGGAAGCAGATGCCGCCGTGAAGGGGGCGATCACTGCCTACGGTTCTATCGCAGGCACTGAGGTTAAGTTCTTCAGCGACCGGGAGACGGCCCAGCAGCAGCACGAAGACAAGATCGCAGGCATCATTGAGAAGGCCGGTGGGCCACGCAAAGCAGCGCGTGATAAGGCAGCGCAAAAAGAATTAGAGGCTGAGAACAAAGCCTATGCCGATCAGGAGCGAGCGCAAAACCTTGCCTTCGCCCAGGAAGAGGCGAACAACCGCAAGCATCTTGGTCAGATGCTGTTGGACTGGATCAGCGCTCAGGCGCAGCTCCACCCCGATGATAAAGCCCTACAGGAACGAGCAGGCAGAGCCGCTGACGTGGTGCGCCAGCAGTATGGCATTGTTCGTACTGAAGCAGAGAAGGCCACCAGCGCAGCGACGGCGGCGGCGACTCGGTTCCTGACCGATAGCACCGAGAGCGCTGGAGAGTTCGCTGACACGCTGCAGGGCATCAACTCCACTACCATCGAAACGCAGAAGACGCTTGATAGCATTCGTGGCGTCTACGAGGCCGATATCCGTACCCACCAGGAAGGACGCACGCCAGAGCAGATCGCCGATGATCTGTCGAACCTCGATAAGCGGGTCGAATTGACGATCGAGGCGAACCCTGAGCTTGTGGGGCAGACTTTCAGCACGCTAGATGAACTCGATAAGGCAGTCGCAAAGGCGCGCATTCTCCGCGTGCATACTGAGGCTGATCCTGCTCAGCTTGATGATCTGATCACCAAGGCCGATCAGATTGATAGCAGGGCGCCTGCAGAAGCTCGCGTGGATACGAACGCTCCAGCGGCCACTGACGCGATCAATACCACCTCAAGCGCTCAGGATGCCTTGGCAGCGAAGCCCACAACCAACGTTGGCATCACCACAAACGCACCGGAGATTACTGGCCAGATCAGCGACACGTCGAGCGTCTACGATGGCCTGGCAGCGAAGCCTGAGATCAACCACACCATCACCACAAACGCCGCCAGTGTCAGCGACCAACTGCGCGACGTTGGCACGAACTGGGACGCAGTACAGGCCAGGGCAGCCCAAGCCCTTGATATTCACATCTCGACCAACGCCGCTGACGTTGCGGGCGAATTGGCAGCCGTGACCGCTGACATGGACAACATGCCGCGCTATAAGCAGATCCAGATCGCGGCCGCGATGGACCCTGAACTTCGGCACAAGTCGCCCTCTTTGCTTGAGCTTGAGATGCGCGAGATCGAGGCGTTCGCCAGTCACCCGCATGTCTTCCGCTTTGGTGCCGATGGCGTCGACCATCTGGGGCGAGTCGCCGACACGGTACACAGTATCAACGCAAATCCGCTCTTCAGTGGCAGTTTTGAGTACCCCGTGGTCAACGATCTCCTGCATGGCAG
>Ga0213876_10002773_pt1 | contig 10214 bp, 7 predicted proteins | sample BarmaccomBMRX_R9_FD_160113 | JGI IMG/M metagenome (GOLD analysis project Ga0213876, IMG submission 160113) | Root-associated microbial communities from Barbacenia macrantha in rupestrian grasslands, the National Park of Serra do Cipo, Brazil - RX_R9 | ecosystem: Host-associated > Plants > Roots...
CCATTGGTGCGGCCCGCCCTCGGTTCGGTGTTAGCCATATCGATGCTGCCGATTTGGAACGATCTCTGGTTTCCTCTTATCCTGGCGCCGGGCGAAGCCACTAAAACACTGATCTTGGGCGCACAAACTTTTTTAGGCGAGTTCGCCAACGATTATAATGCGGTGTTAGCTGCGCTCACGTTGGCGATTCTGCCACCGGTATTGCTTTATGTGATTTTCTCGCGACAATTGATCCGCGGAATCACGGCAGGAGCGGTGAAGTGAGATGTGAGAAGTGATTGGTGAGAGACTCCAGTTTGGTGGGGCAAGAGCGCTCCATTTCTTCTAGTGGCGTTTCCAAACCGCAACCTCGCGGTTAGTTCCCGTGACCGTTGACAGACACCTGCAGGAAAAGCATTCTCGACCATGCCCAGAGTAATCGGACTACTTTTCTCAGGACAAGGCGCTCAGCAGGTTGGCATGGGCAAAGACTTAAGCCAAAGCTACGCAACCGCCGCGAACCTCTTCTCCGAGGCTGATCGCCGGTTACAACGATCGATCAGTCAGATTGCATTCGAGGGACCGATCGAGCAACTGACGAAAACTGCTAATTGCCAAGTTGCGCTCTATGTCCACGGGCTCGCCCTCCTGGAAGTTCTAAAAGAGGAGCTGGGCGCTTTTGCGTTTCAGGCGGCCGCCGGTCTTTCGCTGGGTGAATTCACGGCTCACGCTGCCGCCGACACCTTTGATTTCGGGACCGGCTTAGAGCTGGTGGATGCCAGAAGCCGGTTAATGGAAGAATCATGTTTGTCCACCACTGGCTCAATGGCGGCGTTTGTCGGTGGAGATGAAGCAGCGGTCCGAGAGATTGCCCGGGAAACCGATGTCGATGTGGCGAACTTAAATTCGCCCGGTCAAATCGTCCTCTCGGGAGCAACCGCCAACATCCAGGCAGCCATTGGTCTAGCCAAAGAGAAAGGCATACGGCGAGCTCTACCCCTGAATGTGGCTGGCGCTTTCCATTCCAGATTGATGGCCTCGGCGCGCGATCAGCTCATACCGATCTTGGAAAAAGCCGCGATCCGCAATCCCGGCCCGACCGTGGTGGCAAACGTAACCGCGGCTCCGGTAAAAGAGGCGACGGAGATCCGGCGAACATTAGCTGAGCAAGTCACCGGCTCTGTGCGCTGGGTAGAAACGATTACTTACCTACTCGACCAGGCCGGCTGTGACCTGCTGATCGAATTAGGTCCAGGACAGGTGCTGGCTGGATTAGTTACCCGAATCCGGAAGGGTACCGAGGTGATTTCGATTGAGAACTTGGCTACACTGGGGAACGCCTTATCACTAATTCGGGCCGCCCTGACCTAAAGGTAGAAGAGATTTTTACAGAAGGAATCGAAGGTAACGAAGTTCTGAAGCTGGCAGACTTTGAAAATCTCGCTGAGAGCTAGTTCTCTTCGAGCTTTTTCTTGTAGCTTCCATTCCAAATAGGTCTCGAAAGCATCTGCCGAATAGACCCTTCGTTTCCTTCTGTAAAAAATCCCGCGCCCCACTAGCCGGTCGGCTCGATTTCTGAGCGTGGCTGGGGCCGATGTTCCGCTTTCACCGAGCCTGGAGGTGTCGACGCCAGCAACCGAGGCGACAGCCTATAATAGAGAGCGGAAAGACCAATCAAAACGCCGCCGAGAACCGCACAGGACAAGATTCGATAAGGGGCTGCCACTTCTGCGGTGTCAAACACGAGCACTTTTCCCACGGTAATAAATAAAAGAGCAATCGCAGTGATCCGATAAAATCGTCGGTTCCAGATAAAACCGCTTACCAATAAAACCGCGGCACAGAGAACCCAGAGGACTGAGTAAGCGCTAAGCTGAGCTCTCTGGAAGAACTCCCAAGTGAAGCGCTCGAGTTCGGCGTTCAAGAACCCGAAAAGGCCAATCAACCCGAATATTTCGAACCAACGAAAAACCGTCCGCTGCAGCGGGTCTTTCGCAGCCCTAAAAGCGAACCAGGCGACAGTTAACAGAAGGAGGCAGACCGGTAATCCCGTGATCCATCGACTCAACAATCCGTCCATAAATCGGGTAGTCTGCTGAGATTGATCGAATCCGCTCAATACAAAGTCGAAGATGAGAAATCGGAAAATGGTGACTAATCCCAACAAAATGGTTCCTCTGAGCAGGATTCTATCTCGCGCCTCTTGGGCGACCCAATAACAAGCAACGCATTGGGCAGCCCAGAAGAAGGTAATCCAGTTGGTGGAAAAGATAACCGTCCAAGCGATCAGGAAATAAATCATGCCCTGGACCAGGAGCCAGGTGCGAGCCCGGGTGGAACCGCGGCGCCAAACGATGATAGCAACGGCTAACGCCAGACAGCCATAGGCCAAAGTTAACAAAGAGATCGGTAATTTGGCTGAATGCAACAACTCGTCTGATTTCCAACAACAGAGCCAGCCATTTAAAACCGCAACCCAAATCAAAGGGATGCGCTCTTCGGCGGCTCGCAACAACGACCGGAGAAACGGAGCGATAGAATAGAGGAGAAAGAGAAACTGAATGAATGCGAACGCGTCAATCGATGACTCCGATCGCAGGCTCCCCCAGAAAATGAAGAGCAGCACCCAGCTGAACAGCGCTCCAAGAAAGTAGAGTTGAGTCCAACGTTTCAAAAAGGCTAGCCCTTCGCCAGCGAGATTAATAATCGCCAGGCACCCGAAGAAAAGGAGGTGACCGGATCTTCCGGCGGTATCTAGAACCGGGGCTAAATAGCCGCCGAGAAATGCCAGCACGGCCAGCAAACGCGAATCCCAAACCGCCGCCACAGAGAGTCCGACCGCACTAACCAACAGCACGACAAATATGGTCAACGGATCCGGTATCAGAGCATAGATTTGGTTCGCTGCGTAGACGGACAAATAAAGAATACCCAGCCCCACCGCAGCCAGGGCAATATCCAGGCCTCGCAACTTTCGACGCCGGCAAATCTCACCTGCGATAAAGAGTAATGCGCCGAAGATAAACCCGAGTGTCACCTGGGTAGCCGGCCCGATCCATTTTTCGTCGAAGGCGTACTTGAGGAAAAAGCCGGCTGCCAGCAAAAGGACAAAGACACCGATCCCAAGAAACCATTTTTGTCCTACCGCAACCTCTGTTGAGGTACGGACTTTCGCTCTCCGAGGAGTAGTGCCCGGGGGTGGAGGCGGTGAAGAGAATACGACAGGGGGCGGACCCTTCGGTAAAGGCGGAGGTCCAACCGGAGGCCTCGAAGCCTTGGCGCCCGCCAATGATTCTACCAACGCCCGTAGACTGATCATTTCCTGGCGAAGTGCGGCCAGCTCAGAGTGCATGCTTAAATCGAGTGAACACTTTGGACAGATGTTCCCGTTCGCCTCTGTCTGGCATCTTGGGCAGAGCATCGGAGCAGTAAGACATGGTACTCGCCTTCATGCAATATCACGACTTCTGACCGGCTTGGAAACTCAGAGCTAGGAGCTTAAAATCCAGGAGCTAGGAGGTCCTGTCCCGAACTCCTCTTCATCCTCGATCGGGTTTAGGCCGTTTAACAAACCAAAACCGGGCAGAGCTATTCTTTCTAACCTGCCCGGTTTACACCCCTGCGATCAGGACATAAGAACTGTCACTTAACCTGTTCCAGCGGGCCGCTAGTGGCCGGGAACTCGCTCGTGTTTAGGACCTGAATTCCGGCATTATGTTCCCCGTTGAACGGAGTGACGATGTTTGGACCGCCGGCCTTTACCACATCAGCCGGACTATTAAACCAAAGACCGAGATGATAAGTCTGGACCGGATTGGTTGCCGGGTTTTGCGTGGCATCCGGGATGGAGCCGGGTTGGTTAAACGGGTCGGCCGGCGCTGGCGCAATACCGGGCGCGACAATAAAAGTCTCGATACTGAAGCGACCTACAAACTCGCCCGAGCCTTTGCCGTCTCCGTCCGTTTCAATGTCCCCCTGATACCAAGACAGCCCAAAGGGCGGGTTTGGTACTTGAATTACGAACAGATCGAAGTCGGTATTCGGCGGCAAGCCCTCAACTTTGACCTTCATGATTTCGACTGTTCCAATGGAATGGATGGTCACAGTGCCGCGAGCTTTAGGCGCAACCGACGGGAAACTGGCTAGTCCCGGTGACCGTACCAGGTCAAACGTTACTCTTTTTACGCTTCCAGGGGGTTCCTGGGCGATGGCCGAAGTGCAGGCTAAGGCAGCAATGCCGATGCCGGCGCACCCAAGCACTGTCATTTTACGGCACTGTCTTAGCAGTTGTTTTGCAGATTTCATTTTGTTTTGGCGATGGTGAATTCGTAGATGTTAGGTTTGAATGCTGAGCAGGCCGTCGTTTGCCGCGGGTTGACAAGCGCTGGCCTTCAATCCGGTTCTAAGGAAATCGCCGGTTTGATGTTCCTTACTTTTTTTGCTATTTGCGCGGGAAAGGCAGATCGCCCCGCAGAATAGACGCTAGGAAACAGCTTTTGATGGGGCGAGGCTCCCTTCTGGTCCTACGAAGTTAGCGAAAGCCGCTGATGTGCTTATTCCCAAGATTTTCGCCCCGCCAAACTCACTTTGCGACGAGGAACGACTGTTCAATCTGAGAAATCTGGGACCGAGTTTCGGCGTTCTTTTGGCTGACCTCGTCAACCAGAGTCTGGAATTCGCTATCCGATTTAAACACGTCCAGCCCGGGATCTGCCAGCGCTAACACCGGGTCAGGAAACCCTGTGCCGGTCATCAACTCCCGCAGATATTGAAAAGCCGCTTCGTTGCGTTCCAAGATGCGATTACCAACCGCTAAGTCAAAACGCATCCAACGTGGTGATTTTGAGGTCGATAGCTTGGACTGCGCGGACGTGACCATCCGTTCTGCGCTTTGGCGGGCTTCAGCGCTGCGCATGGTGGCGCGCAAGGCTAAGGTTAAACGCATTAGGTTAGTTGGACTACCTTTGTCTGCTTTTGCTTCAATTATTTGGATTACCGAAGGCCAATCTCCGACTTGCATCGTACAAAAAAGGGCCAGGTCGGCAGCGGCTGAGTATTGAGTTTTGACGTCCGGCGGCAGCCGTTGCAACCCAGGCAGAGCGGCAGCATAATCTCCGCGATAGACCAAGCGCTCGTTCTCCATCAATTGACGCTTCGTCACATTCTGCTCGAGATCGATAGCGCGCTGCATCCATTTTTCAGCCAAACCCGTTTCGTGAACCGTCCAACAAATTAAAGCGAGCTGATAAGGAGCCCAGGAATCGAACGGATTGGTTTCAAAGCATTTTCGGATCGACGCGTACATCTCTTTCTGTCGCCGAAACTCCGTCGACACGGCGGCAGCCATGCGGTTGGCATCCCAGTCATTGGGAGCGAGCTCCAAGGCTTTGCTAACCGGCGCCTCCATGCGATCGAACAAACCTTTCAGGTTGAACGCATTCGCGAGTTCGGTGTACGCGCGAAGCTGATCCGGGTCGAGCGCGATCGCCTGTTGACAGAGATCGATCGCCAAATCAAGCGATGCCCCTTCCCCGTTGAACCGTTTGACCCGGTCAATATAGGCTTCGGCAAGTCCAATGTACGCCAGCCCGAACTTCGGGTCCTGTTGTAGCGCCTGTTTAAAAAGACCGACGGCTTTGTCGTTCGCATCCTTCAAATGCAGATCCGACAATGCCTTGGCTTGCAGATACAGATCATAGGCACTCAGGTTCAAGGTAGGTTCGTTTCGCAGATGGTTGCGTTCGTCGATGGAAAGCCTAGCGTGAAGGGCGGCAGCGATCTGCTCGGCCAAGTCGCCCTGGATCGTTAGCACATCCTGCAGTTGACGGTCATAAGTCGCACCCCATAGCCTTCGCTCAGTACGGGCGTCATAGAGGATCGTAACGATTCTAACTTTGTTGTCCGACCGTTCAACGCTGCCTTCTAAAACAGCACCGACGTCCAGTTCCGCGCCGATTTCCTTTAAAGGCTTGCGATGAGCGTCCGGAACATCTTTGTAGCGGAGGACCGAGCTACGGGCCGTGACCTGGAGATCACCGACCTTAGACAGCTGATAAATTACTTCTGAGGTAAGGCCATCCGCGAAATAGTCACTCGATTTATTTTCGCTTAGGTTGTCAAACGGCAGCACAGCCACAGACTTCGAGCTGGTCGAACCGAGCTGAGGGTTAACTCTCCAGAGAAAATATCCGATCGCAGACGCAATCACTAGAGCGAGCCCCAGAACAAGCCACATTCGGGCACCAAAACGGGACTTTCCCGCCGATGGTTGTATCGGTCTTGATGGCGAGATCTTCAGTGCGCGCAGCTCCGAGCGAAGCTCACTGGGTGTTTGCTGACGTTCATCCGGACCTTTGGCCAGCATCTTTTTTAGCAGCCCGACAACCGGTGACGGGATCTGCTTAAGTTGTTCCAGTGGCAATGCTGAATGCAGGTGCTGGCTAATGACCTCAAAGGTGGTCCCGGTAAATGGAACCTTAGCCGTCAAACATTCCCATAGGGTTACACCCAAAGAGTAAATGTCCGAGCGGATATCCACTTCGCGTCCGGCACACTGCTCCGGACTCGCGAAAAGAGCGGTCCCAGTGAACATCCCAGGCACAGAAAGACCAGGTTCAGAATTCAAACTCGAAGCCGCGGCCGCCGCCTTAGCTAGACCAAAATCGATGACTTTGACGTTGACGGCGCCATCATCATTGAAGCGGAGCATGATATTCCCCGGCTTGATATCTCGATGAATGATCTGCTCCTTATGGGCTGCCTCCAGAGCCGCGGCCACTTGGTCTGTGATTTCGAGGGCCAGAGGGACGGGCATGGGCCCTTTCTGCTGGATCAGCTGATGGAGCGTCGCGCCCTCCACAAGCTCCATGGCATAGAAGTAATCCCCATTTTTCGTTCCTAAGTGGAAAACAGAAGCGACATTGGGGTGGCGCAGGCGAGCCGCAGCTCGCGCCTCTCGGACAAAACGCAGCCGGGCCGATTCGTCTTTAAGATAGCGAACGTTGATGACCTTTAGCGCCACCGGACAGCGCAGATTCTTGTCTATGGCTCGATACGTCACCCCCATGGCGCCGCGCCCGAGCTCTACAGGCGCCCCATCGCTGCCTCTCAAGACTTCATAGTGATCAAAGCTTCCGATTGCCCCTTGCGTTAACTCTTGAATTCCATCCGCCAACCCTTGCGATTCCGTGTTCGCAGAGTCTGACGTTAAGTTGACTGTAAGAGCCGCTCTTAACTGGCAGACAGGACAACGCTCTGGCGTAAGCGATACCGGAATTTTGGTGCCGCAATTTGGGCAAACCGAGATTTCATCGCCGGGAGCGGTTACCCGATGGTCACTCATATGTGGCCTTCAGCAACCGCCAACGCTTCACACAGAGCGCGGATTTCTTCGTCGATTTCCGCCGGATCCGAGACCGTACGCGAGACCTCTTGGCGCAGGAGGACAATGTATTGCTTACGAAACCGGTGGATCGTGGTTTTGGCCGTGGCAAGGCTCACGCCGAGCGCTCCGGCCACCTCTTCATACGTTGGCGGCGACCTACCAAACTCAACCCCAACGAACGGGTGCAGGATTTCAAACCGCGCCGATTCTCCGCCTAGGGCACATTCTTCTTGCAACCGCTTCGTTGCGCGAGTCAGCAAAGCCATCGCCCACCGGGCATCAAAAATCTTCTCTGGGGTTAATTGATCGGTTTGCTCAAGCTCATATCGACTTTCGGCTTCTTCCGCATCCAAAAACAGAAATTCGCGGTCTCCGCCGCGTTTCAAGGCTCGTGCCCGATCGGACTCGTCTGCTAGAAAATTCTGGAAAGAACCTAGAAGAAATGACCGAAACCTCCCTCTCGCCGGATCCGCCTGCTTAAGGGCTCGGCGTTTCAAGATCGACAAGAAGAATCCCTGAGTAAGATCTTGAGCATCATGCGCCGATTGGCCTCGGCGGCGTGCAAAAGCGTACAAAGGATACCAGTAATCCCGGCAAAGCGCGCTCAGCGCCTCCTTGCTCCCAGGCATCTGGGTTTCCGCAGCAATAAGGATTGCGCTCCAGCGGGTAGTACGAAATTGGGCTGGATCACCGGATATTAAGCGATGCTCCTGGTTCACCGACACCTCTTATGGGAGCGACGGAGCACTAAAGCAGCACTCCAGGCGGTCGTCGATACGTTTTTATACGTACACCAATTACTGGCCGGATACCGAATTCGCTTCTCGACTGTTTCGAGCTACGAAGATGAATCTGGCCACATGCGAGAGCCAATTAAGGCGCTGCTCAGCTGACATAGAGGCGAACTCGGTATGGCCGTCGAAGTCCGCTTCCTGGAGATTCAGGAACTGAGGACCGACCGCGTTATTCTCGAGCTCTTCCTTCATTGTCGCGTTCTTTTACTTCCAATTCAGTCAATGCACGGATGTCACTAATATCCTTTTCCCGAACTGGTCGAACGCGGCTTTTCATCTCGATCAACTTGCGACGAGAAGCGACTCGGATCACACGACCTCGAATGTCTAGCAGATACGCATCAGCGATCAGATCGTCAAAGCTATTCTCTCTGGTGAGAAACAAATCAATCTGCCGATAAGGCTCTTGCGGACTCCAGAAGGTGAACACCAACGCGTTCTTTTCCCGGATCAACTCAGCTATGCTTTGTCTATCGAGAATAATTTCGGCCGGCACTGGGGCTCTAGGCACCAGCCGGAGGTTGCTCATAGCCTCAAGAAACCGGTGCAGATTATCCGGTTCTAACGAGACCGCGACATCGAGATCCAAAGTGGTTCGTTCCACTCCGTGAAGCACCATAGCGACCCCGCCCGCAACCACGAAGTCGACGCGATGATCACTGAGGGCGCAGAGAATTTCGACTAGATGGCTTTCTTGGGACATGGGCACAACGCCGATATGGCCGGGAGCGATCGTGAGCGCCGGGAACAAATTGACCGCGAACGCACACGAAGATTCAACCGCAGATGAACGCGGATGTACGCAGGTAAAGTTGATGAAAACGAACTGGAATGTCGCTCGAAAAAATGTCTGCGTATATCTGCGACAATCTGCGGTTGGTCTCTTTACTATTCGCGTCCATTGGGGGTTGATTGTTCACCGCGTCGCCTCCTACTCCCCACTCCATTGCCGCCCGAGCTGCTTCTTCGCGGCGTCCTTCTCCTCGCCCAGGCGGTTCATCCGGTCGTCTAAGACCTGCTTCTTATATTTCCATTGCTCTTTCACTTCGCCCGAACTGTGATCGATCCAATAATCGATGTACTTCCTTTCCTGCTTCATCGCGTTTTTCTTGGCGTCCCATTGAGCATCCAATTTCCGGTAAGCCTCGTCTTTAGCACGGTCTCGATCCTCTTTGGTCCGGTAAACCGGGCTCGGTGTTGATCTGGGTCGCGAAATTGGGCTCGGTTTGGCATTTGCGACCTGTGGCGGAGTACCCAGTGGACCTGGGTTCGCGTCGGTATTCGTAACGGGTCTGCCCTCAAAGACGGTGTTCGTGGGGTTGACCGGAGATCCACTGGGATTAGCCGGCGTCTCTACCGGACTCGCCCGCAGCACTTGTACTTCCGAATTGTTAGACGGAATAACCCCAGACTCGGCCGAAGGTGTCGCTCCAAACGTGAATTCTAACACTACTCGTTTCCCGGCCTGGATATCAGCTGTGCGCACCTGCTCCGGACGCCCTTCAATCTTCACTTCGACAGATTGCTTACTGGGCGGCAAAATGCCTTCTATGGGCGGTTTTCCCAGGTCGATTCCACCAACCACGACGTCTGCATCCGGGCGGTCGCAGGTTATCGATAACAATCCATAGGTATGTTTGAATTCAATCACACTATTTCCGCTCGGATCGGGAACAAAGCGTTGGGTAACCGGCGTCAGGGAACCGATTCTTGAGGTTAACTCGATTTGCCCAGACGGCAGGTTCGCCGTTAACGGCGTCTGACCTAAAGCAATTCCGGCCAAATAAATTGTGGCACCGGTCGGATCGCTTTTAAGAGAGACGTTTACTCCTTGGTAAGTGTTCTGGACGTTAACGGACGCGCCTTGGGCCAACTCAACGTCCCTGGTCATCTCCGGCCAACCAGGGCGTTTAAACGTCACCTGATATTTTCCGGTAGGCATATTGTCTACCGTCAAAGGAGTTATCCCGGAAGTGGCCTTCTGGTTCGCACCATTGATTTCAAAGGGCACGCCCGGAGGGTCTGTCTTTACAACAAACTGTCCGACTTCCCGCGCT
>Ga0213876_10002774_pt1 | contig 10211 bp, 10 predicted proteins | sample BarmaccomBMRX_R9_FD_160113 | JGI IMG/M metagenome (GOLD analysis project Ga0213876, IMG submission 160113) | Root-associated microbial communities from Barbacenia macrantha in rupestrian grasslands, the National Park of Serra do Cipo, Brazil - RX_R9 | ecosystem: Host-associated > Plants > Roots...
CCGGCCTAGTCGAACAGGCTGATCCAGTGCTCGGCCGGCTGGGTGCGGGTGATCTCGCCGATGGCGGCGTTGATCGCCTGGCGGTCGGCGCTGCGGCCGTGCTGCGTCTTCCACTCCGGCTTGTCCTTCCACTCCGGTCGGCCGAGGGTGTCGCAGAAGCGCTCCCACATGCGGCCGGAGCTGGCGGCGATGTTGACGTAGCCGTCGGTGGTCGGGAACACGCCGGTTGGGATGCCGGTCGGGTGGTCGTTGCCGGCCTGCTGGGCGACCTCGCCGGCCATCAGCCAGCGCGAGGCCTGGAAGTCGAGCATGAAGATCTGGGCTTCGAGCAGACTGGTCGTCACCCAGCGGCCGACGCCGGTCCGCTGGCGCTCGACCAGGGCCATCGAGATGCCGAGGGCCAGCAGCGTACCGGCGACGAGGTCGTCGATGGGCACGCCGACGCGCACGGGGCCCTGGCCGGGCAGGCCGGTGATGCTCATCAGGCCGCCCATCCCTTGGGCAATCTGGTCGACCCCGGCACGATGGCCGTACGGTCCGTCCTGGCCGAAACCGCTGATGCTGCCGTAGATGATGCGCGGATTAGCCGCCCGGACGTCGTCCCAGGCCACGTGCAGGCGGTGCTTGACGGCCGGCCGCATGTTCTCGATGACGACGTCGGCCGTCTCCACCAGGCGCATGAAGGCGGCGTGGCCGGCGTCCGACTTCAAATCGAGCACGATCGCGCGCTTGTTGCGGTGCAGGTTCTGGAAGTCGAAGCCGTGGCGCTGGCCGGCGGCGTCCTCGCCGGGCGAGGCGGGCGGCTCGATGCGGATGACGTCGGCGCCCCAGTCGGCCAGGTGGCGGACGCAGGTCGGGCCGGCGCGGGCCAGGGTCAGGTCGAGCACGCGGATGCCAGAGAGTGGCAGTGCTGCTGCGTCCGTGTCGACCTGCTGCTGCTGCTGCATACGCGGTGCTGCGCCTCCCGGAAGGGGTGTGCCTCGAGGGTACCGGTTCGCGCAGCGGGCGGGCGCGGCGCCAGCGGTCCGCACGGTGTGCGAGACGGGATGCGAGCGAGGTGCCGCCGGGCGTGGTGCGTTGTGCGGGCGCCGGCCCGGCCGCTACCGTCGAGCCTCATGACCCCCGATGAGCTGCTCACCACGACCCGTTCGGTCCGCCGCCGCCTCGACCTCAGCCGGCCGGTGCCGCGCGAGGTGATCCTCGAGTGCGTCGAGATCGCCAGCTACGCGCCCAGCGGCGGCAACCGCCAGACCTGGCAGTGGATCGTCGTCACCGACCCGGACCTGCGGCGCTTCATCGGCGAGCGCTACCGCGAGTCGTGGTACACCTACGCCTCGGGCGGCCGACCGGAGTACGGCGCCGACGACCCGCGGCAGGCCCAGCAGTCGCGGGTCATCACCTCGGCCCGCTACCTGGCCGACCACATGGGCGAGGTGCCGGCGCTGGTCATCCCGTGCATCGAGGGGCGAGTCGAGGGTGAGTCGAATATGGCCATCGCCGGCCTGTACGGCTCGATCGTGCCGGCCGCCTGGAGCTTCATGCTGGCCGCCCGCCTGCGCGGCCTCGGCAGCGCCTACACCACCCTGCACCTGCGCTACGAGCGCGAGGTGGCCGAACAGCTCGGCCTGCCCTATGAGCGCATCACCCAAGCGGCTCTGCTGCCGGTAGCCTACTACACCGGCGAAGGGTTCCAGCGCATCGAGCGTGTCGGCACCGACAGGATCGTCCACTGGGACCGCTGGGGCGCGCCGGCAGAGCGCTAGCGGCATCCGCGGGCGGCGGCGGCATAATGTGCGTACAAGATGGCCGCTTCGGATGCGGACACGGAAGACCTGAGTGCGGCTGGGCTGGCGGCGCGGCTGCGGCCGAGTGGCGGCGCGCCGCTGCACAGCCAGCTCGAGGCCGGCCTGCGGCGGCTGATCCGCTCCGGCGAGATGCCGCCCGGCAGCGCCCTGCCAGGCGAACTGGAACTGGCCGCCGAGCTCGGCCTGTCGCGCCACACGATTCGCCACGCCCTCAACGCGCTGGCCGCCGAGGGCTTGCTGGAGCGCCAGCGCGGTCGCGGCACGCGCGTCCTGCCGAGCACCGAGCCTGCCGTCACCGAGCGGAGCCTCGGCCAGTTCTACGCCTTCGCCTGGGAGGCCAGCGCCCGCGGCGTCGAGCCCCGCTCGTTCGTGCTGAGCCGTGAGACGCGGCGCGCCACGCGCGACCTGGCGCGGCGGCTGTCGGTGTCGCCCGGCACGAACGTCGAGCGCATCGTCCGCCTGCGGACAGCCGGCGGTGACCCGCTGATCCTGGAGACGGCCCACCTGCCGGCGGCGCTGGCATCGTCGCTCACCGCCGACGTGCTGGAGCACGGCTCGATCTACGACGCGCTCGAACGCGACCACGGACTGCGCATCACCCGCGCCCACGAGACGATCCGGCCGACGGTCCTGACCCGCCCGCTGGCCCACCTGCTCGGCGTGCGGCCGGGTTCGGCCGCGTTCCAGGTCGAGCGCACGACGTGGACGGAGCGCGGCCCGCTCGAGTGGCAAGTCAGTCTGGTGCGCGGCGACCGCTACCTCTATTCTGTCGATCTACCCCGCGGCAGTAGCAGCAGCAGCCCAGACGCCACGGAGGACGCGCGCCTGGGGTAGCGTGGGAGGTGTGACGCTCACGCTCGAGTTGCTCGAACACGCCTTGGCGCAGACGGGCGCGCTCATCGACGGCATCCGCCCGGCGGACCAGGGGCAGCTTCGGACGCCCTGCACGGACTGGGATGTGCGGGCGCTGGTCAATCACATCGTCTACGACCTGCAGACGTTCGCGCGGCAGCTCGACGGCCGCGAGCGTGGCCAGGCCGACGCCGACCTGATCGGGGACGACTGGCCGGCCGCCTATCGTGGCGCGGCCGCGACCCTGCTGGAGACCTGGCGGCGCCAGGATCTCGACGGCGTGCTGCGCACGCGGATCGGCGAGTTCCCGATGCGCTGGGCGATCGGCCAGCACCTGGCCGACGTGGCCGTCCACGGCTGGGACGTGGCCCGCGCGACCGGCCAACAGGCTGAGCTCGACCCCCAGGTTGGCCAGGCCGCGCTCGACTGGGCGCGGGAGAACCTCAAGTCGCAGTTCCGCGGCGCGGCCTTTGGGCCGGAGGTCCCAGCGCCGGCCGACGCGCCGCTGTACGACCGCCTGGCCGCCTTCTTCGGCCGTCCGCCAGGTTGGACGCGGGCTCAGGCGGCCAGTTCGTAGTCCAGCGTCAGCGTGTGGCCACCATCGGGGTCGACGGTGATCTGGGCGCTGCCGCTCAGGCCACGCAGGTCGTCGGTGCCGAGTTCGGGCACGATGGTCCAGCTGACGCCGCTCGGGCTGGCCGCGTGGAGCAGTACGAAGCTGCCGGACCGATCATGCAGGCGGCCCTCGATGCGTTCGAGCGCGACGTAGGCGCGGGCGGCCTCGGTCGCGCCGACGGCCGTCAGCAGCTCGACCGTGCTGTGGCCTTCGAGCTCACCGTGGAACGTCTTGGTCACGTGCGCCTTGGCCAGCTTGATGCCGTCGCGGTCATCCCAGGTCGCTTCATCCCAGCTGTCGATCTGAAATGTGCACGTCGCATGGTTCATCATGCACACATGTTCTACGGCCGGCCGCGGGCACGTATTGTAAGGACGCGTCATGCCCACGTTGCGCACTGACACCGTTCGCGGTCTGCTCGGGCCGGCCGAGCCGGCGCTGCGGCTGGCCCGCTACTTCCCGTCAGCCGACCTGGCCGCCTTCGTCGAGCACTTCTGGATCGTCGAGTGGGACCGTCGTGGGCACCCACCGCTGTGCGAAGAGACCCTGCCCCACCCGTGCGTGCACGTCGTCTTCGAGCCGCACGGCGCCCACGTGTACGGCATCATGCGCGGCAGATTTGTCCGCGAGCTCAGCGGCCAGGGACGTGTGTTTGCCATCAAGTTCCGCCCTGGCGCGTTCTCTCCGATCCTCGGGGCACCGCTGTCGACGCTGACCGATCGTGTGCTCGAGGCCGGCCGGGTGTTCGGCCCGGCAACGGCCATCGTAGCGGCACGTCTGCGCGCCTGCGCCACCGACGCCGAGCAGTTGGCGCTCGGCGAGGCCTTTCTGCGCGAGACGCTGCCGGCGCCGGACCCGATGGCCAGCGCCGTTGGTGAGACGGTCGAGCGTCTGCTGCGCGAGGCGGACCCGCTCAGCGTCGACGACCTGGCCGGCCGGCTAGGGCTGCGGCCGCGGGCCTTGCAGCGCCTGTTCAGCCGCTACATCGGGGTCAGTCCGAAGTGGGTCCTCAAGCGGGCGCGGCTGCACGAGGCGGCCGAGCGCATCACGGCCGGTGGTGCGTCGGCCGGGCTGAGCTGGGCGCAGCTGGCGCACGAACTGGGCTACTTCGACCAGGCGCACTTCATCCACGACTTCAAGACCGTCGTGGGTCGGACGCCGGGCAACTACGCGCGGCGGCGCGGACGCTAGCGGCTGAAGACGGCCGAGATGGCGGCCACCATGCGGTCGATGACCAGCATCCAGATGGCGAATGGCAGCATCACGATGGCCAGGATGACGTCAACGATGCCCCAGCTGAGGCGCTGCGGATGCGAGCGGATCCGCGCCCGCGCCTCGGGGCGTGCGGCCTCGAGCATGGCCCAGGTACGTGCAAGCTGAGTGCCACCGCCGCGCGACCGTATGCTCGTGGAGAGGATTGCAGCGCGCCCGCGCGTGGGCGGCGAGGGCACGCAGGCTCTGGCGCGGCGGCCTGGCAGTGGCCGCCATGAGTGGGCCGCAGTCGGGCGAGACGCGTGCTACGTAGGCAGGATCAGCAGGCGGGCGAGGGAGTCGGCGGCCTCTAGCTTGAGGGCGGGGTGGCCTTTGCGGTCGCGGGCGACCAGCGGCAGGTCGGCGGCGCCGAGACGCGCGGCGCGGCCGCTGTTACTGACTAACAATGCATCATCGCCCGGGCCGAGGACGGCCGCGCCGACGAGGCTCACTTTTGGCCCGCCGAATTGCATGGTCGCCACGCCGCCGGTCGCGCGGCCCTTGCGCGGATACTCCCGCAGCGGACTGCGCTTGGCCTGGCCGTTGTTGCTGGCGACCCACAACGCGCGGTCGTCTGCGTCGGACACCCAGTCGGCGCCGACCACGTGCGCGCCGTGGGCCAATGAGATGGCCTGGACGCCCTGGCCAACGCGGCCGGTGGCACGCAGGTCGGCGTCGCCAAAGCGCAGCGTCTTGCCGTCGGAGGTGGTCACCAGGTAGTCGCCGCCGCCCGCTGAGACGAGCGTGCGCACGATGCCGTCCTTGCCCAGCAGCCGCAGATCGGGCGAGCCCTTTTCGTCAATCTTGAGGTACTCGGACAGGGCGGTCTTCTTGACCCGCCCGTCGCGCGTCCAGACCACGAGATAGAGCTCTTCGGAGAAGCCGCTAGTTGGCACGATGCCGACGATCCGTTCGCCCGGGTCGAGGCTCAGGAAGCTGCGAGCGAGCTCGGCCCTGGCCGCGCGGGTCGTCTCGGGCAGCTTGGCCACGCGGACGGTGGCCACCCGGCCGGATGAGAGCTGGCACAGCAGGTAGTCGGTGGTGCACGAGCGCTGGACGCTCAGCAGGCGCTCGTCACCGCGCACCGTGCCGGCGTTCGACTTGCCGGCGTAGGTGTTGTGGGCCATCGCCTTGAGGTTGCCGTCGAGCGTGAGGGCGACCAACACCGGCTTGCTCTCGATGGCGCTGCGGACCTCGACGACCGCCGCCGTCGCCTGGGCGTCGGCCAGGATGGCCGTCCGCCGCGGATCGCCGAACTCGGCGGCGATGGCCCGCATCTCGTCCTTGAGCAAGGCGATCTGCTTCGGCTCGTGGGCCAGCAGGTCCTCGAGGTAGGCGATGCGCTCCTGGAGTTCCTTCTTCTCGGCCCGGTAACTGGCCAGATCGAGCCGCGTCACCTGGGCCAGCGTCATCTCGCTGATCTTCTGGGCCTGGATCTCGCTCAGCTTGAACTGCTTCTGGATCTGGGCGCGGGCGACCTGGCGATCCTTGGCCGCCTGGAAGATCTTGACGATGTCGTCGGCGTGGACGGCGCCGATGATCAAGCCCTCGACCAGGTGCAGCCGCTCGCGGGCGCGGGCCAAGTCGTACTCGCTGCGCCGCCGCAGGACGGTCAACTGGTGCTCGTTGTAGCGCCGCAGCAGCTCGACCATGCCGACAGTGCGCGGCGTGCGGGCCGGCTCGTTGGCGGCGCCGAACAGGAACGTCATCTGCACCGAGTAGCTGGTCTGCAGGCTACTGTGCTGGTACAGCGTGGCCAGCACCTCGGTCGGGTTGACGTCCTTGCGCAGGGGCAGGACGATGCGCGTGCCGTTCTGCTCGCTCGACTCGTCGGGGATGTGGCCCTCGAAGACCAATCCAGGCAGCTTGCCCTCGTTGTAGGCCTTGGCGATGCTGGTCTTGACGTTGGCCCGCCCGACGAAGGGCACCTCGGTCACGATCAGCCGCTTGCCACGCTGGTCTTCTTCGAGGCGCACCGTGCCACGATGGACGATGCGGCCGCGGCCGGTGGCCAGGTATTCACGCACGCCCTCGTCGCCGATGAGCGTCCCGCCCGACGGGAAGTCGGGACCGCGAATGTAGCGCATCAGGTCCAAGGCCGGCATCTGCGGCCGGTCGAACAGGGCGATGCAGGCGTACAGGATCTCGCTCAGGTTGTGGGGCGGCACCCGCGTGGCGAAGCCGAGCCCGACGCCATCCTGGCCGTTGACGGCCGGCGGGATGCCGGCCGGCAGGTAGTACGGCTCGAGCACCCGCGGGTCCTGCTTGTAGGTCGGCACCAGCGGCACGGTGTCCTTGCCGATGTCGCGCAGCATGACCTCACCGATGCGCGACAGGCGCATCTCGGTGTAGCGCATCGCGGCGGCCGGATCGTCGTCGTCGGAGCCGAAGTTGCCCTGGCCGTCGATGAGCGGGTAGCGCAGCGAGAAGTCCTGGGCCAAGCGCACGGCGGCGTCGTAGATCGCCTCCTGGCCGTGCGGGTGGGCCTGGCCCATGACGGTGCCGACGACCTCGGCCGACTTGACCGTCTCGTGGCTACTCGTCCAGCCGTTGCGGAACATGAACCACAGGATGCGCCGCTGGACGGGCTTGAGGCCATCTCTGGCGTCCGGGATGGCGCGGGCGTTGGACGAGACGCCGTACTCGGCGTACGAGTTCTGGATCGCCGCCGAGAAATCCTCTTGGCGGATGTGTTCGATGTCTTGGGCCATCTAGATGTCCAGGTCGGTTTGGCGGGCGGCTTGGGCCAGGAACTCGCGGCGGGCCTCGGCGCGCGACTCGTCCATCAGGTCGGCCACCACCTGGGCGGCGATGGCGCTATCCTCGAGCGTCACCTGCTTGAGGACGCGCGAGGCGGGGTGCATGGTCGTCTCGCGCAGTTCGGCCGCGCGCATCTCGCCCAGGCCTTTGTAGCGTTTGAGCGGCGCGTTCTTGGCCTCGGGACTGCGGCCATAGAACCTTCTCAGCGCGTCGTCGTCGAGCAGCCAGACGGTGCGGCTCTTCCAGGTGACGGAGTAGAGCGGCGGCATGGCCACGAAGACTTTGCCGGCTTCGATCAGGCCTGGCATCTCCTGGTAGAAGAGGGCCAAGAGCAGCGCCCGGATGTGGCCGCCGTCGACGTCGGCGTCGGTCATCAGGATGATCTTGTCGTAGCGGCAGCGGTCCAGGTTGAAGGCGCCGCGCACGCCGGTGCCGATGACCGAGGCGAGCAGCGCATACTCTTTGTTCAGCTGCAGCCGCTCGGGGCGCGCATTGACCACATTGATCGGCTTGCCGCGCAGGGCCAGAATGGCCTGGTAAGTCGCATCGCGACCCTGCTTGGCCGAGCCACCGGCCGACTCGCCCTCGACGATGAACAGCTCGGCGCGGGCCGGATCGTTGGTGCTGGCGCGGGCGAACTTCGAGGTGTCGACGTCGACCGTCTGCTCGCGCTTCTGGCCGGTGCGGGCCAGCTGTTCCTCAGCTTGGAGGCGGTTGGCCAGTTTCTGATCGTCGGCGATCTTCTTCAGCCAGTCGCGCCCCTGGGCCGGGCGGGCCTCGAACCACTCCTTGAGGCCCTCGATGACGATCGAGCGCACGATGCCTTCGACCGGCGCGTTGTTGAGCTTGCTCTTGGTCTGGCCCTCGAACTGCGGGTCCTTGAGCTTGACCGAAATGGCCGCCACCAGGCCCTGCTGGATGACCTCGGGCCGAAACGCTTCCTTGTCGCGGTTCTTGATGATGCCCAGTTTCGAGGCGTAATCATTGGTCACTCGCGTCAGCGCCGCGCGCAGGCCGCGCTCGTGGACGCCGCCCTCGGGTGTGCGGACGGCGTTGGCGAACGAGTGCAGGTCGAGCTTGTAGCCGCGATTCGGCAACAGCGCCACCTCGACCTGGACCCCCTCGCGCAACTGGACGAAGGTGATCGGCTTACTAAAGAGCGGCTCGGCGCCGGGCGGGGTGGCCTGGCGGACGAACTCAGCCAGGCCTTCCTTGGACAGGAACGTGCGCTTGACGAACGCTTCCTGCTCGTCGTCCCAGATGCTCAGGTGCAGCGCCAGGCCGCGATTGAGGTGGGCGGCGGCTTGCAGGCGGCGTTCGATCGTCTCGCGCGGGTAGTAGACGTCGTGCTCGAAGATCTCGCGGTCGTAGCGCCAGCGCAGGCGGGTGCCGTGCAGCTTCGGGTCACACGGCTCGATGCGATGGGCCAATGGCTTGCCGCGCTCGAAGCGCTGCAGGAAGCGCTGGCCGCCGCGGCGAATGTCGAGCTCGAGCCACTCGGAGAGGGCGTTGATGATCGTGGCGCCCACGCCGTGCAGGCCACCGGCTGTCTTGTAGGCGCCCTCGGCGAACTTGCCGCCCGAGTGCGGCACCGTCATCAGCACCGTCGCCGCCGGCAGTTTCTTGCCGGCGTAGGTCATGGTGTCGAAGGGCATGCCGCGGCCCTCGTCGGCCACGCTGACGAGGCCCTCGCGGTCGATCTCGACCCAGATCTGGGTGCCGGTGCCGGCCACGGCCTCGTCGACGGCGTTGTCGAGCGCTTCCCAGAGCAGGTGCACCAGGCCCGAGTTGCTGGTCGAGCCGATGTACATGGCCGGGCGGTGCCGAATGGCCTGGATGCCCTCGAGAACGGTGATGTCGCGCGCGGTGTAGCTACCGCTGGCGCGGGAGAAGTCGGCGGCTGGGTGAGCGTTCACAGGTGGTACTCAGGATTGTCGCGCTAACGGCAGTCTCGCAGGTCAGCCCAGGCCCCGGACAGGCCTGATACAGGACTGTAAGTCATCGCCGCGCTGCCCTAAAGTATAGAACATCCGTTCCGGCCGTGGTTCGGTTTGTGACTGGTCCGTGCCGCCCCGCGGCCCAGCGACTATGCTCAAGGGCGGCCATCAGCCACGAACGGTGCGATGCGCGTGGGCTTCGACCTGGTTCTGTCTACCTTCGGCATCGTGTTCGTGGCCGAGCTGCCGGACAAAACGGCCTTGGCCTCGCTGGTGCTGGCGACCCATCTGCCGCCGCGCCAGGTGGTCGTCGGCGCCTGGCTGGCCTTTCTGGTCCAGACGCTGGTCGCGGTCCTGGCCGGCAGCGTCCTGCAACTGTTGCCGGTCCAGCCGGTGCGCATCGCCGCCGGGCTGGGCTTTCTGCTGTTCGCGGTACTGGCCCTGCGCCGCAACGTCGAGCAGGAGATCGAGCAGGAGCGTCAGGACGTCGAGACCGGCCGCGGCCGCCGCTCGCCGCCCTGGCTGGCCAGCTTCCTGGTCGTCTTTGCCGCCGAGTGGGGTGACCTGACACAGCTGGCGACGGCCGGGCTGGTGGCCCACACCGGCCGACCGCTCGAAGTGGGCCTGGGCGCCCTGGCCGCCCTGTGGGCCGTCACCGTGCTGGCCGCGACGACCGGCGCCCGCCTGGCGCGGGTGCTCCGTCCGGCGGTGCTCAATCGGGTGAGCGCGCTGCTGTTCACCGTGATCGGGCTGTTCATCATCGTCACCAGCCTGCGGGCTGGCTAGCGCCGCTCGAGGCGCACGATGACCGGGTCGCGCGGGCGCAGGGTGACGACCGGCTGCGGCGCGACGGGTCGCTCGGGCGCCGCCAGCCGCACGCGGAAGCGCTGGACGATGCTGGCCAGCAGCAGGCTGGCCTCGAGTTGGGCGAAGCTGCTGCCGATGCACACCCGCTGGCTGCCGCCGAACGGCACGTAGGCGAAGCGCGGC
>Ga0213876_10002775_pt1 | contig 10207 bp, 8 predicted proteins | sample BarmaccomBMRX_R9_FD_160113 | JGI IMG/M metagenome (GOLD analysis project Ga0213876, IMG submission 160113) | Root-associated microbial communities from Barbacenia macrantha in rupestrian grasslands, the National Park of Serra do Cipo, Brazil - RX_R9 | ecosystem: Host-associated > Plants > Roots...
CCGCCGTCCCGACGTAGTCGGCCGCCCGCAGGCTGAGCACGACGTACGGCTCGTCGCGCTCGGCGGCCGACCGGACGGCCGGCCCGAGCAGCAGCGCGTCGTCGCCCGTGACGGTCGCGCCGGCCCCCAGGAGCGCGGCGCTCTCCTGGTCGCGCGCGGCCACCGAACGGGCGCCGGCAGCCAGCTGCTCGATGAGGGCGCGGTCGACGTCGTCGAGCGGGCCGGCGCCCTGTCCACTGAGCACGTACGGCACCCCGGCCCGACGCAGGGCCGAACCGAGCACGGCCCGCGGCGCCACGAGGAGGTCACCCCACAGCGAGGTGAGGCTGCCGCCGCCGAGGAAGATCGCGGCGCGGTAACGGGTGGGGTCGACCGGCCGGTGGTCGAGCCGGCCCGCCTCGACCCGGGCGGCGGCTGCCCGGACCTGCTCGTCGTCCTCGAGGTCCTCGGGTCGGAGCCCCCACACCGCCTCGTGCAGCGTCCCCAGCCACTCCGCGCTCGGCGGGAGGCCGACCGGCCGGTCGCCGTCGGTGATCACGTCCAGAGCCAGGCCGGTCGTGGCGAGACGCTCGAGCCCGGCCACCGTGATGGCGTCGTCGCCCACGTTCTCGACCCCGCCGGGCGCAACGACGAGCAGCCGTTGTGCGGGCGGCGGGTCGGCCGGTCGCGGTGGGGGCGGGGCGAGATCCGGCCGGCGGGCGACCGCCGCCGGGCTGGCCCAAAGGAGGCCGAGGTCGGGGTGGGCGGAGAACGCGGCGACATCGTCGGCCCGCAGCCGGCCGGTCGGGTCGAAGGTCCGGGCGATGCGGTCGGGCCCGAGCCGGGAGTCGGGGACCGAGAGGTGGAACGGGTTCGACAGCGCGAGGTAGCGCCCGGCGATCACCGGCACGAACCCGATGAGCTCGCCGGCGACCGCTATGCGGTGGACGAGCGCCCAGTCGTCCACGTGCTCGATGACCGGGTCCTCGGGCCAGCCGCCGAGCCGGCGCATCACGTCGACGTCGACCACCGCCATCGTGTCGATGTAGTTGGAGCGCAGCCACGGCTCGGACACCGGCTCGTTCGACATCACGCCGAGGCCGTTGCCCTCGAGGTCGACCTTCATCACCGTGCCGTAGGTGAACGCGGCGTCGTAGCGCCGCGCGATCTCGTACACCGCGGCGACCCCGCTCGGCACGGCGGTGTTGTCCGCGTCGAGCTGGAACGCGTGGCTGGTGCCGACCGCGTGCAGCAGTGCGTTGCGAGCGCGGGCGAGCCCGAGGTTGGTCGCCGCGTGGATCACGCGGATGCGGCCGTCGCGCGCCGCCCACTCGTCGGCGACCGCGCCGGACGCATCCGAGGAGCGGTCGTCGAGCACGAGCAGCTCACCGGCGTGCGTCGGATCGAGGTGATCGAGCAGCGCCAAGCCCGAGGCGAGGGCGGTGGGCAGGAGGTCGGCGTGGTTCCAGCAGATCGTGAAGACGCTGAGGCCGGGGCGCAGCGCGGGAGCGGGACCGAGCTCGCCGCGCAGGCGGGCGAGCTCGGCGTTGCGCGCCGGCGTGGCGACGACCCGCTGCAGGACCTGCGCGTGGCCGGCGATCGATGCGTCGAGCGCGTCGAGCCGGGTCGCGGCGTCGGCGTCACCGACACGGTCGCCGGCGGAGATGCGGGCCTCGAGCTGCTCGAGCCGCGCCGCGACCGCGTCGAGGCGCTCCATGGTGACCCGCAGCGCCTCGTTGACCGTCTCCTGGTTCGCGTAGAGCCACTCGATGCGCGACGGCGCCGCCTTCGCGCGCCCGGCCAGGTCGCGGGCCCGGCGGGCGGGCCCCGAGCGCTCCTCAGCCACGGTTGACCAGCCCGCCGGCCACGGCCAGGACGAGGTCGCGCTCGGCCGAGCCGGCCAGCACCACGTCGGCAACGTCCCGCAGCAGCTCGTCGGTCGATGCGGGATCGACCGCCGCCATGTCGTCGATGTCGACGACCAGCCGGGCGAGCGGGCCCGGGAGCCGCGGGCGCAGGAGCGAGGCCGGGCCCGGGGGCATCACCTGGAGCGGCAGGCAGCCGTGCTCGATGCTCTCGACGACCCGCAACGGGTCGAGGGTGCCGGCCGGCGTCCACCAGAGCCGGATGCGGGCCGCGTCGAGCAGGCGGCCGACGGCGGCCGGACCGAGCACGGGCGCGGTCGGATCGCCCCAGCCGATGCCGGCGAGGTAGCAGAGGCCGGGGCCCCAGAGGCGCTCGGCCCGTTCGGCCACCGCGGACGGCCACGGGTCGTTCCGCTGGAACTGGTCGGACAGGTCGGCCACCACCCAGGGAACGGTGCGGGCCGGGTGGGCGGCCAGGGCGGCCCGCACCGCGCGGTGCGTGCCGGCGGGCGGGCGCAGCGGCACCATGCCGGGCTCCCAGCCGATGACCAGCTCGGGCCCGTCGTCGGCCGGGTCGGCCCGTGCGGTGCTCGTCGCCAGGGCGTCGTTGACCCGGGCCCGCATGCTGTCGCCCGCGACGCCGACGGTCGGCGGGGCGACCAGCCGACGCTGCTCGCGGCCGCTCGGCAGGTGGCGCTCCCAGGCGGCCCGCAGCTCGCCCGGCGGGAGGTGGGCGAGCAGCTCGCGCACGAACGGGCTGTGATCGGGTCGGTCCGCGTACCGGACCGCCTCGGCGGTGAGCGGCCGGTCGAAGGTCGGGCAGCGCTCGAGCGCGCCGTTGATGTGCAGGCCGGTCATCGTGCGGAGGCACTTCGCGCAACGCCCGCAGTTGCGTGCCCCGCCGCCCTCCCAGCACACGAGGAGCGTGTCGAGCGCAGCCTGCTCGCGGGCGACGATCGCGATCTTGTCGGTGCGGTCGAGATCGGCCTGGTGGTGCACGAGCTCGGACGTCTCGCTGCTCCAGTTCGGGTCCAGGTCCGGGTGGCTGCCCCAGTCGCTCGGCACGCTCGGACCCAACGTGCTGGCCACGTAGACCTGGGCGAGCAGCGGGCGCAGCAGGAGGGCGAACCCGGCCAGGACCCCGCCGTTCGTGCGGGTCCAGTCGTCGAGCGGGTCGAGGAGCTCGCGGGCGTTGGTCGAGAGCACGACGAGGGTCAGACCGCGGCCGGCTGCGATCCGAGCGGTCTCGGCGAGCACCTCCGCCTGCGTGTCGAGGTCGCGGGGCAGCTCGATGTCGCGCACGGTGAGCAGGTGGGTCGGCCGCGGACCTTCGGCCTGCAGCGTGAGCAGGCTGGACCAGCTGTCGACCCCGCGCGAGAAGAACAGACCGACGCCCCGCCCCGGCGTCGCCGCGGCCGGCGTCCCCTCCGCGGCGGTGATCGACGGGACGTGCCACCCCCACCACCGGGCCATCGTCTCGACGTTGCGCCGCGCGCCGGCGAGCACCATCGGCGACACCGCCCCGTCCACGACGAGGTCCTCACCACCGGCTGCGGCGGCCACCGTGGCGATCGGGAGGAACGGCGTCGCGCTGACGTCGATCTCACCGACCAGCTCCCGGGGCACGCCCAGCTCGACGTCGATCGGGTCGCCGTGCGACGGCTCGAACCGGGCCGCGAGGACGGCCCGGTCGCCTCGCCGCGACACCGTCGGGGCGAGGACGCGCATGGGTGCGAAGCTACAGCCGCACCGGCTTGCGATAGCGGGAGCGGCGGTCGAGGAAGCGGCCGAGCAGGACGAGCAGCACCAGGACGGCGGCGACGACCACCGCGGCGACGGCGCCGTAGCGCACGAGCGTCGGCTTGATGCCGGACATCGCGCTGGTGTCGATAGCGGAGCCGTCCGGGAGCCGGGTGCCGCCGCCCGTGCCGCAGGCGCTGACCTCGGCCGTGTCGACGAAGGACTTCGGCTCGCCGCGTGCGCTCGCGCCGGTCGCCGCGTCGACGAGGGGCACCAGGTAGGAGTGGCCGACCTCGAGCTTCTCGGCGTTGTACCTCGTCGGGTAGCGGACCGTGATCCGGTGGCCGGGCACCTCGCCCGAGCGCACCCGGGTCACCGAGTACGTCACCTGGTCGTCGGTGATGGAGGTGACCTTGCCGACGAACATCACGTCGACCGGCCGGCTCGCGGTGCACGCGGTGGTGGGCGTGTCGCTCTCCTGCGCAGCCACCGGGGCGGCGGCCAGCGCCAGGAAGGCGATGGTGGCCACCACGAGCCACCTCGTGACCCGCTGCACGGCGGCGATCGTACGCTGGTCCGCCGTGACCCGGACGGCAGCCCACGATGCGGACGTGCTCGCGGTGACCGCGCTGCTCGGCCGCCCGCCCCGGGGGGACTTCGACGTGGTGGTCCGGGCGGCCGACGGCGCCCCGGTCGTCGTGCGCAACGCGCCGCTGCTCCGCGACGGCACGCCGATGCCCACCCGGTACTGGTTGGTCGGCGCCGGGGAGCGGGTCGCGGTCGGCCGGCTGGAGAGCATCGGCGGCGTCTCGGCCGCCGAGTCCGAGGTCGGCCTCGACGCGATCGCCGAGGCGCACCGTCGCTACGCAGCCGAGCGGGACGCGGCGATCCCCGCCGACCACGAGGGCCCTCGACCGACCGGCGGCGTCGGCGGTACCCGTCGTGGCGTCAAGTGCCTCCACGCCCACTACGCCTGGCACCTGGCCGGCGGCGACGATCCGGTCGGCCGGTGGGTCGCCGAGCGACTGGCGCGCGACTCGTGAGCGACGCCCGCGCCGCAGCGATCGACATCGGCACCAACTCGACCCGCCTCCTCGTCGCCGACCTGGACCCGGCGGGCAGTGGGGTGCCGGTGGCGGTCGAGCGGCTGATGCGGATCACCCGCCTCGGCCAGGGCGTCGACCGCGGCGGAGCGCTCCATCCCGACGCGGTCGACCGGACCGTGGCCGTGCTCGACGAGTACCGGGAGGTGATGGACCGGTTGGGGGTGACGGCCGGCGCCGTCCGCATGACCGCCACGTCCGCGGCGCGCGACGCGACCAACCGTGACGACTTCTTCGCCCGTGCGGAGGCGAGCATCGGCGTGCGGCCCGAGCTGCTGTCCGGTGACGACGAGGCGCGGGTGTCGTTCCTCGGCGCGACGACGGGCCTGGCGCCCGAGCGCGGGCCCTTCCTGGTCTTCGACCTCGGGGGCGGGTCGACCGAGTTCGCCTACGGCACCGACGAGGTCGAGGCGGCGCTGTCGCTCGACGTCGGCTGCGTGCGCCTCACCGAGCGGTTCATCGAGCACGACCCGCCCCAGCCCGAGGAGCTGCTCGCCGCGATCTCCTACACCGACTCATGGCTGGACGACGTCGACCGGACCATCCCGACGGCCGGCGACGCGACGACGGTCATCGGCCTGGCCGGCACGGTGTCGACCGTCGCCGCGGTCGAGATCGGCCTCGCCACCTACGACCGGTCGAAGGTCCACCACTTCGAGCTGACCCGGGCCGCGGCCGAGGACGTGTTCCGCACACTCGCCACCGAGTCCCGGGCCGATCGCATCCACAACCCGGGCCTCGAGGAGGCCCGGGCCGACGTGATCGTCGGCGGGTGCTGCGCGCTGGTGGCGATCATGCGCCACTTCGCCCTGGAGTCGATCCTCGTGTCCGAGGCCGACATCCTCGACGGGCTCGCTATGACCGTGTTGCGAGATCGGCGACCGTGACCGAGGCGAGCTTGGCCCGCAGCTCGGTCTCGAGCTGCTGCCAGAGGTCGCCGGTGACCTCCGAGCCCGGCACCGGCAGGGGCCGGCGGGCGTCGACCGCGTCGTAGACGTCGGCCACGCTGATCTCGCTCGCCGGCCGGGCCAGCCAGTAGCCGCCGGACGCACCTCGGTAGCTGTGCACGAGCCCGTGGTCGCGGAGCGCCACGAGCAGGGTGGACAGGAAGCGGGGGGAGAGGCCCTCCGCCTCGCAGACCTCGGTGAGCTTCACCGGTGTCTCGGGCGGTGCGGCGGCGAGCACCAGCAGGGCCCGCAGCGCATCGTCCACCCGGGCCGGGACGCGGAGCGACCGGACGCCGGGAGCTCCGGCGTCCGGTTCGCTGGTGAGGCTCATGCCCCGGCGACGTCGATCAGGCCGCGACGGCGGTTCACGTTCTTCTCGGCCACGTTGAAGATGGCGTCGACGATCACCCCGAAGATGAGGATCAACGTCATGGCGGCGTACATGTTGTTGTAGTCGCTGAACGTGCGGGCGTTGTCGACGAGACCGCCGATGCCGCCCTTGCCGATCGACGCACCGAGCAGCTCACCGGCCATGAGCGAACGCCATGCGAACGCCCAGCCCTGCTTGAGCCCGGACACGACCGCCGGCATCGACGCCGGGAACACCACCTGGCGCCACAGCTGGAACTTGTTGGCTCCGAGCACGCGGCCGGCCCGCAGCAGCAGCGGGTGCACCTGATCGGCGCCGGACATGATGCCGGCGGCGACCGACGGCGCGGCCCCGATGATGACGACGAACAGGATCGCGTTGTCGTTCAGGCCGAAGAGCACCAGCGCCGCTGGGTACCAGAGCACCGACGGCATGGTCTGCAGGCCCGTGATGAGCGAGGCCACGCCGGTGCGCAGCAGCTTGATCTGCGACAGTGTGGCGCCGACCACCGTGCCGATCAGCACCGCGGCGAGGTACCCGATCGCGGCGCGCTGGAGCGTCGCCGGGATCACGTCGGAGTGGAAGTACGTCCCGTCGGTCAGCGAGGTCCACAGCTGGCCGAGCACGACGCGCGGCCCGGGCAGGATGTGGTCCGACTTCCAGTTGCTGAGCGAGACGAGCTCCCAGCCGCCGATCACGAGGCCGATGGCGATGAGCTTCGGCCAGGTGGCGGACCAGGTGCGGGAGCCGAGGCTCTTCCGCTCGTGACCGGCGAGCTCGAGGGCGTCGAGGCCGGCGAGCTCACGGTCGATGTCGGCGGCCGACATCGTGTCGACAGCGCCGCTGCCGGACAGGGTCTCAGGCATGGCGGGCGACCTCCTCGCGAAGCTTGGCGGTGATCTCCGCCGACATGGCGGTGACCGTCGGGTCATCGATGCGGCGGGGCCGCGGGATGTCGTTCTTGAACTCGTGCGCCACCCGGCCCGGTCGGGACGAGAGGAGCACGACCCGGTCGGCGAGGCGAGCGGCCTCGCGAACGTTGTGGGTCACGAACAGGACGGTGAAGCTGCGGTCGGACCAGAGCCGCTCGAGCTCGTCGTGCAGCAGGTCGCGAGTCATGGCGTCGAGGGCGCCGAAGGGCTCGTCCATGAGGAGCACGTCGGCGTCCTGGGCGAAGGCCCGGGCCAGGGCGACCCGCTGGCGCATGCCGCCGGAGAGCTCGTGCGGGCGCTTCGGGCCGAAGTCCGCGAGGTGGACGCTGGCGAGCAGCTGCTCGACCCGGCCCTTGCGCTCCCGCTTCGGGGTGCCGCTGAGCTTCAGCGCCATCTCGATGTTCTGCGCCACCGTGAGCCAGGGGAAGAGCGCCGACTCCTGGAACATCAGGCCGGTGCGCCCGTTCACCTCGAGGTCGCCCGAGGTCGGGGTGTCGAGGCCGGCGACCAGGTTGAGCAGCGTGGACTTGCCGCAACCCGAGGCGCCGATGAGGCACACGAACTCGCCGACCTTGGCGTCGAGCGATACCCGGTCCAGGGCGTGGACGCCGGAGGAGCCGGAGCCGAACACCTTGGACACCGACGTGATCTGGACGGCGGTGGCCGCCGCCGGCTGCGAGATGCTCGCAGCCGACGGGACCTTTCCGTCAGGGGATGTGCCGTTCGAGGACATGGTCAGGCGGTCAAGCATCGGAGTACGTCTTCTCACCCTTGGCCTTCAAGGCGCTGTTGAGAGCGGTGAGGTCGTAGATGCCCTTGATGTCGTTGCTGTCGAGCAGGTCGACCGAGACGGCCTGGTCCGCCGCGCCCTGGAGGGCGTCGGGCAGCGGGTCGTTGGTGAAGGTGAGCTGCTTCCAGGCGCTGTCCATGACCTCGGTCGAGAGGTCCTTGCCGGTCAGGCCCTTGATCTCCGAGTTGGTGAGGGTCTTCGCCTCGTCGGAGTTCTTGTTGACCCAGTCGTTGGCATCGACCTGGCCCTTGAGGAGCAGCTTCACGACATCGGGGTGATCATCAAGGAACTTCTTCGACACGACGAGCACGGTCGTGAGGAACTTGCCCTGCGGCCAGATGTCGGCCTCGTTGACGAGCACGTGGCCCTTGCCCTCGATCACGAGGCGGCTGGCCCACGGCTCGGGCACCCAGGCGCCGTCGATGCTGCCGCCGACGAAGGCGTCGAGGGTCGAGCTGTTCTCCTGCGGGGCGATCTTCACGTCGCCGCCGCCGTTGGCGTCGGTCTTGTAGCCCTGCTTCTTCAGCCAGGCCCGCAGCGAGATGTCCTGCGTGTTGCCGAGCTTCGGCGACGACAGGGTCTTGCCCCTGAGGTCCTTGGCCGACTTGATGTCCTTGCTCACGACCAGGGAGGCGCCGCCGTAGGCCGCACCCGAGACGATGCGGATCGCCTCGCCCTTGGACTTCTGGAACAGGTTGATCGACGGACCCGAACCGATGTAGGTGGCGTCGATGGCGCCGGCGCTCAGGGCCTCGGAGGCCTCGGTGCCGTCCTTGAAGGTCTTGGTCTCGAGCTTGTTCGAGCCGAGGTCCTTCTTGAAGATGCCCTTCTTCACCCCGACCAGCGCCGTGGCGTGGGTGACGTTGGGGAAGTAGCCGAGACGCAGGGTGACCCCGCCGCCGCCCGAGCCACTTCCGCTGTCGGACTTGTTGTCGTCTCCGCACGCCGCCGTGAGCACGACCAGCGCAGCCAGCACCGTCAAGGCCAGCAGCCGGATTCCACGAGTTGCCTTCACTTGCCCTCCCGTGGGGCCGGTCCCACCGGGCCGCCCCATCTCTTGCTTGTTGGTTTTGTTCACCTGTTCTATAGGAAATAGAGCACTCAGCGCAACCGGGTCGTTCGACCCAGGGCCTCCGTCGTCACGCAGGGTGACCAGCGAACCGGGTCCGAGCAGCCCTCTAGTGTGCGGAAGTGGCCGTCACCGATCCCGCGACGCACCCCGTCGTGTGGCGTCCGCACCTCGACGGCACGACCGTCGTCGAGCGGTTCATGCAGGGTCACGGGATCGACGCATTCGACGACCTGCTGCGCCGCTCGATCGACGAGCCGGCGTGGTTCTGGGACGAGGTCGTCCGGTTCCTCGGCCTGCCCTACGACCAGCCCTACGACCAGGTGATGGACACCTCGGCCGGCATCCCGTGGACCACCTGGTTCCGGGGCGGCACGACCAACGCGGCCGCGGCCTGCGTCGACCGCTGGGCCGCGGCCACGCCCGACACCACCGCCATCGTGTGGGAGGGCGAGGACGGCGAGGTCCGCGAGCTCACCTACCGGCGGCTGCGCGAGCACGTCGACGCGCTCGCCGCGCTGCTCGAGCGCCACGGCGTGGGCGAGGGTGACGTGGTCGGGATCTTTCTGCCGATGGTCCCCGAGGTCGTCGTCACGACGATGGCGGTGGCCAAGATCGGCGCGATCTTCCTCCCGCTCTTCTCCGGGTACGGCGCCGAGGCGGTGGCGGTGCGCTTGCAGGACGCAGGGGCCAAGGCGCTGGTCACGGCGGACGGGTTCCTGCGCCGCGGCAGCCGCATCGACATGGAGTCGGTGGCCCGGGCCGCCGCCGCGGAGGTCGACACCCTCGAGACGGTCGTCGTCGTGCCCCGGCTGGCACGCCTGCCCGAGGTCGAGATGTCGGAGCTGATCGACGACCTCAACGCCTACCGGGTGCTGCTGTACCCCGAGCACCCGCACCCCCACGAACACCCGACCCGCATGGTCGACAGCGAGCACCCGCTGTTCATCGCCTACACGTCGGGCACGACCGGCCGGCCGAAGGGCTCGGTCCACGTGCACGGCGGCTTCGTCGCGAAGATCGCGGAGGAGGTCGCCTTCCAGTTCGACGTGCAGGCGCGCGACCGGCTCTTCTGGTTCGCCGACTTCGGTTGGATCATGGGTCCCTGGGAGATCTTCGGTGGGCTGGCCAACGGCGCGACCGTGTGCCTCTACGAAGGCGCGCCGGACTGGCCCGAGCCGACCGGCTGTGGGCCTACGTCGAGCGCCACCAGGTCAGCGTGCTCGGCATCTCGCCGACGCTCATCCGCGCGCTCATGGCCCACGGCGCAGACGCGGTCGGCCGCCACGACCTGGGCCACCTGCGCATCCTCGGCTCGACCGGCGAGCCGTGGAACGAGGACCCGTGGCACTGGTACTTCCAGGTCGTCGGGGGTGGGCGCTGCCCGGTCATCAACATCTCGGGCGGCACCG
>Ga0213876_10002776_pt1 | contig 10205 bp, 11 predicted proteins | sample BarmaccomBMRX_R9_FD_160113 | JGI IMG/M metagenome (GOLD analysis project Ga0213876, IMG submission 160113) | Root-associated microbial communities from Barbacenia macrantha in rupestrian grasslands, the National Park of Serra do Cipo, Brazil - RX_R9 | ecosystem: Host-associated > Plants > Roots...
GAGCGCCTCAGCGATCACCGGATGCTCCGGCATCGCCCGCGCCACCGTCATCCGACGTGACGCCTCCGGTTTGCTGCGGCACTGCTCCTCCACCAGCCAGCCGCGGGTCTTGCGGCCGGACTCGATCTCGGTGCTGCGGTCGATGTGCAGCACCTGCAGCTGGGTGCTGATCACCGCATCGAGGCGGTTCGTCGCTTTCAGCAGGTCCTCGGTGCGTTGGATCACCGCCAGACCCGACCCGAGCTCCCGCGGGTCGACCTGCCCGAGCGCGGTGATCACCTCGTTCAGCTGGGTGATCAACGCCGCGCTCATAGAACAAAACCTAGCGGGCACCTATGACAGTTTCGGGGCCTGCAAACCGTTGGTAACAAAAGAAAATCAGAGCAAAGTTATCCCCAGAACCCCGCCCTGACGAAGTTGTCCACAGCGCCAGTCGAGGGCCTTGACCAACCGACCGTCAGCCGAGCAGTTCGTCGGTGTGCTCGTGCAGATGCGGCGGCGGCGCGTAGGTGAGCTCAGTGCCTTCGAACCGGATCGGGCTACCGAGCAGGCGGAGTGGTCCCTCGTCGGTGTCGACCGACACGACCATGCCGCGACGCTTCACCTGTTCGCTGTCCAAGGCTTCGTCGAGCGACACGACCGCACCGACGGCGAGACCCAGCGGACGCAGCCGCTCCGCCCACGCGACGGCCGTGTCCGTCCGCAACCGCGCGCCGAGCAGCGCCAGCAACGCCTCCCGGTTCGCGAAGCGGGCATGCATCGTGGCGAACCGCTTGTCGCTCCCCCAGTCCGGCTCGTCGAGTTCCGCGCAGAGTCGACGCCAGAACTCGTCGTGCGTCACGAACAGCGCGAGCCATCCGTCGGCCGTCTCGAACAGCTGCGCCGGCACGTAGAAGGTGTGCGCGCCCGCTCGATGCCGCGCCGGAGGTGGACCGCCGTTGAGATACGCCGCCGCTTTGTAGTTGAGCTGGCTCAGCATCGAGTCGTAGAGGGACACGTCGACCTGCCCGCCGCGACCCTCGTGCACTTTCGCGAGCAGGCCGAGTGCGGCCATGATCGCCGACGAGTTGTCGACCGCCGAGTAGCCGGCCAGCATCGGCGGGCCGTCGGGGTCGCCGCTCATCGCCGCCAGACCGGTGCCCGCCTGCACGACATAGTCGAACGCCGGCCACTCCGCCTCGGGGCCGTCGAGCCCGTACCCGGTCACTGCGACACAGACGACTGTCGGGTTGAACTCCTGCAACGTCCGGTAGTCCAGCCCGAGCTTGCGGATCGTCGAGGGTCGCATGTTGACGATCACCGCGTGCGCATCACGGACCATCGCATGGAACGCCTCCTGACCTTCCGGCGTACCGAGATCCACCCCGACGCTTCGCTTGTTGCGGTTCAAGCTCGCGAAGTAGACGTTGTGCCCGCCGACCACCTGCGAGCCGACGTCGCGGGACAGGTCACCAGCGCCGGACTCGATCTTGATGACGTCGGCACCGAGATCGGCGAGCAACATGGCCGCAAATGGTCCGGCGAGGATGTGTCCGACCTCGAGGATTCGAAGTCCGGCAAGCGGGCCGGTCACGTCGACCGCTGATCCGGCGGCACCGAGTCGAGCACCTCGACGAGGATGCCGTCAGGGTCGCGCAGCGTCGCAACGGCGTAACCGTTCTTCAACCTCGCCCGCCGTACGTCGGAACCACCCGCCGCAATCAGCCGCGGCAGGACAGCCTCCAGGTCGACCATGAAGGACAGCATCAGCGATGACACAACGGGCGGTCCCGGCGGTGGGCCGTCAGGCACCGGCTCGGTGAAGGTCAGCAGCTCGACCTGACCCACGTCGGGATCTTCCGGGTCACCGAGGATCGCCGCGCGCAACCGGCCTGCGGTGACGCCCTCGAACATCTCCGGCCACGGACCGTCGAACTCTCGATCGATCAATGTCTCGAGCCCGAGCCCGTCGCGGTAGAAGGCGAGGCTTCGCTCGATGTCACTGACAAACAGGACCGCGTGATGCAGCTGCACGTAGAGAACGCTAGAGCTCAGGACACAGCGAAGCGAGGAACTCCAGGGTCCGCTCCTTGGACGCGATGCGCTCCTCGAGGGTCTTGCCGAACGCGATCAGTCGCACCGAGAAGTCCGTGACCCCCGCGTCCTTGAACCGCTTAAGTCGCGTCAGGACGGCTTCCTCGTCGCCGGCAGCAAGGATGTCGCCGACATCGGTGGCATCGCCGCGGTCGAGCAGCCGCTGATAGTTCGGTGAGATCTCGGCGTGGCCGAGCATCTTGTTCGCCCACTCCCGAGCCGCATCTACCTGATCGTTCGGGCACAACGTGACCGGTACACCGGCGACGATGCGCGGCTCGGGGCGGCCAGCGTCGGCCGCCGCCTTGGTGATGCTCGGCGCGATGTGGTCGCCGATCGCCCGCTCGTCGGCGAGCCACAGGATCGTCCCACCGGCGAGTTCGCCCGCGAGCTTCAGCATGATCGGGGCGAGTGCCGCGAGCAGGATCGGTGTCGGCGTGATGTCGGTGATGTCGAGCGGGTTGTGCACGCGAAAGGAGTCGTTCTCGACGTCGACCGGACCGGGGCCTGCGAACGCGGCGTTCAACACCTCGAGGTAGTGCCGCACCAGGCGCGCGGGCTTCTCGTACGACAGGCCCAACATGTCTTCCACGACCCAGTGGTGCGACGGCCCGATCCCGAGGGTCAGCCGCCCCTCACACACCGCCTGGGTGGACAGCGCCTGCTGAGCCATGGCGATCGGATGCCGGCTCTGGATCGGCAGCACCGCCGTACCGAGTTCGACGCGGTCGGTCGCCTGACCCATCAACGTCAAGGCCGTCAGGGCGTCGAAGTCATCCGGGATCTGCGGCACCCACAGCGACGTGAACCCGGCAGCCTCCGCGGCGGCTGCGTCTGCCGCCAGTTTGGCCGGCTTCTCTGCGTAGCGGCCGCGGTCCGGGCCGACCATCAATCCGATGCGCACGACACTCACTTTCCGAATGAGACCACCAAACTAGCGACTTTCCTGATGAGCGGCAATCACGTTCTCGAAATCAAGAATGGTTGTTGCAATCTTGGAAGTAGGAGATACTCGTGCTGCCGCAAGCGCGGCGCGGTGATTCGGAAGGGGCATTCGTGAGCAGGGTCGCAGTAGTCACCGGCGGAGCGTCCGGCATGGGCCTGGCGATCTGCCAACAGCTCGCAGCCCGCGGCGACAAAGTCGCCGTCCTGGACCTGTCCGAGGACGCGGCGAAGACAGCGGCAGCATCGATCGCGGCCGATGGCGGCACTGCGATCGCCGTGCAGGTCGACGTCGCCGATCGCGCCGCCGTCGACGCAGCGCTCGACCAGGTTCGCGGCGACTTCGGTCCCGTCGAGATCATGGTGACCAGCGCGGGTCTCGACGCGTTCCGTGCCTTCACCAACATCACGGCGGACGAGTGGACGCGGATGATCGCCGTGAATCTCACGGGCACCTTCCACTGCCTGCAGGCCGTCGTCCCCGACATGCTCGCCGCCGGCTGGGGTCGCATCGTGACCATCTCGTCGTCGAGTGCGCAGTCCGGTGCCAAACGGATGGCCCACTACGTCGCGTCGAAGGGCGGCGTCATGGGCCTGACCAAGGCGCTCGCTCTCGAGCTCGCGCCCAACGGCATCACCGTCAACACGATCCCGCCCGGCGCCATCGTCACGCCGATGATGCGCCGCGCGGAGGCGGCCGGGGACCTGCCCAACATCGATCTGGTCGCGCAGCACACGCCGGTCCGCCGCTCCGGGACGCCCGAGGACATCGCCGCCGCGTGCGTCTTTCTCTGCTCCGACGAGGCCGGCTACATCACCGGGCAGTCACTCAACGTGAACGGCGGCTTGTACTTGTGAGTCACCGACCACGAGGGCTGTGACGATGATGCCGCGAATCGCACCCCTACCGCGGGACAGGTGGAACGACGACGTCGAGGCGGCACTTCGGGCCGGCGTTCCGCAATCGGTCGGCGACAAGTTCCTGGACTCCGGCCCGGAGGGCATGCGCGTGCCCAACGCCATCGCCTCGATGCTGCACCACCCGAAGCTAGCCGGGCCGTTCCTCGCCTACAACGCCGTCCTGCTCCGCGACCAAGTCCTCGAGCATCGGCAACGCGAGATCGTCGTCCTGCGCGTCGCGTGGCGCACCCGATCGCCGTACGAGTGGGTGCAGCACATCCGCCTCGGCGCGCGCTACTCGATCACGACCGACGAGGTCGAATCGATCGGACGCGGCGCTGACGATCCCGCCTGGTCGCCGCTCGAAGCGGACCTCCTGCGAGCCACCGACCAGCTCCTCGACGGCTATCGGATCGACGACGACCTGTGGGTCCGGCTTGCCGAGTCTCTCGACGAGGCCGCCCTGATCGAGTTGCTGTACGTCGTCGGCACGTACACCTGCCTGGCCATGGTGTTCAACGGGATGGGCGTGGAGCTCGATCCGGAGATCGCCGACGTACCCGCTCCCCCGCTACCGACCGAGTGACCGCGGACGACCAGCAATCACAAGGCGTCGGCCTGACCGGTCGAGACAAGCCGCTTCAGGTCCTCGACCAGGTCCGCTAGCGGCGTACCGGTCGGATAGACCGCGACCGCCCCGGCAGCCTGCAGCTTCGGCACGTCGGCTTGCGGAATCGTGCCGCCGACGACCATCGGGATGTCACCCGCGCCCGCCTCGACCAGCGCGTCGTGGGTCTTGCGCGTCAGGGCCACGTGCGCGCCGGACAGGATCGACAAGCCGACGACGTCGACGTCCTCCTGTACGGCGATCGCCGCGATGGCGTCCGGCCGCTGCCGGATCCCCAGGTAGATCACCTCGAAGCCGGCGTCGCGCAACGCGCGCGCGACGAGCTTCGCGCCACGGTCGTGGCCGTCGAGTCCCGGCTTCGCGACCAGGACGCGGGTCGGCATCTAGAACACCCCGTTCATCTAGAACACCACCGGCTGCTGGAACTCGCCCCACTGTGACTTCAGCACGTCAACCATCTCTCCCACCGTGCAGTACGCCTTCGCGCAGTCGACCAACAGCGGCATCAGGTTCTCGTCGTCGGTCGCGGCCGCCTTCTCCAGCGCACCGAGTGTGGCCGTGACGTCCGCTGCCGATCGGGTGCGCTTGACCTCGGCCAGCCGCTCGAGCTGCCGGCGACGGCCACCCTCGTCGAGCTCGAATCCCTCGACCTCCGGCGGCGGCTCTCCGGTCGCGAACTTGTTGAGTCCGACCACGGCCCGGTCCCCGCTGTCCAGCGCCTGCTGGACGCGGAACGCCTCGTCCGCGATCAAGCTGTGCAGGTAGCCCTGCTCGACCGCCTCGACCATTCCGCCGCGGTTCTCGAGGTCCGTCATGATCTCGATGACCTTCGCCTCCATCGCGTCGGTCAGGGCCTCGACGTAGTACGACCCGCCGAGCGGGTCCGCGACCCGAGCGACTCCGGTCTCGTAGGCCAACACCTGCTGAGTACGCAAAGCGAGGGTCGTCGACTCCTCGGTCGGCAGCGCGAAGGGCTCGTCCCACGCGGCCGTGAACATCGACTGCACCCCACCGAGCACGGACGCCATCGCTTCGTAGGCGACGCGCACGATGTTGTTGTGCGCCTGCGGGGCATATAGGGAGGCGCCGCCGGCAACGCAGCCGACGCGGAACATGCAGGACTTGTCGTTCTTCGCGCCGTACCGCTCCTTGACGATTCGCGCCCATCGACGACGTCCGGCCCGGTACTTCGCGATCTCCTCGAAGAAGTCGCCGTGCGTGTAGAAGAAGAACGACACCTGCGGTGCGAACTCGTCGATCGTCATCCGGCCGCGCGAGACCACCTCGTCGCAGTAGGTGACGCCGTCCATCAAGGTGAACGCCATCTCCTGCGCAGCGTTGGCACCGGCGTCACGGAAGTGCGCACCGGCGACCGAGATCGCGTTGAAGCGAGGGACGTCGGTCGCGCAGAACTCGATCGTGTCGGCGATCAGTCGCAGCGAGGGCCGTGGCGGCCAGATCCACGTGCCGCGGCTGACGTACTCCTTGAGGATGTCGTTCTGGATCGTGCCGCGCAGCTTGGCTCGGTCGACCCCCTGCTTCTCCCCCGCGGCGACATAGAACGCAAGCAGGATCGCGGCGGTCCCGTTGATCGTCATGCTGGTCGAGATCTGATCGAGCGGGATCTCGTCGAACAGGATCTCGAAGTCAGCCAGCGTGTCGATCGCGACGCCGACCCGGCCGACCTCCTCCTCGACATCGGGGTGATCGCTGTCGAAACCGCACTGGGTGGGCAGGTCTAGCGCTACCGACAGGCCGGTCCCGCCCTGCTCGAGCAGGTACTTGTAGCGCTGATTGGACTCCTCCGCGGTCCCGAAGCCGGAGTACTGCCGGAAGGTCCACAGCCGCCCGCGATAACCGGTCGGGAAGTTGCCTCTCGTGAACGGGAACTGGCCCGGTGCCGGGAGGTCCTCGGGCGGCGGCAGGTCGGCCGGGCCGTAGCTCTCGGCGAGCGGAAGGCCCGACTCGCTGCGGATCTCTGCGTCCATCGGACAATCATGGCATCGACCGCCGCTACATGGAAACGCCGGTTACGAAGATGAGAGGGATATTCTCATGGACGTGGCAGACATCATCAAGCCCGCCGGCGCCGGCGGCGTGGAGCTGGCGATCGACGGTGGTCTTGCGATCATCACGATCGACCGCCCGGCCGTGCGGAACGCGATCGGGTTCGCGACCGTCGACGAGCTGCACGAAGCCCTCGCCTGGCTCGAGTCCTCCGACGCCGCGGTGACGGTGCTGACCGGCGGCGGCGACCGTGCGTTCGTCTCCGGTGGCGACCTGAAGGAGCTCGCGACCGTCCGCACCCATGCGGAGGCGACCGACATGGCGAGCAACGTGCGTGATGTGCTCGACCGCCTGGCCAGCCTCCCCATGCCGGTGATCGCCGCGATGAACGGGCACGCCCTCGGTGGCGGTGCCGAGGTGTCGGTCGCCGCCGACATCCGCTTGGCAGCGTCGGACATCCGGATCGGCTTCAGTCAGGTGACGCTCGGCATCATGCCGGCCTGGGGCGGCATCGAGCGTCTCGTCCAGCTGGTCGGGCGCAGCCGCGCCCTGCTCGCGATCACATCGGGCACGCAGTACGACGCGACGACCGCGCACGGCATCGGCCTCGTCGATGCCGTGATCCCGCGCGCCGACTTCGACGCGGAATGGCGGGCGATCGCAGGCCGCATGGCGTCGCTTGCACCTGGCGCAGCGCGCTCGATGAAGGCAGTGGTGGCAGCCGCTGCTCCCGCCGTACGCCATGACACCCGTGCCGACGCCATCGATCACTTCGCTCACCTCTGGGCCGCCCCGGCGCACTGGGAAGCCGTCGAGGCCGCCCAGCAGCAACGCAAGCGCTGACCCGCAACCGAGATCGGTCAGGATGGCTCGGTGAACACACCGATCGAGTTCGGGATCTACCTGCCGCAGCTGGCGGCCGGCGTCGACGAGCTCATCGATCGGGCACAGGCCGCCGAGCGAGTCGGGTTCGACTCCCTGTGGCTGTTCGACCATCTGTATGGGCCGGGCGCTCCGGATGTCGTCGCCTACGAGGGCTGGGTCCTCGCGACGACGCTGCTCGTCCGCACCAGCCGGCTGCGAGTGGGTCACCTCGTCAACTGCAACAACTTCCGGCATCCGGCGGTGCTCGCGAAGATGGCCGCGACCCTGGACGTCGTTTCTAACGGCCGCCTCGAGTTCGGGCTCGGCAGCGGCTCGTACGAGGCGGAGCACGTCCAGGCGGGACTGCCCTGGGGCTCCGCCAAGGAGCGGACCGAGCGACTCGCGGAAGCCTTGGAGATCGTGACCCGGATGTTCGCTGGGTCACGCGCGAGCTTCGACGGCCGGCACTATCAGCTGCGCGACCTGCCCACGACACCGGCGCCGGTGCAGACGCCGCACCCGCCGATCCACATCGGCGGGGTGGGACCGACGACCCGCCGGCTCGCCGCGAAGTACGCGGACGTGTGGAACATCCCGACCTACGCCCTCGATCGCGTCACCGACCTGATGAGCGCAGTCGATCAGGAGTGCGAGCGGATTGGCCGCGACCCAGCGACGCTGCGTCGATCGATCGAGGCAGTGCTCGTCACCGCCACCGCGGACCGACTCGACAAGGCCCTCGAGGTAGGGCGACGCAGGTACGGCGGGCCTGGCTATGGGTTGGAGGCCGGCGGCTTCGTCGGTTCACCCGAGCAGATCGTCGATCGGATCGGCGAACTCGCGAGCGCCGGGTTCGGCACGTTCATCTTCATGACGCATGACCGTGCCGACCCGGTGACTCTCGAACTGTTCGCCGCCGACGTGATGCCTGCCTTCAGATAGCGCTCGGCATCGACTCGTTCGGCCCGACCAGCTTGAACCCGGCGCCGGTTGGATCGGTTGCCTCCGCATGGCGGCCGTATGGCGTGTCGACCGGCTCCATCAGGACGGTTCCGCCCGCCGCCTTGATGTCCGCGACCGCAGCATCGGTGTCGTCGACGGCGAAGTACACCTTCCAGTGGTTCGGCACGCCGTCTGGCAGGAACTCCGAGGCGTCCATGATCCCGGCGTACATCTGCTCGTCATCCGCGAGCAGGGTGTACCGCATCCCAGGGTCTGGAATCGGCTTCGTGGTCCAGCCGAACGCCGTCTCGTAGAAGGTGACGGCAGCGTCGTGCTCGCGTGTGTGCAGCTCGAACCAGCCAGGCGCGCCGTGCTCGCCGACGAGCCCGAAGCCCTTGTGCTCGCCGGGCCGCCACGCACCGACGACGGCGCCGGTCGGGTCCACGAGGATCGCCATCGTGCCAAGGGCGTCGACGTCCACGGCATCGACGATGGTCGACGCGCCCGCGGCCGTCGCCTCGTCCACGGTCTGCTTCGCGTCGTCGGTCTGCAGGTAGACGGTCCAGGTGTCTGGCAGGTTCGGATCCGGCTTCGACATGCAACCGGCGATCCGCTCGCCGTTCTTCGTGAAGTTGAAGTAGCCGTGGTGCTCCGCTGACGCCGCTTCGGCCTCCCAGCCGAACACTGCGCCGTAGAACGCCTTCGCCCTGTCGACGTCGGCCGTGGCGAGGTCGATCCAGCACGGCTCTCCCGGCCGCTGGAATTCGAATGCGCTCATCGTCGTACTCCTTGCATCGGGACGTTGTCGTTGCTTGGACGACACGGCGGGCGAGAACTCATCGCGGTCCGGCCACCGAACCTCGATGAACTCCCGTCGCCTGCCTCGTCATAGGTCCGTGACGGCCGTCAGCCATTGGTGCAGTGTGCGCCTGATCGACGCCGACGGCGACCCCGTCGCCACGCTGCGCCTGACCGGCGTCGGGCGGCCTGACCTGCACGCCGTCGACTGGCTTGCGCGGGTGCGGTTGGACGCCGTACGACGCGGGCAGGGCGTCGAGATCGCGGCGATCTGCGACGAGCTCGTGGAGCTTGTCCGGCTGTCCGGACTATGCAGCGGGGAGCTCGAGCGGTAGGCCGAAAGCCGGGAAGAGCTCAGCGACGTCGAGGAATGCCGTGATCTCACGGACCCGGCCGTCGATCACTTCGAGCACGACGAGCGCCCAGGCATGGTGCCCGCCGTCGGGCGATGGGCGGTACTGCGCGAAGCCGGGGCAGCCGTTCGCGCGGATCTGCACCAGGCGGGAGCCGCGACACGCGCTAGGGCCTGGCTCCACCATCCAGCGGCCGATGTTCTCGGCACCCTCGATCCACATGGCGAACGGTGGCATCGACTGGATCGCGTCATCGTGCAGCAACGTGACCAGCTCGGTGATGTCGTACCGCTCGAACGCCGAGACGTATCGCTCCAGCAGCTCTGGGTCGTCGGCGTCGGAGAGCGTGGTGGCATCGCGCGACGGGAGGGCAGCGAGCCCGGCGCGGGCTCGCTGCAATGCGCTGTTGACGCCCGCCACCGTGGTGTCCAGCAGCTCGGCCACCTCGCTGGCCTGCCAGCGCAGCACCTCGCACAGGATGAGGACGGCGCGTTGCTTCGCGGGCAAGTGCTGCAACGCTGCGACGAACGCGAGCCGGACGCTCTCCCGCAGCTCGGCGACCTCAGAGGGGTCCGCGTTGCGCGGCAGGATGCGGTCGTCGCCGATCGGCGAGATCCAGGTCGTCTCGGGCAGCGGCGGCGCGAGGAAGGACTCGACCGGCGGGCTGGACGGCCCGAGATCCATCGGCCGCGCGCGAC
>Ga0213876_10002777_pt1 | contig 10199 bp, 8 predicted proteins | sample BarmaccomBMRX_R9_FD_160113 | JGI IMG/M metagenome (GOLD analysis project Ga0213876, IMG submission 160113) | Root-associated microbial communities from Barbacenia macrantha in rupestrian grasslands, the National Park of Serra do Cipo, Brazil - RX_R9 | ecosystem: Host-associated > Plants > Roots...
GTCGGGTTGGCGCAGGACAGCGCGACCGATGCGCGCGTCTCGGCCGGCTCGTATGGCGGGCGCTTCGCCACCGCCGGCTGGCAATCGGGATTCACGCCGAGCGGCTTCGCCTTGTATGGACGCCTCTCCTGGCAGGAGTCGGATGGATTCCGCGAGCACTCCGGCATCGAGCAGCACAACGTCTTCCTCAGCGCCGCCAAACAGTTCGACGATGGACAGCTGAAGATCACCGGCTTCTCCGGCCACGAAAAGCAGCAGCTTTCCTTCAATGCCACCGACGTCGACACATTGCGCACGAACCTGCGCGCGAATGACTTGTCGCCGGATGACATCGACAGCTTCGGCTACGACCTCGCGCAATTGCAGTATCTACGCGCGAACATGACCGCGTCCGTCTATTACCAGCGCGGCTATGGCTCCTATCGCCTCTATGACGACGAAGCGACGCAGACGGATCTTCGCCAATACGGGCTGGATGGAATGCTCATCGGCTCGCTGGTCACGTTCAGCTGGAACCGCGGCCCCTTCTCGGCCAATTACGGGATTCACGTCAATCGCTTCCGTCGCGAGCACACGCGCGATCTCGTCGGCGGGCCGCGCGACTACTACAACTACGGCGTCAAATCGGAAGGCAATGCCTTCGCGAAAGTGAGCTATGACGCCGGCCAATGGCATCTCTATTCGGACGCGCAATTGCGCACCACCGATTTTCGCTATCACGGCGACGTCGCCATCGATCCCATCCGCTGGACATTTTTCAATCCGAAGCTCGGTGCGCGCCGCGAGCTCAATGCGCTGTCCAGCGTCTATGTGACGGCCGGGTTGTCCACGCGCGAGCCGACGCGCAACGATCTCTTCCAGGGGGAAGACAACGCCTCGTTCGCGCACGACCTCCACGCCGTGCATCCCGAGCGGCTTCTCGACTTCGAGCTCGGCTACGACCTGCGCGGCACGCGCTTCGCGCTCGCGGCGAACGTCTATGCGATGGAGCTGCGCAACGAGATCGCCGCGACCGGCGAGCAGTCGGACATCGGCCTCGCCCTGCGCCGCAACGTCGACCGCAGCTATCGGCGTGGCATCGAGCTCGACGCGACGTGGCAGGCCGCGCCGGCCTTGCGCCTGCGCACGACGGCCAGCCTCAATCGCAGCCGCATCCACACCTGGACGCAGTTCTACGACGTGTATGACCTCGAGGGGAACTACGCGGCGAGCCGGGCCATCACGTTCCACGGCGTCGCGCCGCTGCTCACGCCGGCCGCCATCTTCAACCAATCCCTCGACTACACCCGCAACCGGTTCACCCTCGGCGGCCAGGCGCGGTGGGTCGCGAAGTCTTACCTCGACAACACCGACAGCAACGCGTTCACCACGCCGTCCTTCTTCGTTCTCGATGCGAGCGCCTCGTACCAGTTCACGCCCAACCTGCGCCTTTCGGTGCAGATCAACAACCTGCTGAACAACGACCGGGTGTGGGCAAGTGGCTACAGCTACCAGTACTTCAGCGGTGATACTCTCACCGGGATTCCGTACTACTACCCGCAGGCGACGAGGAACGCCGTCGTGATGCTCGACGTGAAACTTTGACGATCACTCCGCTCGAGACAGCGGCCTTTCTGTTCACCGCCGTCAACGTCTGGCTGGCGGCGAAAGAGAACATCTGGTGCTGGCCGACCGGCATCGGCAGCGTCATTCTTTATTTCTTCGTGAACTACCAGGCCGGCTTCTACGCGAACGCCGGCCTGCAGATCGTCTACCTCGGCCTCTCCATCCATGGCTGGTACGAGTGGTTGCACGGCGGTATGAACCGGACCGAGCTCCGCGTTTCGCGGACGTCTGCCCGCCGCTGGATCTGGTGCATTTCGGCAGGCGTCGTGCTCACCGCCATCCTGATGGTCGTGCTACGACTGGTGGAAGGAGCGGAGCAGCCGTTCTGGGACGCGTCGACGACGGCGTTCAGTCTCGTCGCGCAGTGGATGCTGAACAAGAAGCTGTTCGAGAATTGGGCGTTGTGGATCATCGTGGACGTGATCTACGTCCCGTTGTATTTCTATCGCGGCTTGTCGTTGACGGCGATTCTCTACGCGATCCTGACCCTGATCGCCGTGAAGGGATACCTGGATTGGAAACGCTCACTCGCATCTGCCTGATTGGCCCGGAGTGCACGGGCAAGAGCACGCTCGCCGAGGAGTTGGCGGGGAAGTGGGGAACGGTGTGGGTGCCGGAGTTCGCGCGGGAGTACGCGCTGCGCGTGAAGCGTGCGTTGACGGCTGAGGATGTCGACGCGATCGCCGAGGGGCAGCTGGCTTTCGAGGAACGGGCGGCTCCGCTCGCGCTGAAGCTGCTGATCCTCGACACGGACCTCATCAGCACGGTCGTCTACAGCCAGTTTTATTACGGCAAGGTGCCGGCGTGGGTCGCGCGGGCGGCCGCTGCGCGGGTGGCCGATCTCTATCTCTTGTTCGACATCGACGTGCCGTGGGAGGGGGATGGCGCGCGCGATGCGACGCCCGCCGCCCGTCCGGCGCTGCACGATGCATTCGTCCGGACGCTGGCCGAGTATGGCGCGCGGGTGGTGCGGGTGGGCGGGGACTGGGAGACGCGGCGGGAGATGGCGGTGCGGGCGGTGGGGGAGCTCGTCGGCAGGTAGTGTAGGGGGCCGGCTTCGCTGCGCTTGTCGGTCAAGCCTTTCCTAGTCTGCGCGTGCTCGCAGCGGTGGTGTCATTATAAGGCGGCAAGGCCCGCTGCGCTTGTACGTAGGGCCGGCTCTCAGCCGGCCGCAGTCGAGAATGATGCGGCGGGCCAGGCCCGCCGCGACCGTGCTTCATTGGGCCGGCTGGAGAGCCGGCCCTACGTTTCATTCACGAAGTCCGACGGGTTCGCCGGCCTTGGTGAAAGCGATGACATCTTGCGTGTCATTAGAAGGCGCGCAGACGCCGAAGAATCTCCTGATACAGGCGATCAGCGCACGTGCCGGGAGATCCTTCGCCGTCTTCGCGACTCAGGAGGACGGCGGGCGCGTTCTACGCCGCTACGTAGTCGTGCTCATCCACCACGAGCAGCAGCACGCAGCCTTCGTCGCTCACCACCGCGCCGTGACGCGAGTCGGCCTCGGCGTGATGAAAGTCGCCGGCGTTGAGGGCGATGCCGCCGATGCGGCACGAGCCGCTCACGACGAAGCTGTCCTCGGCGCCGGAGTGGTCGTGCGGAGGGCAGATGGCGCCGGGGGCGAAGCGCATCAGCATCGTCGCCGTGCCGCGGGTCGCGTCGCGGGAGAGGAGCTTCACTTCGATGCCGGGGAGCTGATGGCGCCAGTTGCCTTCGTGCGATCGGATCGTCGTGCCGGCGGAGAGGGAGCGGATGGAATCCATCAGCTGCGCCTTCGCGGCGGCAGGGGGGGCGACCGGCTCCAGCCAGCCGGAGGCGGCCAGCTCGTCGAGGAGGGTCAGGTCGTCGGTCGTCAGCGCGTCGGTCATCTTCGTCATCGCGCGAACTCACTTCTGAGCTCGCTCATTCCGCGGCAGAGCATGCCACGAACTTCATCCTTTGTCAGCGAGTGAGCCCGGGCGAGCTCGGCCACCCCTTTTCCGCAGCAGAACGCCTCGAAGGCGAGCGACCGCGGGGTCGGTGCTTCCAATCCATCTACGGACGCCGAAGCGTTTTGCGCTTGTCGGGTCAGCGCAACCGTACGAATTTGTCGCATCAGCCAGCAGCGAGGGGTGCCGAAGTGCGGATCGTAGCGAACGCTGCCGTCCCACAGCGCGAGGAAAAGCTCTTCCAGCGCCTCCGACGCCGCGTCGCCGGCGATGTGACTCGCCACCGCGTAGAGCGCGGGTGCATGACGATCGTAGAGCTCAGCCAGCGCGGCGCGGTCGCGGACCCGGCGGAGGAGATCAACGTCCGACATATTGGATTTGTGGAAGTTTATCCTGAGACTATGAACTGGATCATCAAGAACTTCCTGCGGGGGCTGGTGATCGTGGTGCCGTTCGCCATCACGGTCTACGTCGTCTACATCGCGTTCATCCGCCTCGACAGCCTGCTCGCTTTCCGATTTCCGGGCGTCGGGCTGGCGGTGATCGTCGTGACGATCATCCTGATCGGCGCCGTCGCGTCGAACTTCCTCGTGCGGAAGTTCCTGGAACTGACCGAACTGCTGTTCACGCGCGCGCCGATCGTGCGCATCATCTACGCGGCGGTGCGCGATCTGCTCGAGGCGTTCGTCGGCGATCAGAAGCGCTTCGACAAGCCGGTCGTTGTGCAGATCACCGACGACTTCATGACCCTCGGCTTCGTCACGCAGGAAGACCTCGGCTTTCTGGCGATGCCCGGCAACGTGGCGGTCTACCTCCCTTTTTCTTACAGCATGGCCGGCACGCTCATCGTGGTGCCGGCGGGGCGGGTGCGGAGGCTGGAGACGAACAGCGCGGCGGTGATGGCGCTCGTGGTCTCGGGCGGCGTCTCGCGCGGCTGATACGCCGCGATTTGCGCGGCTGAGACGCCGCGATTGCGCGGCTGAGCCGGCACGATTTGCGCGGCTGAGACGCCCCGTTTCACGCGGCCGAAATGGCGCTGCGATGCAGTGCGGACGGAGGCGCTGGTCCGCCGAGGCTGGGCCAACCAACGCACCGGCCCGTGGCCGGTGAATGGCCGGCCTTGCGCATGCATCTTTTTTCAATACAATGCCGCCCGTCGCGCGGAGGAGAACGCGCGGCCGCAACCGCCGCGCCAGTAACCACTGGCCCTACTTGTGAAACGCACCCTCGGGACGGTAGCTGCCTGAATGGCTCAGATCTTCCACCGTAGTACCAATACGCTCTCGCGCGTCACCATCTTCGGCGCGGTGTTCGTGGCCGGCTTCATCCTCTGGGTGATCGGCGGAATCGTTCGTTCGCCGTATTTCACGAACCAGGGCATCCAGCGCGAGCAGCCCGTTCCGTTCAGCCACCAGCATCACGTCGGCGGCCTCGGCATCGACTGCCGGTACTGCCACACGTCCGTCGAGACGTCGAACTTCGCCGGCATCCCGCCGACGCAGACGTGCATGAACTGCCACGCCCAGATCTGGACGAACGCGGAGATGCTCGCGCCGGTGCGCAACAGCTTCGCCACCGGCAAGCCGATCATCTGGTCGCGCGTGCATCGCCTGCCGGACTACGTGCACTTCAACCACAGCATCCACGTGAACAAAGGGGTCGGCTGCTCGACCTGCCACGGCCGCATCGACAAGATGAATCTGACGTACCAGGCCTCGCCTCTGACGATGGAATGGTGCGTCGGCTGCCACCGCGATCCGTCGAAGTACGTGCGGCCGCGGAGCGAGGTCTTCAACATGGACTGGAGACCGAAGAATCAGGCGGAGGATGGGCCGAAGCTGGTGAAGGAATACAAGATCCAGAGCCTGACCAACTGTTCGACGTGCCATTACTGAGATGAGCGAGACGAAATCACTGGACTTCCGCGAGTTCCGCGAACGCATCGGCGACCTTCGCGGGAAGGAGTATTGGCGCAGCCTGGAGGACCTCGCCCGGAGCGATGCCTTCGACGAGTTCTTCGCCCAGGAGCTGCCGCGCCAGGCGTTGCCGTTGCAGAACGGCGTCGATCGCCGCAACTTCCTCAAGCTGATGGGCGCCTCCGCGGCGCTCGCCGGCCTCGCCGCCTGCAACCGTCCGGATGAGAAGATCGTCCCGTACGTCCGCCAGCCGGAAGGGCTCATCCCCGGCAAGCCGATGTACTTCGCCACGGCCATCACCCTGAGCGGCTACGCGACCGGCGTCCTCGTCGAGTCGCACATGAACCGGCCGACGAAGATCGAAGGCAATCCCGATCACCCGTCCAGCCTCGGCGCCAGCGACTCTTGGACGCAGGCCGCGATCCTCGGCCTCTACGATCCGGACCGTTCCCAGGTCGTGCGCAAGGCGGGCGAGATCGCGACGTGGAGCGACTTCATCGCCGCTCTGCAGCCGGTCACCGCCGCCGCGAAGACGAACGGCGCGGGGCTGCGCCTCCTCACCCAGACCATCACCTCGCCGACGCTCGGCGCGCAGATCCAACAGTTCCTCGCCGCCTATCCGGGCGCGAAGTGGCATCAGTGGGAGCCCTCTGGCCGCGATGCGGCGCGCGAAGGCGCCCGCCTCGCCTTCGGTGGCGACGCCCACGTCCACTACGACTTCACGAAGGCGAATGTCGTCGTCTCCCTCGGCTCCGATTTCATGGACGACGGCGTCGGCCACCTGCGCTACGCGAAAGACTTCGCATCCCGCCGCCGGGTGCGCAAAGGCACGACGGCGATGAACCGGCTGTACGCCATCGAGTCGAGCCCGACGCCGACCGGCAGCATCGCCGACCATCGTCTCAGCGTGAAGCCGTCGCAGATCGAAGGCCACGCGCGGGCCATCGCCGCGGGCCTCGGCCTCGGCGCCGCCGGCGCGTCCGCCGACCACGCGGAATGGATCGCGGCGCTCGTGCGCGACCTGCAGCGCAACCGCGGCACGAGCATCGTGATCGCAGGCGACGAACAGCCGGCCGCGGTGCACGCCATCGCCCACGCCATCAACTCCGCGCTCGGCAACATCGGCGCGACGGTGCTCGTCACCGATCCGGTGGAAGTCGCGCCGGTGAATCAGCTCGAGTCGCTGCGCCAGCTCGTCACCGACATCAACGCCGGCACCGTGCAGGCGCTGATCGTCCTCGGCGGCAATCCGGTGTTCGACGCTCCGGCCGATTTCCAATTCGCCCAGGCCTTCGACAAGGTTCCGTTCCGCGCGCATCTCAGCATGCACTACGACGAGACCTCGATCCGCGCGCACTGGCACATCCCCGAGACGCACGCGCTGGAGACGTGGGGCGATGCGCGCAGCCACGACGGCACGATCGTCGTGCAGCAGCCGCTCATCGCGCCGCTCTACAACGGGCGCAACGCCATCGAAGTGATGGGCGCGCTCCTCGGCCTCGACGCGCCGCCGTACGAGACCGTCCGCCGCACCTGGCTCAGCCAGGGCGCGACGGAGCAGACGTGGAAGAAGGCGCTGCACGACGGCCTCGTCGCCAACTCCGCACTTCCTCCGCGGGGCGCCGCCGCGGCCGCGATCCCCGCGCCGGCGAACGTTCCGGCGAAGGGCGGCCTGGAGCTCGAGATCCGTCACGACCCGACGCTGTACGACGGCCGCTTCGCGAACAACGGCTGGCTGCAGGAGCTGCCGAAGCCGGTGACGAAGATCGCCTGGGACAACGTCGCTCTCGTCTCCCCGAAGACGGCCGCGGACCTCGGTTACGCGGAAGACGAGCGCGAGGCGAACGTCAACAACAAGCGGACGATCTGGGCCACGGTGAGCTACCGCGGCATCAAACAGGCGATGCCGATCTGGGTCGTTCCCGGCCAGCCGGACGGCGTCGTCACGATCTTCTACGGTCACGGCCGCACGGAAGGCGGCAAGATCGCGAAGGGCGTCGGCATCAACACGTATCCGATGCGTTTCTCCGACGCGCTCCACGGCGGCGCAGGCGTCGAGCTCACGCGCTCGCCGCTGCCGATTTATCCGATCGCCTGCACGCAGGAGCATCAGTCGATCGATCCGAAAGTCGTCGGCGACCGCGGCATCATCCGCGCCGCGTCGTTCGCGGAGTGGCAGCAGAACCCGAACTTTGCGAAAGAGCCGCACGGCAGCGACGAGCACGAAGAGAAAGACCAGTCGATGTACGCTCCCTTCGACTACTCGAAGAAGGGCGACCTCGGCTACCGCTGGGCGATGTCGATCGACACCACGGTCTGCACCGGCTGCAACGGCTGCGTCCTCGCCTGCCAGGCGGAGAACAACATCCCGATCGTCGGCAAGGAAGAAGTGGTGCGCGAGCGCGAGATGCACTGGCTGCGCATCGACCGCTACTACAAGGGCTCGCCCGACAATCCGGAAGTCTTCCACCAGCCGGTGCCGTGCATGCAGTGCGAGATGGCGCCGTGCGAGCCGGTCTGCCCGGTCGGCGCGACGTCGCACAGCCCGGACGGGCTGAACGACATGACGTACAACCGTTGCGTCGGCACCCGCTACTGCTCGAACAACTGCCCGTACAAGGTGCGGCGCTTCAACTTCTTCCACTACGCCGACTACGACACCCCGGCCCTCAAGCCGATGCGCAATCCCGACGTCACCGTCCGGACCCGCGGCGTGATGGAGAAGTGCACCTACTGCGTGCAGCGCATCAACGAGGCGAAGATCACAGCCGAACGGGAGAACCGCCGCGTGAAAGACGGCGAATTCACCACCGCCTGCGCCCAGGCCTGCCCGACCGAGGCGATCGTGTTCGGCGACCTGAACGACACGACGAGCAAGGTCTTCGCCCTCAAAGAAGAATCGACGAACTACACGCTGCTCGAAGAACTGAACACGAAACCGCGGACGACTTACCTCGCCACGGTGCGGAACCCCAATCCGGAGATCAGGGGTTGAATTGAAAATTGAAAATTGAAAATTGAAAAGATGAAAGACGCGACCCAGCCATGACCTTTTTTTCAATTTTCAATTTTCAATTTTCAATTTGCGAAGGCCAATGAGCGAACAACCAGTCCACGAAATCCGCCCCGTCACCCAGCGCGAGATTCCGGAGCGTTTTCTTCCGGTTCCGACGCTCGAGCCGGGGCACTCCTTTGCCTCGGTCACGGACCAGATCAGCTCGATCGTCCTCCGGCGGCGGATGCCGACCGGCTGGTACATCATGTTCGGCATCTCGCTCATCCTGGTCATGGTCCTCACGGCTGCGATCGGGAAGCTGCTCCTGGTCGGCGTCGGCGTCTGGGGCATCAACCACCCGGTCGGGTGGGGCATGGACATCCTGAACTTCGTCTGGTGGATCGGCATCGGTCACGCCGGCACGCTGATCTCCGCCATCCTCCTCCTCGTCCGCCAGGAGTGGCGCACCTCCATCAACCGCTTCGCCGAGGCGATGACGCTGTTCGCCGTTTCGTCGGCCGGCCTCTATCCGGCGCTGCACACCGGCCGTCCCTGGTACGACTACTGGCTCTTCCCGTACCCGAACACGATGGCGCTCTGGCCGCAGTTCCGGAGCCCGCTCATGTGGGACGTCTTCGCCGTCTCGACGTACGCCACGGTCTCGGCGCTGTTCTGGTTCGTCGGCCTCATCCCCGATCTGGCCACGCTGCGCGACCGTTCCAAGAGCTTCATCGGCCGCAAGGTCTACGGCATGCTCTCCCTCGGCTGGCGCGGCTCGGCCAAGCACTGGCACCGCTACGAGCACGCGTATCTGCTGCTCGCCGGTCTCTCGACGCCGCTTGTGCTCTCGGTCCACACGATCGTCAGCTTCGACTTCGCCGTCGCGCAAATCCCCGGGTGGCACACCACGTTCTTCCCGCCCTACTTCGTCGCGGGCGCCGTGTTCGCCGGCTTCGCGATGGTTCTGACCTTGGCCATTCCGTTCCGGAAGTGGTTCAAGCTCGAGGACTTCATCACCATCAAGCACCTCGAGAACATGGGCAAGGTGATGCTGGCCACGGGCCTCATCGTCTTCTACGCCTACATCATGGAGCTCTTTTACGGCTGGTACAGCGGGAACGTGTTCGAGAAGTACATGGTGCACAACCGCGTGCTCGGACCGTACAAGGGGATGTACGTGGCGCTGATCGTCTGCAACGGTCTGGCGCCGCAGCTGATGTGGCTCAAGCGCTGCCGCACGAGCCCGTTCTGGCTGTTCATCGCGGCGATGTTCGTGAACGTCGGGATGTGGCTGGAGCGCTTCGTGATCATCCCCGGCTCGCTGCACCGCGACTTCCTGCCGTCTTCGTGGGGCATGTATCACGGCACGCGCTGGGACTGGGCGATGTACATCGGCTCGATCGGCCTGTTCCTGTTCCTGCTCTCGCTGTTCCTGAAGTTCCTGCCGATGATCTCGATTTTCGAGATGCGCACCATGCTGCCCGAGGCGCAGGCGCATCCGGCGGAGGAGCACTAGGCCATGCCTGGAATCGGCAAACCGATCGAAGGGCTGTACGGCGTGATCGCGGAGTTCCGCGACGCGCAGTCGCTGCTCGATGCGGCGCATGCGGCGAACGACGCCGGCTACACCTCGCTGGACGCGTACTCGCCGTTCCCCATCCACGGACTGTCCGAGGCGATCGGGTTTCATAAGTCGCGGCTTTCGGCGGTGGTGCTGGCGATGGGCCTCATGGGCGGCATCGGCGGCTTCTTCAT
>Ga0213876_10002778_pt1 | contig 10197 bp, 6 predicted proteins | sample BarmaccomBMRX_R9_FD_160113 | JGI IMG/M metagenome (GOLD analysis project Ga0213876, IMG submission 160113) | Root-associated microbial communities from Barbacenia macrantha in rupestrian grasslands, the National Park of Serra do Cipo, Brazil - RX_R9 | ecosystem: Host-associated > Plants > Roots...
TATTGCAAAGCGCAGCGAAGGATGCATTCACATCGTACACATAGGCGATACCCCCGCTCATACCCGCTGCGAAATTCCGGCCCGTACTTCCCAGGATCACTGCAATTCCACCGGTCATGTATTCGCAGCCATGGTCGCCTACGCCTTCTACAACCACGCGGGCTCCTGAATTGCGTACGGCGAAACGTTCACCCGCTTTACCGCGGATATAGGCTTCGCCCGAAGTAGCGCCGTAAAAGGCAACATTGCCGATCACGATATTTTCTTCAGGAATGAAACGCGCCTGCTTCGATGGATAAACTATGAGCCTGGCCCCGCTCAAACCCTTGCCAAAATAATCATTGGCATCGCCTTCCAGTTCCATCGTCATTCCCCGTGCATTGAAAGCGCCGAAACTTTGCCCGGCAGTTCCGCTGAAACTGAAATGAATGCTGTCGTCCGGCAAACCTGCAGCCTTGTATTTTTTGCTGATCTCGTTCGACAGCAAAGTGCCTGCCGTACGGTCCGTATTGCGGATAGGGAAGGAGGCTGTTACCCGCTGCCCGCGTTCGAGTGCAGGCGCCGCAGCATTTAGCAGTTTCCAGTCCAGGATTTCCGTCATGCCATGATCCTGTTCTTCCTGTTTGAACAGACCGGTATCGTCCGATGCCTGCTCTTTATAAAGTATCGAAGAAAGATCGAGGCGATTGTATTTCCAGTGGGTGATATCATCGCGCATCTCCAGCGAATCCGCCTGGCCGATCATTTCGTTCACGCTGCGGAAGCCGAGCTCTGCCATGATCTCACGTAACTCTTCCGTGATAAAATGGAAGAACCGCACCACATGCTCCGGATCGCCGCTGAAACGTTTGCGCAATTCAGGATCCTGTGTGGCAACGCCCACCGGGCAGGTATTGAGATGGCATTTCCGCATCATGATACAACCTTCCACGATCAGTGCAGCGGTAGCTACGCCCCACTCTTCAGCGCCCAATAATGCAGCGATGGCAATATCCCGGCCGGTCTTCATTTGTCCGTCGGCCTGCAGTACTACCCGGCTGCGAAGTTTATTTTTTACAAGGGTCTGGTGAGATTCAGCCAGGCCGAGCTCCCAGGGAAGCCCTGCATGTTTGATGGAACTGATCGGCGAAGCGCCAGTGCCGCCATCATGGCCCGAGATCAATACCACATCTGCTTTTGCCTTGGCCACGCCCGCAGCGATGGTGCCTACACCTGCTTTGGAAACTAGTTTCACATTGATGCGTGCACTGCGGTTCGCATTCTTCAGGTCGAAGATGAGTTGTGCCAGGTCTTCGATCGAATAAATATCGTGGTGCGGTGGCGGCGAGATCAGGCCCACGCCGGGTGTGGCATGTCTTGTTCTGCCTATCCAGTCGTCTACTTTATGCCCGGGCAATTGCCCGCCCTCGCCAGGCTTGGCGCCCTGCGCCATTTTTATCTGCAGTTCTTCCGCCTCGGTCAGGTAATAACTCGTTACGCCAAATCTTGCAGACGCTACCTGTTTGATAGCAGAACGCATATAATCGCCGTTGGAAAGTTTTTCATAGCGTATCTCATCTTCACCGCCCTCACCCGTGTTGCTTTTGCCGCCCAACCGGTTCATGGCGATCGCGAGTGTGGTATGCGCTTCCCAGGATATGGAGCCGAACGACATAGCGCCTGTTGCAAAACGTTTATAGATCTCCGATGCCGGTTCCACTTCACTGAGCGGAACCGAAGGCCTTGTTCTTTTAAAACGGAACTGGCTGCGCAGCGTGCAGGCTTTCTCCGCCTGATCGTTCACCAGCTTCGAATATTTTTTAAAGATGCTGTAATCATTCGAGCGTGTGGAATGTTGCAGCAGGTGGATGGTCTGGGGATTGAAAAGATGGAATTCACCTTTCCTTTTCCACTGGTAAATGCCGCCCACCGGCAGCCGGTCTACCGGAATGTCTTTTTTACTGAACGCGAAATAATGTTTGGAAAGCGTTTCACGCGCGATCTCGTCGAGCCCCATGCCCTGGATGCGTGAGGTAGCGCCGGTGAAATACTGATCCACCACCGACTTGTTCAGCCCGATGATCTCGAAGATCTGCGCCCCCTGGTAAGACTGGAGCGTGGAGATCCCCATCTTGGAAAAAACTTTCAGCAGGCCTTCATTCACTGCTTTCACATAATTCTTCTTCAACTGATCGGGATCGAGTTCGGTCTGCATTTTTCCGCTGAGTTTCATATCGCGGATGGAGGATAATGCGAGATAAGGATTGATCGCTGTGGCGCCGAATCCCACCAGGCAGGCAAAATGATGCACTTCCCATACATCGCCTGCTTCCACGATGATGCCTACCTGGCCGCGATAGCCTTTGCGGATCAGGTGGTGATGCACTGCAGCGGTTGCCAGCAGCGAGGGGATAGGCGCATGGTCGGAATCGATGGCGCGGTCGGTGAGGATAACAACCTCAAATCCGTCTTCCACTGCATCGGTCGCGTATCTGCAAAGCCTGTCGAGACCTGCTTTCAGCGAACCCGGTTTTCCATCGGCCCTGAAATAGGTCTGCAGTGTTTTCGCCTGGAAGATACCAGTATCGATACTCCTGATCTGTTCCAGTTCGTGATTGGTGAGCACCGGATGTTTCAGGGCCACACTGTGACAGGCCAGGGGATCTTCTACCAGCAGGTTGCCATTGCTGCCCGCAAAAGTGGCGAGCGACATCACCATTCTTTCCCGTATGGGATCGATAGGCGGATTGGTAACCTGTGCGAATAATTGTTTGAAATAACTGCTGAGATGCTGCGGCTGTTCGCTCAGTACCGCCAGCGGCACATCCGTTCCCATAGAACCGACAGGTTCCTTGCCATCGATGGCCATGGGTGCTATAATGGTATCGAGGTCCTCGGTTGAATAGCCGAATGCTTTCTGGTACTTGAATACCTGGTCGTGTTCGAGATGGGTGAACATGACGCGCGGCTCGGGCAGTTCTTCGAGCCGGATCTTGTATTTGTTCAGCCATTCTGCATAAGGTTTCTGCGAGCAGATGGTCTGTTTCAGTTCTTCATCGCTGATGATGCGCCCCTGTTCCATGTCCACCACGAACATCCTGCCGGGTTGTAATCTTCCTTTCTCTTTTACCATCGCGGGATGCACCGGAAGCACACCTGTTTCGGAGGCCATGATCACACGGTCGTCGTGGGTAACCGTATAGCGCGATGGCCGCAGGCCATTGCGGTCGAGCGTGGCGCCGATGATCTTTCCGTCGGTGAATGAAATGGATGCGGGGCCATCCCAGGGCTCCATCATGCAGGCATGGTATTCATAAAATGCTTTCTTTACCGGGTCCATCTGGTCATTGCCATCCCAGGCTTCCGGTATCAGCATCATCATCACATGCGGCAGCGACCTGCCGGAGAGTGTCAGCAGTTCGATCATGTTATCCAGACAGGCAGAATCGGATTGTCCGCCGGTAACGATCGGCAGCAGCATTTCCATTTCTTCTTTGCTGAAGAATGGCGAGGTGAATCCTTTTTCGCTCGTGCGAAGCCAGTTCAGGTTGCCCTGCAGGGTATTGATCTCGCCATTATGAGCGATGTACCGGAAAGGCTGCGCCAGTTTCCAGGACGGAAAAGTGTTGGTCGCAAACCTCGAATGCACCAGGCCGAATGCGGATACCATGCGTTTGTCGCTGAGGTCGGGGAAATAATGCCGCACCTGCAAACTGGTAAGCTGGCCTTTGTAGATGATGGTCTTGCACGACAAGGACGACATGTAAAAGCCGATCTCATCCTGTCTTACGGTGTTGCGGATGGTATGACTGGCATAGTTGCGCAGCACGAATAATTTCCGCTCAAAATCGTCGGCATTGCTGATATGATCAGGGCATGCCAGGAATACCTGTTCCATGCAGGGTTCAACCGATAGGGCGGTAAGACCGATGCCGTCTTTGTTAACGGGCACTTTGCGGAATGCGAGTACTTCCAGGCCGAGCTTTTCGGCAGACCGGTTAAAGATCGCCCGGCATTCTTCGCGCAGGCTGATCTGTTTGGGAAAGAAGATGAACCCGACCCCGTATTTGCCGACGGCCGGAAGGTGAACGCCGAGTTTCAGGCATTCGTCGAAGAAGAATTCGTGGGGGATCTGCAGCATGATGCCGGCGCCGTCGCCGGTATTGCTTTCGCAGCCGCAGGCGCCGCGGTGTTCCATGTTCTCCAGTACCGTCAGTGCATCGGAGATATGATCATGTGACTTATTGCCTTTGATATTTGCTACGAAGCCGATGCCACAGGCGTCATGTTCGAATGAAGGATCATACAACCCCTGCCTTTCTATGGGAACAAGCATGTTAACCGAATTAATGTTCAGGAAATTATTGGCAGGCAACCGTAATGGAAAAATACACAAAAAATCGCAGTAATGCAGGATTGTGTCAATCGATTTATCCAGATGCGTTAATAATATTCAATTAAATGCAAGTTCGGTTGAATATCGTCAATCCAAAAAAACTAACAAGCGTTAATCTACGATAATGGTGGGGTATTCTTCGACTGAAGTGGGTATTGGGGTTTCAGGCATGAAAATGGCGTAGACGGTGCTACCGCTGCCGGTCATGGAAGCATACATGGCGCCGGCCTTATAAAGTGCGTTTTTGATGCGGGCTATTTCCGGATATTCTTTTGTGACAGCCGGCTCGAAATCATTCACCGGCCCATCTTCCTGCCACTCGATAAAAGGAAGCCAGATTACGTCTTCAATAGCGTAACGTGGTTTCCGGGGTTCGATAGATGCGAAAGCCCATGCGGTGGAAATATGGATACCGGGATCAACAAGCACGAAGCGATAATGGGAAAAATCGAGATCGATATCCTTCATAGCCTCGCCACGACCGGCGGCGAGGCAGGGCCTGTTGCGGATAAAGAAAGGACAGTCGCTTCCGAGTTGCAAAGCATAATGCAGGAGTTGCTCTTCCGGCAGCCCGAGTTGGAATAATTTGTTCAGCATTTTCAGGGTAAAGGCGCCATCCGCGCTGCCACCGCCAAGCCCGGCGCCCATCGGGATCTTTTTATGCAGATGCATCTCAACGCCGCCGATCTGCGGGAAATCTTTTTTCAGCAGACGGTATGCTTTCATGCAGAGATTATCGGAGCTGTCTCCCGGGATCTCCAGTCCGGTCTGGGTAAAACGGATCTCATCATCCGAACGGCGGATGATCTCAAGCGCATCCTTCAGAGGAAGTGGATAGAAAACGGTTTCCAGGTCGTGGTAGCCATCTTCGCGTTTGCGCGTGATGTACAGCCCAAGATTGATCTTGCAGTTAGGGAAGGAAACCATGGATAGATGGATAGGCGGAACTATTTTCTTTTGTTGATCTCGTCGCGGATGGAAATGGCGCGTATATAGTCTTCCTGTTCCAGCACTTCATTAAGCAGGTTCTGCAGTTCTTCGAGGTTCATCGAGCCCAGGTTTTCCCGCCCGCTGCCGGATTCTTCGATGCCCACTGCTTCGCCCTTGGCTTTTTTGGGGGAGCCGTCTTCCATCAGTATGCCTGCATTCTCAAGGATATGTTCGTAGGTATAGATGGGGCAGCCAAAGCGAACGGCGAGAGCCAGCGCATCGCTGGTGCGGCTGTCGATCTCTACGGTATCGTTTTCGGTAAAACAAACCAGTTTGGAGTAGAAGATGCCTTCCTGCAGGTCGCTGATCACGATCTCCTGCAGTTCCACGCTGAAAGCGTTCATGAAATTCTTCATGAGATCGTGGGTGAGGGGCCGGCTGGGCTGCATGTGCTCGAGCGCCACGGCAATAGCCTGCGCTTCAAAACCCCCGATCACGATCGGCAGGCGGCGAAGCCCGTTCAGTTCACCCAAAACAACGGCATAAGAATGGGTCTGGGTAATGCTATGCGAGAGCGCTACGATTTCCAGTTCGATCTTCTTCATAACGGCTACGAAAGTACTCTAATTTAAAACACGAATCACAGGGCAGACTGCAAAAAATGTACCGCCTCACCCCAGCCCTCTCCCCAAGCGGAGAGGGAGTTTATTGTTCGGTTTACCGGGAAATCGCCCTAATGTATTCTGGCTCCCTCTCCACAAGTGGAGAGGGTCGGGGTGAGGTTCACAGCTAATAGCTATTTTTGCGCCATGCATTATGTTTCTGCCGAGGGTCTGACGAAGAGTTATGGCATCAACCCATTGTTCAATAATATTTCCTTTCACATTAATGAGGGCGATAAGATAGCCCTGATCGCCCGTAATGGGGTGGGTAAATCAACCCTGCTGCGGATCCTCAATGGGGATGAAACGGCTGATAGCGGGAAATTATTCATCAACAAAGATGTAACGGTTGCGCTGTTCGAACAGGATCCCCATTTCGAAGAGAACAAGACCGTACTGGAAAATATCTTCCATACCGATCATCCTGTGCTCAACCTGATCCGCGCATATGAGCAGGCCAGCGAGACCGAAAACGGGGAAGCCCTCACCAGCCTGTTCGGAAAAATGGACGAACTCGGCGCCTGGGATTTTGAAGTGAAAGTGAAGCAGATCCTCACTAAACTGAATATCCATCATCTCGATCAGCCCGTTCGCGACCTGAGCGGGGGCCAGCGCAAACGGGCGGCGCTTGCGCGCACGCTGATCGATATCGGCTTCGAACACCGGCATACTTTGTTGATGATGGATGAACCCACCAACCACCTGGATGTGGAAATGATCGAATGGCTGGAAAACTATCTCGGCCAGGAGAATGTAACCCTGCTGCTGGTAACCCACGATCGTTATTTTCTCGACGCCGTATGCGAAGAGATCTGGGAACTGGAACGGGAGAATATGTATGTGTACAAAGGCGATTACGAAAATTATATTGAAAAGAAAGCCGCGCGTATCGAGAGCGAACTGGCCAGCATCGATAAAGCGAAGAACGAATACCGCAAGGAACTGGAATGGATGCGTAAACAGCCCAAAGCGCGCACCACGAAGAGCCGCAGCCGGCAGGACCGGTTCTATGAAGTGGAAGCCCGTGCCAAACAGAAAATAGAGGATGCCCAGTTGCAGCTGCAGGCGAAGATGAGTCGCCTGGGAGGCAAAGTGATCGAGATGAAAAAAGTGTACAAGCGCTACGGCGAGCAGCCGATACTGGCCGGGTTCGACTATACATTCAGCAAGGGAGAGCGCATTGGCATTATCGGTAAGAACGGAGTGGGTAAATCCACTTTTCTCAATATCCTGCAGCAGCTGGAGCAGGCCGACAGCGGCAAGATCAATATCGGCGATACGGTGGTGTTCGGGAATTTTTCACAGCAGGGACTCGTTATAAAAGAGAACATGCGGGTGATCGAATATGTAAAAACATTCGCAGAGAATTTTCCGCTGGCCAATGGGGGCAGCCTGAGCGCCGCACAGTTCCTGGAACTTTTTTTATTCACTCCGGATAAACAATATACCTACCTCGAGTCGCTCAGCGGGGGTGAGAAGAAAAGGCTGCAGCTGTTGACCATTCTTTTCCGCAATCCCAATTTCCTGATCCTGGATGAACCTACGAATGATCTTGATCTTCCAACCCTGGCTGTGCTTGAAAATTTTCTGAGCGAGTACAGGGGCTGTGTGCTCATCGTTAGCCACGACCGGTATTTTATGGATAGGCTGGTGGATCATCTGTTCGTGTTCGAAGGAAATGGGGTGATCCGCGATTTCCCGGGCAATTATACCCAGTACAGGCTATGGCTAAAGGATAACGAGCGCAGAGAAGAACCCAGAGTGGAAGCGGCAGTTAAGGAGACGGCGCTTACGGCAGACAGGAAAAAGAAAGGGTTCAAGGAGAAACGGGAATTTGAAACGCTGGAGAAAGAATTGCCCGCCCTAGAAAATGAAAAGCAGAAACTCACCGAAGAAATGAGCAGCGGGCGACTCAGTTTCGAGCAGTTGCAGCAATGCAGCGAACGGATGCTCGCCATCACGGCTGAGATAGAAGTAAAAGAAATGAGATGGCTTGAGTTGAGCGAGATGGAGTGAGGGGATTATTTTGAATTTTGAATTATAAATTTTGAATTGGAATGGTAATTCAAAATTTATAATTCAAAATTCAAAATGGCTATTTGAAGCTGATCAATTCTACATCAAAGATCAACGTGCTGTTCGGGCCGATCTGGGCGCTTACCTGGCGGTCGCCGTATCCGAGATGCGGCGGAATATAGAAACGCCATTTACTGCCCGTTGGCATCAGTTGCAGGCCTTCGGTCCAGCCCTTGATCACCATATTCAGCGGAAAGCTGGCGGGTTTGCCTCTTTGCACTGAACTGTCGAATACAGTTCCGTCGATCAGTGTGCCATGGTAATGGCAGGTTACTTCATTGTAAGCGGCCGGTTTTTCGCCGTTGCCCTCTGTAATCACTTCGTACTGGAGCCCGCTGGGTAATTCGGTCACGCCCGGCTTTTGTTTATTGGCGGCCAGGAATTCCTGTCCCGCTTTCAGGTTTGCATTTGATTTTTCAGCTTTTCGTTGCGCTAGTTGGTCGGCTGCACTCATATTGGATGGTTTTATGCGAAGATAGGGGAGTTCGTGCCGTTTGCGTCGCTGCTGGCGCCTGATCGTGGGCTGGAATCGGTTGCATATGAAATTTATTTCCTTTCGCTGCAAATGAACATGGAAAGCGGCTGCCGGTTTTTTATATTTGATCCAAACCTGCTTTATGAAAGATCTGTTCGACCCCAGCGCTTACCAGGAGATCCTTGCCCGGATCGACAGGCTGACACCTGATAGTAAGCCACTCTGGGGTAAAATGAACGTGGGGCAAATGTTGTCGCATCTCCAGGCTCCTGCAGCCATTGGCCTTGGTGACGTGAAATTAAAACAGCGCCTGATCGGGTTACTGTTCGGCCGGATCGCCAAGAAGAAATTGTTCGGAGATAAGCCCTTCAAACACAATCTTCCCACCGATCCTTCTTTTGTGCGCGACAAGACGCATGACTTTGAAACCGAAAAGCAAAAGCTCAAAGCATTGTTGAAAAGATTTCATGAGGGCGGAGCGGAAGCAATAACCAAAGACCCGCACCCATTCTTCGGAAAGTTAAGCACGGAGGAATGGAGCAGCTTTTCGTACAAACATCTGGACCATCACCTGCAGCAATTCGGCGTTTGATAGATTCGGCATACCGCTGTATGATGAAAGCCATTGACAATAAAAACTAAAAAATTAGTTGTGAAACTAAAAAAATAGTTATTTTTGTCTAAACCATTGCTATGAGAAAATTATTAACCTGTATGCTGATGCTTGGCGCAATCAAGTCGATCGGCCAGTCAGACAGCGCTATTGCTACCGTTCATTATAGTTTCACGCATATCATCGACACCACCCAGCCGGATAATCCGCTTACCATGAAAATGGTATTGTATATCGGCCAGAACATGAGCCGGTACACCATCGAAAGAACGCCGCCCCCTGCAACAACGCCGGGCGCACCAAGTGTGGCGATTTCTGACATACAGATGGGAAAACTTTCGGCGGTATCAGTAGGGCCTGGCGGTATTTCCGTTACCAGCGGGGGAGTAACCATGCCGGTGAACCTGGGTAAGGAGTTTGCGTACAATAATTCCTATATGAAAGACATCAGCGCCGGCAAACTCAGTTTTCTGACCATGCCTTCTATTACAGGAAAAATGTTCAGTGTGGAAGAGCCAATACCGACGATCGACTGGACCATCACAACGGATATAAAAGAGATCGGCGGCATGACTTGTCAGAAAGCCACCGCCCGGTTCAGGGGCAGGAATTATGAAGCCTGGTTTTGCAGCCAGCTGCCTTACAGCAACGGTCCGTGGAAACTCGGTGGCCTGCCCGGGTTGATCCTTGAAGCTTACGACACCAAAAAAGAAGTGATGTTCAAGATGACCTCTTTTGAAAATGGCGGCACGGTAGCGCTGGATATTCCATCGAGTGTGATCAAGACCACGCCGAAAGAATACAAACAATACCAGGAAGCGATGCAGCGCGACCGGGAGGCCGGAAGGGCCAATAGTATGTCGGCCGGCGCATCCGGCGTTGGCGTCACCAGGATGACGGTGGAGGGACGGCTTATATCGCCGGGCGGCCAGCCGATGAAAATGCGCAGCAATAATAATCCCATCGAAAAAGAATGATCCGATGCGCCAGCTTCTGATAATATTCCTAGCGATCTGTTTTTGTACCGGGCTCACTGCACAGGTGCAGGTATCGGGTACGGTTACTG
>Ga0213876_10002779_pt1 | contig 10195 bp, 11 predicted proteins | sample BarmaccomBMRX_R9_FD_160113 | JGI IMG/M metagenome (GOLD analysis project Ga0213876, IMG submission 160113) | Root-associated microbial communities from Barbacenia macrantha in rupestrian grasslands, the National Park of Serra do Cipo, Brazil - RX_R9 | ecosystem: Host-associated > Plants > Roots...
TGATGATCGCAATGACGGAGATGCTCAGCGTATCAAAGGAAAATGCGAACACCGCCAAGCCGACCGTCGTAAGTGCAGCGCCAGTGAGTAAAACAGTACGCGCGCCGTACCGGTCGAGCGCACGGCCAGCGAGCGGAATGACGATGACGAAAACGAGCGCGCCGAGCGCCGCAATCGATCCCGCGGCGGCGTAATTCATGCGCTGTGCCGTGACGAGGACCGTCGGAACGAAGAAGAGCGAGCCTTCTAAGAGCCCGATCAACAACTCGATACCGTAGGTCAGCGCGAGGTTTTTGGCGGCGAACAACGCCGGCGGAATCAGCGGCGCAGCGATTCGTTTTTCCCACACAACCAAGAGAGCAACCGCAACCGCGCCGCCCGCGATGCAGGGAACGACGTTCTGCGTGAGCCCGAAGCTGAATCCCCACAGTGATGCGAGCAGCAGAAGCAAGCCGATCCAGTCGAGATTCTCGCGCGTATGCGGCGCGATCGTGGGAAGGTAACGGCGCGCCAAGATAATGACAATGATCGCGAGCGGGAAATTGACTGCGAAGATCCAGCGCCAAGAAACAAAATGTGTGATGAGCCCGCCCGCCAGCGGGCCAATGACTGCCGCGAGTCCCCACGTCGCTGCCACTAGTCCAAGTGCAGCGCCACGGCGTTCGGGGACAACGACGTCGCCGATCGCCGCCGTTGCGACCGGAAAGATTCCGCCGGCGCCAAGCGCTTGTATGGCACGCCCGGCTAAGAACACCGTAAACGACGGCGCCGCGATCGCGAGGGCGCTGCCTGCGGCAAACATGCCGATGCAAGCGATATAGATTCGCCGCCGCCCGTAACGGTCGGCGAGCACGCTCGTGATCGCAATGCCGCCGACGTTGCAAACCAGATAAATCGTATAGACCCACGCAAGTTCATGGGCTGGAATCGACAGCGAACGCGAAAGCGCCGGCAGTGCCGGCGCAAGCACGCCCAAATCGAGCGCGCCTGTGAAGACGCCGAGTCCTAAGGTCAGAAGAAGCGGGAAATGCAAACGATCGAGGCGGTGCCCAGCCACGATCCTCTCAGACGATGCGGTCAACCACCATAACGACGCACATCAGTGCCAGATACAGCAACGAGTATTTGAAAAGCCGCCGCGGCCATGCGCGATCCGACGCAAAATACGTGCCGATCGCAGCCCGCAGGAAGACCGCTCCCAAAACAAGAGCCGCGATAAGATAAAGCACTCCGAAATACTGCAGCGGGTAGAGCGCAAGCGATGCGCCGACTAAGACGACGCTGTAGGCGACAATCTCAGTTTTGGTTCGCCTGATGCCGCCAACGTTGGGCAGCATCGGAATGCGCGCGCGCGCATAGTCCGTTTCCGTCATCAACGCAAGCGACCAAAAATGGGGCGGCGTCCACAAGAAGATCAGCGCGAAGAGTCCGATTGCTTGTCCGGTGATCGTTCCGGTCACGGCGGCTGAGCCAACAAGCGGTGGAATCGCCCCGGCAGCGCCGCCAATCACGATGTTGAGCGGCGTCGCTCGTTTAAGCAGCATCGTGTAAATGACGACATAATAGACGTTTCCGAGCAGTGATAACGATGCTGCCAGCGGGTTGACCAAAAAAATCAGAATTGCGAAAGACAAAACGCCGGTGACGACCGCATAAATCGCGGCACTTTGTACCGAGATTCGCCCCGTGGGAATTGGGCGCGCACAGGTTCGCCGCATCAAGCCGTCGATGTCGCTGTCGACAATGCAGTTGAACGCGCCGGCAGACGCAGCGGCGAGTGCGCCACCGATCAGCGTGCAGAACAGGATGCGCAGGGACGGAATGCCGCGTGCGGCGATCACCATTGCTGCAGCGGTCGTGATCAGGAGCAGCGTAATGATGCGCGGTTTGCTCAGCTCGTAGAAATCGCTGATGAAACCCAAGCGCGAGCCGCTCGCCACGACTGTGCCCTCGACTCGTGAAAGCACGCTGCTCACGCGCCGGCCCTTTGCGGACGTCGCGCAACGATTTCTGTCGCGTCAAGCGCAAGCGCCGCCACAAAGCTCAAGAAGGCAAGCGCCGCGGTCGCGGAGTGAAGCTCGCGAACGGCGACCGGCAAACGCCATGCAACATTCAGCAATCCGAAGATTACCTGCATAAAGAGCAACGCGAGCCCCGTCGTTGTCAGCACGCTACTTGCACGCGACGCGTAGCGCCACGCAAGCGCCGTGGTCGCGCACGCCGCAAACAGGCAACTGCCAGCGGCAACCCGATGCACCATCTGGACGAACTGGCTCGATCCGTAGACGACAACTTCACCGGCACATCCGGGAAGGTGAATGCAGGCAAGGCCCGCACCGCTCGAGCTGACGTACGCTCCGACGCACATCGTGACAAACGCGAGGAGCGTCGTGACGCCGAGCAACGCGCTAAAGAGATGATGTCCGGCGCTGCTGCGATTTGTGACGATCGCCGGCGCGCGCATAAAGACGGTCAGCGCAACGAGCGAACCCAAAAATGCCATCGCCGTTCCCCAATGCAGAACGACGGAAATCGGCGAGTTGGAGAGATGCACGGTCGCCGCGCCAAGGAAGATCTGAAAGCCGAACAGCGCAAGGACGAGCGCCAGCATCCATTTGACGGGGGAAGCGGCATTCCGCAAGGGCCACGCCATCGCCGCGAGCGCGATGACGAGCGGCGCTTCAAAGAGCGCGACGAGACGATGCGACCACTCCCAGAACGAACCGGCTGCCAACGACGGGAGCACTGAGCCGTGACACAACGGCCAATCCGGGCAGCTCATGCCGCTGCCGGTTATCCGAACCCAACTTCCCAGGATGACGCCACCGTATGCGACGATCGCCGCGAGGAGCGCCAAACGCCACGCGCTGCGCACTACAATCTAGAGTCTAGGTTGGAGTGCGTCCCCCTGCCATGCTTTAGTTCGCAGTGGCCTTAGCAGCCGCTGACGGCACCGGCCGTGTGCTCGGCCGCCAGTCCTTCGTCGTTTGTGATGTCGGGCAAGCGCAACTCGAAGTCGTTGGCTGCGTGCGCCGCCAAGATGTTGTCCGAAGGCTGCTTGGGAATGTTGTTGACGCGCCCCATCGGGCCTTGGGCCGCCTTTTCGTCAGGCCGATCGGTCTGGTAGGTCGGTACGCCGATCGTGAGCATGTTGATCTGGATCGTGTTCTCGTCGAGCTTTGACATCTCGTGGTAGTCAAAGGCCGCGAGCAAGCCGTTTAAGTCGTTCGCGATTCGCTTCTGGCGATAGAGCGCGCCGCCGAGCTGGTCGGCAAATTTTTTGAGCTCCTGCTTTTGCGTTGCATCGTTCGATTTTGCGGCGATGTCCCGCAAACGCTGCACTTCGCGATCGCCGGAGACGGCCTGCGCGCGCAAATCTTTGGCAAGGTTGCCAAGCTCCTGCAAGTTATTGCGGCGCGTGATCGGATTGCCGTCCAAATCGACGGCGTGCAGCTTGCCGATCGTCTCCGTCAGCAACAGATCGTTGCGAAGCGCAGACGAAATTGCGCTGTTCGCGTGGACAGCAAGCTCGGCGCATGCGGCGGTTGCACGAACGTGACCGATCTCTTTGAGAGTCGTCGTGGGCTGGGGCGCTGGTTGCGGCGTCGCTGCTGCGACGGCAGCCACCAAAAGGTAAGCAAACATCGTTCGTTGCCTCGATCCAGGGTAGCGGGCTACTTCTAAAAGGCCTCACGGAACTACTCTGTGACGGCCGCTCGTTGCGAAAGGCGCGGGGCGCTGTTAAGCGGCGCGCGAAGGGGTTAAAACGTGAATCGAGGGCTGGCCGCGATCCTGGTCGTTCTCCTATTGACCGGGTGCCGGGAAGTGCGAGTCAAGTCCTATGCCACAGGAACCACGCAAGTGCCCGGCGGCAATGCCGTCGTCGTCGTGCGCGACCGGGCGGGACTCGAGGCACTCGGCATTAAGGCGCCCGTTCGCTTCAATCATGAATTCGGTGTGGCGTTACTGATGGGGCCTCACCATGAGGTCGGATGGCGCCAAGTCATCGAGTCGATTCGTGCAAACACGAGCCGCGTTCGCATCGTTGCTTTTGAGGTCGCACCCGTTGCGGGAGCCGACGCCGCGCCGGCCTATCGCACCTATACGTTATGGATCGTCCCGAATGCCGTCTACCGTCGCGGATCTCGCATCGAGGTCGTCAGGCCGTCGGATGAACCGATCGCGGACACGTTCCTTCGCTGAGGGCGACCGAAGGCGGGATAGTTGCGAACGTCGTAACGGCGCCTGCGTGCCGCGGCCGATCATCTCCTAAGTGGTTTCGCAGCTGATTTCCGAGCTCGACGTTCAGGTCGAGCGGCTCGGGACCGTTCTTACTCCGAACGGAAACGCCGAGCAAACCTTGGGCGTCTTAAATCCGGCTTGCGCCCGTTCGCGGGACGGCACGCTGTTGCTGTACCCGCGTGAAGTCGCGCGAGGAAACATTTCGCGCATCGGAATTGCGCGCAGCATCGGGAATGAACCGCCCTTTGAATACATCGGCCACGCGCTCGAGCCGCAAGCGCCGTACGAACTGCGACGGCAAGGCGGTTACGGTTGTGAAGACCCGCGCGCGACGTTCATCAAAGCGCTCGACTGCTACGTGATGTCGTACACAGCATTTGGACCCGATGGTCCGCGAATCGCCGTTGCGACGAGCGACGACGGATTCAAGTGGAAACGCGCCGGCCTGTTGCGATTCGATCGCCCGGGCATGCACGTCGGCGATGATAAAGACGCGGCGTTCTTCCCAGAGCCGGTGCGCTCGCCGCAAGGCGTTCTTTCCCTTGCCTTTTACCATCGGCCGATGCTCCATCTGTCGGCGGTCGATGGACGAGCTGCCGTCCCACTGATCGAGAAGATGCCCTTTGAGGATCGCGAGTGTATTCGGATGGGATATATCCCCTTCGAGCCGCTGTTAGAAGACCGCGCAAAGCTCACCGATGTTGCGGAAAGCGTTCTTGTGATGGCGCCCGATTCGCAATGGGGCTCGCTCAAGCTGGGCTGCGGAACGCCGCCCGTGCGAATCGCCGAAGGCTGGATGTCACTCTTCCACGCGGTCGACGTGGTGAGTGCACGAGCGGAGCCGCATTTTCGGTATAGCGCGGGCATCATGATTCACGACTTAGCGAACCCGCAGATCATCCGCTATCGCTCGCCAGAGCCGGTGCTGATGCCGCAAACGACGGCCGAGCGCAGAGGAGTAGTCGCGAATGTCGTGTTTCCGACCGGAATCGATCCGCGTCCCGATTTGGGGGAGCGCACGTTCGACATCTATTACGGAATGGCCGATTTCCAAATCGGTCGCGTGCGCTTGACGCTCGGCGCAAGCCAGGAGAGCCGCGAACCGGCCGAGAGCGCGGCCTAGCTGCTTCGGTATTATGCGATCGCCGCGGTGATCGTCATCACCGTCGGCGGCGCGATCGCTTTACGCGTGCATTTCACGCACGAATTGCGCATGCGGGCCGTGCAAGCGCGCGGATCGCCGACGGTCGGACGAAAACAGCCACCTTCGACGCTGCATCCCGGGCCGCTCGGCGCGGAGGCGCCCTGGGCGCTGTCTGCACTGCCGGAATGCTGGCTGCAGCAAAACGTATGGCGTGCGCACACGCTCGCCGGCCTCCGTGCGCATCTTCCGGTGAACGCGCGCGCCATTGCGCCTGGGGCGGTCCTCGTCTACCGCAATTGCACCTTGCAAGTGCGCGCCGACGACGCCGTCGTGACACGCGGAAACGACCGCTTTCACATTCCACCGCACTCCCATTTCTTTTCGTTGGGCGATGAGCTGATTTTTGTGCGGCAGAACCGCGCGGCTGAACTGCGAATCTACAAGCGCTCGAACTTACAGTGAAACCCGGCCGTGCCCAGAGCGATAGGTTAAACGGTAGAGGCATCCGATCTGAAGGAGGTTCAATGAATCGTCTTTTCATCATGACAATGGCGATTGCGATCGCGCTCGCCGGCTGCTCGACGAAGAACCGCTACGAACGCGAGGCGGATAAGATCACGCAGGGCGTCATATCGAACAATATGGGGCCGGTGATCAACGATTTCGATACGTCGGCGCGCATGTCGGTGACGCGCGTGGCGGTCGCTCGGCTGTCGGATGAACTGAACTCGCAAGGTAAGTATCAAGGCCTTCAAGAGGTGGCGGTGCAGAACGAAACGCCGAACACGCATACGTTCAACGCAAAGTTTGAGAAGCACACCTACACAGAGCTGATGGTCCTCGATGACGACGGTAAGGTGCGCCGATGGACGATCCACATGCAGTACCCGACGGCCAGCCCGACGCCGTAGTGCCAAGCCTCGCGCAGGCGGTCTCGTTTGCCGATGTTCAAGCTGCGTCGGAGCGTTTGCGCGGCATTGCCCTGCGCACACCGGTTCTCACGTCAGCGGTGCTCGACGCACGGGCAGGCATGCGGGTCACGCTCAAGTGCGAAAATCTGCAGCGCGCCGGCGCTTTCAAGATTCGGGGTGCCTATAATCGTCTCTCGCAGTTGAGCGACAAAGAGAAGAGGGGCGGTGTGGTCGCCTTTTCGAGTGGTAATCACGGCGCCGCGGTCGCTTTGGCGGCGCAGATGCTTGGCATCAGCGCGACCATCGTCATGCCGGCCGATGCGCCGGCGAACAAAGTCGACCGGACGCGCCGCTACGGCGCTGAAATGATCTTTTACGATCGCAGCACGGGCGATCGGGAAGCGATCGCGCAAGAACTCGCGCACAAACGAGGCGCGACAGTCGTCCCACCGTTTGACGATGCGCGTATCGTTGCGGGGCAAGGTACCGCGGCGTTGGAGCTGCTGGCACAAACCGCTGAAGTAGATGCAATTGTGGCGCCGACGGGCGGCGGCGGCCTCCTCTCCGGCACGGCGATTGCCGCGCACGGCATCAGCGATTCAATTCAGACCTACGGCGTTGAGCCGGAAAACGGCGATGACTTCAGGCGCTCGCTCGAGAGCGGCACGAGAATCACGATTCCGGTGCCGCAGACGATCGCGGACGGCATGCAAACGGTCTCCCCGGGCGAGCTGACCTTCCAATTGGCACGGCAGCATAACTGCCGAATCCTAACGGTGAATGACGAGGAGTTGCAAGCGGCGATGCGCTTCGCGTTCGATGAGATCAAGATGGTCGTCGAGCCGAGCGGGGCTGCGGCGTTGGCCGCCGTATTAGCGCATAAAATCCCCGCGCATCACAAACGCGTCGGTGTGATCATCAGCGGCGGCAACGTCGATATCGCCCGCTTCACCTCGCTCCTATCCACGTAACCGCTTCAACATTGTTTTGTCACGCTGAGCTTGTCGAAGCGCCGCCGCCCGACAGCACCTTGTCACGCTGAGCTTGTCGAAGCGCCGCCGCCCAACAGCACCTTGTCACGCTGAGCTTGTCGAAGCGCCGAGAGTGTGCAAGCACTGAGATAAGCTTCCAATCGCCCCTAGCAAGCGCTGATTTCTTGTTGTGGGACCAACCGTCGATTCCAGACTGATGCTCGTAGAGACGTCGGTCGAAGTCGTGCTGATACCAACGTAGTACGTGCCGTCAAAGCACTGCAGCATGTAGACGACGAAGCGGTTCACTTCGAGCGCCAGCACGCTGTGCGGCGCTTCGACAAGCTCAGCGTGACAGATCTAGGCTGTCTCTCCGGTTTGGCGTTAGCGGCCGAGCGAGTAGAACTCGAGGTTTGGGCGCAAATCCATCATGCCGGCCATGCGATTCGAAAATCCAAAAAAGGCCGCAATGGCCGCGATATCCCAGATGTCGTCATCGGTGAACCCTTGAGCACGCAACTGTGCAATGTCGGAATCGGTCGCGAAGAAGCCTGGTTCATTCACTGCCGACGCGAACTCCAAGATCGTCCGTAAGCGCGCCGGCAGATTTGCGGTCTGCCAATTGACGGCGATTTGATCCGCGAGGACCGGGTCTTTTCCGAGAATACGCAGCGCAGCGCCGTGCGCGCTGACGCAGTACTGACAGACGTTTTCGGCGGAAACCGCAACCACGATTGCCTCACGCTCGACGCGGCTAAGGCCGCCGGGCGACTTCATCAGCACGTCGTGGTATGCCATGAACGCCCGAAAGTGCTCGGGCCGCCTGGCATACGCGCGAAAGACATTTGGAACGAATCCGATTTTTGCCCGATTGGCAGCGTAAAGTTCTTTGATGTCCTCGGGAAGCGACGCTTCGTCTGCTTCACCAAATCGTGAAACGCGGTCTTCACCCATACGACGCTCCAAGTAAACTCCTGAAAGCGAAGGGACATCGCTCGCGCGATGCCCCCGCTGGTTCTTTAGTGGTCTCGGTTTAAATATCGCCGCAGGAAACGTATTTCTTTAGGTTCGCTGCCGACTGATGAACGTTGATCGCGTAGTGCGCCTTCTTGAGGCTGGCAACGGTGATCCCTTTGACCGTCGTAGTGGACGTGCCATTTACGACGTTTGAAAGCGGCTTATACGGAGCGGGATTGAGCTTCTTGCAGGTTCCCTGATGAATGTGAGCCGGCTCTGAGCCGCCTTTCGGTTCATTGAAAACGCTGACTTTTACCCACACGCCGCCTGCAACGTCCTTGATGCTCGCCGTGCCGTTCTGCTTTGAGCCGTTCTGCGCGCCCATATTGATATTCAGGACTTTCGACGACATCGCGTTGTGCATTCTATGCATGGCGTTCGGAACAGCGAATGCTGTTCCGGTTACCGCCAGCATCGCGCCGGCGGTGATGGTCCAACGTAACAAACGCATTGACTTCTCCTTGCTGAATGAGAACGTGTCCGCACGGCGGGTGCCGTACGGCGGTGGCGGCTTCGATGCGCGCCGGTTCAGCGCCTTGACTGCCGTTTGCCGTTACGCCCCTGCTTTGGATGGCGCGGCATGAACGGCGCCCCAATCTGCGGCGCGCCGGTTCGGGACAACGACGCGTCGAGGTCTTCACAGCCGATCGGCGAGAACTCCCGGCAGTCACCTGGCCTCGCGGAGTAGATGCCGCAATAATGTCGTCCTGAGCGCGTTCCTTTGAGGAAGAGACAGCGTGAGGCGATGTCCTCGTCCACTTTGCGAAGATAGCCAAGGTAGTAGCCGTCGGCGCTCTTGCGCGGAACGACGTACTCACGCATCACATCGTTGAACGTTAAACCAAGATGCTCCGCGATTCGAAGCACGTCGGCGCGGCTGACGAACGGCTCGTAACCGCTGCAGCACTCGGCGCACCCCGGTGGACAGGCAACATTTTCCGGTAAATCTGTGAGATGCTTTCGAGCGAGGTCGATAACTCTGCCGATCGCGCGTACGAATTCGGGGTCATCGTTGTACTTGTAGGTCCACTCGCGGTGCACGATTTCGTTTGCGTTATACGAGCGATTGATGCGTTCATTGTAGGTCACCGTGATGTGCTCTTCGGTGATCTCAATTTCGTTCACATGCTCCATCGGCGTCGTATCGAGCAGTTCCGGATGCGTCGGCTGTCCCGTTTCGCGCGTGAACTCGCGCAGCCTGATGAGGTCGATCGTTTGCATAGCACCAAAGTTCGACTCCGCGCATAAGGAAACCGTCCATTGCCTCCCGTACACCCGCGCGTATGAAAACGGCAATCGGCGTCGATCTGGGCGGTAGCCACGTGACCGCCGCGGTCGTTGACGAAAACGGCAAAATTCTTGGCAGCCACGAGCAAGATATCGAGGAGCACGGCGTTGACGCTGTGCTGAAAGCCACGGGCGATATGATCGACGCCGCGCTGCACGACCGTTGCGCTGAGGGCGTCGTTGGAATCGGCATCGGATCACCGGGCAACATCGATTTGCGTTCCGGGACAATCCGCTACTCGCCGAACTTTCAGTGGGAGAACGTTCCGCTGGGCGGCCGCTTGCGCGACCGGTTCAAAGAGCCGATCTACGTTGGAAACGACGCGCGATGTGCGGCGCTCGGCGAGTATACCTACGGGAGCGGGCGCGGAACGCGCAACTTTGTTCTGCTAACCCTGGGAACAGGAATCGGCGGTGGAATCGTCGCCGATGGTGATCTGGTGCTTGGCACCGCTGCAGGCGCCGGAGAGATCGGGCATCACCAAATCCGCGCGCGCGACGGATTCGTTTGTAACTGCGGAAAGATCGGCTGCTTTGAAGCGCAGGCATCCGGCACCGGCTTGATCCGCCATGCGCTTGCTGTGCGCGACTCATTTCCGAGAAGCACGCTGCTCGAACGCAAA
>Ga0213876_10002780_pt1 | contig 10194 bp, 5 predicted proteins | sample BarmaccomBMRX_R9_FD_160113 | JGI IMG/M metagenome (GOLD analysis project Ga0213876, IMG submission 160113) | Root-associated microbial communities from Barbacenia macrantha in rupestrian grasslands, the National Park of Serra do Cipo, Brazil - RX_R9 | ecosystem: Host-associated > Plants > Roots...
GCTGGATCCGCGACCCGTCGCCGCTCGAGGACCTGCCGATCATCACGCCCGGCGACGCGCTCAAGGGCGCTGGGCTCGGCAACAACGAGTACGGCAAGGCCGCACTCGGGTACCTCGCCGTGAAGGACCTGCTCGGCGACGCGACGTTCCGCCGCTCGCTGCACGCCTTCATGGATCGCTGGCACGGCCGCCATCCGATCCCGTGGGACTTCTTCAACACGATGAACGACGTGTCGGGGCAGAACCTCGACTGGTTCTGGCGCGACTGGTTCTTCTCGAACGGCTACATCGACCTCGCCGTGCGCGGCGTCCGCAAGACGGCCGGCGGCTACGCCGTCACCCTCGACGACCTCGGTGGCCTGCCCGCCCCGGTCGACCTCGTGCTGACCTACGCCGACGGCACCAGCGAACGCGTGCACGAGACGTCGGCCATGTGGACCGGGAGCCGCCGCCAGGCGACCGTCGCCGTCGCCACCACGAAGACGCTCCAGTCCCTCGCCCTCGACCACGGCATCTTCGTCGACGCCGACCTCACCAACGATCGCTGGACCCGTTAGGCGGAAGGTCGTCGCCCCGGCGCAAGCCGGGGCGACGGACTACGGCGCTCTCAGGGCAGCCCCGCGCCGTCCTCGGCGACCCAGTCGTACGTCGCCACGGCGCCGCCGAGCCGCCACCGCGACGGCCATACCGTGCCCTGCCAGTCGAGCGGCTCGCCTAACGGCGTCGGCGCCGCGGCGCGGGCCAGCGCGGCGCGCAGGTCGCGACGCTGGTCGGCGCCCAACGCGTCTGGCGCCAGCGACACGAACAGCGCCGTGCCGCTGCGCGCCACGAGGTCCAGCCACTGGCGGTTGAGCGACCACGGGATCGCGTTGGTCACCCCCACGCAGTCGGGGTCCACGGCGTAGAACGCGCCGTGCTGCGCGGCGCGGAAGGCGAGCGTGTTGACCCCCATCTTCCGCGTCCGCGCCCACTCGGTGCCGCTCGTGTCGTCGCCCGTGCGGCACAGGTCGAAGACCCCGGCCGACAGGTGGCTCACCGTGTTGCAGCCGAGGACGAGCGCGTCGCCGGCCGCGCGCCGGATCGTGTCGTAGAGCGCGTTGGTCGCCTCGGCGGTCGTGCGCGACGGACCCGTGGCGAACGTCCACGTCCCCCGCGTGAGCGCCGTCCCCATGTCGAAGCCCCACCGGCCGAGGATGTCGTAGGTGGTGTAGTCGTGCTTCACCAGCTCGTAGCCCCACGCCGTCACGCGCTGCACGTCGGCGGCGATCTTCGCCAGCACCTCGGGCACCGTCGGGTCGAGGATGCTGCGGTCGCGCGGCAGGCGCCACGTGTCGGGCGCGTCGGCGGGGGCGAGCAGCGGCCGGACCCACAGCCCCGGGCGCGCGCCGGCCCGCCGCACCGCGTCGGCCGCGTTGGGCATGTCGGGGAACTTCTCGTTGCCGCGGTCCCACATCCCCACTGCGCCCTTCGGCGTGGCGCGCTCCGGCTGCCAGCCGTCGTCCACCACCGCGTACGGGCGGTTCGCCGCGTCGCTCGACAGCTCGGCGATCCGCGCCGCGTCGGCGATGAACGACGCCGCGCTGTTCTTGCCGTACGCGTAGTACCAGTCGTTGCTCCCGTACACGGGCCGCGCCGGCCGACGCGGCGCCGCGCACAGGCGCTGGCAGAGCGCCCGCACCGCCGCGAACGGCGACTCGCCCGCGCGTCCCGGCCGGCACGTCGCGTCGCACACGTCGAGCACGCGTTCGCCGAGCTGCACGCCGGCGGCGCCGCTCCGCACGTCGGCCCACAGGCTCACGCCGTGCGCGTCCACCTGCCAGCAGCACATCGCGTTGGGCCGCGTCTTCACGCCGTAGCCGTGCGTGCGCTCTCCGTCCCACGTCGCGAAGTACCACGGCATCGCGCGGTCGGGGACGAGCCCGCGCCATTCGAGGTCGCCGTAGCTGCGCTCCCACGCGTCGCCGAGCACGAGCCGCGTCGCCGCCATCGTGCCGCGCCAGCGCAGGTGCACGCGCAGCACCGCGTCCGACGGCGCCGAGAGCCGCACGCGCACGCCGTCGCTCGTCGCCGTCGTCGTCACCTCGATGCGGCCGCCGCGCCACGCGTCGCCCGCGCGCTCCAGCCGCTGGAGGCCGGTGGCCGTCTGCACCGTCACCGCGTCGGGCACGCGCCGCACGTCCACCGGCGGTGCCGCGGCGGCGTCCGCGTGTGCCGCCATGGGGACGGGAACGGAGAGGCCGGTCGCGGCTAACGCGGTGGCCGCGGCGTGCTGCACGAACTCGCGACGTGAGGTCATCGTCGATCGATCGTCGATGGAGAGGAGCGTCAGGGCGATGCGGCGAGATAGAGCACGCCCGCCGCGAGCGCGGCGCAGAGCGGCGAGTACACGCGCGTGTCGAGCCGCGCGAAGGGCGTGCGCCGCTCCCGCTTGAACAGCCCAACGTAGCGGAAGTCTCCGACGGCGCGCAGCAGCAGCACGGCGCCCACGCCCCACGCGCCGATGCGATACCAGGCGGTTAGGCCGCCCGGCGCCAGCACGCCGCTGCATCCGAGCACGATGACCGCGGCGCTCGTCAGCGCGATCGCGACCGCCAGCGTCGCCGCGCCCCCCGGGCGGAACAGCGGCCTGCCGTCCGGCCGCGTCGGCACGACCGGGCTGCCGGGCGCACGTCCGGCCGGGTCGCCGCGCACGGCCCAGTACGCGTGGAGCGCGGCGAGCGCCGCGAGCACCGCGGCCACGCCGAGGCCGACGAGCGGGCGGGGCGACACGCCGATCGGGTGCCTAACGCGACGTCAGGGGAGGCCGAGCTTCTTCCGCGCGTTGGGCCGCGCGAACGCCGCCGGCGGGTTGTGCGCCGTCGCCAGGTCGTACGACTTCTGGTACAGCGCCCGCGCCTGGTCGCCGTGTCCGAGCCGCTCGTGCGTCATCGCCAGCAGGTAGTGCATGAACGGATCGTTCTGATTCCCCGCCATGGCGAGCGCCTTCGTCAGCGCCGCCTCGGCGCCCGGCAGGTCGTTCGTGTAGAGCGCGACGTAGCCCGTGAGGTAGGGGAAGAACCGCGTCTGCTGCGCGGCCATCGCCGAGTCGGCGTCGAGGAGCCGGCGCGCCGCGTCGACGTGGCGCTGCGCCTCGGCCCGGTCGCCGCGGCGGGCGGCGAGTCGGGCGAGGGCGTGCTCGGTGCGGTACTCCCACAGGCTGCGCGGGTGCGTCCGCGGCTCCGGCTCCTTGAGCCCGAGCTCGCGCCCCGTGCGGTACCACCGCTCGGCCGCGGCCAGGTCGCCCGCGTCGATGCAGATGCGGGCCGCCTCGTTGGCCATCTCGCCCTGCTGGTAGAACGCGTTCTGCGGCTCGGCCGCCTCGCGCGTCACCCAGTAGTCGATGACCAGGCGCTCGTACTTCCCCGTGTTCGCGCAGTCGCCGTCGAACGCGTACGACATGGCCATCGCGCGCTGCGCGGCCGCGCGGGCCGCGGGGTCCGGCGCCGAGTCGATCAGGCGCTAGAAGATGACGCGCGCCTGCGCCGTGGCGCCCTGCACGTCGAGCTGCGACGCCTCGCGCATGGTGGCCGCCTGGGCGGTCGCCTGGGCGCCGAGGATCGCTGGCGCGACGGAGAGCACGATGACGGCCGCGAGCCGTCCGAGCACGGCCGTCAGGTGGTCGGAAGCGGGCATGGTCGGCCTCCTGGGGCTCGAGCGGACATGACGTGGCGAAAGGCCCGCTCTTCTCTTCATTCGAACCACGGAGGGCACGGAGGACACGGAGGACTGCTTGTTAGGCAGTTCCTCCGTGTCCTCCGTGCCCTCCGTGGTTCCTCCGCCGAGCGGACGGCCTCGGCGCGCGTCAGATCGTGGCGCGGCGGCGGCGGGCGATGCCGCCCATGAGCAGCAGGCCGCTGCCGACGAGCGCGAGCGACATCGGCTCCGGCACCGTCGACGGGCCGCGCGGCGTGCCGGTCGTGAGGTTGTCGTAGACCGGCGAGTCGGTGTCGGCGACGATCGAGACCTGCGCCACCGGCGTGTTGGTGATGAAGCCGAAGAACTGCGGCGTCGGCAGCGTGGACGTGTAGGTGAACGTCTGGAACGGCACGTTGTCGAGCGACACGGCGAACGTGGTGCCGGTCGGCGCGCCGTAGTCGAAGCCGAACGCGAGGAACCCGCCCGCCGTCGTGACGAGCAGGCTGTTCACGCCCCCGAAGATCTGCGGCGAGAAGGTCGAGCCGCTGCCGAGGCTGAACGCGCCGCCGGCGTAGTTCTGGTCGATGACCAGGAACTGCGTGAGGTTCGGGTCGTTGGCCGTGTCCAGCGTGAGGCCGCCGATCGTGTACGGGATGCCGACGTCGGTGAAGAAGTTAGGCGGCGCGATCCCTTCGAAGTCCACGACGCTCGACGACGTCAGCGCGGCGAGGAACGTGGCGCGCGAGCTGTAGGCGGTCTGCGCCGCGAGCGGCGCCGCAGCGGTTCCGGCGAGGAGAAGCGTGAGCCCGAGATGGGCGGCAGTGCGTCGCATGGCGGTCTCCAGGCGTGCTGGCAGAAGGTGGTGGGCTGCCAACGTAGGACGGTCGGTCCACGCGGTCAATTGTCGAGTTTGCGCAACATGGTTACATGTCTGTCAAGCACCGAGCCGGTGACGTTTCCATCATGACGACGTGACGATCGACGGTCATAGGATGGAAATCGTGGCGCCGTGCGACGAACTCGACACGAGGGGCGCGCGCCGAGCACGTCCCTCTTGACACGACCGTGCCGCATGCGATGTTGGCATGCCCTACGGCGCACGTGCTGTCGTGTGCGCCACGCGCGGAAGTCGCTTCCGCGCGCTGCCCAGCTGCCGGTGCGACGATGCATCGCGGTCGGGTCGTCCTGTGCTTCATTGCCCCGGCAGCCGCCGGACGGACGACTGTCGCCGCGGCTCCCGCCGGAATGGCCCCCGGGAGTCGCGAGACATCGGTCCGGCGCTGTCCTCCTCGTCGTTCGGAGACCCGCCGTCATGACGCGTTCGCGTCGCTCCCTCGCTCGGTCGTTGGGTGTCATCGCCGCTGCGTTCCTCGCCGCGTGCTCGGATTCCTCGACCCCCACCGGTCCGTCGCTCGTCCCCGGCTCGACGCCTGGCCGCAGCGTCTCCGACGCCGCGAACGGCGGACGTGCCGGCTTCTACTTCCTCGCCCCCGTCCTGCCGACGCTGCCCAGCTATCCGGGCACGTTCGATCCCGGCGTCCAGGCCACGGTGCGCATCTGCACGCCGATCGCCACCTGCGCGTCGCCGGTCGCGACCTTCACCGTCGGCGGCGCGCCCGGCGCGGCGATCACCGTCGACGTGGCGCGCCAGGCGTACGTCGCCACGTGGGCGGTGCCGAGCAGCCTGACGTTGGGCACCGGCAACTACCGCCTCGAGGTGACGGCGGCCGGCGCGCGCATCGGCTACGCGGACCTCAACGTCGTCGCCACGGCCGCCGGCCTGTCGTCGACGCCGGCCGGCTACGTCGGCGTGGTGCGCGGCGCCAACTTCACCATCCGCTTCCGCATCGAGACCGGCACGATCGGCGTCGTCGACGTCCAGCCGCCCACCGCGACGATCCAGGTCGGCGGCACGCAGGACTTCACGGCGACCGTGCGCGACCTGCACGGCAACCCGATCGCCAGCCCGCCGACGATCAACTGGGCGAGCAGCGCGACCGGCGTCGCCACCGTCAGCCCCACGACCGGCGGCACCACCACCGCCACCGGCGTCGGCGTCGGCTCGGCCACCATCACGGCGACGAGCGGCCCGGCCACCGGCTCGGCCTCGCTCACCGTGAACACGAGCCAGGTCGCGCCGACCGCGCAGCCCGACACCTACGGCGCCACCGTCGGCCAGACGCTCACCGTCCCCGCGGCCGGCGTGCTGGCCAACGACGCCCTCGGCACGCCGGCCGGCACGGTCGCCAGCTTCGGCGGCGGCTCGCTCGGCGGCGCGGTCACCGACCACGCGGCCGGCAGCACGGTCACCGTGGGCAGCGGCGGCTCGCTGACGCTCAACGCCGACGGCAGCCTCTCGTTCGTGCCGCCGACGGGCTTCAGCGGCAACTTCACCTTCCAGTACCGCCTCACGAACGCCGCCGGCTCGTCCGACGCGACCGTAACGATCGACGTCAAGCGCGCGCCGTCGGCGGTGAACGACAGCTACACCGCGACGGTCGCCGCACCGCTCACCGTCAGCGCGCCCGGCCTGCTCGGCAACGACGATCTCGGCGCGCCGGCCGGCGCCATCACGTCGTTCGGCGGCGGCTCGTTCGGCGGCGCGGTGACGTCGTGGGCCCCCGGCGCCACGGCCACCGACGCGAACGGCGGCACCCTCGTCGTCAACGCCGACGGCAGCTTCACCTACACGCCGACCGCCACCTCGGCCGGCACGGTCACCTTCCAGTACCGGCTGACCAACACCGCCGGCTTCTCCGACGGCACGGTCACCATCGACGTGCGGAAGGCGCCGTCCGCGGTGAACGACGCCTACGCGGCGCCGCTCTCCGGATCGCTCACGACGACCGCCGCCACCGGCGTGCTGGCCAACGACGACCGCGGCGTGCCGGTCGGCAACCTGGCGTCGTTCGGCGGCGGGTCGTTAGGCGGCGCGGTCACCGACCACGCGGCCGGCAGCACGGTCACCTTCGGCAGCGGCGGCTCGCTCACCGTCAACGCGGACGGCAGCTTCACGTTCACGCCGGCCTCGGGCTTCACCGGCGCCTTCACGTTCCAGTATCGCCTCACGAACGCCGCCGGCTCGTCCGACGCGACCGTGACGATCGACGTCAAGCGCGCGCCCTCGGCAGTGAACGACAGCTACACGGCGCCGCTCTCCGGCCCGCTCACGGTCGCCGCGCCCGGCGTGCTCGCGAACGACGATCGCGGCGTGCCGACGGGGAACGTCTCCTCGTTCGGCGGCGGCTCGTTCGGCGGCGTGGTGACGTCGTGGGCCCCCGGCGCCACGGCCACCGACGCGAACGGCGGTACCCTCGTCGTCAACGCGGACGGCAGCTTCACGTACACGCCGAGTGGGACGTTCTCCGGCACGGTGACCTTCCAGTACCGGCTGACGAACACCGCCGGCTCGTCCGACGCCACCGTGACGATCACGGTGCCGAAGGCGCCGAACGCCGTCGCCGACGCGTACACGACGCCGGCCAGCGGCGCGATCACGATCTCGGCGCCCGGCCTGCTCGGCAACGACGACCTGGGCTTCCCGGCCGGCGCGCTCACCACGTTCGGCGGCGGGTCGTTGGGCGGTTCGGTCGGTGATCACGCGGCCGGCGCGACGGTGACGTTCGGCAGCGGCGGCTCGCTCGCCGTGAACGCCGACGGCAGCTTCTCGTTCACGCGCAGCAGCGGCTTCTCGGGCGTCTTCACCTTCCAGTACCGCCTCGCGAACGCGTTCGCGAGCTCCGTGGCGACGGTGACGATCACCGTGCCCGCCCCGCCCGACGCGGTGAACGACGGACCGGCGGCCGGGAGCGCGCCGGGCCAGGCGTACCACACGGCGCTCAACACGGCGATCACGATCCCCGGCGGCGCCTCGCCGTCGATCCTCTCGAACGACAACCTGGGCACGCCCGCGGCGACGGTCGTCAGCTTCGGCGGCGGCTCGTTAGGCGGCACGGCGGCCGACCACGCGGCCGGCACGTCGGCGTCGAGCAGCGCGGGCACCGTCACCATCGCGGCCGACGGCACCCTGACCTACACGCCGGCGACCGGCTTCACGGGCCTGTTCACGGTCGACTACAAGCTCCAGAACAGCGGTGGCTCCGACGTCGCGACGGTGACCATCGCCGTCGGCGTGCGGCCGTCGGCGGTGAACGACACGTACTCGCCGGTCATCCTCGGCAACGTCGCGATCAACACGTCGGTCGCCGGCGGCACGGGCTTCAGCGTGATCGCGAACGACCAGGGCGACCAGCTCGTCATCACGCCGGGCGCGGCGACCAACGGCTCGCTCGCGCTCGACCCGGCGACCGGCCGGTTCCAGTTCGTGCCGGCCCGCGGCTACGAGGGCCCGGCGAGCTTCACGTACATGATCTCGAACGGCTTCGGCTCGTCGACGGCGACGGTGAACCTGACCGTCAGCGGCATGGTGTGGTTCATCAACGCGAGCGCGGCGGCCGGCGGCAACGGCACCAACCTCACGCCGTACAACGCCGTCGCCTCGTTCTCGAGCGTGAACAACGGGTCGGCCGGCAGCGCGAACCCGGAGCCGAACGACGACGTCTACATCGCCAGCGGCGCCTACACCGGCCCGCTCACGCTGCAGAACGGCCAGGGCGTGTTCGGCCAGGGCGCGACGGGCAGCTCGTTCTCGGCGATCAGCGGCCGCGCGTGGCCCGCGGACGCCGGCCCGCAGCCGGCTATCGGCGGCACGCGGCCGACCATCACGTCGAGCGCGAACGACGTCGACCTGGGGAACGGCAACGAGCTGCGCGGCGTCGACCTCGGCAACGCGGCCGGCACGGCGCTCAAGGGCACCAACATCGGCACGTTCACCTTCGCCGACGTCGGCATCACCACCACCGGCCAGGCGCTCGATCTGGCCAACGGCACGCTGAGCGGCAGCTTCAGCGCGCTGCAGTCCACCGGCGGCGCGAACAACGTCGCGCTCTCCAGCGTGAACGGCACGTCGACCTTCGGCACGAGCGGCAACGCGCTCTCCGGCGCGACGGGCGACGCGTTCAAGGTCAACGGCGGCAGCGCGACGATCGCGTACCCCGGCACGATCTCGAACAGCAACACGCTCGCCGTGAACGTCAACGGCATCGGCGGCGGCACGCTCACCTTCTCGGGCGACATCAACCCGAGCACCGCGGGGCGCGGCATCTCCGTCACCAGCAGCAGCGGCGGCAGCGCGGTCGTGTTCAGCGGCGCGAACCAGAAGATTTCCTCCGGCGCCTCCGCCGGCGTGGCGTTCGCGAGCAACTCCAACGCGACGCTCAGCTTCACCGGCGGTGGGCTGAACATCGCGACGACGAGCGGCTCGGCGTTCTCGGCGACCGGCGGCGGCACGATCAACGTCACCGGCGGCAGCAACGCGATCGCGACGACCGGCGGGGTCGCGCTCGCGATCACGAACACGACGATCGGCGGGAGCGGCGTGACGTTCCGCAGCGTGGCCGCGAGCGGCGGCTCGACGCCGGTCTCGCTCTCCAACACCGGCACCGGCACGTTCACGATCACCGGCGACGGCGCCTCCGACGCGGCCAACACGACGCGCGGCCGCACGACCGCGAAGTCGGGCGGTGGCTCGCTCGGCCTCGGCTCCGGCGGCGTCCTGAGCGCCACGACCGCCACCGCGTTCTCGGCGAGCAACACCGGCCCGATCGTGCTCCGCAACTTCACCGTGCAGAGCGGCGGCGGCGACGGCATCGCGGCGACGGCCGTCAACGGCCTCACGCTCGACAACGTGCTGATCAACGCGAAGGCGTTCGGCTACGGCCTGCACGGCACGTCGGTCAACAGCCTCACGATCACCCACACGGACATCAACAACAACGCGACCGACGCGAGCACCGCCGGCCCGGACATCTGGAACGTGCGGCTCGACAACCTTGTGGGCGCGGCGACCGTGCAATCCAGCACGTTCAACCACGGCTACGAGCACATCTTCGTCGTCAAGAACACGACGGCGACGGCGACCTTCACGGTCACGAACAGCGACTTCACCGACGCCGGCCACGGCGACGGGCTCGACGTCTACGCCTACGGCTCGTCGAACCTGACGGCGAACGTGAGCGGCTCGACGCTGGCGCGGAACTCGTCGTTCGGCTTCGACTCGGGGACGGAGACGGGGCAGTCGGGCGTGCTGAACGTGACGCTCAACAACAACGCGTTCACGAACAACTTCGTCGGCCTCGACGTGGCGCACGGGTCGAGCGGCACGAACACGTTCAGCATCACGAACAACAACCTGCAGACGAACGTCACGTCGAGCTCGCAGGCGATCAACATCAACCGCCTCGGCTCGCCGAGCTTCACGAACTTCGGCCTGTTCTCCGGCACCATCTCGGGGAACACGATCGGCACCGCGGGCATCGCCAACTCGGGCTCCGACGTGGGCGACGGCATCACCGTGAAGACCAACGGCAACGGTGGTGAGGCGCGGGTGACGATCATCAACAACACCATCCGCTCCTACGGCCAGCACGGCATCGCCGTCGCGGCGCGCGACGCGTCGAG
>Ga0213876_10002781_pt1 | contig 10189 bp, 6 predicted proteins | sample BarmaccomBMRX_R9_FD_160113 | JGI IMG/M metagenome (GOLD analysis project Ga0213876, IMG submission 160113) | Root-associated microbial communities from Barbacenia macrantha in rupestrian grasslands, the National Park of Serra do Cipo, Brazil - RX_R9 | ecosystem: Host-associated > Plants > Roots...
GTTCACTGCCGCCTTCGATGCCTTCTGCATGCGTCACGGCCTCTACGGCATGGCGGGCGACGAGCCGCTGCCGCTCAAGCTGGCCGTCAACGTCACCCCTTTCGGCACGCTTGTCTTTCTGCCCGCCCGCTGGAGCATCGACCCCAAACGCGACCTGCGCTGGGCAGCCATCGCCCGACTCCACCGCCTGCGCGTGCCCGGCCGGCAGGGCGCGGCCTTGGCTGAAGGCGAGGCCGAGCGTCGCCGACTGGCCCGCCGACTGCGCACCTTAGACGCGCAAGCCAAGCGCCGGAATCTCCGGGGCGAGGCCAAGCACCGCTTTCTCTGCGCCGGCCTCGGATGGGACGAACGGACCAGCCCCCGGCGGCTGGCTCGGCTGCGGAAAGAGTTCACCGATTGAAGACGACTGTTGGGAAGAGGGGACGAAGTTTGGGGACAATGGTTGCCCTCGCGGGTCGGCGGCGCGGGGACGAAAAGTGTGAGCATTCGATCATGCAGTGCGTCACCATGAACCATTCACCTGTCCCTGCTATCCCCATCGCCCCGAGCGTCGCCCTCCCCGAAACTCACCCGGCGGCTGATGCTAGCCTCGAAACACCGCCGGCGCCGGAGGTGGTCGCCCGCGCCGTGGCCGAGGCTGAGCCATTTTCCGATTACTGCATCACCAAACCCAACGTGCCGGTCTTGACGGCCTTTGCCGCTGGCCGGCTGCACGGCTGCCAGAGCATCGGAGATTGGGACTTGGATGCCGCCGTGGCCGCCGCGCCCACCCTACTGTTCCGTTCCATCCGCTATCTCAACGGTAAACAGAACCGCCGGCGTTGGGACAACCTCACCTTCCGCTACGGGCCGCGCGCATTCATCATGGTAAATGAAACCAAGCTGGCCGGCTCCGCCGAGACCGCCGAGGCCGCCGAGCGGCTCGTGACCGAGTTCGCCGCCCGCTTCGTCAAACCGCCGCCACCGCCGTCGGCAGGCTGCTTTCACCTCATCCGCATCTATGGCTCGGACATCACCACCGACGAGGTGGCATTGGATGTCGAAACCATGCTTTCCCCTACAGCCATCGCGTTGCACTACGGTGAAGAAGGCGCGGCTTGGCACCGGGATTTCGCGGGGTGCCTGCACTCTAGCCGGCGCGGTCTGGCAATCCTGGAGGGACCGCCCGGCACGGGCAAGACTTCGTATCTGCGTCATCTCATGGGTGAGTTGAACGAGACGCATCGCTTTTACTTTTTGCCGCCCGCCAGCTTGGCCGTGCTCTCCGATCCGGGCTTCGTCGGATTCTGGGCGCGCGAGGTGCGCGAACACGCGAAACGCCAGCAACTCGTCGTCATCTTGGAGGACGCCGAGTCGGCGCTGATGACCCGCGCGGATGACAACCGCAATCGAGTCAGCGCAATTCTGAATATCTCCGACGGCATGATGGGCGATTTCCTTCGACTACAGATCATCTGCACGATCAATTGCCGCGCCGATGACATTGACCCGGCGCTTCTGCGCCCCGGCCGCCTGCTCGCCCACCGCGTTTTCCCGCGATTGAACGCCGCCGACGCCCGCCGGCTGGCTGCGCGTTTAGGCCGCGAACTGCCTGCCGACGGACAGGATTTTTCCCTGGCGGAGGTTTACGCCGGAGGCAAGTCGGAGGCAATTGCGCGTCCGCGGATGGGCTTTGCGGCGTGAAGCACAGATCACGGTCTATCGCTCACTCCTAGGCGATTTCAATTTTCAATTCGCCAAGCGCGAACACAATAAAAACGATCTGAACCAAGACTTCCCTTGTCCTTTTCACCCCTCCCTCCTTACAAACCCGCCATGCCCCCCGTGTCTACCACGCTGCCCGACTTCTCGGGCCTGCTAGCCTCCACGGTCAAGGTGATGACCGAGCACCGCGTCCAGCACCGCGTCACGGACTGGCCCTTCGCCAACTTCTGGGGCAGTCCCTCCGAACCGCGACACTCCAAGCTCTTCGGCTGGTTTATCAACCCCGCCGTGGAACACGGCTGCGGTGCCTTCCTGCTTGGGAGTTTGGTGCGGTTTCTCCAAGATCACGATGACCTTCCCCGCGATCGTTCTTTTCCGCTAGAGGGTAGCCGGGTGCTGGCGGAAAACGGCTACATGGACTTGCGCGTCGAGCAACCGCGCGCAGAGGGAAAGTTCGTCCTGCTGTTTGAGAACAAGATCAAGGGGGCGGCCGACCAGAAACTGCAACTCTCCTATTATGCGCGCCAACTCCGCGATCTGGGGTTCGATCCCAAGGACATCTTCGTGCTCTACGCTCCTCTCTATGAGCGTGAGCCGGCGGCCGATGACCGCGCCGCCCTGAAGGAGTTGGGGGTGCAATGGTTACGCGTCACCCCGTTTTCCACATGCATCCTGCGCTGGCTCGAAAGCGTGCTCGGGAGCGACGCGGCGATGATGGATGGGGCTGCACGATTAGGCCACCTAACTCCAGTCATGATCGAGAATCTGAGCCATTACCGCAACTTGCTGCTTTTCCTCAGCCAACAAAAACGAACCGAACGCATGAACCACGACATACTCAACCAACTCCGGCGTGCGGAAACGCTACCCACCATCGGAGAGATTGACACCTTGCGCGGCGTCCTGATGACGGTATGGCGGGCCAGGCTCTTTTTGCGCGCGCAAACGCTGTTGCGTGAAAAGGGAGCCGAGGCGCCCTTTTTCGATGACAAGGGCCGCGAGATCTTCCCCGCCTTGGCCTCCGAGTTCGACGAACGTTTCCGCTCCGAGGTCAACCTCGGCCTAGACGCGGGCGACGCGGTGCGCGTCTGCTACGGCGGCTTTCAGGAGAACAACCCCGGCTCCAACTTCTGGACCGGCTATATGCGTGCGGGGGAGAACCCGGCTGAGCAGGCGAGGCTTGAGCCAGTCGTGGCGGCGGCGTCCGGCTACGCCAAGCCGAATGCCAACCCGCCTTGGTATGTTTGGGAATTCACGAAAACGGTCCATCACGGCAACTGCGCGGAGGAATCGTCTGCCACCCACGTCGCCGACACGCTCTTGGAAATGCGCCAGCGCCTGCTTGGACATGACGTGTGAGACGCGCGGGTTTCATACGCCATGCCTTTTCGACTCGCGTCCGGCACCCGCCCCCCCCGCGACGGCCTCCTCCAGCGTCTGCCGCGCGCGCACCACGTCCGCCCGTTCGCCAAGGACGAGGACCTCGGCGGGCAGCGGGTAGATGTTGTAGGCGCTGCCCACCGCCGCACCGGCTTACGCCGTATATTTCACACTATCCCCCGCAGTCGCGTCATACGTCGCGCCCGTGACGCGGTTCGCCGCATCCGTGCAAAGGAACACCACCGCCGGCGCGACTTCGTCCGGCTGCATCCACGGGATGCCCATGACCGCCTGCGGCAGACGCGCGGCGATGACCTCCTGCTCGGTCGGATTTTCTTTCGGCTCCTTGCCCGCTTCCTTCAACGCTTCTTTCCAACGGCCCGGATTGCGCGTCAGCGGCGTATCGACCAGGCCCGGCTCGACGCAGTTGATCGTGACGCCTTCCTTCGCCACTTCCCACGCCGCCGATTTCATCAAGCCGATCATCCCCCACTTCGACGCCGAATAGGCCGACGCATTCTTGAACCCATGCCGTCCCTGGCCCGACGCGATCAGCACGATGCGGCCATATTTGCGCGCGAGCATGTGCGGCAGCACGGCGCGCAAGGTGTTCGCCGCGCCGTTGAGGTTCACGTCGATGACGTTCTTCCAATCCTCGTCCGCCAGCTCCGCGAGCGGTCCGTAAAATTGAATCGCCGCGTTCGCAATCGCGATGTCGAGCTTGCCAAACTCCTTCACCGCGCGCTCGACCGCGGCCTTCAACGCCGGCATGTCGCGCACGTCGCCTTGCACGCCGAGCCAGCGGCGTTTTTGCGCTTCGACAAGCTCCCCCGTCTTCTTCAAATCATCCGGCGTCGCCGGTTCATACACGAGATGCGGCGCCGCTTCTGCGCAAATATCGAAGCCCAGCACGTCCGCGCCCGCCGCCGCCAGCGCGACAGCAATTGCCTGCCCGATGCCACGCGCCGCGCCGGTGACAAGCGCCGCTTTTCCCGCGAGGCTGAAATTCACGTGCGGCGCTTTGTCGCCAATGTCCGTCTGCGTGGTAGCCGCCTCGGCGCGGCTCAGGATCGACGCCCCGACCAACGCCCCCGCCGAAGCCGCGAGCATGTGCCGGCGCGACATCGCGTTTCCAACTTGGAGGTCCGCGCCTTCCGGGCGCGGCGGGGACGCGGCCGTCTTCTCATCATCTTGGAACGACGGGCGGCTGCTGGCATCGGGAATTTGGGATTGCATAACCTCTAGAACGCGCCCGCTCAGGAAGCGGATTCATGCAAGCCACTGCATCCGATCCAACGCCCCAACCGCGACACGCGCTCCAGCACTGACCACGGCAACACTGCTCCGTCGGACTCGATCCGCTCCCTCAAATCACTTGCTAGCGGCAAGAGTCCTGGCGTGTAGAATGTCGCGCGCGTCGAGCGGTCGCACCTGGCTGCGCTAGAGCGTGAGCAGCGCGACGGTGTGCCGTCATAGCCGACGAATTCCACTTCAAAGGCGACGTCAGCGCCGTGAACGAGCACCGCCGTGCCCACGTCGCCGCTCACCAACCCGTGCTCCGGCACGTCGCAGTCAACGCCACGGCATTGAGCTCATGGATGGCCTTCATAATTTTGGCAGCGGATGCGCAGTGACAAAGCGTGAAGTCATCTCGCCATTGTCAATAATCCAAGCGCTCCGCACGTTTAACCCCGTGCCATCAGGCGCAATCAGCACACCATCCACGGCACACCGGATTCCGTGCTAGCCGCCAAAACGCCCTGCTTGATTGAGCATCGCCAGACGCATCCATCCGTGGCTCAATGCTGGATGGACCGCGGGGAAGCTCGTTACTTCCAGTAAGCCAAATCCATCCTTCATTCATGCCCGACGCCGCTCCAGACGCGCTTCTCGCCGTCAGCCATGCGTATTGCCACGCGCAGACGCGCGGGCACGCGCGCTCGTTTTATTTTGCCTCGGTCGCGTTGCCGGCGGAGAAAAAGCGGGCGGCGTATGCGGTGTATGCGTTTTGCCGTTATGCGGATGATCTCGTGGACCGCGCGGCTGCGACCGACAACGGCATCGCGGCGGCGCTGGCACGGGTTGGCGAGGAGTTCGACGCCATGCTGGCGGGCGGGAAAACGGAGCCGCCGTTTGCGCCGGCGTTCGCGTGGGCGGTGCGGCGGTTTGGCATCGAGAAGGGGCCGTTTCTCGATTTGCTCAAAGGCGTCGCGATGGACCTCGGGCCGGCGGTGCGAATCGCCAATTGGCCGGCGTTGCGCGAGTATTGTTATCACGTCGCCAGCGTGGTCGGCTTGATGATGGCGCGCATCTTCGAGTTGCGCGACGAGCGCGGGCGAGAGCAGGCCATCGACCTGGGCATCGCGATGCAACTCACGAACATCATCCGCGATGTCGGCGAGGATTTTCGGCTTGGCCGAATTTATTTGCCGGCGGATGAAATGGCCGCGCACGGCGTCGCGCCCGCCGATTTGGCGAGTGAAAAAATCACGCCGGCGTTGCGCGAGTTGCTGCGTTTTCAAGTCGCGCGCGCCCGCGAATTTTACCGCCGCGCCGAACCGGGCATCGCGCTGCTCGCAGACGATGGCTCGCAACTCACCGTGTGGCTGATGCGCCACGTCTACGCCGGCATTCTTGATGAAGTCGAACGGGCCGATTACGAAGTTCTGCGCCGCCGCGTCCGCACGAGCCTGCCGCGCAAACTCGCGCTGGCCGCGCGCGCTTGGCGCGACCTGCAGCGCGGGCGGCGAGCGGGTGATGTTGCCCGCGACTAACCGTGGATTAAGCGCGTATTGTCAAACCGCGCACAAGCTCTCTCTATTGTCATCCTAAGCGCAGTCGAAGGATCTTTCGTTGCCAAGCGAAGAGCGCCATTTCACGCTCAAGTTTTGCCACGAAAGGTCTTTCGCAAGCTCAGGATGACAACGCAAATGCAGAGCCGCGAGCGGTGATTTTGCCACCAACTCCAACTCACGGATTCCGGTTCGGATACGGCGGGATCGGCGGCAGCTCGCGGCCTTGGGTCTTCAACTCTTCGAGGATGACTTCGATGCCTTTGTCGAGTTGCTGGTCTTCACCGTGGAATTCCTTCGCCGGATCATTATCGACCACGATGTCGGGATCGACGCCGTGGCCTTCGATCACCCAGCCTTTGCCCTCGGGCGAATACGGCGCAAACTCCGGCCGGAAGAGCTGCCCGCCGTCGGCGAGCGGCAACGGATTGCGGATGCCGACGACGCCGCCCCACGAGCGTTTGCCGATCAATTTGCCCAGACCGAGCGTCTTGAAACGGTAGGGGAAAATGTCGCCGTCAGAGGCGGAGAATTCGTCCATTAGGGTGACCTTCGGACCGAGGAAAGTCTCCGATGGATTGGTCTGTGGAATGCCGTTGCGCGTCATCTCGACCATGACGAGCGCGCGCCGCAGCCGCTCGATAATCAACGGCGAAACAAAGCCGCCGCCGTTGCCGCGCACATCGACGATGAGCGCCTTCTTGTGAATCTGCGGATAGTAGAGCTTGGTGAACTCATTCAAGCCAAAGCGGCCCATGTCGGGAATATGCAAGTAGCCGACCTTGCCATCGGTCTTTTTGTTGACGTAGTCCATGTTCTTTCGCACCCAGGCCAAGTAGTAAAGTGGCGACTCGTCGGCGGTAGGCACGACGACAACTTCTCGTGCGCCATCATCGCTCGGCTTGGAGTTGAGTCTTAGAGTTACTTGCTTTCCCGCGGTGCCGATCAAGGCTTCGTAGAGGTTCGGCAAGTCTTTTACCGCTACTCCATTGATCGCCAGCAGGTAATCGCCTTCCTTCACGTTTACGCCCGGCACGGTGAGCGGCGAGCGCGTGCGGTCGTCCCAATTTTCGCCGGGCAAAATCTTGTCGATCTTGTAAGCCCGCGACGCTGGATCGCGGCTGAACTGCGCGCCGAGCAAGCCGAGCTTGATGCGCGGCGTTTCCGGACGCTCGCCGCCGCCTACGTAGGCGTGGCCGTTGTTCAATTCCGCGATGAGTTCACCCATCAAGTAGGTGAGATCGTTGCGATGATTTACGAAGGGCAAGAGCGCGGCGTATTTGTCGCGCATCGCGGTCCAGTTCACGCCGTTCATGTTTGGCGCATAGAAGAAGTCGCGCATCTGCCGCCAGCCTTCATGGTAGATTTGCTTCCACTCAGCGTGCCGGTCGAGGTGCAGATCGAGGTCGGACATTTTGATCTTGTGATCCTTGAGGTCGATCTTCTCTTTCGGCAGTTCGATGATGCCGTAATCATCGCCAATCTTGACGAGCATCTTCTTGCCGTCGGCGGTGATCTCGAAGCTGTTCACTTTGCCGAGGACGGTTTCCTTGCGGTCTTTCAAATTATAAACGCACAGCGAGCGCTTTGTTTTGCTGGCGTCGCCGTCGTCTTCGTCCTCATCCTCATCCCCGTCGCCGATGGTGCGGCGCGAGTAGAAGATTTTGTCGTCCACCATGCGCAGGTCGCGATATTCTCCGGAACGAATTTTTAATCCATCAAGTCGGCTCTTTAATCCCTCTTCATCGACTGTTACCGTCACCGGCTTCTTCGGACTATCCTTTTTCTCGTCGCTGTTCTTTTTGTCCTCGTCTTTCTTGTCTTCATCCTTCTTGTTATCATTGTCGCCCTTGCCCACCTCGTCGCTGCGCGGCGCGAGCGGCGGCTCGGTGGCTTTGGCGAGCGGGACGAGATAGACGCGCTCCATGTCTTTATAGACATTGTTGAACTCGGTGTCGCCGAAGATCGGATTGAAGTCGCGGCTGGACGCGAGCAACAAATACTTGCCGTCGTCGCTGAATGCCGGGTTGCCCGAGGCATACCAGCCATCGGTGACTTCGATACGGCGATTGCCGGCGAGACCGAAGAGATAAACCTTTGGCAAGACTTCCTCCTCCTGCCGTGACCAGGTGATCCACTGGCTATCAGGCGACCAGTTGTATTCGCGGATTTCAAACGCTTTGGAATAGTCCACCTGCGTTACTACTTTGGACGCCACATCGACAAAGCGCAGACGTTGCAAGCGGTCGCTCCAAAGCAGCTTCTTACTATCCGGCGACCAGATTGGCGCGAAGTAGTAAGTATCCGCACCGTGGGTGATTTGCTGCGCTTCGCCTTTGCCGTCCTGCGCGCGGACGTAGAGCTCATTCTCGCCGGTCGCGTCGGAGATGTAGGCAATGGATTTGCCGTCCGGCGACCAGACGGCATCGCGCTCGTGGGCGTTGGAAGTATTCGTCAGATCGCGCGGCGTGCCTTCCTTCGCCGGCACGGAGAAGAGATCGCCGCGTGCGGTGACAATGACGCGCTGACCGTCCGGCGCGGGATGCACGCTTTCCAGGTGCTTCGACGCATCGACCAGCGCGGAGCGACCGGAGGCAAAGTCTTCCTTCACCGTGATCGGCACGATGGCCGACTGGCCGCTGGCGAGGTCGTAACGCCAGATGTAACCCGCTTGCTCGAAGACAATCGCGCCTTTGCCGATGGACGGAAATTTGAGGTCGAAATCCTTAAACGTCGTGAGCTGCTTCGTCTCCTTCGTGGCGAGGTCGCACGAGAAAAGATTCATCCTCCCGTCACGGTCGGACGCGAAGTAGATGTGGTTGTCCGGTCCCCACATCGGACAGATGTCTTGCGCGGGATTGTTCGTGAGATTTTCCGTCGTGCCGGTTTTGAAATCGTAAATCCAAATGTCATCCGCCATGCCGCCGCGGTAATGTTTCCACGTGCGAAATTCCCGGAACACGCGGTTGAACGCCATCTTGGAATCGTCCGGCGAAAACGACACGAACCCGCCGCGCGGCACGGGCAGTTGCTGCGGCAATTCGGCGTCCGGCCCGACGGCGTAAAGCTGGCCGATGAAGTCGTTGAACGAGCGCATCCGCGAGCGAAAGACGACCCACGGATACGTGTTCATCCAGGTCATCACGAGATTGTTCGGCCCCATGCGATCCGAGATGTCGTCGCGACCGAGGGTTGCCGTCGTGGTCAGCCGTTTCGGCGTGCCGCCCTCGGCGGGCATGACATAGACTTCCGTGTTGCCGTCGTAATGCCCGGTGAAGGCGAGCTGCGTGCCGTCGGCGGAGAAGCGCGGAAATGCGCTGTAGCCCGGCCCGCTCGTCAAGCGCCGCGCAGTGCCGCCGTCTTTGCCGACGGTGTAAAGCTCGCCGGCGTAAGTGAAGACAATCTGCTCACCGTTCGTCGCCGGGAAGCGGAGCAAGCGCGTGGTGTTCGGCGGCGGCGGTGCGGGAAGGTGATTCTCATTGTTCTGGGCAAAGGCGGCTGCCGGCAGCAGTAGCAGCAGGCAGAGCCGCGCGAGGATGTGTCGTAAGAGTGAGGACATGAGTTCGGGGGATTTTGTGAAGAACGACAAAAACAATTCGGACACCGGCGCGAAGCCGCGCGGTTTTCTCTCGCACGAATAAACAACGATGGCGCGGGTGACGCCGCGCCGCGCGAAGCATCAGCGGATGCCAGCGCCCGCGCCGGTGTCCGTGTTCTTATTCGGATGAGAGCCTGGACCCGTGCCAGCCGCAGGTGCCGAGCTGCCAGCAGGCGAACCGGTGCTCTGGCAGGCGCCGAGCGCCAGGAGCGTTGTCGTCGCCAGCGTGAGAAGGGTGAGAAAAAGACGGAGGGTAGCGGCGCGCGGTTTCATCAACCGCAGCTTAGCGCAAGCCTAAGCACGAGCAATGCGCTGACGTTTTGCCGCCACCCGGGGTCCGGCGCCGCCAAGCTAGTGCGGCGCCTTGAACAGCCCGCCGCAATACGCACAACGACACAGCGGATAATCGTCGAGCGCGATCCGATCAACATAAACCGCCGAGCCGCAGTTTGGACAAATGACCAATTCCCGGTTCTCAATGCTGCCGCGTCCGGCGACTTCGCTTTCCATGTCGCGGAGCGTGCGGTAAGTCGGGCTGGCGTTACGAGTCGCCGCCGCGCCGTGATCGTCGCCCATGAGCTTGCGTCCGGACCGCACCGGAATTTCATCGTGATCAGCCATGGTAAAGAGAATCGCAGAAACTGCGACGTTGGTTTAATAATAAAACGATTGAGGTCAGTGAATTTGTTCGCCTGGACGTTGGCAGGATGACCGC
>Ga0213876_10002782_pt1 | contig 10187 bp, 6 predicted proteins | sample BarmaccomBMRX_R9_FD_160113 | JGI IMG/M metagenome (GOLD analysis project Ga0213876, IMG submission 160113) | Root-associated microbial communities from Barbacenia macrantha in rupestrian grasslands, the National Park of Serra do Cipo, Brazil - RX_R9 | ecosystem: Host-associated > Plants > Roots...
CCCGATTCCACCGCCATCAATGTGCCGAATGATCTGGCCGCGCTTTGGATGCCGTTCACCGCCAACCGGGCTTTCAAGAAGGCGCCGCGGCTGCTCGCCGGCGCCAAGGACATGCATTACATCACCGTCGACGGCCGCAAGATCATCGACGCCGCCTCGGGCATGTGGTGCAGCAATGCTGGCCACGGCCGCCCGCAGATTGCGGAAGCGATCGCCAAGCAGGCTGCGGCGCTCGACTATGCGCCGCCGTTCCAGTTCGGCATTCCCCAGGCGTTCGAGCTTGCAAGCCGCATTGCCGAGCTCGCGCCAAAAGGCCTCGAAAGCGTATTCTTCTGCAATTCCGGCTCGGAAGCCGCTGACACTGCGCTGAAGATCGCGCTCGCCTATCACCAGATCAGCGGCCAGGGCAGCCGCACCCGCCTGATCGGCCGCGTCCGCGGCTATCACGGCGTCGGTTTCGGCGGCACCTCGGTCGGCGGCATCGTCAACAACCGCAAGCTTTATGGCTCGCTGCTGGCGGGCGTCGATCACCTGCCCGCCACCTATGATCGCGAGAAGCAGGCCTTCACCAAGGGCGAGCCGGAGTATGGCGCGCATTTCGCCGACGAACTGGAAAACCTCGTCGGCCTGCACGGCGCCAACACCATCGCCGCCGTCATCGTCGAGCCGATGGCCGGTTCCACCGGCGTGCTGCCGGCGCCAAAAGGCTATCTCAAGCGGCTGCGCGAGATCACCCAGAAACACGGCATTCTGCTGATTTTTGACGAGGTCATCACCGGCTATGGCCGGCTCGGCCATGCCTTTGCCGCCGAGCGCTACGGCGTGTTGCCCGACATGATCACGTTCGCTAAGGGCGTCACCAACGGCGCGGCCCCGATGGGCGGGATCATCGTCCGCGACACCATCCACGACGCCTTCATGACCGGCCCGGAGCATGCCGTCGAGCTGACCCACGGCTATACCTATTCCGCGCATCCGATCGCCTGCGCCGCCGGGCTTGCCACGCTCGACATCTACCGCGACGAAAAGCTGTTCGAGCGCGCCAAGAACCTCGAACCGAAATTCGGCGATGCCGTGATGTCGCTGAAGGGGCTGCCGAACGTGCTCGACATCCGCACCGTGGGCCTGACCGCCGGCATCGACCTCGCCCCGCGCGCGGCGGACCTCGTCGGCAAGCGTGGCTATGATGCGATGGTCTCGGCCTTCCACGACAACGACCTGATGTTGCGCATTGCCGGCGACACGCTCGCCTTGACCCCGCCCTTGATCATCAGCGAGGACCAGATCGGCGAGATCGTCGAGAAGGTCGGCAAGGTCATCCGGGCGGTCGCCTAGACCATTAGACGACGGGCCCTCCTCGCTCGGCCGGGAGGGGAATTGCCAGGGCGTGCGGACCGCATGCCCTGGCGGCCCCATCCAGCCTCTGGTTCCCGACCTGCCAAAAGAACAGCGCTTGCCGAATCACCTATGATGATAGGATCAGGCGATCGCGTGGGGGCGCGCGGGGTAACGACCTGTGTGGAGGGGCACGAGCGCCAGATGATACGTATTTCTACGATCTTCATTGCCATTTGCATGGTGCTGGTGGCGGCATCGCTCGGGCTGATCCTGTATTCGGTCGCCCATATCAGCGGAACGGAATCCGCGATCGTGGCGCTGGCCGCACTGACCTTCATGATCCTGTACAACGCCGTGTCGATGCGGCTGCGCGACCGCACCGATGTCGGCAGCCAGATCGCGGATCTGTCGCGCGGCACCGCGGATCTTGCCCGGCAGGTTGCGGAATTCGGCCGCCGGCTCTCCGCCATCGAGGGCCGGGTCGTCTCCGCCAACTCGATGGGCTCCGACCGCATCCAGTCCGTGGTCGGCGAGATCAACGAGCTCGGCGCGCTGGTCAAGCAGCTCGCGGTCTCGGTCGCAACCCATGAGGATCTCCTGACCTCGGCCAAGCCGCCCGCCCTGCCGGTGGATAGCGAGTTGCGGAAGGAGCTCCCATCCGCGGATAACGACAAGCCCGCGGCCATCACGGCAGCGGAGACGCTGACCCTGGCTCCCGCTGCGCCGGTCTCCACCGCCGCCCGCAGCCAGTCGCAAACCCTTGCCGCGGTGAGAAGCGCCGTGGACGAGAACCGGTTGGACATCTATCTGCAGCCGATGGTGACGCTGCCGCAGCGCAAGGTGCGCTACTACGAGGCGGTGACGCGGCTGCGCGACGAGAAGGACCAGGTGCTGGCGGCGGAAGATTTCATCGCAGTAGCGGAGAACGCCGGCCTGATCGGGCGGATCGACAATGCCGTGATGCTGCGCTGTGTGCAGGTCCTGCGCCGGCTCCTGGTGCGCAACAAGGACATCGGCATCTTCTGCAACGTCTCCGCGGCGACGCTCGGCAATCCAGCGACGTTTGCGCAATGCCTCGATTTCCTGGAGGCTAACCGCGCGCTCGCGCCCTCCTTCGTGCTTGAGTTCAAGCAAGCCACCCTGCGCACGATCGGCCCCACCGAGACAGAGAATATGGCGGCACTGGCCAAACGCGGCTACCGCTTCTCGGTCGATCACGTCGCCGACCTGCGCTTTGAGCCGCGCGAGCTCGCCGACCGCGGCGTCCGCTTCATCAAGGTGCCGGCTGCCCTCCTGCTCGATCCGAAGCAGACATCGGCATCCGACATTCATCCGTCCGACCTGTCGGACCTGCTCGGCCGCTTCGGCATCGACCTGATTGCCGAGCGGATCGAGGGCGAGCGCGCGGTGGTCGATCTGCTCGATTATGATGTCCGCTTCGGGCAGGGCTTTCTGTTTGCCCCGCCCCGCCCGCTGCGCCCCGAGGGCGCAGCCGCGTCTTCCAACGTCACGACCCCGGCAGACGCCAAGCCGCAGGAAACCAGCGTCACGATCAATGGTGCCGTCAATGGCGCCAAAATCAACGCGACGGAGGTGCCGGCCGGCCCGCCCCGGATGACCGGCGCGGCCGCGCTGGTACGCCGTGTCGCCGGACCGGCCTAGAGCATATCCGGACCCATGACCACACTGCGTTTTGTCGAAAGTCTGCGGGAGCTCGTCAGCGGCGGCGTCGAGGTCGTGCTCAGCGACATCTGGGGCGTGGTCCACAACGGCATCGAAGCCTTTCCGGACGCCTGCGAGGCGCTGCACCGCTTTCGCAGACAGGGCGGCGCGGTGATCCTCATCACCAACGCGCCGCGGCCCGCCGATTCGGTGCAGCGGCAGCTGCGCAAGCTCGGCGTCGCCGACGAGGCCTATGATGCGATCGTCTCGTCCGGCGACCTGACGCGGCTCTATGTCGCGGACCATCCCGGCCGCAAGGTGTTCTGGCTAGGGCCGGAACGCGACGGCTCGATCTATCGTGGGCTCGAGGCGGTGCTCTCGCCGCTCGAGGACGCCAGCTACATCGTCTGCACCGGGCTGTTCGATGACGAGACCGAGACCGCCGAAGACTATCGCGAGATGATGCTGAAGGCGCGCGAGCGCAAGCTAAAGCTGATCTGTGCTAATCCCGACATCGTCGTCGAACGCGGCGATCGCCTCGTCTACTGCGCCGGCGCCATCGCCGAGCTCTATCGCGAACTCGGCGGCGAGGTGATCTTCTATGGCAAGCCGCACCGGCCGATCTATGAGCGCGCCATGGAGCTCGCGGCGACCCGACTTGGCCATGCGGTGGCGCTAAGCCGGGTGCTTGCGATCGGAGACTCCGTACGCACCGACCTCGCCGGCGCGCATGGCTTTGGGATCGATTGCCTGTTCGTCACGCGCGGAATTCACGCCGAGGAGTTTGCCGGCGTCGACCAGCTCGATCCGGCCTCGGTGAAGGAATTGTTCGGTCACCCGCCCCGGGCACTGATCCGGGAATTGAAGTGGTGATGTAGAATCTGTGTCCTTCTTCATTCCGGGGCCATGCGAAGCATCGAACCCTGATGCGCAATTGCGCACCTGAGAATCTCCGGGTTCCGGGTTCGCCGCTTCGCGGCGCCGGAACGAAGGGCATACACTTGCAGCGAAGTCAGTTTACGCGTTCGCCATGTCCGGGAAGACCGCTTCGATCTTGGTCTTCAGCGTCGCCGCGTTGAACGGCTTGACGATGTAGTTGTTGACGCCGGCCTTCTTGGCCGCGATCACGTTCTCAGTCTTCGATTCCGCCGTGATCATGATGAACGGGGTGGTCGCGAGGTTCGGATCGGCGCGCACCTCCCGCAGCAGGTCGTAGCCGGTCATCGGCTCCATGTTCCAGTCGGAAATCACCAGACCGTATTTTTTGCCCCGCATCTTGTTGAGCGCCGCCGAGCCATCGCTGGCATCGTCGATGTTGTCAAAGCCAAGCTGCTTCAGCAGATTTCTGATGATACGGATCATGGTGCTGTAATCATCCACCACGAGAACCGGCATCGACAAATCAACCGCCATCTTGACTCCCCTGCACGCACTTGAACGTAAGACAGATTGAACAACTCCGCCCGGGGCTTACCCCGACGGTCCATCCCTCTTGACTAGCATCAAGGCGTTAAACAGCTCGTTAACTGACCCTGGTTCCCACCTGTCCGCAGGTAGGTTTGCACCTCGGCTTGACTTCTGCAGCATCGCCGCGTCACGGTCCGCCCGGCGCGAACCACCCCGAAGCATTCCAAAAACCCCCTCAACGATGTCCGTTTTTACCGTCATCCGCGACACCTCCCCCATGTCTGAGATCCCCAGGGGCAGCGTGGTGGCGATGGGGAATTTCGATGGCGTCCATCTTGGTCACAGAGCCGTGATCGCAGCCGCCCTGGAGATGGGGCGGGTCCAAGGCCGGCCGGCGCTGGCGCTGACCTTCGAGCCGCACCCGCGGCGCTTCTTCAGCCCGAACACGCCGCAGTTCCGGCTCTCCGACGAGACTGCAAAACTCCGCCTGCTGGCCGGCACGGGCCTGTCCGGCGTCGTCTTGATGACCTTCGACAAGGCGCGGGCCGAAACCAGCGCACAGGACTTCATCCACAACGATCTGATTGGCCGGCTTGGGGTGCGCGGGATTGCAGTCGGTTATGATTTCCATTTCGGCAAGGGCCGGGTCGGCTCGCCGAGCCTGCTCGTCAAAGAGGCCCCGAGGCTCGGAATCGAGGTCGATGTGCAGCCACATGTCGATATCGACGACAGGCCGGTGTCATCCTCCGCGATCCGAATAGCGCTCGCGGAGGGCCAGATCGATGAGGCCACCGCGATGCTCGGCGCGCCCTGGTTCATCTCGGGCGAAGTGATCCACGGCGAAAAACGTGGCCGCGAACTCGGCTATCCCACCGCCAATATCCGTCTCGACCAGAACTGCGCACTGAAGCACGGCATCTATGCGGTCCGGGTCGGCCGTGGCGAGGGGATCAGCGAGGCGCGGCTCGACGGCGTGGCGAGCTTCGGCCGTCGTCCGACCTTTGACAATGGCGCACCGCTCTTGGAAATCTTCCTGTTCGGTTTCAAGGGCGATCTCTATGGCGAAACCCTCGATGTCGCCTTCATCGGCTTCATCCGCGAGGAGCTGAAATTCGACAGCATCGAGGCGCTGGTTCGCCAGATGAATGACGATAGCACCCACGCGCGGGCGCAACTGGCCGCGGCGCCGGGCGCCTTCCCCAAGCTGGGAAAGCTGGGCTGAACGCACAGCGGGGGGCTTTGCGAATGGGCCGGTGGCTGCTATGGAGAGCCCCCATGTTTGCGCGGCGCATCATAAGGATTAGCTGCCCGGCTTCCGCCTGAGCTCCTCCGCTCGGCGCAAGTCCGGGACCCTCCTCGTCCACCCGCGAGTGATCGCGTATTCCGCGCCCTTTCCGAGCAAGTCGACCTCATGTCCGAGAAGCCGCAAAAGTCCGACACGACAGACTATTCGAAAACCCTGTTCCTGCCGCAGACCGATTTCCCGATGCGCGCGGGGCTGCCGCAACGCGAGCCGGAGATCCTGAAGCGCTGGCACGCGATCGATCTCTATCGCCGGCTGCGCGATACCGCGAAAGGCCGCGCCAAATTCGTGCTGCATGACGGTCCGCCCTATGCCAACGGCAACATCCATATCGGCACGGCGCTGAACAAGATCCTCAAGGATCTCGTCACCAAGAGCCAGCAGATGCTGGGCTTCGATTCCAACTACGTGCCGGGCTGGGACTGCCACGGCCTGCCGATCGAGTGGAAGGTCGAGGAAGAGAACTATCGCTCCAAGGGCAAGCAGAAGCCCGACTTCCGAGATTCGGCGGCCATGGTGGCGTTTCGCAGGGAATGCCGCGCCTATGCCACGCGCTGGCTCAACGTGCAGCGCGAGGAGTTCAAGCGTCTCGGCGTGGTCGGCGACTGGGACCATCCCTACGCCACGATGAGCTATCCCGCCGAAGCGCAGATCGCGCGCGAGCTGATGAAATTCGCGGCCAACGGCACGCTCTATCGCGGCTCCAAGCCTGTCATGTGGAGCGTGGTCGAGAAGACCGCGCTCGCCGAAGCCGAGGTCGAATATGAGGATTACACCTCGGACGCGATCTGGGTGAAGTTTCCGGTCCGGGAGGCCAGGCTTGTCGACGTCGACGAGCAGGCCACCGAGCAGGACCTGCAAGGGCTTCGCGAACTCGTCGACGATCTGAAGTCCAGCTCGCTGGTGATCTGGACGACGACGCCCTGGACCATCCCCGGCAATCGCGCGATCAGCTTCGGCGAACACGTCGAATATGGCCTGTACGAGGTCGTGGATGCACCTGAGGGCAACTGGGCCAAGCGAGGAGATCGCTACGTCCTGGCCGACAAGCTGGCGGAAGACGTTTTTCGCCAGGCCCGCGTCCCGAGCTTCAAAAAGCTTCGCAATGTTGAATTCGAGGCGGGCGCGGCCAACGTGGTCGTGACCTGCGACCATCCGCTGAGATCGCAAGGCGGCTATGACTTTCCCGTTCCCCTGCTCCTCGGCGATCACGTCACCGACGACGCGGGCACCGGCTTCGTGCACACCGCACCCAGTCACGGCCGCGAGGATTTCGACGTCTGGATGCTCAACGCGCGCTGGCTCGAGCAGGACGGCATTTCCACGGCGATCCCCTACACCGTCGATGAGAACGGCGCCTTCACCGAGCACGCGCCCGGCTTTGCCGGCAAGCGCGTCATCAACGACAAGGGCGACAAGGGCGACGCCAACGATGCTGTGATGGCGGCCCTGGTCGCGGCAGGCAATTTGATCGCGCGCGGCCGGCTAAAGCATCAATATCCGCATTCATGGCGCTCCAAGAAGCCGGTGATCTTCCGCAACACGCCGCAATGGTTCATCGCGATGGATAAACCTTTTGTGGACGCCCCGGGCAGGCCCGGGGCTATGGATATCGCGACAAACGGTTCGGCCAAGCCCGACGACACCCTGCGCGCCCGCGCACTGCATGCGATCTCCGTGACGCAATGGGTGCCGGCCTCGGGCCAGAACCGCATCACCGGCATGATCGAGGCGCGGCCCGACTGGGTGATCTCGCGCCAGCGCGCCTGGGGCGTGCCGATCGCGGTGTTCGTCCGCGAGAACGGCGACGGGTCCGCCGAGATCCTCAAGGACGAGACCGTCAACGCGGCGATCGCGGCGGCCTTCGAGCGCGAAGGCGCGGACGCCTGGTACGCCGAAGGCGCGCGCGAGCGCTTCCTCGGGTCGCGCGCCAACGAGGACTGGCAGAAGGTCGACGACATCTGCGACGTCTGGTTCGATTCCGGCTCGACCCACGCCTTCGTATTGGAGGATGCGGTGCACTTTCCCGGCCTTGCCGGGATCAAGCGCAAGGTCGATGGCGGCGCCGACACCGTGATGTATCTGGAAGGCTCCGACCAGCACCGCGGCTGGTTCCACTCCTCGCTGCTGGAGAGCTGCGGCACGCGCGGCCGCGCGCCTTACGACATCGTGCTGACCCACGGCTTCACGCAGGACGAGCACGGCCGCAAGATGTCGAAGTCGCTCGGCAACACCATCGAGCCGCAGGCGGTGATCAAGGAGTCCGGCGCGGATATCCTGAGGCTGTGGGTCGCGGCCTGTGACTACACTGATGACCAGCGCATCGGCCCGGAAATCCTGAAGAACACGGTCGAGACCTATCGCAAGCTGCGCAACACCATCCGCTGGATGCTCGGCACGCTGCATCATTTCACTGGAGATGACGAGGTCGCGCCGGGCGACATGCCTGAGCTGGAGCGGCTGATGCTGCACCAGCTCGCCGAGCAGGATCAGGTCGTGCGCAGGGCCTATGAGGCCTTCGACTACAAGACAGTGGTCGCCACGTTGTCGGCGTTCATGAACACCGAATTGTCGGCGTTCTATTTCGACATCCGCAAGGACACGCTGTATTGCGACCCGATCTCCTCCGTCGCGCGAAAAGCGGCGCTGACCACGATCGACGTCATCTGCGATGCGATCCTGAAATGGCTCGCGCCGATCCTGAGCTTCACCTGCGACGAGGCTTTTGCGATGTACTGGCCGGGCGATTGCCCGTCGGTGCATCTGTTGACCTTCCCGGTCAATCTCGGTGAATTCTGTGACGATGCGCTCGCGGCGAAGTGGGACACGATCCGCAACGTCCGCCGTGTCGTCACCGGCGCGCTGGAGCTGGAGCGGGCGGCCAAGAACATCGGCTCGTCGCTGGAGGCCTCGCCGGTCATCTATGTCGCGGACCGAAAGCTGCTCGCGACGCTGTTCGATGTCGACGTCGCCGAAATCTGCATCACCTCGAACTACGAGGTGAGAGAGGGCGAAGCGCCAGCCGGCGCGTTCCGGCTGGACAACGTGCCTGATGTCGCCGTCGTGGTCGAGAAGGCCCAGGGCACAAAATGTGCACGCTCCTGGAAGATCCTCCCGACCGTGGGCGAGGATCCCGAATATCCCGACGTCTCGCCGCGCGACGCCCGAGCGCTGCGCGAATGGATGGCGCTGCATGAGCGCAGTGCCGCGCCCGAGCCGCGCGACGCGGTCATTGCACCGTTCGAACGCGCGCCGCCGATCGTCCCGCAAAGCCCTGCCCAGGTCGAGGAGACCACCATCGCCGCGGTCGACACCACGCCTCGCGACGACGAGCCCATCGCAGCGCCGGTCGAGCCGCCTCCGGCGCCGCGGAAGCGCGCGCCGAAATCGGCGGCTCGCCACGAAAAGCCTGCACACGCCGAGACCGTGCCATCCGACGACGCCGCAGAGGAGGTCGCGCCACAGCCCAAGCGTGCCGTGAAGTCGAAACGCGGCAACACATACGCCAGGCAGACGGCCGCGAAGAGGGGCGCAAAGAAGCCGGCCTCGAGCAAGGCCAAAACGACGGCGAAGGCCGCCAAGAAGGCGGCGAAAAAGAAGCCCGCAGAGAAGAAGGCCGCCGTGAAAAAGGCAGCCAAGAAGGCGAAGCCATCGAAGACAAAATCCGCAAAGCGTCCGGCCTCGAAAGCGAAGAAGCCGGCCGCGGCAAAAAAGGCCAAGAAGAAGAAAACGAGGTAACGACCCGGCATGGCGGCGCGCTTCAACCAACGTCTGCCGACTGGCGCGCTCGCCGCCCTTGTCACGCTCGTTCTCGACCAGGCGTCGAAATATTGGCTGCTCAACGTGCTCGACATCGCCGAGCACGCCCCGGTGCGGGTCACGCCGTTTTTCGACCTGGTATTACAATGGAACATCGGGATCAGCTTCGGCCTGCTGCAGAACGACAGCCCCGCCGCCCAGCTCACCTTGATGCTGGTCAAGGTGGTCGCGGTGATCGCGCTCGCGATCTGGATGGCCCGCTCACAGACGATCCTGGCCACCATTGCGCTCGGGCTGATCATCGGCGGCGCGATCGGCAACGCCATCGACCGCATCGCCTACGGCGCGGTGGTCGATTTCGCCCTGTTCCATATCGAGATCGCCGGAAAAACCTATACTTGGTACGTGTTTAACCTCGCGGATACGGCCATCGTTGCCGGGGTGGCGGGCCTATTGTATGATTCCTTTATTGCGATACCCGCCGCAAAAGCGCCCTGATCCCGGCAGATACGGGCCCCTCTTGAGCGGGTGCATGGCTTAACTTAAGAGGGCGCTTAGACCGCAGTGTTTCGGCGATCCGTTGGTGTCTTTTGGACGGGTAAAGCGATGCGCAAGATCGAGGGCTTGATGATTCGGAAATCGTTGAAATCCGCACGTGCGGTGCGGGTTGCGGCGGCCGCGCTCGGCGTCGGCCTATTGATGGCCTCCGGTGTGGCAA
>Ga0213876_10002783_pt1 | contig 10181 bp, 13 predicted proteins | sample BarmaccomBMRX_R9_FD_160113 | JGI IMG/M metagenome (GOLD analysis project Ga0213876, IMG submission 160113) | Root-associated microbial communities from Barbacenia macrantha in rupestrian grasslands, the National Park of Serra do Cipo, Brazil - RX_R9 | ecosystem: Host-associated > Plants > Roots...
CCGCCGCGAGCGGCAGCGCGACGAGAAGGAGCAGCGCAAGGCGCTTCATTGCGCTCTCTCTCCGAACGTCGGCAACGCGACGGTCTCCGGATCGGCGAGCGCGACGTTGAGCGTCTCGTCTTCACCGGCGCGAACGTCGACGACGCGCGTCACCGCCGGTCCGAGCGTCGGATTCGAAAGCGTGATCTCCCACCGTCCCGGCGCGAGCTCGATCGGCGCAGGCGTCACGAGGCTCTGTTCGATCGCGAGCTGTTCATTCGTCTCGACGTTGCGTACGCTCACGACATTCGCCCACGGAAACGCGTTGATGCCGACGTGTCCGGGGGCCACGGCGACGGGCGGGGGCACTGCCGCTTTCTGCGTCGGCGGAACGACGAGCGTCGAGGCGCGCGTCGTGGTCGTGGTCGCCGGCGGCCGTGTGTCGAACACGCGGTTCTTCCACATTGCATAGCCGCCGGCGCCGAACGCCGCAAGCACGACGAGCATCGCGATCCAGCGTCCCGCGCCACCTTTCTTCTTCACCGGCGGCGCTGGGGCGAGGGGGCGCGCGCGCGGCACGGTTTTGGCCGTCGGCGAGACCGGCTTTGGCGTCGTCGCCACGGTCTTCAGCACCGCGGCCATCGGATCGACGCGTTGCGTCCCGACGACAGTCGGCGCGTCCGCCGCGATGCGCGGCCGTTCGGCGTGACGCGTCGCCTCATCGGTGATCTCGACCGCGACCGGCAACGGACCGGCCGCGCCGGACGTGTCATCGAGCGTCGGCAGGATCTGCTCCAGCGCCTGCGCGAACTCGCGCGCGGTCGCGAAGCGCTTCTTCCGATCCTTCTCCATCGACCGGAAGATCAGCGCCTCCAGATCCGGAGACGGCATCACGGTCGGGTTCATCTCCCGCAGCGACCGCGGCCGCTCCGAAGCGTGCGACATCAGGTAGCCGTGCGGCGTGTCGGCCTGGAACGGCGGCACGCCGGTTAGCATCTCGTAGAGCACGATGCCGAACGAGTAGATGTCTGCCCGCCCGTCGATCCGTTCCCCTTCCGGCAGCATCCCGAGGTGCTCCGGCGAGCAGTACTTCCACTTGCCGACGAACATCCCGGTCTTCGTCTTGTTGTCCGCCTCGTCGCCCCACTGCTTGGCGATGCCGAGGTCGATGATCTTCACCCGCTCGTCGGCCCTACGGAGGCCGCCGGCCTCCGCGTCGAGTACGTCATCCCGCGAGATCATCAGATTCTCGGGGCTGACGTCGCGATGGACGATGCCCGCGCGATGGATCGCATCGAGGCCGTAAAGCGCCTGCACGGCGAGCTTCGCGGCGTAGCGCGGCGAGAGCGGCCCGCGCGCATCGATCAGCTCGTGCAGGTTGATGCCTTCGATGTACTCCCAAACCATGTAGCGCGAGCCGTCCTCGAGCGTGGAGAAATCGAAGAGCGCCGCGACGTTGGGATGCTGGATGCGCGTGGCCAGGCGCGCTTCACGCAGGAAGCGCTCGTGCGCGCTGGCGTCCTGAGCGATGTTCGCGCGCATCATCTTGATGACGCGGATCGCATTCAGATGGATGTGCAGGACTTTGTAGACCTCGCCCATGCCTCCGACGCCGAGACGGGCAAGGATCTGGTATTTGCCGTCGATGGGATGTTCCAGATAGCGGCGGAGAAACTCCGTGATCGGCTCGCCGCAGTACGGGCAAGCCTTGTACTTCGGGTCGATCTCCGACCGGCAGTGGATGCAATGGAAGGCCATCGTGGAAGTTATTTTTAGCGTCGCAGTGTACCGCAATTATATGCTCGGGGCATGAAGGAAAAGACGTTCAACGTCCGGACGACGGCGCGCGAAGAGATCGTGATCGTCACAGACGAAGTGCATCGCGCACTCGGCGAAATCGGCGGCGGCGAGGGCATCTGCACGATCGTCGTTCCGCACACGACGTGCGCGATCGCCGTGAACGAAAACGCCGATCCCGACGTGCCGGCGGATCTCACGAAGGCGCTGCGCGCGCTCGTGCCGAACGTGCCGTTCCGTCATGGCGAAGGCAACTCCGACGCGCACTTTCTCTCGATGCTCATCGGCTGCTCGCTCACCTGGCCCTACCGCAACGGCAAGCTCATCCTCGGCACGTGGCAGGGCATTTATTTCGTCGAACTGGACGGACCTCGCACGAGGCACGTCACGGTATATGTTCCATGACAGCGGTGACTGGTTGCTCGTTGCTGGTTGCTTGCGCTGCAGCGCCTGGAACCGGCAGCAGCGCAAGTAACCAGTCACCAGCAACCAGCAACTCGTCGATAGGAGAAACGATGAAGAAAACACTCATGGTCCTGGTCTCTTCGGTCTTCTTGGCCGCCTGCGCCAGCTCGTCCGGCAACGGGCCGATGGCGATGACGATGCTCGCGCCGGCCGCCGCCGGCTCGACGGCGCAGGGAATGGTGCACTTCCAGCAGCAGGCGGACGGCTCGGTCGAAGTGACGGCCGACCTCACCGGCGTTCCCGCCGGCACGCACGGCTTTCACGTGCACGACAAGGGCGATTGCGGCGACAGCGGCAACGCGGCCGGCGGTCACTACAACCCGATGAACATGTCCCACGGCGCGCCGGACGCGGCGGCGCATCACGCCGGCGACTTCGGCAACGTGACGGCGGACGCGAGCGGCGAAGTGCACGCGAAGTTCAACACGCGCTCGATCACCGTCGCGGCCGGATCGACCTCGGTCGTGAATCACGCCGTCATCCTCCACGCGAATGCGGACGACCTGACGACGCAGCCGACCGGCAACGCCGGTGCTCGCATCGCGTGCGGCGTCGTGACGCTGCATCAGATGGGCGGCGGAATGTAGGATCGAATGTAGGATCGAATGTAGGGCCGACTCTCCAGTCGGCCCCGCCTGGGCGATTGGAGAACCGGCCCTACGTGGCAGGATCGATGCAGGAGCGTCCCGCCGGTGCAACGCTTCACTCTCCTTCTTCTCCTGGGAGCCGTCGTCGCCTGCGCGGGCGGCGGCGGCTCGATGAGCCCGGCGGCGCCGAGCGCCGGACACGGCGCCATCACCATCCAGGTCATCCCCAATCCCATCGTCGCCACCTCCCTCGGCGGCGACCGCTACGAGTTCCCGTTCGAGGTTGTGGTCCGCGAGACGGGCGGCCATGCGGTGACGATCAACCGCGTCAGCGCGGATGTAGTCGCGCTCGGCGCGCTGCGCGTCGCGCAGGAAAGCTACGACTCGGCGAAGATCCAGTCCCTCGGCTTTCCCACTTCGATCGCGGCGAACGGCGAGCTGCGTTACCGATTCGCGCAACGCCATTCGGTGACGGACGACCGCCTCTTTGGCGCCGTCACGGCCGAGCTGACCGTCGAAGGAACGGATAACACGGGGACGCCGACGACGGGACGGACGTCCGTGACGGTGACGCGCAAGTAGCCGGCACGGCCGGCTGCGCTGATCGGCCACGCCTCGACCGCCATTCGCGCTCAAACCTGCAGTCCGTTTGAACGGCCTTCGCGCCTGCACGAAACACGTTGTATTCTTCGCCGCGCCATGCCCGGACCGATCACTGCATTCATCAAACATCACTACCGCCACTTCAATGCGGCGGCGCTCGTCGCTGCGGCCGAGGATTACAACAAGCACCTCGCGGCGGGGAACAAGATGCTCGTCACGCTCGCCGGCGCGATGTCGACGGCGGAGATCGGCCTCTCCCTCGCGGAGATGATCCGTCAGGACAAGGTGCACGCCATCAGCTGCACCGGCGCGAACCTCGAGGAAGACATCTTCAACCTCGTCGCGCACGATCACTACGAGCGCGTGCCGCACTACCGCCAGCTCTCCGCGCAGGACGAACAGGACTTGCTCGACCGGCACATGAATCGGGTGACCGACACGTGCATCCCGGAAGGCGAAGCGATGCGCCGCATCGAGGCCGCGGTGCTCAAGCATTGGGTGGAAAAGGACCAGGCCGGGCAGCGCCTTTTTCCGCATCAGTTCATGTACGAGATCCTGCGCGACGGCTCGATCAGCCAGTACTACCAGATCGATCCGAAGAATTCGTGGATGGTGGCGGCGGCGGAGAAGAACCTGCCGATGTTCGTGCCCGGCTGGGAGGATGCGACGCTCGGCAACATGTACGCCGGCCACGTGATCACCGGCGACGTGAAGAACGTGCACACGGTGCGGACCGGCATCGAGTACATGATGGAGCTCGCCGACTGGTACACGAAGACGACCGCCGAGACTTCGATCGGCTTTTTCCAGGTCGGCGGCGGCATCGCCGGCGACTTCCCCATCTGCGTGGTGCCGATGCTTCACCAGGATCTGCAACGCCCCGAGGTGCCGCTGTGGGGCTACTTCTGCCAGATCAGCGACTCGACGACGAGCTACGGCTCGTACTCCGGCGCGGTCCCGAACGAGAAGATCACGTGGGGCAAGCTCGGCATCGACACGCCGAAGCACATCATCGAGAGCGACGCGTCGATCGTGGCGCCGCTGGTGTTCGCGTACGTGATGGGGTGGTGAGGGGCGGAGTTAGATCGGCGGACCGTCGCCACGTCGGGCATGCCAGAACGCCACAACCTCCACTACGCGCTCCGGCGCGTCGATGACGTGGTCGTAGACGTGATATTTCACGCGCGGCAAAAACACGCGGCGCACACTGGGCAAACTCACGTTCATCGCACGCCCACCAACCTGCGGCTGCGACGCAAGCAGCGAGAACGCACGCTCTAACTCCTGCGTGATTGCGTTCGGTGCCGCCGTGCGATGGATGCTCCACCAGGATTGTGCCTCGCGAATCTGTCGTGCAGCGAGCGCAGTGATCCGAACCGAAAGCGACTGGATCATTCCTGACTGCGCAACTCGCGCAACAGCTCTTCGGCGGAGATGATCTCGCCACGCTGACCCTGCGCAATCGACTCGAGAAGGATGGCTTCGAGCTCCGGACTCACTTCGAAAGTCTCTTCGCCATCGAGCGCAATGAGAGTCACGTCCGCGCCTTCCGGGAGATCCGCTTCCACGACGACTCGACCTGCGATGACTTTGCCGGATGCGATCTGCACGATCGATATCCTACTTGCGAACGTTGGTGCCGTCGACCTCGACAACGTCCATGGAGATCACCTTCCGAAGAGCTCTTCAACGCTCACGAACGCTTCGTCCTCGGGCCGTAAAGGGTCTCGGCCAGAATTCTTCGGACGTCTGCGTCGGCGCTCGAGCCCAAGCGCTGCCGCAGCCCAGCCTCCGCCAGCTTGTGGGTGAAGTCGCTCATTTCCACCGCAGCCCAGAATTTCGTGGCGGCACTCTGCGCGCGATGGATCCGCGTCACGATCTCGCGGGCGCGGTGGCTCGTATCGCTCGCCGGCATCCGACAACCTTACCATCGCACTGGAGGAGCGTGAGGGCTCCTCTGCCGGAACAGCGACTGGACACCAGGAACTACTTCCTCAACATCCCGTTCCGCAGAATCCGCGAGATCTCCCCCACCACTTCCTCCGTGTCCTTGCCGAAGTGGTCGCGGACGCCGAACAGGATCTCGACCGAGAAGTAGTTGTAGAAGATGCGCGTCGCGAGCATCACGGCGGACGTCGGGGAAAGGCCGTCCTGCAGTTTGTGGCGCAGCTCGTCTTCCATCCCATGGGCCTTCATGAACGACTCGAAGCGTTGGGCCATGTTCTCGTAGAACTTCCGGATGTGCGAGCCGTCGAACTCCACGACGTCCACGTAGATCAGCGCCACGTAGTCGCGATACGAATGGACGGTGTCGCGCGCGGCGAGGCCGAGCTGCTCGAGGTTCTCCGGGAACGTGCCGCTGGCGAGCGCGCGGTTGAACGGGAAATCGGGGAGCGACATCGACTGGAAGTACTGGTCGAGCAGCGCGCGGAAGATCGCTTCCTTGTCCGGAAAGTGATGGTAGACGTTGCCCTTCGAGACCTTCGCCTCTTCGGCGATGTCGCGCACGCTCGTGGCGCCGTAGCCGCGATGCGCGAAGAGGCGGAGTGCGGCTTCGAGGATCTGGGACCGGCTGCGCTCGGATCGTTCTTCCTGCTGCATCAGCCGTTCAGCATATCCGAGAGACGGTGCTTCTCGACCTTTCCATAAGGCGTACGCGGCAACGCCTCGACAAACACAAACCGCCTCGGCAGTTTGTATTTGGAGAGCCGTTCGCCGAGCCACGCCTCGAGCTCCTCGCGCTCCGCAGTGGCGACGACGAATGCGACGCCGACCTCGCCCCAAGTCGCATCCGCAACCGGAACGACGGCCGCGTCGGCGACGAGCGGATGCGACACCAGCTCGGCTTCGATCTCCGCCGGATACACGTTCACGCCGCCGCTGATGAACATCTCCTTGCGACGCCCGGCGATGTAGAAGAAGCCTTCGTCATCGCGGCGCGCGAGGTCGCCGGTCTTGAACCAGCCATCGTTCGCATAGGCGGCGCGCGTCGCATCGCCGTTGTTCCAGTAGCCGTTCGAAACGTGCGGCCCGCGGATCCACATCTCGCCGACTTCCCCGCTCGGCAACTCGCGGCCGTCGCCATCGACGATGCGCACTTCGGTGAAGAGCATCGGCTTGCCGATCGAGCCGGCCTTTCGATACGACTCGTCGGTCGTCATCGTGAAGCAATTGACGCCGACCTCGGTCATCCCGAAACCCTGCTTCATCGGCACGCCGCGTTGCTGGTACGCCTCGATGATGTACGCCGGCAACGGCGCACCTCCGCTGATCAGCCAACGGATGTGCGACAGATCGGCGCTGGCGAGCTCCGGCGCCTCCATCAGCATCTTCCAGATCGTGGGGACGCCGAGGATGACGGTGCAGCGCTCTTGTTGGATCGTTTGCCAGACTTCGCCGGCGTTGAATGCGCGATGCAGAATCACCGTGCCGCCGGCGCAGAAGATCGGGATGAGAAACGCGGCGAGTCCGCCTGCGTGGTAGAGCGGCGTGAAGATCGGACTGACGTCATCCGCGCGCAGGTCCCAGTTGATCGCGGTGTTGTAGCCGTTCCAGTAGAGCTGCCGCTTCGGGATGATGACGCCCTTCGGCTTGCCGGTCGTCCCGCTCGTGTACAGCAGGCAATACGGCTCCTCGGAGTCAGAAAATGCAGGGCCGGCTCTCCGGCCGGCCCATGATTGATGCTGGGCCGGCTGGAGAGCCGGCCCTACGTTGTGTTTTGCGATGCCGAGGTCTACGTCGAACTCCGGCCCGGCGAAGAGCGCCTTCATCGCGCAATCCGCGGCGATGCCGCGCAGTTCGTGCTCGGTGGCGCGCGTCGAGAGCGGGACGACGATCGCGCCCACGCGGCCCGCGGCGAAGAACAGCGCGATGAGCTCCACGGAGTTGTGGGCGAGCAATCCGAATCGATCGCCGGCGCCGATGCCGTGCGCGGCGAGATGTGCGGCCGCGGCGTCGCAGCGCGCGTCGAGCGCGGCGTACGTCAGGCGCTCGCCGGTCTCGACGGAAACGAGCGCGAGGCGGTCGGGCGTTACGCGGGCGCGTTCGCGGAGAAGGTCTCCAGCAAACATGTCAGGAATCGCTCCGGCTGCTGGCGGTGAGGGATGTGCGCGGCGTCTTCGATCACCTGCAGCGTCGACCCGGCGATCTTCTGCTGCAGCGTCTCGGCGTACGCGATCGGCAACAGGCCGTCGTGCCGGCCCCAGATCATCGCCGTCGGTGCGGTGATCTGCTCCAGGAGGCCGTCGAGAAGATGGTTCATCAGCCCCGCCTGCACGACGCGCGTTCCGGGCGCGGAGATCGCGCGGGCGAGCATCGCGTCGATCATCCAGTCCGGAAGCTCCATCGCCGGACCGTGCACCGCGCGCAGCACGGCGATCGCCTCTTCGCGATCTTTCGGGAAGAGCGGCACGCCCAGCGGCCAGGCCATACCGCTGGCGTCCTCGAGGATCAATTGCTCGACGCGTTTTGGATGGGCGAGCGTGTAGAGCATCGAGACCCAGCCGCCCATCGAGTTGCCGACGAGCGTGAAGCGATCGACGCCTTCCACGACCTGGTGCAGGCCATCGAGGATCGTCTCCATCGGCAGCGGCCCTTCAGCCGGCGCGCTTTCGCCGTGGCCGGCGAGGTCGGGCACGATCAGCGTCGCGCGGTCGACGAGCGCGGGCACGATCGAGCTCCACGTTCCGGCCTGATCGTTCACCCCGTGCAGCAGCACGATCGTGCGCGGACCATGGCCGCCGCGGAAGAACACTAGTCCGTCCTGTTCGACGCGCACCAGTCCGACACGCTCCAGTTCGGAGCGGGTGAACGCGATGAAGCTCGAGGCCTGATCAGCCAAAGAGTCGTTTCTCCGCGCGCGGCATCCGGAAAGCGGCGGCCGCCTGGTTGTAGCCTACGCCCGATCCGATCATCACGACGAGATCGCCGGGCTGGATCTTCTTCGCCTGCAGTGCCGAGTCGAGCGCCATCGGGATGCACGCCGAGCCGGTGTAGCCGACGGTCTCCATGATCGTGTGCGTCTTGCTCATGGGCAAGCCGAGGTCTTGCATCACGAGCTCGATGGTCGGCTTGCGGACCTGGGTGAAGATCAGAAAATCGATGTCGGAGAGCGCGAAGCCGCCGTTCTGCGCGACGTCACGCACGATGCGCGGCCAGCCGCTGTTGTTGATCTCCGGCGGATAACGCTCGACCATCTGCACCGCCGTCCGCCCGCCCGCGACCGAGTCGTTCGTCGCCGGCTCGACCGTGCCGCCGGACGCGATGAGCCAGTTGCGGTGATACGTGCCGTCGGCACGAAACGCGGCGGCGATGAATCCCGGCTCGCTGCTGCGCTCCAGCACCGCGGCGCCCGCGCCGTCGCCGTAGAAGAAGATCATCGGATCGTCGGGCTTCGCCAGCTTGTGCATGAGGTAAACGCCGACGACGAGCACGGTCTCCAGATTCGGATTCGTGGCCATCAGGCCCGCCGCGTTCGAGATCGCGGTGGGGAACGAAGCGCATGCGCAGCCGACGTCGAACGTGCCGGCGTTCTTCGCGCCGAGCTTCGATTGCAGGACGACCGAAGTCGCGGGCGTGATGTAGTCCGGCGAGTCGGTGCCGAGGATGATGAGGTCGATGTCTTCCGGCGATTTGCCCGCGCGCGCGAGCGCCTGTTCGGAGGCTTTCAACGCGAGGTCGGAAGTCGCCCAGTCGTCGGGTGCGTACCAGCGGGAACGGATGCCGGTCGACGCTTCCATCTTGTCCACGAACTCCGGCGCGATCGCGGCGAAGCGCGCGCGGAGGATGTCGTTGGGGATCTCGATCGGCGGGAGGAACGAACCGGTGGAGACGAGACTGGCGTAGCCGTTAGGTCCCAAGAACGAGTCCCCCATCCACCGACAGCACCGCGCCGCTGATGAATTTCGCCGCGTCGCTCGCCAGCCACGCGTACGCATTCGCGATGTCCGCCGGCTCGCCGACGAGGCCGAGGGGCGTCTTCGCCGCCATGCCGTCCAACACGCGCTGGGGCATCGCCTTGACCATGTCCGTCGCGATGAACCCCGGCGCGACGGCGTTCACGCGGATGCCGTACTTGCCCAGCTCGCGCGCCCACGTCTTCGTGAAGCTGATCACGCCCGCTTTCGTCGCGGCGTAATTCGTCTGCCCGAAGTTGCCATACAGGCCGACGATCGAAGACGCGTTGAGGATGACGCCGCGGCCGGCCTGGATCATGTGCGGCGCGACCGCGCGCGTGCACAGGAAGACGCCCTTCAGATTGACGTTGAGCACGGCGTCGAACGTGGCGTCGTCCATCTGCGAGACGATGCTCCCGTCTTTCCACTTCACCAGCTGCGCGTCGCGTACGATGCCCGCGTTGTTGACGAGGACGTCGATGCGGCCATGCTCGCGGATCACGTCTTCGACGGCCGCGTTGACGACGTCCACTTTCGTGACGTCGACCGCCGGCACGTCCCAGACGATCGCCTTCGCGCCCTCCGCTTCGAACCGCTCTACGGTGGCACGGCCGATGCCCGCCGCCCCGCCGGTGATCACCACAACACGATCCTTCAGATTCAGGTCCAAGGTCTCTCCCGTTGCTGGTTGCTCGTTACTGGTTGCTCGTAAGAGAGGCGTGCTCGATCGCCGTTGTATCTACCAGCAACCAGCCACTAGCAGCCAGTGACGCGTCAGAAAGCCCATCGCAGCCCGAGCTGGATCTCCCGGCTCGGAAGCGTCGCGCTGTACTGCCCGAAGCGGGGGTTGGCCACG
>Ga0213876_10002784_pt1 | contig 10181 bp, 7 predicted proteins | sample BarmaccomBMRX_R9_FD_160113 | JGI IMG/M metagenome (GOLD analysis project Ga0213876, IMG submission 160113) | Root-associated microbial communities from Barbacenia macrantha in rupestrian grasslands, the National Park of Serra do Cipo, Brazil - RX_R9 | ecosystem: Host-associated > Plants > Roots...
TCGTACGTCTCGCACTCGGCCCCAATTCGTTCGATGAAGGCGTGCTTGATGTCGTTGACATCCTGCTTGTCGAATGGCGAGTAGTAAATCAGAATCTTCACTGCATCCGCACCAAGCTCTTTGATGCGCTTGACAGAAAGGTGCGGCAGCAGGTCCGGCAGACGCCCGGGCTTTGTGTTGTCGTAGCCGCTCTCCTCGTACGCAAGCAGCAGGCCGGCGTTTTTTGCGCGTGCCTTTGCCGCCGGGATTCCGAACTCCGGATCCAGCAGAATGGCGCTGGCGTGCCGCGTGAGAACCTTCGATACGGCAACTTTGAAATCTGCCATCATCTCGTCGGTGACTTGTTCCTGAGGAACACCCTTAGCAGACGCAATCGACTTTCGCAGGCTGCCTCGCTGGTCCATGGCGGCCGCGGCGATCACGCCTTTATCGTTCGAAAGCGCTTCCATGTGTCTGATTTTGCCTTCAGAAAGCTGCATGATGTTTTCTCCTCGGCGGGGCTGGAACGCTCTCAGTATATCGAAGGTATCGAACTGCCAACCCGCCGCCAATAACCCTGCGCGCGCCCCACATCATGGAGAATTTGCACCTTCAAATCGACCACCGAAGGGAACCACGTTTCCCAGCGAAGCCAGCGGCGAAACTCGACCCGAATGCTCTCGGGCGTTAAGCCATCGAAGTCGGACAGCAAATAGGTTTCGATTGTCGTCTCATTTGTGCCGAAGGTCGGACTCGTGCCTACATTCGTGATCGACTGCCAGCGCCGGTCGCGTGCCACATCGAACGTCTCCGTCACATAAATGCCGCGCGGGACTAGCTGGTCCGGTTCGGGCCGAACATTCAAGGTCGGAACCAGTTGCTTCGAACCGACGCCGCGGCCCGCCACCACGTCACCCTCAACAAAAAAGCACCGCCCTAGCAGACGGCCCGCGCGGCTCACTTTACCGTTCTTCAGATATTCGCGAATCAACGAACTCGAAACCACTTGGCCCCGATAACTCACCGCATCCACAAATATCGGTTCGAAGCCGCATTTCTCGCCCGCCGTGCGTAGCGTTTCCGACGTGCCCGCCTGTTTGTGTCCAAAGCGAAAGTTATGCCCCACGAACACGGCTTTGGTGTTCAATAGACCAACCAGAATGTCCAAGATGAATTGCTCCGGCGCCAGCCGTGCGACGTCTTCCGTGAACGGCAGCACAAGCACTTGTTTCGCCCCGGCCGCATGCAGTAGACGAATGCGCTGCTCGAGCGTACAGATCATGGCCGGCTTGCGATCGGGCGCAACTATGGCAGTGGGATGCGGATGGAACGTCAACACGGATGGCGCAAGGCCGCGCCGTTCGGCGAATTGTCGCGCTCTCTCAATCAGCGTTTGATGGCCGATGTGCACGCCATCGAAATTGCCGATCGCGAGTGCGCAAGCGGCGAACCGCCCGCGCGCTTCGTCGAGCGATCGGAAAACGCGCGCGCTGCTCATGCCTGGTCAGCCCGCCCGATGGGAATCTCCAGTCCGTCGTACGCAAGATGCACGCCCGGGGGAAGTCGAGCTTGCACCGCCGCATGCAGCAGATCGTGAGAGATGTGAGTGAAGTACGCTCGTTTCGGTCTCAATAGCTTTACGGTGCGCAGCGATTCGTCCACTGTCGAATGGGTGGGGTGCGGATTGTGACGTAGCGCATCCAGAAACAAAACGTCTAGCCCGGCCAGTTTGTCGAGGCTCTCCGTGGGAATCGTGCTGTGATCGGTCAGATAGGCGCAGTCACCGAATCTAAACCCGTGTACCGTTCCCTTGCCATGCGACATGCGAATCGGCTGGAACGCCAGGTCCGCGATGCAAAACGGCGCCTCGTCGAACACATGAATGCGCAGCCGCGGACGGCTTGACTCGCTGGGCGAGCCATCGAAGACGTACCGAAACGTCCGCTCAATCACCTCCCACGCGCCGGCCGAGGCATAGATGGGAATCTCCTGCTTCTGCATGAAATTGAATGGGCGTACGTCGTCGAGGCCAAGTATGTGATCGGCATGCGAATGCGTATAGAGGATCGCGTCGATTCGATCAATGCCGAAACGGAGCGCCTGATGCCGGAAATCCGGAGACGTGTCGATGAGCACGCGCGCGTTCCCCAGGCGCAGCAGCACGGAGGGACGCAGGCGGCTGTCGCGCTCATCGCCGGACGTGCAGACCTTGCAATGACAGCCGACCATCGGCACGCCCATGCTGGTTCCGGAACCGAGCACAAGAATCGAGGCGTGCTCGAATTGTTCGAGCATTTACTCGGTCTTTGAACCTTTGCCCCCATCCGCCGTGATGATCAACGGACGGTCGTCTTCCTTTTTCTTTTCCTCGACGACGGTGATGGGGGATTTACGCCGCTTCTCTTCGTCAGCGACTTGCACGTAACGAAAGCGGAGCTCCGTAAGGCCGTTCTCGACCAGCCGCTGTTCTTCTGGAGACAGATTTCCTTTCGTCTTCTCCTGCAGCATCGCGAGCAGATCTATCGAGTGGCGTGCCAGCGGCAGGTTCGGCTCAGGCTTTTCGTCGTTCTCGCCAAAGTTGATCAACCCAAGCTGCACTTGAGATTGCATCAGGAGGGATTCAACCAGGAAAAGAAAGTTCGCCGGCGGGAGCGGAAATTCGGTATCTTCGGCCATACAGCCCTTCTTAGACATTATTCTAAAAAACTGCAATACCCGAACCCGTTATTGGTCGTTGTATAGTATGCTACATAGACGGTGACTTCACTCGAAGTTCGCAATCTCTCGAAACGATTTCCCGGAGTGCTCGCCGTCGACGGCGTTAGTTTTTCGGCTAGTGCCGGAGAGATCACCGGCTATCTGGGCCCAAACGGCTCGGGCAAGTCAACCACCATGAAGATGATTGCAGGGCTGATTGAGATCGGCTCCGGCGAAATCCTTTTTGATGGCGAGTCCATCCGGCATGATCCTACGCGGCACAAGCAGCGAACCGGCTACGTGCCGGAAGAGCCGCATCTTTATGCGCATCTGAGCGGCCTGGAATTCCTGACCATGGTGGCACAAATGCGAGCCTTGCCGCCCAGGCGCAGCGGCGAGCGCATAGCTGGGATGCTGCGGTTATTGTCGCTCCACTCGGACCGGCACGCGCCCATTTCGGCCTATTCGAAAGGCATGCGCCAGAAGATCCTGCTGATCGCGGCTTTGCTGCACGATCCTGATCTGCTGCTGCTAGACGAACCATTTTCCGGGCTGGACGTTGCTTCCGCCTTGATCCTGCGCAGCCTGATTCAGGAATTATCGGCGCGCGGCAAGGTCGTCCTCTTCAGTTCGCATGAGCTCGAAACGGTCGAGCGCGTTTCTTCGCACATCGTCATTCTCCACCGCGGCAAGGTCGTAGCCGACGATTCGATCGAGCGTCTCCGCGAACTGCGCTCTGCCTCGACCCTCGAGGAAGTTTTCTCACAACTCGCCATTGAGCAAGACACGATCGCTGTGTCGCGCGAGATCGCAGATCTGATCCGAAGCTGAAGGTCCGCTCGGATGAGGAAAGTCCAATTTCGGGTCCTGTACCGCGAGTTCCTCTTTCGAATCGTCGATCTGGAACTACTGTCGAAACACGCGCAGGGTGACAGCCACACGTTACTGGGGCAGTTCGCCTCTCTGCTCATCTTTACGAGCATTGTGCTTGCACTCGGAGCCGCGATTTGGGCTGGAAATTTCAAGAACAATAGGGTACCTGTCCTGGTGCAGTTGATCAGCGCCTGGACCATGGAACACTTCCTAATCGCAACCACCATGCTGGTGGTGGGGCTGTTTGCGGTGCTGAGCTGGGAGTCAACCTTTCCGGACCGCCGGGACGTGATGGTGCTGGGGCCTCTTCCGCTTCGCGCCAGCACCTTGTTTCTGGCCAAGGTTGCGGCAGTGGGCAGCGCTTTAGGCCTCACTGTTCTGGCTTTGCACCTCCTCGCCGGCATCGCCTGGCCGTTAGCGCTCGCGCAGTATCATGCCGCGCCCGCTCCAGCTCTGCTCTTCGATTCGGCAATGCCGCCCGTGAAAGCAGCGGACTTCCCGGCTGTGATGAACCGCGATATCGCACCCATGCTGAAGCGGCTGAATCTGGCGGCTGCCGACGGCAAGGCAGGCATCGTCATTGGTATTTCTCAGCCCGGCGTGCGTCGCGTCATGACGTACGGCACAGCCGAGCCCGATTCGCTGTTTGAGATCGGCTCCATCACGAAAACATTCACGGGACTACTGCTGGCGCAAACGGCCGTCGAAGGCAAGCTGGACATTCGTGATCCGGTCCGCTATCTGCTGCCTGCAGGCGTCTCGGCGCCGTCCACGGGTTTTGAAATTACGCTGCTTGACCTGGCGACGCATCATTCCGGGTTGCCGCGCATGCCCGATAACGCCGGGCCCGGCGACCAGCGCGAGTCGTACACCAACTACAGTGCCTCCGATCTCAACGCCTTCATCAAACAGCACGGGCTTTCAAAGCCCACAAACGCAGAGTTCCTGTACAGTAACCTCGGTTTCGCGGTGCTAGGCGCGGCGCTGGCGAGTCGTGCAAACACCAGTTTTGCGGATCTTGTGTACCAGGACATTACGCGCCCGCTTGGCATGAAGGACACCGTGATCTCGCTCTCGCCGGAACAGAGCTCCCGGTTAATGCAAGGTCATGACGGACGGCGGCAGCCAACTCCGCGCTGGGATATGGACGCCTTTGCGAGCGCTGGTGGCATCCGATCGAGCGCGAGCGATATGCTGATCTATCTCGAAGCCGAACTGCATCCGGAACGTACCCCCCTTCGCGCGGCATTGATCTCGTCACAGCGCGTGCGCAGTTACGTCGGCAACGGGCGCATCGCGCTCGCCTGGCTATTCGATCCCTCCACCGGAGTGTACGAGCATAGCGGCGCGACCGGCGGCTTTTCAAGTTTTGCCTTCTTCGATCCTCACCGGGAATTCGCCGCGGTCGGCGCCATCAATGCCGCCCCCACCGCCTTTCCGTTCATTGAAGTGCTAGAGGAGCACGTCCAGCAGCGGTTATCCGGCGAACCCGCGGTATCGCTGGCGGCGGTGTCTGTCCCTCCCGCCGGGCCCATTCGTTCCTTCCTCGCTTATTGGATCAGCATGGCCGCCGCAGCCACCTTCACGTTTTGTTGCATCCTCGGTCTGCAGGGCCTCGCTGCTCAAATCTTGCCCCGCCGATGGTATTTGCGCGCATCCGGTTTTCTGCAGCTCGCCGTTTTCTGCCTGCTCGTGTGCGGCTACTTCCTTCAGCAATCGCCGCTGGGCGTGCTGATCGCCGGCTCGCGGCACCCGTGGAGAGCGTGGATGCCTTCCTATTGGTTCGTCGGCCTCTATCAGCAGGTAAGCGGGTCGCTGCATCCGGCACTCGCGCCCTTTGCGCTTCGCGCCTGGATCGGTCTTATTGTGGCCCTCAGCGCCACCGCGATAGCATACGCAGCGTCCTACCTGCGGACGCTGCGCCAAATCGTCGAGGAGCCGGACATCGCGCCGGCACTGCGTAACGCTTGGCTGCCGCGCCTGGGCAGTTCATTTGAAGCCGCCATTGTCCATTTCAGCGTGCGAACCCTGTTCCGCAGCCGGCAGCACCGCATGATCTTTGCGTTTTACCTCGGCACTGGCCTGGCGTTCGCAATATTCTTTTTGAATGCGCCGCCAGAGCTCTCCGGCCCCGCCGCCATGGGCCCTTGGGATCCGCTCTCGGTGCCGCTGCTCGCCGCAACCACCATGCTCGTGTGTTTCTGGGTTGCCGGCATTCGCGTGGTCTTCTCACTGCCGCGCGACCTGCAGGCAAACTGGATTTTTCGCATGATGCCGTTTGATGCAGCGCGCAGTTGCCTGCGGGGCCGCCGCCGCGCTCTTACGTTGCTCTCGGTATTCCCCGCATCGGCTCTCATGGCGGCGCTACTGTTCTCACTTTGGCCATGGAGACCCGCCGCCGCTCACGTTGCCTTACTTGTGTTCTTGGCCGTCATCCTGTCCGAGTTCTCCTTTGACGGAGTGCAAAGAATTCCCTTCACCTGCTCCTACCTGCCGGGTACATCGAAGCTTCACATCACGTTCTGGTTTTGGATTTACGTCCTTCTAGCGGGCGCCATCGCCGCCGCTGTCAACGAACGCAGCGCGCTCCAGAGCGGTTGGACAACGGTGGTGCTCCTGATTGTTTTCGGCTTGGCCGCAGCGGTCTGCATCGGACGCAATAACTGGCTCGCCTCAAAAAGCGACACTGAGCTGCGCTTTGAAGAAGTTCCCTCGGACCAAGTGCTAAGTCTGAATCTGTCGTGAATGCATCCGGCCTCTTCACTCAGCACTGGAAGTGTGGGATAATTCAAGTTACATTCCGTCTCTTCCCAACGGCTGTTCTTAGCGCCCGTTCCGAAACTGCACTAGGTCAAAACCTTGCTATTTTAGAGTTACTCGCGCTCACCGGAGGACCGCTTTTTTACATCCTGCATGTCGTATCAGATTCAACCGTTACGAGAATTCCTTGTACGCCCCGCGCTGCCTCCTGCGCTGAATCGTCTTTCAGAGCTTGCTTACAACCTGCTCTGGAGTTGGGATCATACGATTCGCTCCCTGTTTAGACGGCTCGACCCAGTTTTATGGAAAGAATCGAATCATAATCCCATTCAACTCTTGGGTCGCATTTCACAGGAGAAACTGGATCGCGCCGCATCCGACCCGCGATTTATTTCTCTATACCGCCGCGCCTGTGAGCGCTACGATGCGTACCTCCATGCCGTGCCTCCGAACGAGAACACGCCGAAAATTGCGTACTTCTCGATGGAATACGGGTTACTTGACTGCATGCAGATCTATTCGGGCGGCTTGGGTATTCTATCCGGCGACCACCTGAAAGCCGCGAGCGATCACGATTTCGCACTCACGGGAGTCGGTCTCCTCTATCAACGTGGGTATTTCCAGCAATATCTGAATCCAGATGGCTGGCAACAGGAGCGGACGCCCACCAACGACTTCTATACTCTTCCTGTCCGCCCCTGTCAGGGTGACTTCGATGAAGAGGTGATCGTGAGCGTCACCCTCCCCACTGGAGAGGTGTTCATCAAAGTTTGGTACATCGACGTGGGGCGCGTAAAGTTGTACCTGCTCGACACCAATATCCCGCTGAATAAAAGCGCCGAGCACCGCGAGATTACAGACCAGTTGTACGGCGGTGACACTCACAAACGCGTCCGTCAGGAAATTGTATTAGGTATCGGTGGTCTGCGTGCCCTGAAGAAGCTGGGCATCAAGCCCACCGTTCATCACATGAACGAAGGGCATTCCGCTTTTCTTGCCATCGAGCGGATCAGGCTCATGATGCAGGAGAACGGCCTGACGTTCGAGCAGGCGCTCGAAGCAAACCGGCTGAGCAACATTTTTACGACGCACACATGCGTTCCGGCCGGCATCGACTTGTTCGATTCAAGCCTGGTCTATGACTACTTCGCGCACTACTGCGAACAGGCAGGTTTCCCATTCGAGAAACTCCTCGCTCTCGGCCGCCATAATCTGCAGGATCCAACCGAGCGCTTCTCCATGGCCGTGCTGGCCTTGAAGACCTCTGCGTTTCGTAACGCAGTGAGCGTCATTCACCGCAAGGTATCGCAAGAGATGTTCCAGGAGCTTTGGCCGCGACTGCCTGTGGATGAAGTGCCGATTACTTCAGTCACCAACGGTGTGCACTCGCCGACCTGGATCAACGGCGATCTGGCGAGCTTGTATGACCAGTACCTGCAGCCGGATTGGCGCGAGCGTTTGGAAGATACCAAGCTGTGGGAACTGGTTCACGAAATTCCGGCGCAGGAAATGTGGGAGATGCACCGCAAGCGTAAGCGCCGCATGGTTGCGTTTGTGCGCGAACGAGCCGTGGCTTCAGCTGTGCACCGGAAAGCGTCAAGCGCGGAGGTGCGCAGGCTTCATGACGTTCTCGATCCGGACGTTTTCACCATCGGCTTTGCACGGCGCTTTGCAACGTACAAACGCGCTACGTTACTATTCCGCGATGTTCCGCGATTGAAGAAGATTCTCAATAGTCCAAAGATGCCGGTTCAGATTGTAATCGCCGGCAAAGCTCATCCGAAGGACACGCCCGGTAAAACGCTCATCAGAGAGATTGTGGCGCTATCGCGCGATCCGGAAATTTCCAAGCGCTTGATCTTCGTGGAAGATTACGGCATCCAGGTTGCGCGCGAGATGGTGCAGGGGGTGGATCTTTGGCTCAACAATCCGCGGCGCGGTGAAGAAGCTTGCGGCACTAGCGGCATGAAAGCGTGCATGAATGGCGTGCTGAATCTCAGCGTTCTCGACGGTTGGTTTGATGAAGCGTTCGAGATCTCAGGCGGCTGGGCGATTGGCGACCGCGTGACCTATTCCGAGGATCAGGACGACATTCACTCGAGCGCGATTTACTCCACTCTCGAGAACGATATTGTGCCGTTGTTCTACCAGACCTCGGATAACGAAACACCGGTTGAGTGGATCCGCCGCATGCAGACTTGCATGGCGAACATCACGCCGCGATTCAGCTGCGGCCGCATGGTGTCCGAATATATGTCGGAGTTGTATCAACCTTCACATAAGTTCTGGATGAACGTGTGCAAGGATAACTTCGAAGCTGCCCGGCAAAAGACAGTGTGGGACGCTCGCATGAACCAGGCCTGGAATATGATCCGGTTCGTCGATTTCGGCGATACGCCGGACGATCAGGTCACGAGCGGCTCGTCCGTTCCGCTTCGCGCGACAGTTGATTTGGCGGGATTGAGCCCGACAGAAGTTCGTGTCGAGGCCGTCATCGGACAGATTGGCGTGAATGGTCAATTGCAGCGTACCTATACCTTGCCTCTCACTCCCGTGGAGGAAAAGGGTAGTGCAGTCACTTTTGCCAGCGAGTTTACTGTTCAGCAAACGGGACGCGTGGGCTATTCCGTGCGAATCAGTCCAAATCATTTTGATAACCCGTTAACGAGGCCGTGTAATTCGCTTTTAAAGTGGGTGCTGGACTGATTTTGTTTGAGTTTGGTACAACTTACTACTGGCGCGGCGGTTAATAGTTGTGGTACATACTAAGCAGGTGCTGGCGGGATCTAAAAGTTATCCACGTCCTCCCAAGACCCCGTCCTCTTCTGAGACTCCAGCGTACTAGAACTTTCTCTTCGAGCACTGGAACTGCACCCAACTCATCCGGTCACGGAACTGCTCTGACAATTCGCATTAGTCGCGACCGGACGTTCTCTAAGGAGTCGATCAACGATAATGGACGGAGATCGCAAATACCGGCAGCACGGGTACCACGATTCTGATCGAGGCGATTCTTATCGCTCCGACAGACCGCGGCCATCCGGTCCCAAGCTGCCTATTGATGTAACCGGGCCTAAACTACCCCGGTTAGTACAGAACGTTGCGGCGGCCCGCTGCTTTAATTGTGCGGTTGCTTTAGCACCGGATATAGATTTCACCGGCAGGTGTCCGAAATGCGGCGCCGCTTTGCATTGCTGTAAACAGTGTGTGAATTTCGATTCTTCTACGCGCTTCCAATGTGTGAAACCCATACCCGTGCGCATTGCGTTGAAGGACCAGGCGAACACGTGCGAGTTATTCAAACCGCGCGTCACCGTTGCGCGCGATTCCGCGCCTTCGGGAACAGTTTCGCATTCCCCGGCAAACGGTGTGATTCCGGCGCCTCGCAACGCAAACGACGCTCGCGCGGCATTTGATAGTTTGTTCAAAAAGTAATTTCTCCGCAGCACGCACTGCTGTTCTCGCATCGGTCGCGGTGCGAAGTGCAATCCGAACTGACTAACTCTCAATGGCCGGTCCAAAGATCAAAAAGAAATCGTCAAGTTCCAAGACGACAGCCATGCCGCGGCAGGGCGCGATTCCCTGCCTCATTCTGCTGCTGATTATTCTGGTGATTGTCGGGTTCTTCTTCTTCGCCAGCTTTCATGCAGGATAGGCGCGGGTTGCGCGCGATACTCTGAAAATTGCGCAGCGACGGCAGGCAACCCGACCAACTCAGATCCACGAAGATTACTCCCGGTTATCTTGTAACGGCCGAAGGTGCCGTATTGATCGAAACCGGCAATACGCGTGTGCTGTGTGCGGCGACGATAGAGGATTCAGTACCGGGCTTCCTGCGTGGAACCGGCAAAGGCTGGGTAACTGCCGAATAT
>Ga0213876_10002785_pt1 | contig 10180 bp, 10 predicted proteins | sample BarmaccomBMRX_R9_FD_160113 | JGI IMG/M metagenome (GOLD analysis project Ga0213876, IMG submission 160113) | Root-associated microbial communities from Barbacenia macrantha in rupestrian grasslands, the National Park of Serra do Cipo, Brazil - RX_R9 | ecosystem: Host-associated > Plants > Roots...
AGGACGTCGTAATCCGGCTTCATCCGATCAGTATCGGCCTGGCGCGAGCAGACGCAAAATCCCCCGACACGCCGACGATTTGGGTGCTTTTGCGTCTGCTCGCGGGGGTTAGCCGCGTCTGCTCGCAGGGGTTAGCCGCCGACTCGCGGGGGTCAGCCGCCGACCGTCAGGCCGACCTTCTGGAATTCCTTGAGGTCGCAATAGCCGGCCTTGGCCATCGCCCGGCGCAGGCCCCCGACCAAATTCAGGGTGCCGAACGGGTCGTCGGACGGGCCGTTGAGCACCCGCTCGAGCGACGGGCGCTCACCGACGGCGATCTGCAGCAACGCACCGCGCGGCAACGACGGGTGCGCCGCCGCGGCCGGCCAGAACCAGCCCTCACCGAGCGCCTCGGCGGCCTCGGCCAGCGGCGTGCCCAGCACCACGGCGTCGGCGCCGCACGCGATGGCCTTGGCCAGCTCGCCCGAGGTGTGGATGTCGCCGTCGGCCAGCACGTGCACGTACCGGCCGCCGGTCTCGTCGAGGTATTCGCGACGGGCGGCGGCGGCGTCGGCGATCGCGGTGGCCATCGGCACGCTGATGCCCAACACCTCGTCGCTGGTGGTCACTCCCCTAGTGGACCCGTACCCGACGATGACGCCGGCGGCTCCCGTGCGCATCAGGTGCAGCGCGGTGCGGTGGTCGAGCACGCCGCCGGCGACCACCGGGATGTCGAGCTCGGAGATGAAGGTCTTCAAATTGAGGGGTTCGCCATCGCTTGCCACCCGCTCCGCCGAGACGATCGTGCCCTGGATGACCAGCAGGTCGATGCCGGCCTGCAGCAGCACCGGGGTCAGCGCCTGGGCATTTTGCGGGCTCACCCGCACCGCGGTGGTCACGCCTGCCTCACGGATGCGGGCCACCGCGGCACCCAGCAGGTCCGGGTTCAGCGGGGCGGCGTGCAGCTCCTGCAGCATCCGGATCGCCGCCGAGGGTTCCGGCTCCTTCTCGGCGGCCTCGACGAGCTGGGTGATCTTGGCCTGCACGTCGGCGTGCCGGCCAATTAGTCCCTCGCCGTTGAGCACCCCCAGCCCGCCGAGCCGGCCGAGCTCGATGGCGAACTCCGGCGAAACCAGGGCGTCGGTGGGGTGGGCGATGACGGGAATCTCGAACCGATAGGCGTCCAGCTGCCAGGCCGTCGACACGTCTTTCGAGGAGCGAGTCCGCCGCGACGGCACGATGCTGATCTCGCTGAGTTCATACGTGCGACGGGCACTCCTGCCCATCCCGATCTCGACCATGTCGGCCTCAGCGCGCGTAATAGTTGGGCGCTTCGACGGTCATCGCGACGTCGTGCGGATGGCTCTCTTTAAGGCCGGCCGCCGTGATCCGGACGAACTGCGCCTGCTGCAGCACCTCGATCGTGGGCGAGCCGGTGTAGCCCATCGCGGCGCGCAGGCCCCCGGTGAGCTGGTGAATCACCGAGGACAGCGGGCCGCGGAACGGCACCCGGCCCTCGATGCCCTCGGGCACCAGCTTGTCCTCCGAGAGCGCGTCGTCGGCGAAGTAGCGGTCCTTGGAGTACGACTTACCCGAGCCCCCGGAGCCCCTGCCCGCCATGGCGCCCAGCGACCCCATGCCGCGATAGCTCTTGAACTGCTTGCCGTTGACGAAGATCAGCTCGCCGGGCGCCTCCGCGGTGCCGGCCAGCAGCGAGCCCAGCATGGCGGTCGACGCGCCGGCCGCCAGCGCCTTGGCGATGTCGCCGGAGTACTGCAGGCCCCCGTCGGCGATGACGGGCACCCCCGCCGGTCCGCACGCCGCGACGGCTTCCAGGATTGCCGTGATTTGAGGCGCGCCGACCCCGGCCACCACGCGGGTAGTGCAGATCGATCCGGGCCCCACGCCGACCTTGACCGCGTCGGCCCCGGCCTCGACCAGGGCGGCGGCCGCGGACCTGGTGGCGACGTTGCCGCCGATCACCTCGACGCGTTCGCCGACTTCGGCCTTGAGCTTGCCGACCATGTCGAGGACCAGCCGGTTGTGGGCGTGCGCGGTGTCCACGATCAGCACGTCGGCCCCGGCGTCGACCAGCATCATCGCGCGGACCCAGGCGTCGCCGCCGACACCGACGGCCGCGCCCACCAGCAACCGTCCGTCGCTGTCCTTGGTGGCCAGCGGGTGTTGTTCGGTCTTGACGAAGTCTTTGACGGTGATCAGCCCGGTCAGCCGGCCGTGGCCGTCGACGACGGGCAGCTTCTCGATCTTGTTGCGGCGCAGCAGGCCCAGCGCCGCGTCGGCGCTCACGCCTTCCTGGGCGGTGATCAAGGGGGCCTTGGTCATCACCTCGGCCACCTGCTTGGCCTGGTCGACCTCGAAGCGCATGTCGCGGTTGGTGATGATGCCCACCAGCGCGCCGGCGTCGTCGACCACCGGCAGCCCGGAGATCCGGAACCGCGCACATAGCGCGTCGACCTGGGCCAGCGTGTTGTCCGGCCGGCAAGTGACCGGATCGGTGACCATGCCGGCCTCGGAACGCTTCACCATCTCCACCTGGCCGGCTTGTTCGGCGACGGGCAGATTGCGGTGCAGCACGCCCATTCCGCCCGCCCGGGCCATCGCGATGGCCATCCGGGACTCGGTGACCGTGTCCATCGCCGAGCTCACCAACGGCACCTTGAGCCGGATTTTCCTGGTGAGCTGGCTGGAGGTGTCCGCGGTCGCGGGCACCACGTCGGAAGCCGCAGGCAGCAGCAAGACGTCGTCGAAGGTCAGGCCCAGCATTGCTATCTTGTGCGGATTGTCGCCGCCGGTCGGCACCCGGTCATCCGCAAGCCCTCCAATGGAAGCGTCACGGACATACGGACTGACAACCAGGTCAGAGCTTTCTTCCAGGCCGGACATGCCACGGGACATCGGTGAGGCCCTCCATACGCATGCGAAGTGAGAAGCCCATCCTATCGGCTCGGCAGGCTGCGGTGACTCGCTAGCCCGGGCGCGCCGCCTGCTGGCGTTATGACGGCCCGGCTGCGTAGTCTAGAGGCGTGCGTGACCACCTCCCGCCTGGATTGCCGCCCGACCCTTTTGCCGACGACCCGTGTGACCCGTCGGCAGCGCTGGAAGCCGTCGAGCCGGGTCAACCCCTGGATCAGCAGGAGCGGCTGGCGGTCGAGGCCGATCTGGCCGATCTGGCCGTGTACGAGGCCTTGTTGGCGCACAAGGGAATTCGTGGGCTGGTCGTGTGCTGCGACGAGTGCCAGCAAGACCACTATCACGACTGGGACATGCTGCGTGCCAACCTGCTGCAACTTTTGATCGACGGCACCGTGCGGCCGCACGAGCCGGCCTACGACCCCGAACCGGACGCCTACGTCACGTGGGATTACTGCCGGGGGTACGCCGACGCCTCGCTCAACGAGGCGACGTCCGACGCGGACGGTTTCCACCGCCGCTGACGGGCCCTTCCCGCTGTCCCGGGCTAGGACCCGGCGTTTCCGTTGACCAGCGTCGCGGGCGCAGAGGGCGGTGAAGGCGCGCCCGTCGGCGGCGGAGCAGCAGGCTCGAGCGACGTCGTGGTCGGGGTGTGCCCATGGTGGTGAGACTTGGTCGTCGTGGCGGGCGGAGACGTCGTGGTTGCCGGCGGAGGCCCGGATGTTGTCGTCGGCGCCGGACTGGATGGTGTCGGAGCCGGGCTGCTTGACTTCGGCGTCGAGGCGGTCGAACTGCTCGGTGTCGCCGTCGGCGCGGTGAGCCTCGGCGGTACCGACGTTGTCGGCGGCTGCGAGGTGGACGCCGGTGCCTGCGGGCGTTGCCGCGGACGACTCGCGTTCGGATCGCGCGTCTCCACCCGGGTGTTCAGCAGATCGACCTCGTCGATCAGATCCTGCTTTTGGCCGCCGTCGTTGACGGCCTGCAAGCTGCTGCTGACCTCGGCCAGCTGATTCTGGGCCTGGCCCCACTGGCCGTCGTCGATCATTTGCTGCACCTTGGCCAGATCCGCCTTGGCGGACAACAGGACCTGGTCGTCGCTGACCCGCGGCTGGTCGAAGAACATCGCGTGGATGCCGTACAGAGCGTTTCCGGGTCGGGCTTCGACGACCATCGCCCCGAATCCGCTCAACACCAGCAGTGTGGCCGCCACGGACCCGACCGCCGCCAGTCCGCGATGGGCGCGTCCGCGCTCCGTCATCCCGGCGAGCAGCGCCTCTTCGGCCTCTTGCTGCGACACCAGCGCGCTGGCCGGCGGCCACCGCAGGTCGTCTCGCCAGTCCCCCAGCAGCTTGATCAGCGCGTCATCGTCGGGATCGTCCAGGTCGGCTTCGGCGCGCTCGGCCAGCGCATCGAGCAGCAGATCGGTGCGGGCCATTTCATTTAGCGCGGGCTGGTCGCCGAACGCGAAGTCAGGCATAGTCACCTGCCGCGACGATTTCGTCCTTCAACCGCTGCAGCGCGCGGTGCTGTGCCACCCGCACCGCTCCCGTGGTGCTGCCGACGGCGGCGGCGGTCTCTTCGGCGCTCAGTCCGACGACGACGCGCAGGATCAGGATTTCGCGCTGCTTGGCGGGCAGGATCTCCAGCAATTCGTTCATGCGGCTGGCCGAATCGGCTTCGAGGGCCAGTTGCTCCGGGCCCGCCTCGGCCGACCGCCGTTCCGGAACCTCTTCGGCGGGATAGGCGAGATCACGGCCGGCGGCCCGATGGGCGTCGGCGACCTTGTGCGCTGCGATGCCGTACAGGAACGCTAGGAACGGACGTCCCCGGTCCCGGTAGCGCGGTAGCGCTGTGATGGTGGCCAAGCACACCTCCTGTGCCACATCGTCCGCTGACAGGCCGCTCCGCTCGGTCGTGCCGACTCTTGCCCGGCAATATCGCACGACGATCGGACGGATGGTCTCCAGCACCTTGCGAAGCGCATTTCGGTCTCCTGCCACGGCCTCCGCAACCACGGCGTCGAGACGTTCACCTTCAATTGTCATCGACGGCGATATCTCCAACGTTACGAAGCGGACACACCCTGACACTGACCAGCTATCGAGCCAGCAAAGACACAGCTAGACGCCTAACACTCGCGCCGAGCTTTAAGCGGTGCGCCAGATGCCTCCGGCACGCTGCATCTGACCTGCACAAATATCCCTGATTTGGGTGAGTTCGCGCATCGGTTGTACCGGAACCGTGACGCTTCCGGTATCAATCAGCAAGCAAGCCAGTGCCCATTTCAGGGGTATCAGGCCACGCTGGCCAGCGGTTTCGAGCGCGGCGGCACCGACGGCGCTGGCACGATCGATGTGGCCGGCGCTGCACAGCGCGGCCGCCAGCACAACGTCACTCTTGACCTGGTGCCGCACGCCGGCCGTCGCTCGAGCCAACTCCACCGCCCGCTCGGCGTGACCGACGGCGACGGCCCCGTCGCCGGTGGCCATCGCCAGCTCCGCAGCCACCCACTGCCGGCGCACCGCCACCCGGTCACCGACCCGACCCGCGTCCACGCGGGCCAACAGCGTCGCCAGGCCGATCAGGGCGTCGGCGCGGGCGGCCGGGTCGGCGCCGGCGAGCGCCAGGGCGCGACCGTCCCAGCGCCGCGCCAGCGCGTGCCACCCGAGCTGACGTAGGAAAGAGCCCTGCGTGCTGTGCGCCAATGAAGTCACCGGGCCGGCGGCGGCGCGCCTGATCTCGGCCAGGTCGCGGTACGCACTGCCGTATCGGCCCTGCCCGCCGGAGGCCACCGCCCGCAGCCACAGCTGATGCGGGGTGACGGCGGTCGGCAGCGGCCAGGTTTCCGGCGCATTTCCGAAGGCGGCCGCAGCCAGAGTTGGCTCAATCATCTGACATGGGATGAGTTTGAATCACGGTGTGCGGTAGCCGAGCCATTCGTAAAAAGTTTGTGGTATCTGCGTTACCAGAATATTACCCGGAGCCGCATGTGGCCCAATTAACACTCCCCTGCCTACACCTCTGACCTGGGTGGTTACCTGATCAGCCCACTTTCCGTTAGCACGTCTAGCGTTGTGCAAATGCGCGCCAGATGAACGCAGAGTTAATTCTCCCGCAATGCTCAGATATTTGGTCACACCGGGCACCTATTGACTGAATTTCAGCAACGCCCCTAACGTCTAGCGTTACAAGATAGGTAGTCATCGGTGACGCCTCTGCAATCAGTTAAACACTCGCCTCCTTGGCGAACCTGACCCGCATCTTGGGCCGGCCGTGCAGAGAGGGATCAAGCAATGCCACAACCGGAGCAGCTACCTGGACCCAACGCCGACATCTGGAACTGGCAATTGCAGGGCCTGTGCCGCGGTGTCGATTCATCGATGTTCTTCCACCCCGACGGCGAGCGCGGTCGCGCCCGCATGCAACGCGAGCAGCGTGCCAAAGAGATGTGCCGGCGCTGCCCGGTGATCCAAGAGTGCCGCTCCCATGCGCTGGAGGTCGGCGAACCCTACGGCGTGTGGGGCGGCCTGTCGGAATCGGAACGCGACCTACTTCTCAAGGGCGACCTCGGTCGCAGTCGCGGTATCCGCCGGACCGCGTAACCCCAGCCCCCTCGCGCAGGCCCCCGACCGCGTGGCGTGTCGGGGGCTTTACGCCGGGCGCCGATGCCCCGGACCTCCTCCACCAAATCGGCGACGGCGCGACGGCTATTTGCCGTGCGCGTTAGGGATCTGGCCGGGGTGTCGGAAGCCGTGCAACTGCTGGAGCATGCCGAACTGATCTACGAGAGCCGGCGCACGGAAGATATTTGAGCGCCACGCAGGTCGGCGTGGCGCCCCTGGCCTTAGCGCTGTGCTCGCATGTTCTCCCGGCCACATCGACACCTCTACGCCAAAGGATGTCCTGTTTGCCCGCCTTGTAGCGACACGCGTGCGTAGTGCAGCGCGAAATCCTAACGGGCGTTTGACAGTCGCTCAGAGCCGGGCAAAAAGGATGCCCCGGGCGCGGGCACTGCGGTGGCTGTGTATTCACCGCGGCAGGTAGTTCCCCAGCCGGACGCTCGATTGGCACCCCGGTGCCCTCTTTGTGTCTTGCTGCTGGAATCACCGTGTGGCCGTGGTGTGACCACCACACGCGAGGGCTGAACCTGTTCCTGCCACTACCAGAATCGTTGGGGCCAGGTTGCCGGCGCGTAAGCGGAAATTCCTAACAGATGCGGCGCGTCCTAAGCACCGCACGGATCAGTAATCGGGCGTGAAGGACTCCTGATGAGCGCGCTCATTACAAACCGAAGCGACCTAGGAACTAGGAGACAGCTCTCATGACGACACCGAAAGACACCACCCGCAAGCTCGACAACAAGGCGCCACACCTGGACTACTACCCACACTGGCTGGACAACCTCGCCGACGATGTCATCCTCCAGGGCGCCGTGTTCAACGGCGAACTGCGCGGTGCAGAAAACGTCGGGAAGATGCTCAGTTTCGCGCGAAGCCTTTACGCGTTTCAGGACTTCCGCTTCTACGGCATGCGCGGCGATCTCTTCTTGGAGGACTACCGCTCCCGCATCCGTGGCACCGAGGCGTACCACCCGACCGGAGTCGAGATCTACAACTTCGTCGTCGTGTACTTCAACGACGAAGGCGAGACCAGTCAACTTGTCATGAACCACCGGCCGCAGTCGGCGGCCCTACTGTTCTCGTCGTTGCTGACCAAGCACTTCGGTGATGCTTTCGACCCGAGCCTCTTCTACGACGGCGATGTCAGCGCTCGGTTGCTCGACCGCGACCTGTCCCGCGGAAAGTGGCCGCCCTCGGCCCGCACCGAGGTGGGCTAGGCGGCAACGTCGCCGACGCGCGACACCGAGCCCGCGGCCCCCTCCAGCGCCGCCTTGAGCACGAAAAGACGCAAAAGCCCCCGCACGCTCGGCGTGTCGGGGGCTTTTGCGTCTGCTCGTGCAGCTTAGTGGTGGTGGTGACCGTGGCCGTGGCCGTCGGCCGGCTCGGCCGGCTTGTCCACGATCGCCGTCTCGGTGGTCAGCACCATCCGAGCCACCGACCCGGCGTTGAGCACCGCTGAGCGGGTGACCTTCACCGGGTCGACGACGCCGTCGGCGGCGAGGTCGCCGTAGCCACGGGTGACCGCATTCAGCCCATGCCCGGCGGGCAGTTCGCTGACCTTGTGCACCACGACCGAGCCGTCCAGCCCGGCGTTGGCGGCGATCCAGTACAGCGGTGCGCTCAACGCCTCGGAGAACACGTCGACACCCAGGGCCTCGTCACCGGACAGCGACGCGCGCAGGTCCTGCAAAGCCTTGCGCGCCTGGATCAAAGCGGACCCGCCGCCGGGGACGATGCCCTCCTCAACCGCGGCCTTGGCTGCCGCGACGGCATCCTCGACACTTTCCTTACGCTCCTTGAGCGCGGTCTCCGTGGCGGCACCCACCTTGATGACGGCCACCCCGCCGGCCAGCTTGGCCACCCGCTCCTGCAGCTTCTCGCGATCCCATTCCGAGTCGCTGTTCTCGATCTCGGCTCGCAGCTGCTTGACCCGGTCGGCCACGGCATCCTTCGCGCCGCCGCCGTCGACGATGATGGTGTCGTCCTTGCTGACCACCACGCGCCGCGCCGAGCCCAACACCTCGGTGCCCACTTCGCGCAACAGCAGGCCGGCGTCGGGGTTGACCACCTGGCCGCCGGTCACGATGGCCAGGTCCTCGAGGAACGCCTTGCGCCGGTCGCCGAAGAACGGCGCTTTCACCGCAACCGCCTTCAGCGTCTTGCGGATCGAGTTGACGACCAGCGTCGCCAGTGCCTCGCCCTCGACGTCCTCGGCGATGATCAGCAGCGGCTTGCCCGACTCGGCGACCTTCTCCAGCAGCGGCAGCAGGTCGGGAAGTGAGCTGATCTTCTCCTGGTGCAGCAGGATCACGGGCTCGTCGAGCACGGCCTCCTGGGAGTCGAAGTCGGTGACGAAGTAGGCCGACAGGAATCCCTTGTCGAAGCCCACACCCTCGGTGAACTCGAGCTCGGTGCTCAACGTCGAGGACTCCTCGACGCTGACCACGCCGTCGGTGCCGACCTTGCTCATCGCCTCGCCGACCAGCTCGCCGAGCTGCTCGTCACGCGACGACACTGTCGCCACCTGCGCGATGGCGTCCTTGCCGGACACCGGCGTGGCAGACGCCAACAGCGCCTCCGACACGGCGTCGGCGGCCTTGCCGAGCCCCGAGCCCAGTGCAATCGGGTTGGCTCCCGCGGCAACGAGCCGCAGGCCGGCCTTGACCAGAGCCTGGGCCAGCACCGTCGCGGTGGTGGTGCCGTCGCCCGCGACGTCGTTGGTCTTGGTGGCGACCGACTTCACCAGCTGTGCGCCCAGGTTCTCGTAGGGGTCTTCCAGATCGATCTCACGCGCGACCGTCACGCCGTCGTTGGTGATGGTGGGACCGCCAAACGCCTTGGCCAGCACCACATGCCGGCCGTGTGGTCCCAGGGTCACCCGAACCGCGTCGGCGAGTTTGTTCACGCCGGCCTCAAGGGCGCGGCGCGCGGTTTCGTCGTACTCAATCAGCTTGCTCATCAGGCTCCTTCAGGCTGTTAGCCCTCAACGCGAGCCGCCCCGGAAATCCGCCGCGCGTGAACACGGGGGATCGCCGGGGCGGAACACGGACTTCTATTTGTTGACGACAGCCAGCACGTCGCGTGCCGACAGGATCAGGTACTCCTCGCCGTTGTACTTGATCTCGGTGCCGCCGTACTTGCTGTAGATGACGGTGTCACCCTCCGACACGTCGACGGGGATCCGCTTCGCGCCATCCTCGTCCCACCGGCCGGGGCCGACTGCGACGACGGTGCCTTCCTGCGGCTTCTCCTTGGCGGTGTCAGGAATGACCAGACCGGACGCGGTCGTGGTCTCGGCCTCGTTGGCCTGCACGAGAATCTTGTCCTCGAGTGGCTTGATCTTCACCTTCGCCACGATTGGAGCCCTCCACTAATTCGATAGGGTCCGAGACCCTTGCCCGGACCGGGTTGACGGTCGGTCCGGGGCTCAGCCCGAACCGCCCGAGTTACCAGATGATTTGGCACTCGTCCGAGCCCTCGCGCCGTCGTCGCGGGTGCCGGCACACGGGATCGGGCCGATTGCCTCCTAGCACTCTATACATGAGAGTGCTAGCACTCAAGGGCGCCCCGTTGCTTCCCTGAGAGTTGGCCCGTCGGGCGCGGCGCCGAGATTGCCGCCAGGGTCGCGATCACGCCCCCAAGCACAACCG
>Ga0213876_10002786_pt1 | contig 10180 bp, 7 predicted proteins | sample BarmaccomBMRX_R9_FD_160113 | JGI IMG/M metagenome (GOLD analysis project Ga0213876, IMG submission 160113) | Root-associated microbial communities from Barbacenia macrantha in rupestrian grasslands, the National Park of Serra do Cipo, Brazil - RX_R9 | ecosystem: Host-associated > Plants > Roots...
GCATGATCAGTTTTGTCGAGGACGTCCGCGGCGCAACCCTGAGCTTCCTCATCTGTTTGTGGCCTTGTTAGACCCACGGCCGACACGGGAGCTCCGGTGCAGGTGGATCGCACGACGATGCGTGGGGCATCGACGGCGCTTCTCGCTGCTCTCCTAGTCGTGCTGCTCTGGGTCCTCGCGGCTCCGGCCGCGCAGGCCCAGGTGCCGGACGCCGCGGCGCCGGTGACGATCGACGGCCCGGACCCGGGGATCGAGGCTCTGTCGGGCATGGACGTGGCGCGCGACGGGACCGGTGGCGTGGTCTACCTGAAGGACGTCCTCGGCGTCAGGCGCGCGTTCGTCTCCAGGCTCCTCGGCGGGGTCTTCCAGCCGCCCGAGCAGCTGGATGCGGGCCTGCCGGGTCCCTCCTCGCAGCCGGTTATCGCCGCCGGCAACGGAGGCCTTCTGCTGACCGCCTTCATCAACGGTGGTCAGCTCTACGTGGTCAACCGTTCCTCGGCGGCGGCTCCGGCCGTTGGTCCAGCGCCGCTGGCCGGCGGCGCGAGCGATCCGTCCATCTCGATCAGCAACTACGGCAAGGCCTACCTGTCCTTCACCGCACTTGGATCTGGTGGCCACGACGTGCGGGCGGCTTACTACTCCGGCGGGGTCTGGTCGGTGGCGCCGGCCCCTCTCGACGCCCAGCCTGGCGATGACTCCGGCGCCGGCACCGCCCGCTCGGAGGTAACCACCTCGGGTGACGGTGTCGGAATCGTCGCCTGGGGCGAGGCCGGGCACATCTACACCCGGCGGCTGCGCGGAACGGCTCCCAGCCTCGTGGTCGAGCAGGCGGATGTGCCGAGCCTCGGCGGCTGGAGCGAGGTGAGCTCGGATCAGCCGAGGCTCGGCACCGGGGGCGACTCCTCATACGCCGCCGTGAGCTTCCACGAGGTCTTCGCCAGTGGCGCGCTGCGGCAGTCCCGCGTGCTGTTGCGGCGGCTCCGCGGCTCGGAGTTCGAGTCCGTGACCGCGCCGGATGGCCTCTCGACGCCCGGAAGCTCGGGCGCCGTCCAACCGAACGTGACGGTGAGCGAGTACGGCCGCGGCTTCGTCACTGCGGTCCGCGAGAACACGAACCAGCTCTTCGCGATGACGCTCGGCAACAACAGCGCCAGCGGCCCGGTGACCGAGGTCGACAGCTTGAGCAACGCGAGCGCGCCTGACGCGGTGCCGGCGATGGCGGGGCTGTACTCGGACCTGATCGCTTGGCAGCGTGATCCCGGAGGCGGCGGGGCGCGCGAGGTCCGCGCACGCTATTCCGTCAACGGCACCGACCTCGGCGCGGAGCTGGTCCTCTCCGACCCAGGACTCGGGCCGACCGACGCCGACCGCGGCCTCGTCGCTGCCGGCGATGTCACCGGCAACGCCGCGGTGGCCTGGGTTCAGGGCAGTGGCGCCACCAGCCGGATCGTCGCGACCCTGCTCTACGTCCCGCCGGGGGCGCCGGCCCCAGCCCCCGGTTTCGCTTACTCCCGCGGCCGCCAGCCCGTGCTGAGCTGGTCGCCGGCGCGCGAGCAGTGGGGGCCGGTGCTGTACACCGTCCTCCTGGATGGTCAGCCGGTGGCGCGGACTGCGGGCACGTCCGTGCGCGTCCCGGTGCCGTTGGCGGACGGCCCTCACACGTGGGCTCTAACCGGAGCCAATCCTGCCGGCCTCGCCCGCAACAGCCCCGCTGCCACCGTGTGGGTCGACGCAGTCGCCCCGGTGGTACGACTCACGCTTCGCGGAGGCCGCCACGTCGGCGACACGCTGCGGGCGTATGTCTCGTACACAGATGCTCCCGCGCCCGAGCCGCGGCGTGCCGCCTCCGGCGTAAGCGAAGTGCTGATTCGCTGGGGCGACCGGCACGACTACCACATCGCCCACTACAAGGCCCATGCCTACAAGCGGGCTGGGCGCTACACGATCACGGTCGTGGTCAAGGACCGCGCGGGCAACCGCCGGGCGATCAGCCAGGTTGTGCGCATCACGCCGGCGCCGAAGCCGAAGGCCAAACCGAAGTCGAAGTCGAAGTCGACGGGCAAAGGCAACGCTGGCACGCCCGCGCAGACTCCCACCGGCGGCCAGCCGACGCATGCCTCGCGTCGAGGGTCGGGTCGGTGAGAGGCGCGCTGCGGATGACGCTGATGGCGCCGGCGCTGCGGATGACCCCGGTCGCGCTGGCACGGCGCATAACCCTGGTCGCGCTGGCGCTGAGCCTCGTCGGCGCCGGCGCAGCCCGGGCTGGGGCGCCGGCGTACGTCGCACAGCCGCCATCGAAGGGCGCGTTCACCGCGGACGGCAACTGGAACCGCTACCTGCTGGGCGGAACCTGGCTTCTCCGCGCCGACCCGAGCAATGCCGGCGTCGACCTCGGCTGGTGGCGAGCCACCGCGACGACCGCCGGCTGGTCGCCCGTGACGGTGCCGAATTCCTACAACGCCGACGACTTCTCGAACGCCAGCATGAGCGGCAGCGTCAGCTGGTACCGGCGCGACTTCACGCTCCCGGCGCAGGCATTTCCGCGCTACGTGCGCTCGAGCGAGCGCCACTGGATTGTGCGCTTCGAGTCGGTCAACTACCGAGCCACGGTGTGGCTGAACGGGCGCCAGATCGGCTCCCACGCCGGCGCCTATGTTCCGTTCGAGCTCGACCTCACGGGCCTGCGCCCGGGGGTCAACCGCCTGATCGTGCGGGTCGACGATCGCCGCTCGGGGTCGGACCTGCCGCCCGGACCGGGCGGCGGCTGGTGGAACTTCGGCGGCATCCTGCGCGAGGTCTACCTGCGCCCGGTGGCGCGAGCCGACCTGGCCCAGGTGCTGGTCTCCCCGCAGCTGCCGTGCCCGACGTGCGCAGCGACCGTCCAGTTCAGCGCCGTCGTCCGCAACCTTACGGGCAGCCGCCAGGCGCTGCGTCTGAACGGACGCTACGGCGGCGCGCGCATCAATTTCGGCAGCCTCGTGGTGGCGCCGCAGGCCAGCGTGACCGTGCGTACAACGCTGCGCATTGCGCACCCGCGCCTGTGGTCGCCCGATCATCCGACCCTGTACCTCGCGCGGCTGGCGCTATGGGATTCGTCCGGTCGCCGGCAGCTCACCGGCTACACCGTGCACAGCGGCATCCGCAGCATCGCGGTCGTGGGTGGCCGCCTGACCCTGAACGGGCGAGCGCTCAACCTGCGCGGAGTCAACCTGCACGAACAGGACATCCGCCTCGGCGCCGCGCTCGACCGCGACCACATGCGCCGGCTGGTGGGCTGGGTGCGGAGCCTCGGCGCGACGATGATCCGCGCCCACTACCCGGTCAGCCCCTACATCGAGGAGCTCGCCGACCGCTACGGGCTGCTGATCTGGTCTGAGGTGCCGGTCTACCAGGTGAACGATCAGTACGTCGGCCAGGCCGGCTGGCGCGCGCGCGCGGCAGCGGCCCTGCAGAGCGACATCCTCGCCAACTTCAACCACGCCTCGATCCTCGTGTGGAGCCTCGGCAACGAGCTCAACACTCCCCCGACCGCGGCCCAGGCCGGGTACATCGCCGCGAGCGCGGCACTGGCCCATGAGCTCGACCCAACTCGGCCGGTCGGGATGGCGATCAGCGATTGGCCCGGCGTGGCGTGCCAGCCCGCGTACGCGCCGCTCGACGTCATCGGCGTCAACGAGTACTTCGGCTGGTATGACGCCGGCGGCGGTTCCACTGACGACCGGGATGCTCTCGGTCCATTCCTGGACAGCCTGCGCGCCTGTTATCCGAGCAAAGCGCTGATGGTCACCGAGTTCGGCTTCGAGGCCAGTCGTGATGGGCCGGTGGAGGAGCGCGGCACGTACGAGTTCCAGGCCGACGCCACCGCCTATCACCTCAGCGTGTTTGCCGCCCGGCCGTGGCTGTCCGCAGCGCTGTACTTCGCGCTCCAGGACTTCGCCGTGAAGCCTGGGTGGAGCGGCGGCAACCCGTGGCCGAACCCGCCGTTTCTGCAGAAGGGCGTGTTCGACCTCGCAGGCAACCCGAAGCCCGTGTTCGGCGTGCTCTCATCGAGCTTCCACGCCACGGCTCAGATCGCGCGGGCGCCGACGACCGCGGGCCGGCGCGAGGCGGTTCGGGCACGCGCGGCCGGCAAGGGCCTCTAGCTCCTGACCGGCGCGCCCGGCGCATCCCGCCACCGCTGCACGCCGTTGTAGCCTGAACTCGAGTGTCGTCGCCCACCGCCCAGACAGCGCTTCGCCGCACCACGTTGTATGACCGCCACCGGGCGGCAGGCGCCAGGATGGTGCCTTTCGCGGGCTGGGAGATGCCGGTTCAGTACGCCGGCATCCGTCCCGAGCATCTCGCTGTGCGCCGGGACGTCGGCGTGTTCGACGTCTCGCACATGGGTCAGATCGAGACGCGCGGGCCCGATGCGGCTGCGTTCCTGCAGCGGATGCTCTCGAACGACGTCCGCCGGATTCCAGAGGGCGGCGCCCAGTACAGCGTGCTGTGCCGCGACGACGGCGGCGTTCTCGACGACCTGTTCACCTACCGGCTGTCCAGCACGTGCTTCCTCACCGTGAGCAACGCCGCCAACCACGAGAAGGACCTGCAGTGGCTTCAAGCGCACGCGAGCGAATTCAATGTCGACGTGCTCGACTGCGCCGAGCGTTTCGCCATGCTCGCCGTGCAGGGGCCACGAGCGCGGTCGCTCGTGCGCGGCCTGGCCGACGGCGGGCCGCCGCCGCGGATGCACTGCTGCGAGCGCACGGTGGCGGGCGCGTCGATGCTCGTCTGCGGGACCGGATACACAGGCGAGGACGGCGTCGAGCTTCTGCTCGACCCGGGGCAGGCGCCTGGCGTGTGGGACGCGCTGCTCGACGCGGGTGCAACGCCGGTCGGGCTCGGCGCCCGCGACACGCTGCGCCTCGAGGTCTGCTTTCACCTCTACGGAAACGATCTGAGCGAGGAGCGCGACCCGATCGGAGCCGGGCTCGGATGGTGTTGCCGCGAGACGACCGGCTTCATCGGGGCTGAGGCGATCGCGGGCGCGCGTGCCGCAGGACCGTCGGAGAAGCTCGTCGCGTTCGCGATTGACGGCGCCGGCATCGCCCGCCCCGGCAATCCGGTTCGCGAAGGCGGCATCGTGACGAGCGGAACCTATTCGCCGTGTCTCGCGCGCGGCATCGGCATGGCCTACGTTCCCGCTGAGCGTTCCGAGCCCGGCACGGGTATCGAGATCGATGTGCGCGGAACCGTCCGCGCCGCGACGGTGCAGCCCAAGCCTCTGTACAGAAAGGGGTCCTGACGTGGCCGACGCCAGCTATCCGACCGACCTGCTCTATCACCCCGAGCACGACTGGGCGCGACTCAACGGCGAGACCGCGACGCTTGGCATCACCTGGTATGCCCAGGACGCGCTCGGCGAGCTCGTGTTCTTCGATCCGCCGGCGATCGGCGCCCAAGTGAGCAAGGACCAGTCTTACGCCGAAGTTGAGTCCGTGAAGGCGGTCTCCGACGTGATCGCGCCCCTGTCGGGCGAGGTCGTAGAGGTCAACGATGCGCTCGCCGACACGCCGGAAACCGTCAACGACGATCCCTACGGCGAGGGCTGGCTCGTGAAGATCAAGCTGTCAGATTCCGCGGAAGCGGAATCGCTGCTGGATGCGGCGGCTTACGAGGCGACGCTGACGTGAGCACCTACGTCTCCGCCACCGAAGCCGATCGCCGGGAGATGTTGGCCGCGATCGGGGTCGACTCGATCGAGCAGCTGTTCTCGGACATTCCTGAGGGTCTGAGGCTCGAGCGTCCGCTGGCGCTTGACCCTGGCCGGGCTGAGCAGGAGGTCTACGACGAGCTGCGCGCGCTGGCGGCGCGCAACGTCTCGACCGAAGATGAAGTCTCGTTCCTCGGCGGCGGGATGTATGACCACTACGTGCCGGCGCTCGTCGACTCGATCGTTGAGCGCTCGGAGTTCCTGACCCCCTACACGCCGTATCAGCCTGAGATCTCGCAAGGCGGGCTGCAGGCGATGTTCGAGTACCAGACGGCGATCTCCGAGCTAACAGGGCTGCCGGTGTCCAATGCCTCGGTATACGAGGGTCCGAGCGCAGTCGCCGCCGCTGGCTACGTGGCCAAGCATGTCAACCGGCGAGGCCGGTTCGTAGTCTCCCGCGGCGTCCACCCGCACGCGCGCGAGGCGCTGGCGACGATGGCGGGCAGCTGGCAGATGGAAACGGTCGAGGCTCCGCTACGCACGGGGCTGACCGAGCTGCCCGAGCTCGATGAGAACGTGAGCGCGGTGATCGTGGCGCAGCCGAACTTCCTCGGCGCGGTAGAGGACCTGCAGGCTCTCGCCGACGCCGCCCACAGCGCCGGCGCGCTGCTCATCTGCTCGTGCGACCCACTGCCGCTCGCGCTGCTCAAGGCCCCCGGAGATTGCGGCGTAGACATCGCGGTCGGCGAGGGGCAGACGCTCGGCAACCGGCTCGACTTCGGCGGACCGTCGTTTGGCTTCTTTGCCACGACCGAGGCGCTGATGCGACGGATCCCCGGCCGCATCGCCGGCGAGACACGCGATCTCGACGGCAAGCGCGGCTTCGTGCTCACGCTGCAGACGCGCGAGCAGCACATCCGCCGGGAGAAGGCGACTTCGAACATCTGCACCGCGCAGGCGCTGAACGCGTTGGCCGGCGTCATCTACCTGAGCTGGCTCGGGAGGCGCGGGATCGTCGAGCTGGCCGAGTTGATGCTCCGGCGGACCGCGTACGCGCGCCAGCGCCTCGCGGCGCTGCCTGGAGTGACGGCCCTGCACGAGCAGCCGGTGGTGCGCGAGTTCGCGGTCACCTTGGACGCCCCGATTGAGAAGGTCATCGCCCGCTGCCGCGCAGCTGGGATCAACCCTGGCTATCCCCTCGTCCGCTCCTATCCGGAGCTGTCTGAGGGGCTGCTGATCGCCATTACCGAGCGGCGCACGCGCGCCGAGATCGACCGCCTTGCCGATGTGCTTGGGGCGAGCGTGAGCGCCGAGCGCGAGACGCTCGCGGGGGTGACAGCGTGAGCAGCTTCCTCGCCGCCGCCGACGATGAGCTGACGATCTACGAGCGCTCGCGGCCAGGCCGGCGCGCGTTCGTGGCGCCGGCGCTCGACGTTCCCGAACGGGCGCTCGACGAGCTGCTGCCGGTTCGGCTGAGACGGGATGAGCCACCGCGGCTGCCGGAGGTCTCAGAGCCCGAGATCGTCCGCCACTACAACCGCCTGTCCAAGCGCAACTTCGATCTCGACACGGGCTTCTACCCGCTCGGATCCTGCACGATGAAGCACAACCCGAAGCTGCACGAGCGCCTGGCGGCGCTGCCGGGGCACGCCAAGCTTCACCCGCTCCAGGACCCGCGCCGGGCGCAGGGTGCGCTTGAGCTGATGTGGCGCCTGCAGAGCGCGCTGGGAGAGATCGCCGGCCTTCCCCACGTCTCCTTGCAGCCGTCCGCGGGATCGCACGGCGAGCTCCTCGGCGTGCTCTTGACGCGTGCGCTGCACGAGGATCACGGCGAGCGGCGAACCCAGGTGCTGACGCCCGACAACGCGCACGGGACCAATCCGGCGACAGTCACGATGGCCGGCTACGAGCTCGTCAAGGTGGCCACCGATCACGCCGGCAACGTCGACCTCGACGACCTGCGGGCCAAGGCGGGCGAGCAGGTGGCGTGCTTGATGCTCACCAATCCCTCGACGCTCGGGCTGTTCGAGCAGGGGATCGAGGAGATCGAGCGGATCGTGCACGGCGTAGGCGCGACGCTCTACTACGACGGCGCCAACCTGAACGCGATCATGGGGATCTGCCGGCCGGGCGACATGGGCTTCGACATCGTCCACTTCAACCTGCACAAGTCGTTCACGCAGCCGCACGGCGGCGGCGGGCCGGGCGCCGGGCCGATCGCGGTCTCGGAGCGACTCGAGCCCTACCTGCCGCGCCCCCAGGTGGTGCGCCGCGAACCCACCGGCAACGGTGGCGAGGCGCTGTATGACCTCGACTACGACCGTCCCAAATCGATCGGGCGCCTGCGCGGCTTTCAGGGCAACTACGGCGTGTTCGTGCGTGCCTACGCCTACATCCGTTCACTCGGCGCAGCGGGTCTGCGCGAGGTCTCCGAGGTCGCGGTGCTGAACGCCAACTACCTGCTGGCGCGGCTGAAGCAAGCGGGCGTGGCCGAATACCTTCCCGCCGCTTACGACCGGCTTTGCATGCACGAGTTCGTGCTCTCGGGAGGCCCGATGAAGCACGAGCTCGGGATCAAGACGCTGGACCTGGCCAAGCGCATGCTCGATTACGGCGTACACCCGCCGACGGTGTACTTCCCGCTGATCGTCGACGAAGCCCTGCTGATCGAGCCGACCGAGACCGAGACCAAGGAGACGCTCGACCGCTTCGCCGACATCGTTGTGGAGATCCTGCGCGAGGCGCGCCAGGATCCCGAGGTGGCGCGGGGCGCGCCGTACAGCACCCCGGTGCGGCGCCTGGATGAGGCCGGCGCAGCGCGGCGCCCGGTCGTGCGCCAGCAGATGTAAGGGCTGCGCGCCGCCTCGTTGTAGCTTCCCGCCCGTGGAATCACTGATCGCAGACGGCGCCGCCGAGATCGCTGCGCGGGCCGAGCGCGAACTCGAGGCGCTGGTCGGGATCTCCTCGCCCTCCGGCGACATCGACGGCGCCGAGGAGGCGGTTGCTCTGTGCGCGGCGCTGCTGCCGCCCGAGGCACGGATCGAACGGCCGACGTGTTCGACCCCGGGCAGCGCTCCCGACATGCTCGCGCGGATAAGCGGACGCGGGACGCGCCGGGTGCTGCTCCTCGGCCACCTCGACACGGTTGTAAGTCACGCCGCGCACGTGCCACTGCGGCGCGACGCCGGACGGCTATACGGCCCGGGCACGGCAGACATGAAGGGCGGTGTCGTGCTCGCGCTCGGCCTTGTCCGCGCGCTCGCGGCAGCCCCCGAGCATTTCGCCGAGCTCTGCCTGTTGCTGGTCACCGACGAGGAGTGGCGGACCCAGGGGTTCGTCCACGCCGAGCGCTTCGCCGATTACGACGCTTGCCTGTGCTTCGAAGCCGGCGAGCGCGGCCCGGGGGGCGAGGAGGGGGTCGTCGTGCGCCGCAAGGCCGCCGGGACATTGCGAGTCCTCGCCACCGGCCGGGCGTCGCATTCCGGCAGCGCTCCCGATGTGGGCCGCAGCGCGCTGCTGGCGCTCGCCCAGACTTCGCTCGAGCTGGTCCGGCACCACGCTCCCCGCGGCCCCGACCGCCTGAGCGTGGTGCCAACGATCATGCGCGCCGGCGACGCCTTCAACGTGGTGCCCGCCGCCGGCGAGCTGATCCTCGACATGCGCGCCGACAGACGGGCGGCATTCGACGTTGTGCTCGGAGTGGTCCCGCAGGAGCTCGACGGCGTCCGCCTCGAGGGCCGGCTCGAGCGCGTGTGGCCCGGAATGGACTCGAGCGCGAGTACGGCGAGGGTGCTCGAGCGGGCGGCAGCGGCAATCGGCCGGCCGATCGCCGGCGTGCCGCGGGGCGGCGCGAGCGACGCCAGCCACTTCGCGCCTACGATCCCGCTTACCATCGACGGACTGGGTCCGCGCGGAGGTGGCGCCCACACTCCTGGTGAGTTCGTGCTCACGGCATCCCTGCGGGAGCGCGCGGAGGTGGCGCTGGCGGTGGCGGCCGAAGTGCTGAGCGCCGAGTGATCGCCTGCTTCGACGGGTCCTGAGCCAGGTTCGGCCACGTGCCATCCTGTGCTCATGTCGGTCAAGGCGCCCGCGAACAAGAACGACCTCCAGCGCGGCGGCATCCAGCTGCTGGTGGCGATCGTCGCGCTCATGTGGATCGTCGAGATCATCAACTCGCTCGATTCGAACAAGCTGGACGGCGACGGTCTCTACCCGCGCAACTTTGACCGCGCCTGGGGGATTGTTACTGCACCGTTCCTGCACGCGAGCTTCCAGCATCTGATCGACAACACGATTCCGTTCGTGTTCATGGGCGTGATCATCGCCCTGCGCGGGGCGCTGTTGCTCGCGCTGGTGACCGGGATCGTGATCGTCGTAGGGGGGATCGGGACATGGCTGATCGCGCCGGCCGGGAGCGTCACGGTCGGCGCGAGCGGGCTCGTCTTCGGGTACGCCGCCTACCTGCTCAGCCGCGGAGTTTTCGAC
>Ga0213876_10002787_pt1 | contig 10179 bp, 6 predicted proteins | sample BarmaccomBMRX_R9_FD_160113 | JGI IMG/M metagenome (GOLD analysis project Ga0213876, IMG submission 160113) | Root-associated microbial communities from Barbacenia macrantha in rupestrian grasslands, the National Park of Serra do Cipo, Brazil - RX_R9 | ecosystem: Host-associated > Plants > Roots...
AGTGGCTCGCACCATCGGACATGGCAGCCCTCGTAGTACCATCCGGTCAGGAGTACCAACCGCTGTGACTGCAACTCTTGATCTCAGCGCAACCGAGCGTGCGCCAGCGACAGCCGGTCGCATGGCCAGCGCTGCTCAGGAATTTCTCGGATCGTTGAATGAACAGCAGCGCCGCGTCGCGAATCTGCCGTTTGGTGATGATCGGCGGTACACCTGGGACTACCGCCCGTTGGAGTCGACCCCGCGCCCAGGCTTGCGCGTGATCAACATGAGTGAGGAGCAGAAACGCAAAGCGCTTGCACTACTCGACATCGGCCTCAGCGCGCGTGGCGCGGATACCGTCCGCATGATCATGGACCTGGAGATTCCGCTGCTCGCCAGCGAGAAGATGGAGGGTCGCGTCACGCCGTTCGTGCGGCATCCCGAGCAGTACACCGTCTGTGTGTTCGGGGATCCGAGCCGGCGGCTGCCGTGGGCATGGCACATCGGTGGGCACCACGTCGGGTTGCACTTCGCGGTGATTGATGGCGATCGCATCGCCTCGACGCCGCTGTTTTTCGGTGCCAATCCAGCCGAAGTGCGCCACGGACCCACCAAAGGCCAACGCACGTTGGCGCCTGAGGAGGACCTGGCTCGCGCGCTGGTGCGTTCGTTGCCGCAGGAACAGAAGCGCGTGGCCATTGTGAGTGAAACGGCCTTTCCAGACATCCTGACCGACCATTACCGCGTGGCCAACGCGTTCGCGCCACCAGACGGTCTTGCCTGGTCGGCCATGAGCGCTGACACGCGCAACCAGCTCTCTCAGCTCATTCGCCACTACGTCACGCGCACCAATGACGAGCTTAGTGGGCTGTATTGGCGCAAACTCGAGGCCGAGTTTGCGGCTCTCACGTTTGCCTGGGCCGGCAGTGAAGAGCCAGGCCAGGGTCACTATTACACGATCAAGGCGCCGAGCTGGCTGATCGAATACGACAACACACAGAACGGCGCGAACCACATTCACTCCGTGCTCCGAGATATTTCTGGCGACTGGGGCGAAGACCTCATCGCCCAGCATTACGCCGAAGCACATCGCCAACGTCTGCCCTGATATCGTCGCATTGAACCAGGGGGTTTAAACAGCACCGATGTTGTCGCAAGAAGACAATGAGCTGCTTTGTCGCGTCGGACCAGGCACGCCGATGGGCGCTTTCATGCGCGAGTACTGGCTGCCCGCGTTCATGGCCAGCGAGCTGCCAGAGCCCGACAGTGATCCGATGCGCCTGCGCCTGCTCGGCGAGAACCTGATCGCCTTCAGGAGCACCAGTGGCAAATTCGGCCTGATCGCCAACAACTGTCCTCATCGTGGTGCGTCGCTATTCTTCGGACGCAACGAAGAAGAGGGGCTACGCTGCGTCTACCACGGCTGGAAGTTCGACGTCGCCGGCAACTGCGTCGATATGCCGAACGAGCCCGCGGAGTCGGATTTCAAGCAGAAAGTCCGCGCGGTGGCATACCCCTGTCAGGAGCGCAACGGCATCGTGTGGGCCTATATGGGCTCTCGAAGCGAGCCGCCGCCGCTGCCCGAGTGGTTACCCAATCTCGAGCCGAACTGCCAGGTCTGGATGCGGCTGCAAGAGTCGAACTGGCTCCAGGCCCTGGAAGGCGACATCGATACCGTGCACGCGTTCTTCCTGCACGGCGGACATCAGCAAACCAAGGACGCGTTGCGTGGCTCAGACGCGTACTACATCACGCAGCAGCGCCACGGGAAGTTCGTGGCTCAGGAGCACGCGGTCGGCGCCAGCTATGCCGCGGTGCGTGATGCGGAGCCTGGCACCGAGTACTGGCGCATGGGTCACTTCCTGATGCCGTTCTATACGATGAACGCGCCTGGGCTGCTCGGGATCAAGAATCAATCGCTGGCATGGGTGCCTCTGGATGACTACAACACGATGGTCTGGACGGTAGGCCGTCAGGCACCTCTGGCGCCCGAAACCGAAACGGTCGGCGGATTCAAGGCCGGCTACGTGCGCCGCGATCCGCTCGGCAAGTACGACCCGTACGGCGGCCGCAACGCCGACGGCGTGCCAGTGCGCAAGTTCGAGCACACCACTGACTGGCTCGGTCGCTTCCGTCCGATTGCCAATCAGCACAACGACTATCTCATCGACCGCGACCTGCAACGGACCATGGGTACCTACTCGGGCATTCCGCAGATTGCGCAAGATGCGATGGCTCAGGAAAGCATGGGCCCGATTTACGATCGCACCCAGGAACGCCTCGGCACCTCAGATGTGATGATCATCCGCACCCGACGCAAGCTGCTGGATTGCGTTCGCGCTCACGCGCGTGGCGCGGTGCCGCCAGGTGTCGATAATCCTGAGCTCTATCGCATGCGCTCCGGCGGAGTCATCGTGGAGCGCGGAATCAACGGCCTCGACGCCATGGCGGACCTGCTCTTCGACCGCGTCCCGCTGGCAGAGTTCCGCGAACGCTGGGAGGCCGTCGCCCGCTAGGTTCTGCTTTTGTGAAAGCGCCGCCGTCAGGCGGCGGCGCCCGGAACGGACAGCGCCTCGATCGGCGCCAGACCCAGGCGATTGACGCCGTCGAACGCGGCGGTCTTGTAGCACTCCGCCAGTGTTGGGTAATTGAAGACGGTATTGACGAAATACTCGACTTGGCCACCAAAGGCCATCACCGCCTGCCCGATGTGGACCAGCTCGCTGGCGCCTTCGCCGATGATGTGGACGCCCAACAGCTCGTGGCTGTCCAGGTGGAAGATCAGCTTCAAAAGGCCGGTGGTGTCGCCAATGATCTGGCCGCGGGCGATCTCGCGATAGTGCGCTTTGCCGACCTCGTATGGGATGCCCTGCTCGGTGAGCTCCTCTTCGGTCCGACCAACCATCGAGATCTCCGGGATCGCGTAGATGCCGTACGGAAATAGCGCCGGCACGCTAGTCGCGCGAACGCCGAACGCGTGACACGCTGCCAGCCGCCCTTGCTCCATCGAGGTTGAAGCGAGGCTCGGGAAGCCGATCACGTCGCCAACCGCGTAGATGTGCGGCACGCTGGTCTGAAAGCGCTCGTTGACGGACAGTCGGCCGCGGTCATCCGTGGCGAGGCCGGCCGCCTGAACATTCAGCGTGGAGGTGGCGCCGCTGCGGCCCACGCTATACAGGGCGGTATCGGTCAGCACCTGCTTGCCGCTCGCAAGATGAATCTTCACGTGCTCGCCGAACGCGTCGCTGACCAACTCCATGCTGGAGACCTCTTCGCCGAGCCGTAGGGTCACGCGGTTTTCGCGCAGGTGGTACGCGAGTGTGTCGATGATCTCGGCATCGACAAACGGCAGCAGGCGATGCCGCTTGTCGATCAGCGTTACGCGCACGCCGAGGGCGGCGAAGATGCTGGCGTACTCCAGCCCGATCACGCCCGCGCCCACGACGGTCATGGTGCGGGGCAGTCGCTTCATGTTGATGATGTCGTCGCTGCAGACGATGCGCTCACCATCGAATGGGATGCTTTCGTCTCTGGTGACTTCGGTGCCCGTGGCGATCACGATGCGGTCGGCGGAGACGATGCGGCTGCCGCGACCGTCCGTTTCGTTCAATTGGACCGTGTGCGGATCCTGAAATTGGGCTTCCGCGCTGAAGACTTCCACGCGGTTGCGCATCAGCTGGTGGCGTGTCACGTCGATCTCGTGGCGAATCACGTGATCGGTGCGATACAGCAGATCCTCCATCGTGATGTTCTGCTTCACCGTGTACGAGGCGCCGTACAGGTCCCGCAGGCGGTAGCCCGAGAGATCCAGCACCGCCTCGCGCAACGTCTTGCTGGGGATCGTGCCCGTGTTGATGCAAACGCCGCCGATGACCGCCTTGCGCTCGATCATGGCCACGCGCTTGTTGAGTTTGGCGGCCTGAATGGCCGCGCGCTGGCCAGCCGGGCCCGAGCCAATGACCAACAAGTCGTAAGAAATGGAAAGCATGCCCAACGTGACCCCCTCGCCTGAGGCGCTCACCCGCGTTCCTGCAAGGTGAATGCCAGGCCGTTTAGAAGTTGATTTGGCAGTCGAAAGCTCAGTCTAAGACGAGTTTTCTTTGGGAGTCGAAAGGCTGCGGCCTTTCTCCCCAGGGCTACTCGCCCTGGACCTCGCCTGTTTGAGCGCTCGGAACTCGCGCACGGCGTTGCGGTTGCGTCCGCGCCACGAACGTCTGTGTCGATCGAACCTTTGTCCCGCACGTAGTGGGGGGTCGCTGTCCCCGGGGTTGTGGGAGGGTCCGCCTCACACGGTGGTAGACCTCGACCCGTTCGCCGCGCCGGCAGGTCCGCGCCAGGTTACGCGGGTTTGGAGCGCCCAAACAGGCGAGGTCCAGGGCGAGTTTCTATCCACCCTGCGGAGAAAGGCCGCAGCCTTTCGACTCCCAAAGAAAACTCGTCTTAGACTGAGCTTTCGACTCCCAAATCACTCCTTGTTCTTACAATCCGATGGCTGGCAGGGCTTCACTTTGAACCAACCTGTTGAAGGCAGCCACCTGGCCGTCGAGCAGGGCGCGCAGGCGGTTTTGCTGTGTCGCCAGCTGGGCGGCCAGCATGTCATACACTTCGTAGGCGCCGCGGGTCGGCGCGTCGTCGCTTTCGTCGATCATCGAGCTGAGCGAATCCAGCTTCTCCTTGATTCGGTTCGGCCCAGGCCGCGGCTTCTCGAAGTCGATGTTGATCAACTCGGCTTCAATTGCGCGCAGCTCCGTCTTCACTGCTGCAGCAGCATCCAACAGAGACTTGCGGCCAGCCGCGCGCTTCTCCCAGCTCTCAACTTGCGAGCGCAGACCTCGAATCTGATTGACGGCGGTGTTGGTCTCCGAGGTGCGATCGCGAATGCGTACCTTGAGCTCGAATTGCGCGCGCAGGTCCTCCAGTGAGACGGGCAGGCGCGGGTCGGGCAACACCTGGAACGACTCTGTCTGCACCACGTCGCCGACGGAAAGTCGCACCTGGTACGAGCCTGGGACCGCGCGCGGTCCGCCCACGTTCTCCAGTGCTTCCTCGCGCGAGCCGCGACTGCCGCCCTCGATCTTGGCTGGTTTTGGATAGCGATAGTCCCATACGAAGCGGTTCATGCCCGCGACGTTCGGAGCAAACGGCGCCTGTTCTGCGTCCTCATCATCCGAGGGTTCGGTGACTTCCTCCGAGGCGGTCACTTGCTGCACCTCTGCGCCCGTGCCCGAACCTTCGGAGGTTGATGACGCAGAAGACGCAGAGTCCGTCGAGGAGGTGGACGATGGAGTAGACGAGGAGGTCGAGGTAACCGTAGACGACGGAGCGGAGGCCGAGGTACCCGAGGGTGTGGAGGCCATGGGCATCTCACGCTTTGGCGTGAACGTGCGCACCTCGTTACCGTCCGCATCGAGGATGCTCAACCGCAGCGAGTCGGAGGGCTCGCGCAGCCAGTAGTGGATGATGACACCATCGGGCGGATTGCGTCCTGCATCCAGGAATTGTTCCTGAATACCGCCCTGAGGTGTCTCCGTGCGGCGGAACGCCACCGTCACGGGGCCGGTCATCTTGTAGTTGGTGTGCACCTTGGACTTGCCCTGCGCGCGACCGTAGAAGCGGAACCGCACGGTGTCGCGCGGCTTGAGCAATTGCGCCGGTTTGACCACCATGTCCGACTGGAGCTGGTGCAGCGGCGTAATATCATCCAGGATCCAGAATGCGCGACCGTGCGTCGCAACGACCAGGTCGGTGTCTTTAACCACCAGGTCCCAGATTGGCGTAACCGGCAGGTTGGTCTCCAGGCGTTGCCAGTTGACACCGTCGTCAAACGAAATCAGGATGCCGCGTTCGGTGCCGCAGTACAGCAGACCACGCTTATTGGGATCTTCGCGGACGACGCGCGTGAATTCATCCTCCGGAACACCGTTCACGATCCGTGTCCAGGTCGCGCCGTAGTCATTCGTCCGATAGAGATACGGCCGCAGGTCATCAGACTTGTAGCCGGTTGCGGCAACGTAGGCGGTGGCGGCCTCGTGCGGCGACGGCTCGATCATGTTGATCATCGACCACTCCGGCAGATCCGCAGGAGTGATGTTCTGCCAGGACTTCGCACCATCGCGCGAGATGTGCAGGAGTCCGTCATCCGAGCCCGCCCAGAACACACCGCGTTCGTGCGGAGACTCTCTGAAGGCGAAAATGGTGCAGTAAATCTCCGCGCCGGAGTTATCGGCGGTGATCGGGCCACCCGACGGTCCAATCTTTTCCGCGTCGTTGCGGGTAAGGTCCGGCGAGATCGTTTCCCAGCTGCTGCCGTTATCCGTCGAGCGGTGGACATAGTTGGAGCAGATGTACACCGTGGAGTCATCGTGTGGCGATGTTTCCACCGGGAATGTCCACTGGAAGCGGTACTTCATCAGGTCAGCACCGCCGCCCATGCCGAACACCTCCGGCCAGACGGTCACGTTGCGCTTCTGGCCGGTCTCCGGGTTCCAGGCAATCAGTCGACCGTGGCCCGCTCCTGTGCCGATGCCTCCGCCGAAGACCGTGTACGGCGGTTTTTTGCTAATTGCGATATAGCCACTTTCACCGCCACCCGGCTCGACGTAATCGCGCCACGAGATCGCACCCTCGAAACTCATACTTGGCACGCTCATGGCCCAGTTGTCTTGCTGAGAGCCGTACACGCGGTAGGGGACACGGTTGTCGGTAGTGACGTGGTAGAACTGCGCGGTTGGTTGGTTGAGCAGGCTGGACCAGGTCCGGCCGCCGTCGAAGGTGACGGTAGCGCCACCGTCGTTGCCTTCGATCATCCGGTTGGAGTTGCGCGGATCGATCCACAGTCCGTGGTTGTCACCGTGAGGTGTCGGAATGGCGTCGAATGTCTTGCCGCCATCCACTGACCGCCAGCACTCCAGGTTGAGATCCCAGACGGTGTTTTGATCCTCTGGATCGGCGTAGATGTGCATGTAATACCACGGTCTTCGACGCAGGTCGGCGTTCTCACACAGGCGTTCCCAGGTCTGTCCGTAGTCATCGGAGCGAAACATCGCGCCGTCTTCGGCTTCGACCAGCGCCCAGACGCGTCCCGGTTGTGCGGGCGACGCGGCGACTCCGATGCGCCCGAGTAACCCAGAAGACATACCGGGGTTGCGGGTGACCTCGGTCCACGTGTCGCCACCGTCCAGGCTGCGCCAGATACCGGAATCCGGTCCGCCACTTTCGGCGGCATGTGGGAAGCGACGACCGTGCCAGATCGCAGCGTACAGCACGCGCGGATTGCGGAAATCAATAGTGAGGTCCGCCGCGCCAGCCTTGTCGCTCTTGTGGAGTACCAGGTCCCAGGTCTTGCCGCCGTTGGTTGAGCGATACACGCCACGCTCCGGATTGGGACCCCAGGCATGGCCGAGCGCGGCGACGTACACGATGTCCGGATTGGTCGGATGAATCACCACCCGGCTGATGTGGCGCGTTGGCGCCAGGCCGAGGTTGCGCCAGGTCTGACCGCCATCATCGGAGCGATACACACCGTCACCATGCGAGACGTTGCTGCGAATGCACGCTTCTCCAGTGCCCGCGTAGACGACGTTCGGATCGGTATCCGAGACAGAAATTGCGCCGACCGCGGCAGTATTGAAGTACCCGTCTGAGACGTTGCGCCAGTGAGAACCGCCATTGGTCGTCTTGAAGACACCACCAGCACACGCGCCGAAGAAAAACGTGCCGGCTTCGGTGGGATGCCCGGCCACGGCGACGCAGCGCCCGCCGCGGTGAGGTCCAATATTGCGCCACTCCAGAGACCTGAACAGGCGGTCGTCCATCAAGACTCCTTCACTACGTTCCTTGAAATTGTGTAAGCGAGAGCGTATTGCCGTCCGGGTCGGTAAACCACGCGACCTTCGAACCGTCCGGCGTACTCCATATGCCCAATTCGTCCTGGTCCATCCATGCGTAACGCGTGAAGTCCACGCCTCTGTGTGTGAGCTCGGCCACCGTGGCCCGAATGTCGGGAACCACCCAGCCCAGGATCGTGAACGGTTGTGGCGCAAGGCTCTCGACGATGACCACGCGGAGCATGGTCCCGCCAGCATCAAACACCAATGCGTACTGGTCGCGACTGGTGAGCTTCAATCCGAGCGCGTCGGTGTAGAAGCGCTGCGCCACGTCCGGTTGCGTGGTCGCAACGAACGCGGAGATCGGTCGATCTGCCAGCATCGGGGCTGGAGAAGATCCTACTTTAGATGTCCTGCCAGGATTTGATGGCGGCCAGGCGTTGCTGGTGGTCAACCTGGAAGGCGCGGAACAGCCGGCCGGCGAAGCTGATGCGTCTGACGCCCAGTTCCCGCAGGCCCGTCAGCCCGGGCGCCCCTCTGAATCCTGGAATGACATTCACGGGCGCAGAGATCGCCTTCACCATCGCGCTGATGGCCGCCTCATCCGGTGCACCGATCGGGAAGATCGAGTCTGCTCCTGCCTCCAGGTAGAGCCTGGCGCGACGGACGGCCTCATCCACGTCAGGCGTGCCGCGCAGGAACACATCCACGCGCGCGTTCAGGACGATCTCCACGCCTTGCTCTTTGGCCGACTGTTTGACAGCAGCGAGTCGATCGGCCTGCCGCGCTGCGTCGAAGAGTCCGTGGTCGGAACTCGCGTGATCGGTGTCCTCGAGGTTGCAGCCAACCGCGCCGGCCTCCAACAGCCGCTCGACTACCTCGACGGGCGCTAACCGGTAGCCGGCCTCGATGTCCGCGGTAACTGGCAGTTCAGGCACGACGCGCGTGATGCGCCGAATCGCGGCGAACATCTCGTCGGCAGGTGTGTGTTCACCGTCGGCATAGCCGAGCGCGGCGGACACGCCACTGCTCGTCGTGGCTACCGCGCCAAAGCCGGTCTCCGCGACGGAGCGGGCGGTGGCCGCGTCCCACGCGTTGGGCAGCACCAACGGCTCGGGTTGATGGTGCAGCTCGCGTAGCCGCTGCGCGAGTTCCGCCAGTCCGCTCATCGCGGACCAGCGTACAACCTCAGCGGTGGCGAAGACGGCGAATCAGTGATGGTCCGAAGAGCTCCGTCGGGAACGGACGCATCGGCATCAGCACCGGCAGTGACGCGGCGCCGTGGTTGAGGCCCACTTGCACCAGTGCCCGCACCGCGGCTCGACTCGTTCGCTCGGACGGACCGAGGCTCCGCCCCTCGGCCTGCTCCAGGTGCTCGGTCGCGGCCTGTTCGAAACCCGCCCACGCCAGCAGCTCTGCAAGCCGATACCAGGGCCAGGCGACATCGGGCAGCTTCTCAGCCGCGGCCTCGTAACTCAGTCGAATACGTACGAACAGTTCTTCGTCGGCCGGATCGGCGCAGCCAGCGCGCACGGACCGGCCCAATGTGCGCACACCCAGCGGCCCAGCCGCGTAGTCGCCCTCGGCCAGGGCTAACCAGCCATGGTCGCGTTTGGTTATCGACAGGTCGCGGGCGCGGCCCAGGGCCTCCGCCTGGTGCTCGCCTGCGTGCGAGCTGGAGGCTGTGGCCGAATCGCGCAGCCACCAGCGCACATCCTGGTCACTCCAGATTGCCTGGGTGAGGGGATCACGTAGGTCCATAGCTCGGGCGGTGCCTGTGTCCAGCCGCGAAGCCGTCAGATACAGCTGGAACATGCGGGCAGGGTCCAGACCGGCCTCGCGGTACAGCCGATGGAATGTCTCTGGACGCGTTGTGCGGCCCAGCTGATTGGCCGCATGCAGGATTCGCAGGCTGAGTCGGCGCTGGCCGTGCTTTTGCGCATCACTTGCCAGCCATTCGGCGGCCTCGGCTTGAACCGAACGCGCCGGCCGATCGTCCAACACTCGGCGCCAGGCGTCAGCCGCACGGGGATGCTGGCGCGCTGCCAGGGCTCGCGCCAGCGGTGTCAGGTCGGTTTCGATCTCCCAGTCGGCCGGCAGTTGGGCGAGCGCATCTGCGCCGAGGCGGTCGAGATCAGGTTCGAGCTGGCGCGCCGCCCATAGCTCGTCGTAGGCGGAGTCAAGGTCGCCGGCGAGCAGCGCCGCTCGACCTGCCTGGCGGTGATGGTCGATGGTGAGCATGAGTTGCTCGGCCAGCGCGCGCTCCGCCTCTGGGTTGCGCTCTTTTCGTTTGCGACTGACTGGTTTGGCGTACGTGATGGGGCTCGGTTGTGGTCCGCTTGGCAGCGCGCTAACGGCGGCGCATGCGGCC
>Ga0213876_10002788_pt1 | contig 10179 bp, 9 predicted proteins | sample BarmaccomBMRX_R9_FD_160113 | JGI IMG/M metagenome (GOLD analysis project Ga0213876, IMG submission 160113) | Root-associated microbial communities from Barbacenia macrantha in rupestrian grasslands, the National Park of Serra do Cipo, Brazil - RX_R9 | ecosystem: Host-associated > Plants > Roots...
AGGTCTCTCCCCGCTCACGATCCATGGCCGCAACCTGCCCCGAACACGATAAGTGCTCGGGGCTTTTTTGCGATCGATCCAGCAGCTATTCGGAACTGCTTGTGCCCCGCCTGAGATGGGCCAGCAAATCGATCGGCAATGGAAATACCACGGTCGACGAGCGCTCGCCGGCGACATCGTGCAGGGCCGCGAAATAGCGAAGCTGCATGGCCTGAGGTTCGCCCGCGAGAATACGTCCGGCTTCGACGAGCTTCTCGGCCGCCTGCTGCTCCCCTTCCGCGTTGATCACCTTCGCGCGCCGGAGCCGCTCCGCTTCCGCTTGTTTGGCGATCGCGCGAACCATGCTCTCGTTGAGATCGACATCCTTGATCTCGACGGCCGTGACCTTGATGCCCCACGCGTCCGTCTGCTGATCCAGTATCTCCTGGATATCGGCGTTGAGCTTGTCGCGCTCGGCCAGCATCTCATCGAGCTCGTGCTTGCCGAGGACCGAGCGCAAGGTCGTTTGCGCAAGCTGGCTCGTCGCGGCCATGAAGTCCTCCACCCGGATGATCGCGCGCTCCGGGTCGACGATGCGGAAATACAAAACTGCATTCACCTTGACCGAAACATTGTCGCGCGAAATCACGTCCTGAGCCGGCACCACCTGAACCACGACGCGCAGGTCGACCTTCACCATCTGCTGCGCGAATGGAATGAGAATGATCAGGCCCGGCCCTTTGACGCCGCTGAAGCGTCCGAGCGTGAAGACGACACCACGCTGATATTCCCGAAGAATGCGGATCGATGCCAAAAGGAAGACGATCACGATGAGCGCGAGCAGGAGGTAGGCGACATAGCCGAACATCATCGAGCCTCTCCGCCGCTTGTTGCCGGCATGATCGCATGGCGTACATTGAGAGTGAGGCCCTGCACCGAGGCGATTTCCACGATCTCACCCGGCGCGAATCTTTCCGCTGCTTGGGCCCGCCACCGTTCGCCATGAGCGAGCACGTGGCCATCACCTTCCGACCAGTCGAGCACGCGCGCCTTCGTGCCAGACATCGCTTGCGCACCGACGCGCGCGGGGCTTCGGCGCGCCGTCCAAACATAGCGACCGACAAGGAAGCTCAAGCCGAAGAGGAGGGCCGCCATGATACCGACGAGCGTCCAGGAGAGTTCAAAGCCCGGGCTTTGCGCTTTGAAGAGCATCGCGGCACCGAGCAGGAAGGCGACAATGCCACCGAGACCTACGGCGACCGTCGGGCTGAAGGCTTCGACCGCGAGAAGCGCGACGCCAAGAAGCATCAAGGCAAGGCCGGCATAGTCGATTGGAAGGAGATTGAGCGCATAGAGCGCAAGGAGAAGGCATATCGCGCCGATCGTTCCCGGCGCGACCATGCCGGGCGTCGTGAACTCGAAAATGAGTCCGTAAACGCCGACCAGCATGAGAATCAGCGCGATGTTGGGATCGGTGATCACCGAAAGCAGGCGGATGAACCAGCCTGGCTTCAGGACCGTGATCGGCAACCCCTTTGTGGCCAGCACCACGTCTCTCCCGGCCACCTCGACTTTGCGCCCGTCGATCTTTTCGAGAAGCTCGGTTTGATCGCGCGCCACAAGGTCGATCACATGAGCTTGCAGCGCCGCGCTCGCCGAAAGGCTCGACGCCTTGCGGACCGCCTCCTCGGCCCACTCGGCGTTGCGCCCGCGCAACTCGGCAAGGCTGCGGATGAACGCCACCGCGTCATTGGTCGCCTTGGTCGCCAAGGTCTCGGCCGTGCTGGGCTGACCAGAGCCGTCCTTTTTCTCCGTTGCCGGCTCGGGATGGCTCGGCGAAAGACCGATATCGACGGGGGTGGCGGCGCCGAGATTGGTTCCCGGCGCCATGGCCGCGATGTGGGTCGCGTACAGGATGTAAGTGCCGGCGCTCGCCGCATGCGCACCCGAGGGCGCGACGAAGCCGATGACCGGCACCGAGGAGACGAGCACATCCGCGATGATCTCGCGCATACTCGTGACGAGGCCCCCGGGCGTGTTGAGACGCAAGATGACGACCTCGGCCTGCCGCTTCGCCGCGACGTCAAGGCCATCCTTCACATACCTTGCGGTCGCAGGACCGATCGCGCCGTCGATTGCGATAGTCAGCGCCGGACCTTTCGCCGGATTTTGCGCGAAGGCCGGCGGACAAACGATGCCCGCGAAAATGAGGATCGTCAGAAAAGCGAGGCTGACCGGTTTCACGCCAGTGGCTCCCTGCTCTTGGAGCCGAATATACGCCCGCCGGGCGCGAAGCTCCACTTCCGGGAGGAATGCCGGGTCTCGCCAGGGTGCAGGCCGCGCATAAACCATGCCGAAGGCCTGTGTTCTCTTAGAGTTTGGTATCGCTTGCGGAGACCGGCCAATACGGCCAAGATCGCGACCGCAGTTTTCTCGCCACGCCCCTAGAGGGGTTCGCGGGGGATTTCGCTGAATGGATCGTGGAGGCCGAACCGCTTCATCCGAACCGCCCGCCGGTACCATCGGACCCCTTTTTCGGGCCCACAACCAGATGCCAAGATCGACTCACCAAGCATCGCACTCACGAACAATCGCACTCACAAACAATCGAACTCACAAAGTTCAGGAGGAATTCATGCCTAAGCCGAACGAAAAATGGTGGCTTGACCGGCGCAGCCTGCTCACGGCTTCCGCTGCGGCAGGCGCTCTGCAGATCGCCTCACCCTTCATCATCAAGGCACGCGCCGAGACACCCATCAAGATCGGGATGGTCGACCCTCTGACCGGCGTCTATGCCGCGACGGCGCAAAACGAGGTGACGGGAGCGAAACTCGCGACCGAGGAAATCAACGCCAAAGGCGGCATACTCGGCCGCCCGATCGAGCTCCTGGTCGAGGATTCGGCCAATGATGTCGGCACCGGCGTCCAGAAGGCGCGCAAATTGCTCGAGCGCGATCAGGTGAGCTTCATCATCGGCGACGTGAACTCGGCGGTGGCGCAAGCGATCGCACAGGTCACCAACGAGAAGCGGGTCCTGCATATCGTCTCGGGTGGCCACACGGACACGATCACGGGTTCCGATTGCAAATGGAACGTGTACCGGGTGTGCAACACGACCAGCATGGAAGCCAACTCCATCTCCCAATTGCTGTTTACCAAATACGGAAAGAAGTGGCATTTCATCACGCCCGATTATGCCTTCGGCCACACCTTGCAGCAGGCGGCCTCGACCGACCTCTCCAAGCTCGGCGGCACGATGACGGGCAATGAGCTCACCCCGCTCGGAACCACCGATTTTTCCGCTTATCTGATCAAGGCGCGCGCCGCCAATCCCGACGTCATCCTCGTGCTGCCGCAAGGTTCCGACATGGTGAACTGCCTCAAGCAGATCGTGCAGTTCGGCCTCAACAAGCAGATGCATGTCGCGGGCCTCCAGCAAGAGCTCGAGTCTCTCGAGGCGATGCCGCCCGAGGCACGCGTCGGCATTTGGATGTTCGAATGGTATTGGAAGCAGCCGGGAGTAACTGGTGTCGACAAATTCGTTGCCGACATTCGAAAGGTGAATGCCGGCAAGGTGCCGACCGCCCGCCATTGGTTCGGCTATACATCCGTGCATACGCTCGCGGGCGTGGCGAACCAGGAAAAGACGCTCGATTCGCTTCAGCTCGCGAAGGCGCTCGGCAATTTCGAGCTCGCACCCGAGATCAAGCTGCAGCCCAACAAATGCTATTACCGCGCCGGCGACCATCAGCTCATGACCTCGGCTTTCGTCGGTGAGGCTCTGTCTCAAGGCAAGGACGATCCCCAGGATCTCTTCCGCGTCGATCAGGTGATTCCCGGCGACCAGACCGCGCCGCCCGAAAGTCAAACGGGCTGCAAGCTGCAATGGCCGGCGTGATTGGCGCGCGCGTGCGCCGATTGATCCGAGCCCATTCACCCCACCGCAAGCGCAACAGGCCATGAAGCGACGACGGTCGTGGCCCCCGCTTTGATGCAACATCGCCCCTCCAAGCGAGCTCGAGGATGACGACACTCCTTCTCTTCAACATCACCAACGGGCTGATAATCGGCGCCTTCTACGTGCTGATGGCGCTCGGCCTGTCGCTCATCCTCAACCTGAGCAACGTGATCAACTTCGCCCATGGTGGTTTTCTCGTCATCGGCGGCTACATTGCCTATACGATCACGCCCTATGTCGGTTTTTGGGGCGCGCTCGTCATCGCGCCCTTTCTGACGGCGGCGCTCGGGCTCATCGTCGAGCGGCTGTTGATCTCGCGCGTCTACGGGCGCGACCCGCTTTACAGCCTGCTCCTCACATTCGGGCTTGCCTTCATGATCGAGGACGGCACCCGCTTCATCTGGGGCGCGCAAGGCAAACCGGTGAGCGTGCCGGCCGTGCTGTCGCAACCCTTGAGCAACGAAATGTTCTTCATCACCGGATATCGGCTCTTCATGGTGGCGGTGGTCATCGTCTCGGTCTCGCTGCTCTTCGTGGTGCTGCGCTATACGCGGCTCGGCATCCGCATCCGCGCCGGCACGCTCGATCTTGAAACGGTCGCGGCGCTCGGCATCAATGTGCGGATGCTGCGCTCGCTCAATTTCGCCGGCGGCGTCTTCCTCGCCGGGCTGAGCGGAGTGCTCGCCGCCGGACAGCTCGGGCTCGAGCCGACCATGGGAACGGGGCTCCTCATGCCGAGCTTCATCGCCATCATCGTGGGTGGCGTCGGCAGCTTGCCCGGCACGCTGATCGGTGGCTTGCTCATCGGTGTCGCGTCGGGAATCACGGCCGTCTTCCTGCCCGCCGCGAGCGAAGCCATCATGTTCGTGCTGATGGCCGTCATCCTGCTCATTCGCCCGCGCGGGTTGCTCGGCGAGGAAGGCATGCTGACATGAAGGCCGGGGAAAATTCGCGCAAGCTCGTCGTGCTCGCCCTGATCTGGGCGGTGCTTCTCTTCGCTCCGTTTTGGATGCCGCCTCTGGGGGGCTACACGGCACTCGGCACGCGCGTTCTCGTGCTCGCGCTCGCCGCCATGTCGGTGAATTTCCTTCTCGGCTTCACCGGCGTGCTTTCGTTCGGGCATGCCGCTTACTTCGGGCTCGGCGCCTATGGGGCAGGCTTCGCGCTGAAATTCCTCGCCCCCTCGACGCCGCTCTCGCTGCTTTGCGGCACGCTGCTCGGCGGAATCGCCGGCGCGCTACTCGGCGCGTTGATCGTGCGCCGGCGAGGCGTCTATTTCGCCATGGTCACCATCGCCTTTGGCCAGGTGTTCTATTACATCGCTTTCCAGTGGAGCTCGCTCACCGGCGGCGATGACGGCTTGCGTGGATTTTCACGCCAGCCCCTCCATTTCGGCCTGTTCTCGATCGACATTCTGTCGAGCACCAATGCCTTTTATTACTTCGTGCTGTTCTGCTTCGCGGCGGCCGTCGCGGTGATGGGCTTCATCCTCGGCTCGCCTTTCGGGCGCAGCATGATCGCCATACGGGAGAATGAAAGGCGCGCGCGTTTCCTCGGCATTCCGATCGAGCGCCATATCTGGATCGCGTTCACGCTCTCCTGCTTCTTCATGGGATTTGCCGGCGCGCTCTATGCACTGCTCAACAATTTCGCCGATCCGCGCGGCCTGCACTACAGCCAATCCGGCGATTTCGTCATGATGGCGGTGATGGGCGGCATGCGCAATTTCTGGGGGCCGCTGCTTGGCGCCGCCGTTTTCGTGGTGCTGCAGGACTATTTGTCGAGCATCACGGTGAATTGGATGTCCTTCGTCGGCCTCCTCTTCGTCGCCATGGTGCTGTTCTTTCCGCGTGGCTTGCTCGGCGTGATCGCTCGCAGGAGCGCCGCATGAACGTCCTCGAGATCGATAATGTAACTAAGCGCTTCGGGAGCCTGGTGGCGGTGGGCGGGGTGTCGATTGCCGTGGCGAAGGGCGAGCTGCGCGCCATCATCGGGCCGAACGGCGCCGGCAAGACGACGTTCTTCAACCTGATCAGCGGCTTCTTCCCACCGAGCACGGGGCGGATTGTCTTCGACGGCGCGGACGTGACGCTCGTTCCGGCACATCGGCGCGTCGAGCTCGGCATGGCGCGCACCTTTCAGGTCACCGAGATTTTTCCCGAGCTCACCGTCTTCGACAATCTGCGCATCGCGACCGAGGCGGCGAACGGCCACCGCCAGAGCTTCTGGATGGCTCGCGAGCAAAAGCTGAAGATCGGCCGCCTCGTCGAGGAGACGCTCGAGCTCGTGGGATTGCGACCGAAGGCTTACCGCCTCGTGGGAGAACTTTCCCATGGAGACCAGCGCGCGGCCGAGATCGCCATGGCCTTGTCGCTGCGCCCCCATCTCGTTTTGCTGGACGAGCCCACCGCCGGCATGGGCGACCAGGAAACCTACGAGGTCACGAAGCTCGTCCGACAACTGCATCAGAGCGGCAACTTCACGATCGTCCTGATCGAGCACGACATGCGGGTGGTTTTCCACCTCGCTGACAAGATCAGCGTGCTCGACCGAGGCCGTCTTCTCGCCGAAGGCACACCGCAAAGCATCGCCGCGAACGAAGCCGTGCAGGAAGCGTATCTGGGCAAGGCCGCATGAGCGCGTCACTTACGGCCAAAGGGCTGCACACCTACTACGGCAAAAGCCATATCCTGCACGGGGTGAGCCTCGAGGTCGCCGAAGGCAAGATCACGGCACTGCTTGGCCGCAACGGGGCGGGCAAGACGACCACCTTGCGAAGCCTCATGGGACTGACACCCCCGCGAGAGGGTCGCGTCACGATCTTCGGCGCCGACACGACCGGCTGGCCACCGTACCGGATCGCCGCGAGCGGGGTCGGCTATGTTCCGGAGGGCAGGCGCATCTTCGCCAATCTGAGCGTCGACGAAAATCTCAAGGTGCCGCGTGAGGAGAAGGGACCGTGGACGGCCGAGCGGATTTACAGTCTTTTTCCGAGGCTCGCCGAACGCAAGGAGAATCGCGGCCGCCAGCTCTCGGGCGGGGAGCAGGAGATGCTCTCGATCGGGCGCGCGCTCCTGCTCAACCCCAAGCTGCTCATCCTCGACGAACCTTCGCAAGGCCTCGCGCCTCTGATCGTACGCGAGGTCTTCGCCATCGTGTCGAAGATGCGCGATGAAGGTATCTCCGTCCTGCTCGTCGAACAGAATGCGCGCATGAGTCTAGAGATCGCCGATTTTGCTTATGTGCTCGACGATGGCGCGATCGTCCACAGTGGGCCAGCGAGTGAACTTGCCGCCGACGAGGCACGCGTGCAGGCGCTCGCGGGCGCAAGCGCCGAGGAGTGGACAATGGGCTGATGCGACTTCGATCGGGTCGCAAACCCCTTCCAGCAGGGGGGCGCACGCGGGCCGAACAAGCCGCTGAAAACAGGCTCGGATGTGAAGAGAACTGCATGACCGAGCCTCGGCCAACCGACATCCGAGAAGCGAAGCGGTCGAGGTTGCGCCGCTTTCTGGCCGTCGCCGGGCCGGGCATCGTGGTCATGCTCGCCGACACCGACGCAGGCGGGGTGATCACCGCGGCCCAAAGCGGTGCCGAATGGGGCTACCGGCTCCTGCCGCTGCAATTTTTTCTGGTGCCGCTGCTTTATGTCGTGCAGGAGCTCGCGCTTCGACTCGGTGTGGTGAGCCGCAAGGGGCAGGCGCGTCTCATTCGCGAAAACTTCGGCAGCGCCTGGGCCGTGCTCGCCACTATCGTTCTTGTCGTCGCGAGTCTCGGCGCGCTGCTCACCGAATTCAGCGGGCTCGCGGGCGTGAGCACGCTTTTTCACGTGCCGGTCCCACTGACGATGGGGATGGTTGTGGCCGGCCTCTCGGTCATGGCCTATTTCGGCTCCTACCTCACGGTCGAGCGGATTGCGATCGCCATCGGTGCCTTCGAGCTCGTCTTCCTTTGGGTCGCGCTGCAGGCGAGGCCCGATATCGAGGAGATGGCGAGAGCTGCTCTCGACGTTCCGATCGCCGAGCCGCGCTACCTCTACCTCGTCGCCGCGAATATCGGCGCCGCGATCATGCCGTGGATGATCTTCTACCAGCAATCGGCCGTTGTGGAGAAGAAGCTCTGTCCGGCCGATCTTGCTTCGGCGCGGCTCGACACCGCGCTTGGCGCCATCCTCACTCAGCTCGTCACGGCGGCGGTGCTGGTCGCGACCGCCGCGACCCTTGGCGGTCAAGACAAAGGCGCTTCACTCACCTCGGTCGGAGAAATCGCAGGCGTGCTCACCCCCTTCCTCGGCAAGACCGTGGGGACCATCGTCTTTGCGCTCGGCATAACGGGTGCGGCCATCGTCGCCACCATCGTGGTAACCCTCGCGGCCGCGCGCACCCTCTCGGAAATACTGGGCTTCGAGCATCTGCTCGAGCGCGAGCCGCGCGAGGCACCCTGGTTCTATGCGAGCTATACGGCGATGCTCGCCGGCGCGGCGGTCTTCGTCACCTCCGGGATCGATCTCGTAAGTCTCAGTGTCGCGGTCCAAGTGATGAACGCGCTCTTCCTGCCGCTCGTGCTCGGCTTCCTGTTCCTGTTGGCACGCCGCTTGTCGCCCCCTTACCGGCTCGAAGGGGTCTATGCGGGCGTCGTGGCGATTCTTCTCGGGAGCGTCGCATTGCTCGCGCTGTTCACCGCCATAATTGGCATCAGGGGGTGAATTGTCCGGAGCGGCCCGGACGGTGCCCGCTGAGCGCCGCTTCAGTCGCGCAGCCAAAAGCGGTTGCGGTCGGCCATGATGAAACCGAGCCGTCGATAAAGGGCGAGCGCCGGCGAATTGGCTTCGCTCACCTGCAGGCCGAGTAGGCGCGCGCCTTGTTGATGCGCCCAGGTCTCGAGCGCGCAGAGCACGCCGATCGCGCCACCCTGCCCGCGTGCTTCCGCCCGGGTCGCCACGCATTCGATGACGACACAATCCTCGTGCATCACGCAAAGCGCCGTCGAGATCACGCGACCGGCTCGCCGGTGACCGAAGAAGGCACGCGGACCCGGAATGGCCTCGATGATCTTGGTGTTCACTTCCCGGCGATTCTCGGTGATGACGCCGAGGTAAACATCGAGCCATTCGGGCGTCGCCTGGTCGCTGACATCGACTTGCGCCGCTTTTGGGAAGGCTTCGGGCGCCTTCACCATCGTCAAGGTTGTCTCGCCTTCGCCATAGCCGCGGCCGGACAAGATCGCCGGCAGATCGGCGGGACGGCTGAAGGAAAAACTTTGCAGGCGACCGGGCGCGCCTTTTTGTCGATAGAGCGCCTCGACTTTCTCGAGCGAGCGCACCGGATCGTCGCCGTCGTAATCCACCGTCGAGACCGAGTTCGCGCGCTGCGAGCCGCCGCCCGACGAACGCCAGAGCCAGCCGTCCACGCGCATCGTCCGCAGTGCCGGCCAGGCTTTGACATGGGCGCGTTCCATGCGCCGCAAATCGTCGGGGGCAAGTTTCATCGTTCCCCTGCTTAAAGCAGTCCTCGGCAGGAAGGGAGATTTTGCGATCCGCGCCGCTTTGCAGCTCGTCAGGGTTGGCGTCCCTGCCCGCGCGCGAGGCGGCGCTCGAAGCTTCGCCCATAGGCCGACATGGCAAAGCAGCAGACGAAGAACACCACGGCAGCGAACGCGTAGCCCTCCGGCGCCAGGCCGAGCCAGGCCGGATCCTTTAAAGATTGGTTGACGGCTCCGAGGAGATCCGAGAGGCCGACGATGGTGACGAGCGTCGTGTCCTTGAACAGATCGACCGCCGTGTTGATGATGCCCGGCACGATGATGCGCATCGCTTGCGGCAGCACGACGAGGGTCTGCGTCTGCCACCAAGCGAGCCCGAGCGATTGCGCCGCCTCTTCCTGTTCGGCGTCCACGCCTTGCAGCCCGCCGCGCACGACCTCAGCCATGTAGGCGGCGTTGAAGAGCACGAGCGCCCCCATGGCGCGCACGAGCCGATCGACCGTCGCGCCATTCGGCAGGAAAAGCGGCAAGAGCACCGCGGCCATGAACAGGACAGTGAGCAGCGGGACGCCTCGCCAGAGCTCGATGAAGGCGATCGACACGGTGCGGATGCCGGCAAGCCGAGAACGCCTGCCATAGGCGAGGAGGACGCCCAAGGGAAGCGAGCCCGCCATGGTGACGAAGGCAATGACGACATCGAGCGTGAGCCCGCCCCAGAGCGTGGTGTCGATGAAGGGCAGTCCCGGAACACCGCCCACCAA
>Ga0213876_10002789_pt1 | contig 10178 bp, 7 predicted proteins | sample BarmaccomBMRX_R9_FD_160113 | JGI IMG/M metagenome (GOLD analysis project Ga0213876, IMG submission 160113) | Root-associated microbial communities from Barbacenia macrantha in rupestrian grasslands, the National Park of Serra do Cipo, Brazil - RX_R9 | ecosystem: Host-associated > Plants > Roots...
GGGCGACTGGCATGGTCACGTGACGGCCGGAAGAACGACGCCAACACCGACGACGCGGGCGTCCTCGCCTCACAGGTGCTCGGCGGCAGTGCCGGCGCGGCGACCACAGGCGCGGGTGTCACCGTCGCACTGCTCGACACCGGCGTTAACGACACGAACGCCTTGAACCGGGCATCCGGGCGGCTGGTCGACGGCGTGGATGTCTCTCAGCTTTCCTCGGGCGGCGATGCGTCGACCTCCGGCACCTTCACCGACGGGTACGGGCACGGCACGTTCCTGGCCTCGCTGATCGCCGGCGGGCCCGTCCCCGGCAGTGCGGGCCGCGGCCTCGGCGTCGCGCCCGGCGCGCGCGTGGTCGCCGTGAAGGTCGCCAACGCCAGCGGGGAGACCAGCCTCCAGCAGGTGCTGGCCGCCATGGACTGGGTCGCCGTCAACGCCAACCGAATCGACGTCGTCAACCTCTCCCTCGCCCTCGATCGGCCGACCGCACCGGCGTACGGTGCAGACCCGCTGAACGCCGCGGTCGAGCACGTCCGAGACGCCGGCGTGCTGGTCGTCGCGGCTGTCGGCAACACCCCGGGACAGGTCGGCGACCCGGGCATGGACCCGGCCGCCCTCACCGTCGGCTCCGTGAACGTGGACAAGCCGCGCGCTCGGCTGTCGAGCTTCTCCGGCAGTGGCGTGGTCGACGGCATGGTCAAGCCGGACCTGGTCGCTCCTGGCGAGCACATTCTTGGCGCTGAGACCCACGACACCGTCATCGGTCGCGCCAACCCCAGTGCGTGGGACTCGTTTGGCCTGTTCCGTGGCTCGGGGACCAGCGAGGCGACAGCGCTCGTCAGTGGTGCGGCCGCGGCGTTCATCGCGGACCATCCGCGCCGTGGCCCGGTCTTCGTCAAGGCGGCGCTGCGAGTCACCGCAGACGACATGAACAACTGGCGCGCCGGCGAGGGTCTGCTCGACCTCGACTTCGAGGGCAAGCACGGCAACGGCCATCACGGCGACTCCAACCCGACCGGTGACAGCAGCTTCGACTCGGCCGCGTGGCAGGCGAACTCGTGGCAGAACGGCAACTGGGTCGACTGGCTCGCCTCGAGCTGGTCAGCGAGCTCGTGGAGCGCGAGCTCCTGGTCGGCGAGCTCGTGGAGCGCGAGCTCCTGGTCGGCAAGCTCGTGGTCGGCAGGGAGCTGGTCGGCAAGCTCCTGGTCCGACGCCGGTTGGGGGGACAACGGGTGAGTCCTGCCAACCGCGTGCGGCTGCTGTCCGCTGTTGCCCTCGGGGTGACAGCGGTCGTCGGCGCGCTCAATGGTTGGGGCGCACCCACGTGGTACGCCGCTCCGGTGCTCGCGGCGGTCGTCGCCGCGGCTGAGGTTGCCGTCGTACATCTCAACTTCGGACGGCAGCGCTGGACGTTCAGCCTGACCGAGGCCGCGATCGCGGTCGGGTTCGTCCACTCGCCGCACTCCTGGACCGTCCCCGCGGTCGGTGTCGGGGTGCTGGTGGCGCAGCTGGTCCGCCGGCAGGAGTTCCTGAAGCTCCAGTTCAACGTCGCGCAGTTCGTCGCTGCGACCGCTCTCGGTGCCGGCTTCGCTCACCTCGTCGGTGGCAACGTGCCGGGCGCGATCGGCGGCATGGGCATCTTCTGGCTGATCAACAACCTGCTGATCGCGTCGGCCATGGCCACCATGACGGGTCAGAAGTTCCGGTCGCTGATCTGGGCAAGTGCGCCGCTCGCGTCGATCCACTCGGTCGGCACCTCGGGCATCGGCATCCTGTCCGCTTGGCTGGCGACTCACGCGCCGCTCGGCCTGCTCGCCCTGGTCGTGCCGATGCTGCTGCTCTGGATCTCCTACGACGAGCAGACCTCGCGGGCAGCGGAAGCTCAGCTGTACGCCGAGCTCGCGCGGCTCCAGGAACGGGCGAGCGGCCGCTCGATCGATGTCTCCGCTCAGGTCGTCCTGACCGCCGCCGCTCGGCTGTTCGCGAGTGATGACGTCGAGATGGTCCTGGTCGGCGTCGATGGTCCGATCCACTACGCCGGCGACACCGAAGGCGTCGTCCGACGGCGCGTCGATCCTGATGCGCTCGACGAGCCGTGGGTGCTCCGTGCGCTGGGCGAACGTGGCGCCGTCACAGGCGTCGAAGCTGGCCGGCCGTGGTGCGCCACCGTGCTCGGCGGCCACGAGGCGCCACTCGCAGTCCTGGTCGCGCGCCGACCGCACGGAGCGTCGGCGTTCGGGCGCCGCGAGACCATGCTGGCCGAGGTCCTCGTGTCGCAAGCCGAGTCCTGGTTGTCGATCGCCGAGATGGCAGCGTCGCGCGACGAGGCGCTGGCGCACGCGGAGGCGGCTGAGGACGCGGCCCGTGCGCTGGGAGATCTCGGTGCGGACACCGCGCCGGCGCTTGGGGTGTTGCGCGAGTCAGCGAACCGGCTCGCCCGCCTCGCGGCCACTGAAGGCCCGGCTGCGGTTCACGAGATCGTCGACGAGCTGTACGCCGTTGAGCGGGCCGTCGCGTCACTGCTCGGCGCGATCGCGCTCGCTGCCGAGCCCGACCTCACCCGTGGGCTGCCGATCGACGAGGACGACTACGGCGCACCGCATCGCAATGCCGACTGGACGACCACGGGCGTCCTGTCATGAGCCGGCTGCGCAAGCGCCTCCTCCCGGTCGCGGCTTTGATCTTCCTGCTCACCCTCGCCGCGAACTGCTCGGTGCTGGTTGCCTCGGCGGCGCTGCTGCGGGCGTTCGGTCACACGTCCGTGCCGGTATGGCAGGTCGTGCTCGCCGGGGCCCCGGTCGCCCTGCTGATCGCAGCGATCGCGACCTTCTTCAACGTGCAGACCACGCGAACCGTGCGCCGGATGCACGCGCGAGCCCGGACCGTCGACGCGCTGCAGCGCCGCGTGCGGATCGCCGACGAGGTCGCCGAGCGCCACCGCCGTACCGCTGAGAACGCGAGCGCCGGCATGTTCGAGCTGCTCTCGGGGCTGGTCGACGCAGAGGAAGGCGCGCGCGGCCAGCTCGCCGCGGAGCTGCACGACACCGTGGCGCAGTCGCTGACCTCAGCGCACCTGATGCTGTCCGATCCGGAGGACACCGCCAGCGTGCGGCGCGCCGCGGAGCTCGTCGCCGAAGCCGAGGAACAGGTCCGCGCCGTCATGGCTCGTACCCGGCCACCGGCGCTGCGCGAAGGAGACCTCGGACGTGCGGTCGCCGGCCTGCGCGATGACATGCGCAACCGGTACGGCATCGAGGTCGACATCGCCTGGCCGACCGATCCCTACCCGCTGCCGCTCGTCACGGCCATCACGGCGTACCGCTTCTTCCAGGAGGCGATGCTCAACGTCGTCAAGCACGCGGACGTCGACTTCGCCCGGGCCAGCCTGCGGGTCGACGAGGACTGGGTCGTCGCGTGCGTCATGGACGAGGGGCCAGGGTTCGACCCGCACGCCGTCGTGTCCGACGGTGGCCGCCACGTCGGGTTGGGCCTGCTGCGGGAACGCGCGCGCCTGGTCGGTGGGTCGCTCGAGGTCCTGTCCAGCGCGAACATGGGTACCCAGCTCACGCTGCGGCTGCCGCGGGTCACCGCTGCGGGTAGCGGACCGCTTCCCACAAAAGCCCATGCCCCCGTCCTGCCCGATCAGTCCGTGCGCGATCACGCTGCGCCCGCTGTGGCAGATCCTGCGGTGATCGAGCCAGTCGGCTGACCGACTCGTCCATCCGGGCGCTGCGTCCCGCGGCCGGTTGCTGAGCGATGGGGGTTTTTGGCGGGAATGGCCTCAAATTAATCCGCTTCGCAACAGAAAACTCACGTCGCTCGAGTTTCGAGCCGTGGGCCGGGCGGACGGCGCGGTTAGACGCGGGCGCTTTTGAGGCGCTTCTTCGGCATGGGTACGACGCCGGGCGGTACGGGTGGGAGGCCAGCTGCCAGACAGAGCACCTCGCCGAAGGCGATCAGGTGAGGCGCGAGATCGCCGCTCGGCGACCAGGAGGCACGGATCTCCACGTCACATGCGACCGGATGGTCGGTCAACGCCCCGAAGCGCTCAGACGTCGTACGGGTGACCGTTCCCCCCTCGGCCGTGTAGATCGCCCCGGAGGCATCGAGTGCTTCGATCAGCCAGCTCCACCCCACGCTGGCCAGCAGCGGGTCGCTCGCGATCTCGGGGTCGACCTCGGCCTGGACGTAGGCGACGCACCGGGTGTCGCCGGCCCACACCTCCTGGCCTTCGGGGTCGTGCAGCATGACCAGCCGGCCCTCGGCGAGCTCGTCCTCGCCGGACATCGCGGTGGCGTGCAAGGCGACGGCGTACGGCGCGAGCCGCTGGGGGGCAGGCAGTTCCTGGACGCTGATCTCCGGCCGCAACTTCACGGCGGCGAGACCGGCCAGCGCCGATCGGAATGCCGGCGGCAGGTCGGCCGGTGTGGACAGTTCCACCGACACGCGCTCACTGTACGGCGCACAGGCGACTCCGTCCGGCACTCGACACGCCACCAGGACCGGGATTGGGCGGCGGCCCGGGGGTGTCCTGTGCTCTCATCGTCCGATGCCTGGATTCACGGTGATGTCCCGCCTGGTACCACGTTGTGTGGCCGCGCTCGGTCTGCTCGTAGGGCTGGTGGTGGCGTGCGGTCCCGCCAAGGCAACGCCGCAGGCAGCGGCCACCGAAACCGGTGTGGGCGACGTGACCGTGATGACGTTCAACATGTGCGGCGAGCACTGCAACACGGACAGCACGACCGACGACATCGCCGACCTCATGAGCAAGATCAACGCCGTTCAGCCGAATGCCGTGCTGTTGCAGGAGGCGTGCCAGCAGCAGGCGACGGCGCTGATGACCGAGTCGACCCAGGAGGGGAACTGGTCACTGGCCGGCTTCCAGCGGATCAGCGAGCCCCAGGGCTGCACGGGCGGCGACGGCTTCGGAGACGTCGTTCTCGTCCACGGGACGTTCATCGCCGTCGGCGGCAAGGACCTGAAGTACCCGCACGGACACGGCGCGCATCGCCAGGTCCGGCAGGTCACCTGCGGCAAGACCCTCGACGCCTTTCCCCGCACGGTCGAGGTGTGCACGGTCCACGCCGGGCTCGACTTCGAGATCGGCAAGCGGCACCAGGCCAAGCAGATCAAGCAGGCGTACAACTTCGCGCGCAGGCAGGACCCTACTGATCCGCTGATCTTCGGTGGCGACTTCAACGTCGTCCCGTCGGCGAATGCGCTCGACGTCGTCTACGCCAAGGGTGGTGGCGGTGCGAGGGGCGCGATGGAGGAGGTCGACGCCTGCCCCGGCAAGCACGGCCGCAAGCATCACAAGAAGACCTGCAACCGGAAGACCCACGACCCGACCCGCGATGTGAAGCACCGCACCAAGAACGACTACATCTTCCTGTCGCACAAGTCGTTCAAGTCGGAGACGGCCGACATCGTCAAGTCGAAGTACTCCGACCACGACATCCTGGTCGGGCACGCATTCCTGTGCGCCTCAGGGACCTGCTGATCGCCTAGCCTCAGTGCAATGGGCACGCTGCTGGCGCTGCTGTCCAGCGTGCTGTGGGGGACGTCTGACTTCCTCGGCGGCACCGCGTCGCGACGGCTCTCACCGATCGGTGTCGTCGTCGTCTCCGAAGCGGTCGGCACGATCGGCCCGCTCGGCGTCGCGATCGCGATGGGCGACCTCGGTACGTCGCCGGACTACGTCGGCTGGGCGTTCCTCGCTGCGGTCTCCGGCTCGGCGGGCATCGTGGCGTTCTACCGCGCGTTGTCGACCGGCACGATGGGTGTCGTCGCGCCGATCGCCGCGCTCGGTGTCGTCGTACCGGTGATCGTCGGCGTCGCCCAAGGCGACCGTCCGAGCGGCCTGCAGATCGCCGGGATCGCGGTCGCCATCTCGGGTGTCGTGCTCGCGAGCGGGCCGGAGCTCGCCGGCGCGGAGGGCGAACACCGGCGGGCGGCCGCGGTGCCGCCGCTGCTCGCCGTGGCCGCGGCCGCCGGATTCGGCGTCGTCTTCGTGGCGCTCGAGCACGGGGCGCGGACCAGCACGGTGATGACGCTGGTCGTGATGCGGTCGGTCAGCGTCGTTCTCCTCTTGCTGGTCGCGTTGGTAACCGGTCGTGAGCAGCTGAAGGTCGGCCGACGCGACGTCCCGATGCTGGCGGTGATCGGCTGCTTCGACGTGGGGGCGAATGCGACGTTCGCCTACGCGAGCCGGCACGGCCTGCTGTCGGTCGTGGCCGTGCTCTCCTCGCTCTACCCCGCGGTCACCGCGCTGCTCGCTCGCTCCATCCACTCCGAGCGGCTGCGCTCGGTGCAGGTCGGCGGGGTGGTTGCCGCCCTCGCCGGGGTCTGTCTGATTGCCGCCGCCGGCACCGGCTGACGGCGGCTCGCAGTGGCTGCCATGACACGATCGACGTATGGGCTCGCCTGCTGACAGCGCATTCCTGCGTGCCTGCCGCGGGGAACCCGTACCGCACACGCCCGTCTGGTTCATGCGGCAGGCCGGCCGGTCGCTCCCGGAATACCGCAAGGTCCGGGAAGGCGTCGGCATGCTCGAGTCGTGCCTGCGGCCGGACCTCGTCACCGAGATCACGATGCAGCCGGTTCGCCGGTACGGCGTCGACGCGGCGATCCTGTTCAGTGACATCGTGCTGCCGGTCAAGGCCGCCGGCGTCGACCTCGACATCAAGGCGGGCGTGGGCCCGGTAGTCGCCGAACCGGTCCGCTCGGCTGCCGATGTTGCGCGGCTCCCGTCGCTGGAACCGGACCAGGTCGCTCCGGTCGCCGAGGCGATCCGCGGCCTGGTGACGGAGCTCGCCGGTACGCCGTTGATCGGTTTCGCCGGGGCGCCGTTCACCTTGGCGTCATATCTCGTCGAGGGCGGACCGAGCCGCGACCACGCCCGCACGAAGGCTCTGATGTACGGCGACGAGGACACGTGGCACGCCCTCGCCGGCCGGCTCGCGGACATCGCCATCGCCTACCTCACCGTCCAGGTCGATGCCGGCGTCAGCGCCGTACAGCTCTTCGACTCGTGGGCCGGGTCGCTGTCGGCGGTCGACTACGAGCGATACGTGCTGCCGCACAGCCGCCGGGTGCTCGAGTCCGTGTCGAACGTCCCCCGGATCCACTTCGGCGTCGACACCGCCGAGCTGCTGGCGCTGATGGCGAGTGCCGGCGCGGACGTCGTCGGCGTCGACTGGCGGGTCGCGCTCGACGCGGCCGCGAGCCGGGTCGGGCCAGGCGTGGCGCTGCAGGGCAACCTCGACCCGGCGGCGGTGTTCGCGCCCTGGGATGCGGTCGCGGAACGCGCCCGCGACGTGCTGCGCCGGGGCAAAGCCGCCGCCGGGCACATCTTCAACCTCGGTCACGGCGTCCTGCCGGACAGCGATCCGGACGTGCTGAAACGACTGGTCGACTTCGTGCACGAGGAGACCGCAGGGTCATGAGGCACGTCGTCGTCATCGGCGGCGGCATCTCCGGGCTGGCCGCGGCCCTCGCCCTCGTCGACGACGGCGTTGCGGTAACGCTCATCGAGTCGGCTCCTGCGGTCGGCGGCAAGCTGCGGATCTCCGAGGTCGCGGGGGTGCCGGTCGACGAGGGCGCTGAAATGTTTCTGCGCCGGGTCCCGGAGGCGCTCGACCTGGTGGCCGCCGTCGGTCGAGCCGACGAACTCGTGTCGCCGCGCACGACCGCGGCAGAGGTGTGGGCCCGCGGCGCGCTCCGCGCGATGCCGGCCGGCACGGTCATGGGCCTTCCCGGTGATGCCGCGTCCCTGCTGGGCGTCCTGTCCGCCGACGAGGTCGACCGCGTCCGCCAGGACGCGGAGCTGCCGGGGGAGCCGCCCGGCGAGGACATCTCGGTCGGCGGGTGGGTGTCGGCGCGCGTCGGCCCTGCGGTCACGGAACGGCTTGTCGACCCGTTGCTCGGGGGTGTGTACGCCGGCCGCGCCGACGAGCTGTCCTTGGCAGCGACGATCCCGCAGCTGCCGCGCGACGAGCGATCATTGCTCGCCGCCGTCCGGCGTGCCCGGCCGGCTGCGCCCAGCAGCGAGCCGGTGTTCGCGACCGTGACCGGCGGGATGGGATCGCTGCCCGCGTCAGTCGCGCAGGCGATCACGCGGGGCGGCGGGACGATCATGACCGGCCGCACCGTCCGGCGGCTCGAGGCAACCCCCACGGGGTGGCGGGTCGTTCACGGCGCGACGACCGATGAGCAGGTGCTCACCGCGGACGGTGTCGTCGTCGCGCTGCCGCCATCACCCGCCGCCCGCCTGCTCGCAGACGTGGCGCCGGCTGCGGCGGGTGAGCTCGCGGCGATCGATTCGGCAAGCATGGCCATCGTCACGACCGCCTGGCGCACCGACGACGTACCGGACCTCGAGACCAGCGGCTACCTGGTACCCGCCGTGTACGACCGCCCGGTCAAGGCGGTGACGTTCGCGTCGTCGAAGTGGGCGCACGTTGGCAGCGACGACGTGGTCATCGTCCGCTGCTCGATCGGACGCCATGGCGACGTGCGGGACCTGCAACGCGACGATGCCGACCTGATCGCCACCGCGACAGCCGAACTGAGCACGTACGCCGGTTTCACGGGCGGGCCGGTCGACTCTCGCGTGAGCCGGTGGGGTGGCGCGCTGCCGCAGTACACAGTGGGCCATCGGGAACGGGTCCGGCGGATCCACGCTGCTGTCGACGCCCTGCCCGGCGTCGCCGTCTGTGGTGCAACGTACGACGGGGTCGGCGTCCCGGCGTGCATCCGAACCGGTCGGGCCGCGGCGGCGAGAGTCGTCGCCGCTATGAGCCCCGGACCGCGCTGACGCCCTTCGTGGTGCCGACGAAGGCATGATCGCCGACCGCCGTCGTGGACGGAAAGTGTGTCTGCGGCCCCGTGAGTGCGGTCGAGAGCACCCGCCCGGTTCGCAGTGAGATGAGGGAGAGCAGGCCGGGGGTGCCGCCGGTCGGGTCGTGGGCGAGCAGCACCTTGTGCCCCGCGATGATCGGTGAGCCGTAGGAGCCGCTGATCCGCCAGCCCCAGTGCATCGAGTTGTGATGCACGATCAGCTTGCGAATGCCGTCATGGCAGGGCATGACGACGATGTTCCGCACGTGCGCGGCGCCACCGAACGCTGGGCAGCCGTGCAGGACGGCGAGCTGTCGGCCGATGCCGCCGAGCTTCTGCCGCAGCAGATAGACGGTGCCGCGCTTACCCGCAATGACGATCCGGCCCGCGACCGGCACGGCTGACGCCGAGCCGAGGTCGAGGTCCTTGCGGTTGTCGGAGCGCCAGACCGACGGTGCGAAGATGCCGACCCGGTGGAGCTTCTTCGGGGTGAGCTCGGTCAGCGAGTCGCTCTTGTCCCACATGCCGTACCGCTCGGCGCCGTTGCCCGCCGCGACGTAGATGTGGCCGTTGGGTCCGACCGCCGCGCCGGCCGGCGACCACATGCCCGCGCCTCGCTTGGTAGGCACGGCGTAGTGATACGTCTTGCCCTTGCCGGTCACCGACGTCGAGGTGATGTATCCGACGTAGTCGCCGCAGTCACCCGACAGGCCGCCGTACTGGGTGTAGACGCGGCCGTGGCTGACCAACAGCGCCGCGCGCTGCTGTTCGGCCAGCCGGTCGCGGTGCTTCAGGACATCCATCGACCTGTGCCAGCGCGTCTCGCCGGTCGCTGCGTTGAGCGCCCACAGCGTGTGGTGGCCGCCATGGGTCTCTGCGACGACGAACACCGAGCCGGTCTTAGCGTCGTAGGCCGGCGTGCCGGTGATGCCGAGCGGGAAGATGTCGCCGCAGCCCGGCTGGTCGTTGCGGATGTTGATCTCAGAGGCGGGCCTGCCGAGATGCGTGCGCCACCGGACCTGGCCAGTACCAGGATCGAGCTGGTAGACCGAGTCCCTCTCGGTGGCGGCGATGACCCAGCCGTGCACCACAAGCGGCTCGCCGTAGACGGCCCCGTCGAGCGCCGCTGACCACGTGGCGCGCAGCGGCGCATGGAACCGCGACTTCGCAAAGCCCGCCCGGTCGGCGGTGCGGTGGTAGGTCGGCCAGGTAGACAAGCCGGTCACGTTTGCGGCCGGGTGGCTCTGATCCTGGGCGGCTACCCGAGGTTGCGACACGGCGCAGCTCGACGCCGCGAGCAGGCCACCCAGTGCTGGGGCGAGAACAGCTACCGCGAGACG
>Ga0213876_10002790_pt1 | contig 10175 bp, 9 predicted proteins | sample BarmaccomBMRX_R9_FD_160113 | JGI IMG/M metagenome (GOLD analysis project Ga0213876, IMG submission 160113) | Root-associated microbial communities from Barbacenia macrantha in rupestrian grasslands, the National Park of Serra do Cipo, Brazil - RX_R9 | ecosystem: Host-associated > Plants > Roots...
CGCGGCCTGCAGCCGGGCGACGTGGGTCTGCAGCGCGACGCTCACCTTGTCCCGGAAGCGGCGCTGCACCCGGTCGAACAGCACCCGCAGGTACCAGGTGCCGACCGACGACAGCGCGAGGCCGACCACCGCCACCCGCACCTTGGTCGAGTCGTGGCCCACCAGCCCGTCGGCCAGCAGCGCGATCCAGAGCGCGATCAGCGCGTCGGGGATCGCCGCGAACAGCGTCATCGCGAACGACGCGACGAGCAGCTTGGGCTCGGCCCGGTAGCCGATCCTCACCATCCGCCACAGCGAGGGGAGCGACGGCGGCAGGTCGTCAGGTGAGGGACTCAAGCTCCACCTCCTCCCCGTGCTCGTCGCGCTCGACCAAGCGCGACGCCTGCAGCTCGAACATCGTGCGGTAGCGGCCGCCCTCGGCCATCAGCTCGGTGTGGCTCCCGAGCTCGACCACCCGTCCGTGCTCCACCACGCAGATGCGGTCGGCCAGCCTGACGGTCGAGAAGCGGTGGGACACGAGGATCGTGGTCGTGTGCCGGGTTGCTGCGAGGACCCGCTCGAAGATCTCCGACTCGCCCCGCACGTCGAGCTGCGCGGTCGGCTCGTCGAGCAGCACCACCGATGCACCGAAGCGCACCTTGGCGAGCGCCCGGGCGAGCGCGACGCGCTGCCACTGGCCGCCGGAGAGGTCGATGCCGTTCTCGTAGGCCCGGGACAGGGTGACGTCGAGGCCGGCGAGGCTGTGCGCGCCGGCGTCCACCAGCGCGGCGGTGATCGCCTCGTCACGTTCCGCCGAGGGCTCGAAGCCGGGAGCGACGTTCGTGCGCAGCGAGCGTTCGAAGCGCACGAAGTCCTGGAAGACCGCCGCGACCTGCCGGCGCCAGGCGTCGAGGTCGAGCTCGCGCAGGTCGACGCCGTCGATCTCGATCGAGCCGGAGGCCGGGTCGTAGAGGCGGCAGAGCAGCTTGGCCAGCGTGGTCTTGCCCGCGCCGTTCTGCCCGACGATCGCCAGCGAGGAGCCGGCCGGGATGGTCAGGTCGAAGCCGTCGAGGATCACCCGGTCGGTGCCCGGATAGGTGAAGCCGACGTCACGGAAGCGGATCTCGGATTCGGGCAGGCCGGTCGCCGGCAGGTGACCACGGGGGAGGCTGCCGGCCGCGGTCATGGCGTCCTCGAGCCGGAGGACGGCGGCCACCGGCGCAGCGCTGCCGTCGAGCGCCCAGCTCAGCCCGCCGAACGCGATCGCGGCCACGCCGATCGCGGTCTGCAGGTAGACGCTCGCGTCGGCGAGATCCAAGCGCCCGTCGATCGCCGCGGAACCGATCGCCCATAGCACGACGCCGTTGCCGACCAGCACGAGCGCCAGGCAGCCGAGCACCGACTTCTCGCGCAGCTTCGTCGCCTGCCACTGCAGCTCGTAGAGCGTGCGGCGGTGCGTGGCAAAGCGGTCGACCACCCAGTCGGCCAACCCGAAGAGGCGCACCTCCTTCGCCGCCGGCGGGTCGACCGCGAGCCGGTACGCGTAGTCGGCGTGGCGCTGCGCGGAGCGCACCTCGTCGGTGTTGCGGTCGCGCCACACGCCGCTCTCGCGCAGCAGCCAGTGCGTCGAGCCCCACGTGAGCAGGAGCACCAGCGGCGCCCACCACGTGAAGGCGAACAGCACGAGCGCGGCCGCGAGGCCGACGAAGATCTGCTGCAGGCCGCCGGCGATGAAGCCCATCGAGACCGACAGCGGCGGTCCCATGATCCCGAGGTCGAAGTCGCGAGCGACGGTGAGGTCGTCGATCAGGTCGCCTCGCTCGAGGTGCGCGATGCCCTCGGGCTTGGTACACGCCACCATGAGCCGGTCGTTGAGCCAGCTCGCGGTGCGGCTCCCCAGGTTTGCGCTGACCGCCTCCTGCACCGGCGCGAGCACCTGCGAGCCCACGAACGTCACACCGACGAACACGAGCGGCCCGGTGAGCGGATCATGGCGCTGGATGGCGCCGACCAGCGTGCCGGTGGCGATGGCCAGCAGCGCGGGCAGCGCGCCGCGCAGGACCAGCAGCACCCACCACGCCACCGAGTAGCCCGGAGACGCATCGAACAGGGCGCCGAAGAACCTGCGCTCGGGTCGTTCCCAGAACCGGCGGAGCATCGCCGCGCATCCTCCCACGGGCTCTCCATCGCTGGTCAGGGGCCCGCTCCGACGGTCGGATGCAAACCTGACACGCGTGTCAGGTATCGTCTCGGCGGGGACCGAGGAGCTGCGCATGACCCGCACCGGCAGCACTGACCTCGACCGCGTGGTCCGAGGAGGCACCGTCGTCGACGGCACCGGCGCGACCGCTCGTCGCGCCGACGTCGGCATCCGCGACGGCCGCATCGTCGCGGTGGAGGAACGGCTCGAGCCGGGCCCGGCGGAGGTGATCGAGGCGGACGGGCGCATCGTCTGCCCCGGGTTCGTCGACCTGCACACGCACTACGACATCCAGGTCTTCTGGGACCCGACGCTGTCGCCGTCGCCCTACCACGGCGTCACCACGGTCATCGGCGGCAACTGCGGCTTCTCCGTCGCGCCGCTCGAACCGGCCGAGTCCGACTACCTCATGCGGATGCTCGCCCGGGTCGAGGGCATGCCGCTCCCCGCGCTGGAAGCGGCGACCGACTGGGGCTGGACGTCGTTCGCCTCCTACCTCGACCGCCTCGACGGCCGGCTCACCCCCAACGCCGGCTTCCTCGTCGGGCACTCGGCGGTGCGGCGGGCGGTGATGGGTCCGGCCGGCAGCGAGCGCGAGGCCGACGACGACGAGGTCGCGGCGATGGCCCGGCTGCTCGGCGCCAGCCTGGCCGAGGGCGGCCTCGGCTTCTCGTCGTCGTGGGCCGCCACGCACAACGACGACGCCGGCGAACCGGTGCCCTCCCGCTACGCGACCGAGGCCGAGCTCCTCGCGCTGTGCGACGAGGTGTCCCGCCACGAGGGGACGACGCTCGAGTTCATCCCAGGCGTCGGCACGTTCACCGAGCGGGAGGCCGGGCTGATGGGTCGCATGTCGGCCGCCGCCGACCGGCCGCTCAACTGGAACGTGCTGATCGTGATGGCCGGGCTGGCCGAGCAGGTGCAGACGCAGCTCGGCGCGAGCGACACCGCGGCCGACCTCGGTGGTCGGGTGCTCGGCCTGACGATGCCGTCACCGGTCTCGCCCCGGTTGAGCTTCGCCTCCGGGTTCCTGCTCGACACGATCCCCGGTTGGCACACGGCGATGACGCTGCCTCGCGACGAGCGCAAGGCGCTGCTCGCATCGCCCGAGGCCCGCGCCGAGCTCATGGCCGAGGCCGGCGAGGCCGCGTTCGGGCTCGCCAACTTCGGCCAGTACGTGCTCACCGAGTGCCACACGCCCGAGACGAAGGCATTCGAAGGCCGGACGGTCGCCGACGTCGCGGCCGAGCGCGGCGTCGATCCGTTCGACGCCCTGTGCGACATCGCCGTGGCCGACGACCTCAGGACCGGCTTCTCCTTCCCGCCCAACGGCGACACCGAGGGCGACTGGAAGGCCCGTCTCGCGGTGTGGCGGGACCAGCGCTCGATCCTCGGTGCGTCCGACGCCGGCGCGCACCTCGACTTCCTGGCCACGTTCAACTTCCCGACCGTGATGCTGCGCCGGGCGGTCGCCGACCTCGGTCTGCTCTCGTGGGAGGAGGCGATCGCGCTCCTCACCGACGCACCCGCCCGGCTCTACGGGCTGCGCGATCGCGGCCGCATCGCCGAGGGTTGCTGGGCCGACGTCGTCCTGCTCGACCCCGACCGCGTCGCCCCCCACCCGATCACCACCCGCGCCGACCTGCCCGGCGACGGCTGGCGCCTCTACGGCGAGGCCGATGGCATCGACCGCGTCCTCGTCAACGGCGTCGACGCAGTGGTCGACGGCAAGGCCACCGACGCCCGCCCCGGCCACGTCCTCCGCAGCGGCCGCGACACCTACACGGTGCGAGCGTCGTCGTGACGCCGATCATCTCGGTGGACGACCACCTGGTCGAGCCGCCGGACGTGTTCGAAGGTCGGATGCCGGTTGCGCTGGCGGAGCGGGCGCCGCGCATCGAGGTGGCCGACGACGGCACCGAGGCCTGGGTGTTCGACGGCAACCGCCATCCGCAGATCGGGCTCAACGCGGTGGTCGGACGTCCGAAGGACGAGTGGACGATGGACCCGGCCAACTTCTCCGACATGCGCCGCGGCTGCTGGGACCCGGAGGCCCGCGTCGCCGACATGGACACCGACGGCGTGTGGGCGTCGGCCCACTACCCGAGCCTGATCGCCGGGTTCGCGGGCAGCGCCTTCGCCCGCTGCTCGGATCCCGAGCTCGGGCTCGCCTGCGTGCGGGCCTGGAACGACTGGCACATCGACGAGTGGGTCGGTCCCCGCACCGACCGCTTCATCCCGCTGCAGATCCCGTGGCTGCTCGACCCACAGGTCGCGGCGGACGACGTCCGCGAGAACGCCGCTCGCGGGTTCCGAGCGGTCAGCTTCCTCGAGAACCCCGTGGACATGGGGCTGCCGTCGCTGCACACCGACCACTGGGACCCGTTCCTCGCAGCGTGCGAGGAGACGGGAACGGTCGTGTGCCTGCACTGCGCGTCGTCGGGGTGGTCGGCGTCGCGGTCGCCCGGCGCGCCCCTCGAGCTGCTCACCACGCTGTTCCCGGTCAACGCGCTGGTGACCTGCGCGGACTGGCTGTGGGCCGGCGTGCCGGTGCGCTTCCCGGAGCTGCGCATCTGCCTCGCCGAGTCGGGCATCGACTGGGTGCCGATGCTGCGCAACCGCATCGCCTACGTCATGGACCACTCGGCCTCGGGTCAGGGCGGCTGGCCCGATCCGGACCTGCACCCGAACGAGGTGCTGCGGCGCAACTTCTGGTTCGGCGTCATCGATCTTACGTCGTCGCTCGTGCTGCGCGACGAGATCGGTCTCGACCGCATCGTCATCGAGTCCGACTACCCGCACGCCGACTCGACGTGGCCCGACACGTCGGGTCGCGCCACCGCCGCGCTCGCCGACCTCCCCGCGGAGGAGGCCGAGCGCATCTGCTGGCGCAACGCCGCCGAGCTGTTCTCGCTGGAAGCCGTCCCTCCTGGAGGATGACATGAGCCCGAAGTACGTCGACCCCGAGACCCGGGCGGCCGACCCGTACTCACCCGAGGTCGCGGCCGATCCGGTGCCGCTCTACGACGAGCTGCGCGAGCACGCGCCGGTGGCCAGCCTCATGGGCCTGCCAGGCACGCACGTCATCAGCCGCTACGACGACGTGAAGTTCGCGCTGCAGCACCCGGAGATCTTCAGCTCGGACATCAGCGCAGTCGACATCGGTCAGACCCGTCCGCTCATCCCGTTGCAGATCGATCCGCCCGAACACGCGAAGTACCGCCGCGTGATGGACCCGCACCTCGCGCACCGCATGATGGTCCCGCGCGAGGAGCAGGTGCGGGCGCTGGTCAACGAGCTGATCGACGACTTCGTCGAGCGGGGGAGCTGCGACATCCACTCGGAGTTCACGGTGCCGCTGCCGTGCACGGTGTTCCTGCAGCTGTGCGGCTTCCCGCTCGACCGGGTCGAGACGATGCTCGAGTGGAAGGACAACATCATCCGGCCGCAGCTGCGCCACCCCGACATCGCCTTCGACGAGGAGGCGTTGACCGCCAAGCGCCACGAGACCGGCCGGGAGATCTACGAGTTCTTCGACACCGAGATCGCAGCGCGGCACGCGTCGCCCACCGACGACGTGATCTCGCAGTTCGCGCACGGCGAGGTCGACGGCGAGCGCATGACGCACGAGCAGATGCAGGACGTCGGCTTCCTGTTCATCCTGGGCGGGCTCGACACGGTCACCTCCACGCTCGACTGCGCGCTGGCCCACCTCGGCCGGCAGCCCGAGCTGCGGGATCAGCTCGTTGCCGATCCGTCGCTCGTCCCGGCCGCGATCGAGGAGCTGATGCGCCTGCACACGCCGGTGATGCAGGTGCTCCGGACGATCAAGCAGCCCCATGAGATGCACGGCGTGCAGATGGAGCCGGGCGACACGGTGATGGTGATGATCGGCTCGGCCGACGTCGACCCCGACGAGTTCGGCGACGAGGCTCACATCGCCGACTTCGAGCGCGAGCACAACCGCCACCTCGCGTTCGGCGGCGGGCCGCACCGCTGCCTCGGCTCGCACCTGGCCCGCTTCGAGCTGCGCATCGCGCTCGAGGAGCTGCACCGCCGGGTGCCGGACTACGTCGTGCCCGACGGCGCCGAGCTCAACTACTCGCCGGGCATCCGCGAGATCGAGTCGCTGCCGCTCCGCTTCACCCCCGGCGTGCGCGAAGGTGTCCTGACGTGAGGATCGCCCTCGACAACGACAAGTGCGTCGGTCATGGCCGCTGTTACGCACTCGCGCCCGACGTGTACGACGCGGACGACGAAGGCCACTGCATCCTCAAGTTCCCCGACGCACCCATCCCGGTCGAGCTCGAGGCGAAGGCGAAGCTCGGCGCAGCCAACTGCCCCGAGCAGGCGCTGATCGTCACCGAGGACTGAGCTGCAGCAGCAGGTTCGCCGTACCTCGCCTGACGTCCTCGCAGTGATCGCGGCAGGCGGGATGCTCGGCGCGACGGCCCGCTACGGCATGGCGAGGTGGTTGCCGGTGACACCGGGCCACTTCCCCTGGGCGACGTTCTGGACGAACGTCTCGGGCAGCTTCCTGCTCGGGTTCTTCCTGGTGGTCGCGCTCGAGCGGCTCCCGCCCAGCCGCCACCTCCGCCTCTTCGTGGCCACCGGCGTCCTCGGCGCGTACACGACGTTCTCCACCTACGAGGTCGAGACCGCGCTGCTGCTGAAGGACGGTCACGCGGTCATCGCGGTCACCTACCTGTTCGGCAGCGTCGCCGCCGGGCTGGCGCTCGTGTACGGCGGGATGCTGCTCGGCCGCCGTCTCGGCCCGTGAGCCCGCCGGCGTGGATCGCGTTCCTCGTCGCGGCCGGCATCGGCGCGCCGGCCCGCTACCTGGTCGACGGCTGGGTGCAGGACCGCATCGGTGGTCCGTTCCCGTGGGGCACCTTCGTCGTGAACATGACCGGCTGCTTCGTGCTCGGGGTGATCACCGGCCTCGCGCTGTACCACGGCATGAACCCGACCACCCGCACCGTGCTCGGCACCGGCGGGCTCGGCGCGTACACGACGTTCTCCACGTTCACGTTCGAGACCGTCCGGCTCGCGGAGGACGGCGCGGTCGAGACCGCGGTGCGCAACGTCGCCGCGAGCCTGCTCGTCGGCCTCGCCGCGGCGTCGCTGGGCCTCGCGCTGACCGCCGTGCTCTGAGCTACCGACGGCCCATCTGCAGCGCGCGGTCGGCGATGATGTTCTTCTGCACCTCAGTGGTGCCGGCCCCGATCGACGTGTAGCGCTGGAACACGTAGAGGCGGTTCCATGACCCGTTGTCGACCGCGCCAGGCTGGCCCCGCTGGGGGAGCGCGGAGGGCCCGAGCAGGTCGACCGCCAGCTCGGCCAGCGTCTGCGCGAGGTAGCTCCACTGCAGCTTGGCCAGCGGTACCTCGGGCCAGTTCTTCTCGTTGCGGAGGATCTTCGACAGCGCCCGGTAGTTGAGGAGCTTCGTGTACTCGATGCGGATGTGCGCGTCGGCGATCCGGGCGCGCATGTCAGGGTCGTCCAGCGCGGCCGGGTTCACGGATCGGGCGAGGTTGACCATCGAGTCGAGATCGGCCCGCATGCCGATGGCCAGACCGGCGGTGCCGACCCGCTCGGAGCCGAGCGTGCCCATCGCGACCATCCAACCCTCGCCCTCGCCGCCGAGCCGATAGGCCTGCGGCACCCGCGCGCCGTCGAAGAAGACCTCGCAGAACATCTCCTCGCCGGCGATGTCGCGGATCGGGCGGACGTCGATGCCGTCGGCTTCGAGGTCGATGATCAGCGCGGTGATGCCATCGTGCTTGCGCTTCTCGCCGATCGCGTCGGGATCGGTGCGCACGAGGAACAGGCCCCACTTGGCGATGTGCGCGCTCGAGATCCAGATCTTCTGTCCGTCGAGCACGTAGTCGTCGCCGTCGGCTACTGCGAGGGTGCGCAAGTTGGCGAGGTCGCTCCCGGCCTGCGGTTCGCTGAAGCCCTGGCACCAGTGGTCCTCGGCGTTCAGGATGTTCGGGATCCAGCGGTCCTTCTGCTCGTCGGTGCCCCAGCGGATGATCATCGGCCCGATCTGCCACAGGCCGTTCGCGTTGTAGATGCCCGGCGTGCGGTACCGGGCCATCACCTCGGAGTAGATGACGTTCTGCGTGACCGTCGCGTCGCGCCCGCCCCACTCGGCCGGCCAGGTGATGGCCGCCCACCGGCCCGTGTTGAGGAGGCGCTGCCACGCGCGGCGCCGCTCCATCTGCGACATGATCCCGCCGCTGCCCGGAGCGCCGCCTTCCTCCTCGGACCACTCGGTGAGGAACGCCGGCAGGTGCTCGTCGAGCCAGCCCGTCAGCTCGTCGCGGAACGCTTCGTCCTCGGCCGTGTAGGCGAAGTCCATGGAGGCCCGAAGCTACCTGACGCCCGTGTCAGGTAGCTTCGGCTGCGCATGGAGTTCACGTTGGACGACGAGCAGAGCGCGCTCCAGGAGACGGCTCGCTCGTTCCTCGCCGAGCACGCATCGGGAAGCTACGTGCGGTACATGCTCGACGACGACCGCGGCGATGCGGACGGACCCGGCGTCACCGACGAGCAGTGGCAGCGCCTCGTCGACCTCGGCTGGGTGGGGCTGCTCGTGCCCGAGGAGCTCGGCGGCACCGGCGCGGGTGTGCTCGAGGTGATGGTCGTGCTCGAGGAGATGGGGCGCCTCCCACTTCCGGGCCCGTACCTGTCGTCCGCGGTGCTGGCGACGGCCGCCGCGTCACGGCTCGGGTTGGACGAGCGGCTCGAGTCGCTGGCGGTGGGATCGACGCGCGGCACGGTCGCGATCGACGAGGACGGCCACGGCGACGTCGTCGACCGCATCCGGACGCGCGCCACCCGCAAGTCAGGTCAGTGGCGGCTGAGCGGCGCGAAGACCGCGATCCTCGACGGCCGTTCGGCCGACTGGGTGCTCGTCGCCGCCCGCACCCAGCAAGGGCTCGGCACCTTCCTCCTCGAGCGGCCGCCGGTCGAACCGGTGCGCACGCTCGACGTGAGCCGCCGCATCGCCCGGATGACGCTCGACGAGGTGCCGGCCGAACCGGTCGGCCCGCCGGGCGACCACACCGCAGTGTGGCGTCGCGTCGTCGACGACGGGGCGGTTGCGCTCTGCGCGGAGACGCTCGGCTCGATGCAGCAGGCCTTCGACATCGCGATCGCGTACGCGAAGGACCGCGTGCAGTTCGACCGCCCGATCGCTACCTTCCAGGCGATCAAGCACAAGGCGGCCGAGATGCTCGAGCGCATCGAGCTGTCGCGGGTGGGCGTGCACTACGCCGCCTGGGCGTCGCAGGTCGACGACCCGGTGCGGGCCGAGGCCGCGGCCATGGCGAAGTCGTTCGTGTCGACGGCGGCCAACCACGTCTGCGGCGAGTCGATCCAGATCCACGGCGGTGTGGGCTTCACCTGGGACTGCGACGCCCACCTGCACTACCGCCGGGCCAAGCAGAACGATCTGCTCCTCGGCTACCACGGCGCCTGGCACCAGAAGGTGGCCGACCGCTACCTCGCCACCAGCTGAGCACACTGATCCGGTGATCATCATCACTGGCGGGAGCCGGGGCATCGGGGCCGCGACTGCGGTCCGCTTGGCGGATGCGGGCCACGATGTCGTCGTGTCGTACCGGTCGCGCCGGGACGAAGCCGACGCAGTCGTGGCGCGCTGTCTGGCTGAGGGCGTGCGGGCCCTCGCGATCGAGGCCGACCTGAAGGACGAGGACGGCATCGTCGGGCTGTTCGCCCAGGCCGTCGACCAGCTCGGCCCGCTCACGGGCCTCGTCGCCAACGCCGGCATCGTCGACCAGGCGGCCCGGCTCGACACGTTCACGGCGGCGCGGGTCGAGCGCATGATGGCGATCAACGTGACCGCGCAGATCCTCTGCGCCCGCGAAGCGGTGCTGCGCATGTCGACCGCGCACGGCGGCTCGGGCGGATCGATCGTGTTCGTCTCGTCCGCGGCTTCCCGGGTCGGCAGCCCGAACATGTACATCGA